>Ga0065718_1001154_pt1 | contig 27613 bp, 17 predicted proteins | sample GBSCel77sediment_2_FD_59105 | JGI IMG/M metagenome (GOLD analysis project Ga0065718, IMG submission 59105) | Hot spring sediment microbial communities from Great Boiling Spring, Nevada - cellulolytic enrichment CS 77C v3 (version 3) | ecosystem: Environmental > Aquatic > Thermal springs > Hot...
ATAGTTGGCGTGCGGAAGGGTTTCCCTGCCTTTAATGAGTTTACCATGATGCCGGTTGTGGTAGTGACCCGGAAAGCCGAAATTTCCCGACCAGACCCGGTCCTACCACCCGCAACTACCAACATTAACATTGTGTATTTGATCGGGATTTCGAACTTAGTTGCTTTGGAGGCGTGGAACCCCTACAGGACGAATTACCCGCGCTCCCTTAGATTGCGGGCTAGAGTCGAAGTGGAGAGCATGTTTACTAACAGTTTAGGTTTGCGCTATGTAAGCCAAACAAACCGGGAGGTTTTATTTGACATACCTGCTAATTTTTGGCCAGGGTTTAACGCATATAGGTACGATTCATTTATTGTGCCTCTGTATTTTGGCCATGACATCTTGCCATTAAGCATAATTGCGCCGAATAATGCGCTTTTGCCACCAAACCCACTGGTATTCTGGCCTATACAAAATGGGTATTCCACTCAGAAATGGGGACTGGAAATACGTGCGAGGGTGTGGTTTCACTTGTACGACACTGCCTTGGGCCGTGTTATTGACTATGTGGCACTTTCTTTCCCACGCGCGTATGTGGATATCTCAGGTGTACTCTTTCCAGGTGCTAGCACTAATGAAACTGTAACTGCAGCCGAATGTTGGAACCCTACACCTATCGGCAACCCCCCTATCACCTATGGAATTAAGCAGCAAATTGCAATTAGTGCAGGTTTAGTTGGCAGTGACACAGACTGGCGCGATTACAATGCCGACCCAGTTACAGGACAGGATAAACAAAAGGCAATCCAGTTTTTCAGGGCGTTTTTAGGACCGACTAATCTCACCGGCCAAACCAAGGTTCAAACTCCATTTAACCCCGTGGGGAAATTTTATATCCTATACAGTTGGCAGGCGAACGATCCGCTTGTGCATTACACCGTGTGGGACTTGCAAGATGTTTATACAACAAACGCGGCCTACTTTGTTAAACCCCATGCGGACGTTAATAAAAATGAATTACGGACTATAGGGTACTTAAATACCCGATATGAACCTTGGGGGGGCCGGTCGGGGACTACGGTATCGTCAACGGCGTTTGACTTAGCTTTAAAAGATCCATTGGTAACTTGCGCGGATGATTGGGCATTTCCTACAAACAAACTTCCCACGATTGGATGGTTGGGCCGAGTCCATCGGGGTACCCCGTGGCAGACTGTGTATTTGAAAGCAACTAACATTGCAAGCCGCCCTGATGGCCTCAAGACCTGGGTGCGTTGGAGTGGTAATACGATAGATCCTCAACTCACTTTGCCCGTCAGAGATAGGCTTATACTTGACTTATTCACGACCGCGCTAAACGATAATGCTACTCGCAGCCAGCTCTCGATCAATCAGTCGGCTTTACCCGCATGGTCAGCAGTTTTAAGCGGTATCTTGGTAATGAGTAATTCCACACCAGACGCAGAGTTAAGTCGTCTTGGTGCCGCTGCATCGTTACAGTTTAAACCGGTAGTAGTTCAGCCTGAGGCTGTGTTAGGCCCGGGCTCACCGCTTTCGAGGATTGTTAACGGAATTAATATTACACGGAAAAACTATCCAGGTGGGCGATTTCAACGGCTTGGGGATATCCTTTCCACGCCCGAGTTAACTGAGAAATCTCCATATTTGAATTTATCTGAGGTTCAAGAAAGGTGGGGGATCCCGGACGCCGTGTATGAGTGGATTCCAATGCAAATTCTTTCGCTGCTCCGGTGTGAGGACCGACGGTTTGTAGTGTTTGCGTATGGTCAGGCTTTACGGCCAGCGGATATAGTGCCTTCAGGTCCCTTTATGGGATTGTGCACAAATTATCAGGTCACAGCTGAAGCGGCCGCAAAAGCAACATATAGAATTGAGGGTGTGCCGCCAAATGTTCGAATTGTACAGGAAACTTTCAACTGGCTAGGCGTGGATCAATAAATTTGCAAGTTTTGCCATGAGCACGATGGGCAACAGAAAAATTAAGGTTTTGGTTTTAACTACTGCGGTTTTGCTCATTGCTGGGGTTGTCATCTATCGCGGGATAAACTCGCAAGGCAACAGGAATATCCCCAACACGAATGTGGCAAATGCTACAAGTAATTACTATGCCCAGGCAGACACTACCAGAAGTACTTCGAGTTTATCGTCTCAGGAACCCCGGGGTAAACCGAGGTTGCATAAGCATTTCCTGAAAAACACAGAATTGCCGGTATCTGAGGTAGTGCGAAGGGATGATGCAATTTTACTGGCNAATGCAGTGATTTTGACGAGCAGTGGCATCGAATTGGAAATTCCGGAGTACTTACGTGCTGGTGAGGATCCGGGTGCATTTATTATCCAAAGTAAAGGTAAAATTGGGCCGGAGTTTCGGAAGTTAATTGAGGGTATTGGTGGGCATATAGAGGCTTATGTGCCTAACAATGCGTTTTTGGTAAGGATTTCCGCGGACTGCGCAAAAGCAGTTATTGGTGAACCCTCAAGTCAGAGTGGTAATACCGTATCATCCGTGGTTTAAGCTGGCGCCAGATTTATTGGCGCGTGCAGTCGAAAACAAGCCTTTAGTTGGGGGCCGTCAATTAAAGGTGGGTGTGTTTGGAGATTTGGCGGGCCAAGTTCAACAAGCATTTGAGCGTCTCGATGTGGTTGTACTTGGGGTCGAGAGGTCGCCTTTTGGGCCAGTATTTCAGGTGCGAATCCCACCCGATGCATTGGTATCTGTGGCCTCGCTCCCGGGTGTGCATTGGGTCGAACCAGTGCCGCCCTCGCGTCCCAGCAAATGATTTAGTACGCACGAGATTAGGTGTAGCTGACGTCCCCCTACAACACTTACTAATTATGTAGTGGATGGAGTTGAATTGGACGGGACAGGCGTGCTTGTAGCAGTGGTTGATTCAGGAGTGGACGCATCGCATCCTGATTTAGCAGGACGGGTGGTTGGGGCCAGTCCTAGTGCCCTATTAGATCGAGTTGGTCACGGGACTCATGTAGCAGGGATCATCGCTGGCAGTGGTGAGCACAGCCCAACCAACGTACCTGGATCTGAGCCAGGGGCCAATTTTCGAGGTGTGGCTTACAGAGCGAACCTGTACTCGATTTTGGGTGGGGGTTGGAACTCGATTGATGATGGCCGGTTACAGGAGATGGTTGCCCAGACTAACGCGTTGATTTCAAATAACAGTTGGAATTATGCAGGAGCGCGTTCTTATGACTTGGCGGCGGCTAGCTACGACGCGGCTGTCAGGGATGCTTTACCTCAGGTATCTGGTTCACAACCTCTAGTGTTTGTTTTCTCAGCGGGTGATATGGGGAGTGGGAATGACAATGGACTTTCAGGTGTGCCAGACTCTATCCTTTCCCCAGCTACGGCAAAAAATGTCATAACCGTTGGCGCACTCGAGCAACCGCGGGAAATCGAGGTCGAATTGCCTTCTGGTGAGGGCGCGGCTAACAAGATAAGCTTCGTATCCAGTAGCGATTCAGAGACGGAGGTGGCTTCGTACTCTAGTCGGGGGAATGTCGGCTATTGGTGGGAGGGTGAATTTGGTAGGTTTAAACCAGATGTAGTAGCGCCAGGCAGTTGGGTTGTGTCCACCCGTTCTACACAATGGGATGAGGAGGCTTACTATAACCCTTCATTCCAACAGGTGAATATCATTGAGATGGTACAGCTACCCGCAGGGACAGTGTACTATGATNGGTTGTTTATACCTTCCGATGCAATTGAGGTCCAAATTTATCTAGTGACTAATCGGCTGTCANGGGGAGTCATCCCAAGATTACCAATTTGCGCTAAAGTGGGGTCGTGGCCACTTAATGTTACAAATGATTGCACCTGGTCTGGGGTGGGATCAGTAATAATCCCAGTTGACCAAGGTGAGCAGGAACAGGATTTATATTTTGCCGTTTACAACAACACTTCTGAAACCCTCAACTTCGATGTGGTTACTGTGGTTACCCGTAGCAACGAGTTGTCTGACTGGATATTAGCACTGAAAGCTTTGAATGACCAAATAGGCCCGTTTTACAGGTTTGAATCTGGGACAAGCATGGCTGCTGCAGCTGTTTCGGGCGTCCTAGCATTGATGCAACAGTATTTCCAAACTAATGGAATTACGGTAAGTCCAGCGCTNATGAAAGCNTTGCTAATTAATGGNGCNCGANCNNTAGGCAGACCATATGATTTGNCNGTCAGTAACACGATTAACTTNCAAGGATGGGGTCTGGTTAATCTAAAGACGGTGATTCGACCAGGTCTTGCTAATGTGTTCCCAGGTAAGAACAAACCTGAGGCTTCATCGATTTGGGTGTTCGATCAGGATCCTAAAGAGCGTGCTCTTGCCACAGGTGACAAGTGGACAATAAACGTAACAGTTGCGCCTGAGGCACAACAGGAACCTCTGCGGATTACTTTGGTGTGGACGGATCCGCCCGGTCATCCGGCTGTTGGCATTAAATTGGTAAATGATTTAGACCTGGTGGTAACTAATGTTGACATTCCTCACAATCCCGTGGTCTACGTGGGCAACAACATTAGAAGCACAGAAGATTTTACTCAACCCTGGGAACCCAATTCCACAAACGCTACTCCTTCATTCGACAGGGTAAATAACGTAGAAAACGTGTTCATTGCTCCCCCGCTTGGAACAAACTATCAGATAACGGTTATTGCGTCGCGGGTGCTAGTTAATGCAGTTCCTGAAAACACCAATGGTATAGTCCAAGACTTTGCCTTGGTAATATCCTGCGGCGACGGAGCAGTCACTAACGCCCTGAAAATATCCGTCCCTAGCAAAAGGAGCGAGGTCATTACCAACGTCATGTATTTGCCTCCTGAGAGTAATGGCGTCCCTATCTTGAATCAGCGGGTAGGGGCAAACTTCCCTCTCACCAATAAGGCCGATGGTGCATTTGGCCAGATTTCTCAATGGAGGTTTTATGTAATGACAAACACATTTGGATACACCAATGCGGCATTTATTACGTTTATGCCGCCTGAAATTGGACTGCGGCGCATGGCGGTTCGAGAGAGGGATTTGGAGAACGCTGCAAGGCCGGAAGGCGATATTGACTTATATGTGAGTACAGATCCACGATTGCTCGAGTTGCATCCAGAAGCCATTGCTGCTGCGGATAAATCAACAGAACGGGGAGGGACCGAGTACGTGGTCTATTCAAATTCTACGGCTGGTACGGTGTATTACGTAGGTGTGAAGTGCGAGGATCAACAGGCTGTTGAATTTGGATTCTTGGGTGTGTTTAGTGAGATTCCGTTTTCCACAGCCACAGATCATGGTACTCAGATCCGTGCAATAAAATGTACCAGTGCCTATCCCTGATGGTTCACCAGACGCACCGCAGGCTGCGCTTGTGTTTGGGGTAAATCCATTCCCAATGAGTATTCGGCGGGTTGTTGTGAATGAGGCTATTCAACACGAAAGCTTTGGGGATATTTTGGGTCAACTTGTCACACCGTGGTGTATACGCGGTTTTGCATAATCATACGCTTCTGGAGCTAATGCCCGATCCTGAAAGAGTTTACGTGCTTACGTTTGAGGACAATTGGGAAGTGGATGCGCGACGTTCGGACGGCCCAGGTTCACTGCGTGATTTTGTCGGTACCGAAGCTGCAGGGGTTTGGCAATTGACTGTAGTTGATAACTCATTTAGCCACACAGGTCGCATAGAAAATCTGATAATAGACGTGGAAAGATCAGCAGGTACTAACGCGGTTAATGTAACTCTACTTGGGGGACGGTCGTACTTGGACTTTGTGGATGTGCCGCCGAATGCGACAAACATGACAATTGCAATTTCTGGTAACACCCAACCGCTGATCGTCTACATAAGAAGGGCGCGACCACCCACAGCGTCTGAATACGATAAACGCGGTACTGTCAATCCACCTGGGGGTGAGGTCACTTTGAGCATTTATGATCGTCCGCCTTTGCAGCCTGATAGGTATTACTACGAGATCTTCAACCCTAGCAGTGAACCGCAGAATATCCGGATCTTAGTGAGCTTTGATTATGAACTAGCGCCTCCCAACTATCGCCTAGTTTGGAGTGGTGACCAATGTGCCATTGAAAGACAGTGCTGTTTCCTATGCCAAGATGGTTGTTACTAATATGACCGGTGAGGGAGGCTGTACCATGGTGAATGGATTGGATGTAGGCTTGCTGATAAGCCATCCGCGCGTAGCTGATTTGGTAATTACGTTAATTAGCCCTTCTGGTACCAGAGCTGTGTTATTTGAGAATCGCGGATGGCTAGATACCAATGGTCTGGGGACATTTGGTTATGCATACACAAACCGGACCCCGGTTAGCATTACAGATTTCGGAAGTGTGGCTCCCGGCTATTATGGCCCCGGTAGTTCACTGGCAGGATGGAATGTAACATCAGGCACTGTTCAATTGCACGATCTGTTTAATGAGGTACCTTTGACCAATAAGGTACTCTGGCTTGGAGACGGGGTTTTGAGCTCTACTTTGATGGCAACAGGAGCGCCATCCTATGAGCTCGAAATAGTGGCTAGCCATATCCCGGGCATTGGTGGAATGGTTGCATGGTGGCCATTTGATAACAGTGGCGTAGATATTTACGGAGGGCATGATAGTGTGCCTTTGGGCAACATTGCGTATTTACCTGGGATGGTCGGGTCAGCAATTTACTGCGACGGTGTGGGTACCTATATAGAAGTCCCACCATGCCCTGAGCTCGAGTTCACCAACGGACCTGGGTTTACGATAGAAGGATGGATCTATCCGTCAAATGCGCTTGCAACAGTGCCATTGCTAGTTTGGGGGACTAACGCGGTTGATGGATCGGGGTCTGGCATACAAGTTTGGTTATCGGGTGGATTTACTACCAATGGCGGGCCAGGATGTATCTCGGTGGTCCTGACAGATAGTGCCGGTACTAACCATTACATTGAGACCGTTACGAACACCATCGTAAGTACCAATTGGCAACACATCGCCATAACATACCAAGCAATTTCTCACACGCTTTCTATTTACACGAACGGGGTTCTGGCCAACCAAGTGTCGTTGGTAACGAACTCGCTAGGAACAAATCTGCCGGTCGCGGCTGTGAGTGGCGGATTATTCTTTGGGATAATCCCAGGATTTGACCAGCGTTACGCCGGTGGCTTGGATGAATTCGCTTTGTACAAACGACCTCTCTCGGATTGTGAGATCGAAACGATTTACGCTGCTGGCAGTGCGGGCAAATTCGGATATTCGGCCTCTACCTGCCCGGTTACTTTAGCAGTTGCGATTGGAGCTGAAGAACCAGTGTACCTCACTAATGGGTTGGCTTGGCGCTCTGCAGGTGTGAGTTGGGAAACGAATATTGTCCCTGTAGCATCATCTGGTTCCGTGCCAGTGACGATTTGGGCTTTGGACCCAAATGTCAGCATTAGCCGGATCGCATTGGTAGGTGTAACTCCTACGCGGATAGATGGTTTGCTTCATTTCATTGATAATCCCAACTTGGCAGCAGTGCCCATCAAATTTGCTGACACACCATTTACCACGGAGGTGTATCCACCAAGGTTAATAGTTACAAATGGGTTTGTTGGCGCTGAGCCGCGCTTGTATCAGGAAGGAGAAAAAATAAACGCTATAGAATTACAATGGGATGTGACAGGGACAAACGTGGAACTGGCAGTTGGTGCTACTCCAAGTGCAGATAGAGGAGTTTACGTGGCCTTGGGCCTGAGTAATCGAGTGAGTGCTATTTTGCCGACCCTGCCAGGCAAACGGTATAGGCTTGAGTACGCAGTACGTGGNCCAGGAGCAGTCAGTTGGTGGAANGGTGACNTTGAACCCACAAGTGGCCGGGCTTTGGATTTGNTAGGCAATAATCATGGTGAGCTTTGGAATGGGGCTTATGTGGGGTTGACCACCAACGCTTTAGTGGGGAANTCAGCGATTGAGCTTTCGGGCGTGAATCCGAAGATAGANTTAGGAGATCCGACCAACTTAGCCCTTACAAATGAGTTAACAATAGAGGGNTGGATTAACGTATTGGAATTCCCTCCTCCGGGCAAATTAGCTCAAATTGTGTTCCGTGGAGATTTCCGACAGTGCTATGACCCATATTACCTTGCCCTGACATCGGATGGTCGGCTCCATTTACATTTAGAGGGTACAAACGCCGAGTGTGGGTTGGATTTGGTGTCAGCGGCGCCAGTGATTTTGAGTACTAACACTTGGTATCATGTGGCAGCTGTGATTGGATGGGATACCATGGGTGCAGAGCGGAGGGCTCGACTGTTTGTCAACGGTGAAGTAGTGGGTGAAATTGTAGGCGTGCCCTTCCTAATCGGTGGGCTGAATACATCGTATAGCCCAGGTGTGGCAATTGGTAATTTGAGTCGATTGCAATCTGAAGAGCCCTTCCGGGGATACATGGATGAATTGACGATTTACAGTAGGGCATTAACAGTGGCTGAGATTCGTGGAATTTATGCGGCCGGAACCGCTGGCAAAGCCGACCTGAAAGTAAATCCTCAGTTAGCCCTGGCGAGAGTGAGTGCTTATTTGGACGGTGTTTTGGTTGATGATACGTATGGCACCAACGGGGCATGGTATACCCGTACAATTACTTTTACAGCCCAACAGAGCAACAGTGTGTTTACATTGGAAAGTTTGTTACCTGGAACACTTGTGGCGGATGTGAGGTTGTTTGAGTTATCGCCGGAGTTATATTACCAGCCAGAACAGCCATTATCGGTGTTCGACGGCGAGTGTGCAGGAAGGGGAATGGACTCTGGAGATATGGGACACGCGCGCCGGTCCGGAAAATACCGACGCAGCATTACTTAACTGGCAGTTAAGTTTCCTCACAGGGCGAGTGGGTACACCTCCGGTTACTCCTTTACGCCACGCGGTGATCGTCACAAACACGCTAAACGCAAACGGAGTCCAATATTACTTTGTTGACGTGCCTCAATGGGTAACCATGTGTACTAATTCACTTTTATTCTCAATCGAACATTTGAGCACGAACGTGTTGCCTTTGACAGTCCTCTACCGTCAGGATCGGTTGCCAGATGCAAATTCGATTCTTTTGTTGGACGAGGCTATTGCACCTGTCACAGCAACGTTATCAGTGACCAGTTCTCCGGTTCTTGTTCCCGGTCAGGGATACTACTTGGCAGTAACGAATCCCAACCCAGTCGCAGTGGATTATGCGATAACCATATACTTTGATGTAACCTGGTTACAGCCGTGTGTACCTTTGCCCAGTTTCGTTGGGCCGGCTGGATTCCCGAAGTATTTCTGCTTCGAAGTTCCTACAAATTATGGTTCCACTGGGGTGCCTGACCTTGTTGCGTTCCGAGTAAGCGGCGTCGGTACTAATGTAACGGTTGTACTAAATCAAAAGCCGCCTTTACCGGATTTGGCATACCATGATTATATGAGTGCTCAGCCGTGCACCAACGATGAGATAGTAGTTGTGGTTACCAACACAACGCCGTACAGGGTTAAGCCGGGGGTTTGGTACGCAGGTGTGTTCAATAATTCTGCTGAANCGATTACGTTTGTGGTGGAAGTATGCTTCGGTACTAACCGTCCAGTGATAATTCCGTTAACAAACGGTGTGGCATTCCAGGTTCCGGCAGATTCTGAGTTNGCTGCTGAACCTGGGCCACCCAGCCGGGTTTATTATGAGTTCGAAGTGCGAGATCAAGTACCAGCAATGCTGTTGGAACTTTTCGATGTTACAGGTGATGCGAAACTTGTGTTGCAAANAGGTGTTGTGCCGGGCACGCCACCATATTTTGCTGAGAGTTATCCATCGCAAACTAATTGGCACCAAATTGTTCTTCGTACCAACTCGGCTTTGAAAGATTTACGTGGTGTATGGTACCTGGGCGTGTACAATCGCACGCAGACCAATATTGGTTACACAGTGCGTGCAGTTGTCTCAACCAATGGTTACCTCGAGAGTGGATATCCAATGTCCGTTACTATGGATAGAGCAGTAGGTTTACCTGGGTATTTGGTTTTGAGTTGGAATTCTGTCATTGGGGAACGATACGACATCTTGTACACCTCCAGTTTGAGGCCTCCTATAAACTGGCAAGCAATAGGTAGCGTCGTAGCAACTACGCCGATGACCACTTATGTGGTACCTGTCCCGTCAACGCCGTTCGGGGTTTATCGCGTTATGCATGTAGCGTCTGCAGGGGGAATTCAGCTAATGCATGGGCTTCCATGGGAAGGCACGTTATGGGGCGGGGCCTCTTTGTACTTCGAGGTAGACGTCCCAGAATGGGCCGAATTCGCCACGAATATCATCACTGCAAGTGGGCCCATAGACTTGATATTCAACCAAAATACAAGTCCGTACTGGGATCGTGTTGGTTCGCAGGCACTTTTAAGCGGCGTGTCTAATGGGGTTGTAGTGCTTTCGACAAATTCGACACCACCATTGGTTCCCGGAAGGAAATATTGGTTGGAAGTCCGAAATGAGAGTTCGAATAGNNTTGCGTTTACGATCCAAGTTGATTTTGACATTGTGCCACTTCAGGATGGTGTACCTGTATTGGGCATGATACGTGCAGGGAAGACAGTGAAATATTATCAGTTCGACGTTACGAATGGTGTAACGCTGTTGAGTTTTGTTCTAACTAACCTTAACGCGAATGCCGATCTTGTAGTGAAACGAGGCTGGCCGCCACCTGCGATCGACAACTTTGATTTAGGAAGTTTTAATCCGGGGACTAACAGGGAAGTTGTGTTGGTTTGGCCGCCAGAGGGACAAACCAATGTGGAGGCGGGGCGTTGGTTTATTGGAGTTGTGAGTCGAGACCAAACTGATGTGCAGTTCGAAATCATAGCAATTACGTACACCAACGGTAGTTTACCAGTGTTGCCGGTACAGAGTGGACAGTGGATAGACCGCACTAACGCTGGGACTGCTGTGGATTACTACCGGTTTGTTGTTTCCGAGGTTGCGGCGCGTGTTCAGTTCGAGCTGAGGGATATGACTGGGCCAATGGCCCTTGTGGCACGGTCTAAGGTCTTACCGGTGGTTGAAGTTGGGTTGTACGACGTGATTAGCGACAGGCCAGGGACACAAGATGAGGTAATATTGATGTTGAAGGGGTCGGGTTCGGTGACGCTAACTCCTGGGGTATGGTATATAGGCGCAGTGAATTTATCCTCAGAACCTGTTACCTACCGTTTTGCTGCAACGGAATGGTTTGAAACTGGTACGCCAGTTCTTGTTGAACCCCCTAGGATGGATGGGACCAACCTTTGTCTGCGTTGGAATTCTTTACCTGGAGTGAGGTACGTGGTGGAGGGTAAAGAATCGTTATTGGATCCATTTTGGACTCCTGTTTCAAGCGTAATTCTGGCTACTGGATATACCATGGAATACTGCATCAGTCTGCCTACAAATTTGCATTTCTTCCGAGTGCGGGAGGATTGATCGCAATAACGGATTGGATAGGCCGCTTTACAAAATGAACTGGCGGTTTTTATGAGTGTATTGGTTGTTGGATCCATTGCGTTAGATTCGATTAGGACCCCATGGGCACAACGATCTAAGTTACTTGGGGGATCGGCGAGCTACGCTTCGGTTGCGGCAAGTTTATTTGCGCCAGTAAAGCTTGTGGGAGTTGTGGGTACTGATTTCCCAGCGCGGTTCATAAATTTATTCAAGCGACGAGGTATTGACCTATCAGGCCTTTCAGTTGCGCCTGGAAAGACATTTGCGTGGGAGGGTGAGTACGAACAGAATATGAATCGCCGGCATACACTAAGGACTGAACTGGGTGTCTTTGAAGGTTTTTCTCCCGTGTTGTCTGAGAATCATCGTACATGCCGCGTATGTCTTTTGGCCAACATTTCGCCATCTTTACAGCTCCAAGTGCTTGAGCAGGTCGAATCACCCCCCGTGGTTATAGCAGATACGATGGATCTTTGGATCAACACGGCGCGGAAAGAACTCCTCCGATTACTAAAAAAGGTGCATGTGTTTATTCTGAACGATTCAGAGATACAACAGTTAACAGAAACTCATAATCTGATAGCCGCGGTAAAGCGACTTCATCGATTAGGACCACGGTTCGTGATTGTTAAGAAAGGCGAACATGGGGCGCTGTTGTCAGGGCCTAACGGGATCTTTGTCGCACCTGCCTATCCGTTGGCGAAGGTGCTCGATCCCACTGGTGCGGGGGATACATTTGCAGGCGCAGTCGCAGGATACTTGTCTCAGATCAGTAGGCTTAACCAGGGGGAGTTGCGGAAGGCAATTTTGTATGGGACCGCGGTCGCCTCTTTTTGCTGCGAAGGATTTGGGTTGAGCAAGCTTGTTCGCGTTACACCGGAGAAAATAGAGCGACGGGTGATTGAGTTGCAGCAAATCATGTGGGTTTGATGGGTAATGATTTCAGCGACAGATTGAGCGGGTGATGACCGGCACTTAAATGAGCGGGATAGCGCATCAACCTCATAGCCCATTTGTACCCCCAGAGACTAAGTTACCGGAATTTACCATAAGGGCGGTTGTAAGTGGTATAGTTTTGGGGCTACTGTTTGGAGCATCCTCGCTTTACTTGGTTTTAAAAGTGGGGTTGACGGTAAGCGCTTCGATCCCGGTAGCAGTCATTTCACTGGGATTGTTCCGGGTTTTAGCCAATGCGGGTGTGAAGCCAGCATCGATCTTGGAACACAATATTGTTCAAACGACTGGCTCCGCGGGTGAATCACTGGCTTTCGGTATTGGGGTGACAATGCCAGCAGTATTAATTCTTGGATTTGATCTAGACGTTTGGCGTGTGACGCTAGTAGCTGCACTTGGAGGACTTCTGGGAATTGCAATGATGATCCCTCTGCGTAGGGCATTGATCGTCCAACAACATGGTGTGTTGAGGTATCCAGAGGGGACAGCGTGCGCGGAAGTCTTGAAGGCAGGAACCTCCCTCCAAAATAAACCAGAAACAAGCATGGTTGCGGGAGCGCAATTAGTATTTTGTGGGTTTGCTGTTGGATTTGTTTATAAGTTTTTGATGTCTGGGCTTCGTTTGTGGAAGGAAATTCCAGAGAAGGTCTTCGGTAAAGGTTTTGCTGGTGGATCAATATCTGCAGAGGTGTCCCCTGAGCTACTTGGTGTGGGTTACATAATTGGACCGCGGATAGCCTCAATTATGTTTGCAGGTGGTGCACTTTCATATTTGGTATTAATCCCGTTGATTAAATTTTTTGGTGGTTATGCCAGCACACCAATTTCGCCGGGCACAACACTGATTTCTGATATGTCACCTCACCAAATCAGGGATGCCTACGTTCTGTATATTGGAGCTGGAGCTGTCGCAATGGGTGGGATTATCAGCATTTTCCGATCAATCCCATTGATCGCATCCAGTTTTAAGATCGGGTTAAGGGACACAATCAATTTAGGAGATTGTAGGAAGGGGAATGACGAATTACCCCGCACAGAAAGGGAAATTCCAATGGGTTTCGTAATTGGGGCTATCGTCATTCTAGTGGTAGGCATCACATTAGCCCNTCCGCTTGAAATGAATATCCTTGGTGCGATCCTAATAGTCGTGTTTGGATTTTATTTTTGTGACAGTGTCATCGCGATTGACTGGCGAGATTGGTTCTTCCTCGAATCCTATTTCAGGTATGACTGTAGCTACGCTTTTGTTGACGTGTTTGCTTTTTGTTTTATTGGGCTGGAAAGGGCCGATGCATTACATTACTGCTCTTTCAGTGGGCGCAATAGTGTGTATAGCTGCCGCTAATGCAGGCACGACCTCCCAAGACTCTGAAAAACTGGATATTTACTTGGGGCTACACCGAGATTACAACAGTGGGCCATTGCGATTGGTACAGCGGCTTCGGCCATAGTACTAGGACCAGTGCTAATTTTGCTAAACACCGCAGCCACGGTTTACGTGCCTGCAGAGAAAGTTGCACCGTCTTTGAAAGTTCCACCTGAGGCAATCACAAACGCTCCGCTTGAAAGGCTGAAGGGACCGCAGTCGGTGCATGATCGGAATTTGTACAGGGTTTGGTACAAACGTGATGGAATAGATGGCTCTCCAGGTAAATATCTGGTGGACGAAAAAGGCACTCCGGTTTGGTACGTCGACCCGGGTATTAACGGGCAATTCACGGTACGCCCGGACGGCTCTGAGGTGACAAAGTTTTATGCCCCGAAAGCAATGTTAATGAGTTACATAGTCAAAGGGGTTCTTGGTGGCGAGCTCGCGTGGCAACTCGTAATTGTTGGTGCTTTGATTGCAGTGGTTTTAGAGCTTTGTAATGTGTCATCTCTTGCATTTGCGGTAGGGGTTTACCTGCCTATTTCCGCTTCAATGCCCATATTTATAGGTGGGATGGCGCGGGCTTTAGTGGATAGGGTGAAAGGCAAGAAGAAAAAAAACCTACAACCCCAAGAACCTGATGACAACGGCGGAGTTTTGCTTGCAAGTGGTTATATCGCTGGAGGGGCTATGGCAGGAATTATAATCGCAATCACGGTAGGCACTTTAAGTAATCTGATCGGGCGAATCACTGCCTGGACAACTAAAGGCAATCCATTTAGTGTTGGTCCATACGCGGACGCGCTTTCTCTATTGCCATTTTTGAGTTTGGCCACACTTTTGGTAGTATTTGGTGTGGTGTTCGGAAGACAAAAAGGGCCCTAACGGGTATCCTTTTTACTGTAGGGTGTATCGGAAATAGATATAGGCCCCATGGAAGGTTCCACCAACAACACAAAGCCTGTGGGATTAATAGCGGGCAGCCAACTTTTGCCCATAGAGTTTGCTCGTATTGTCAAACAGACTTCTCATTTGCGAATTATAGCAGTTGGGTTTGAGGGAGAAACAGATCCTGCGCTTGAGGGGTTGGTAGATGAATTACACTGGATTCGGGTTGGACAATTGGGGAGGCTGATAAAGGTTTTCAAACAAGCCGGTGTTCGGCAATGTGTAATGCTTGGGCAAGTAGCGCCCCGAAATATCTTTGAAACGCGCTTGGATTTACGTGCCCTGGGTGTTTTGCTCAGATTGAAAGAAAAGAATGCACATACGATTTTTGGTGCGGTGGCGGAGGAACTTGCCAAGGACGGGATTGAATTAGTAGATCCACGACCATGGTTAAAACCGCTAATGCCTTCCGTAGGATTTCGGATGGGTCCTCCTATTGATTCCCGTGTAATGTCAGACCTAGAGTTTGGGTACCGTATAGCAAAGGAGATAGCCAGGCTTGATATTGGACAGACGGTAGTTGTGAAGCGGGGGGTGGTCCTTGCTGTGGAAGGGTTTGAGGGTACTGATCAGTGCATTTTAAGGGGGGGTGAATTGGCTGGGAAAAAGGGGGGGGCGGTAGCTGTTAAAGTGGCTAAGGAAGGCCATGACATGCGATTTGATATCCCTTGTATAGGCCCTGAAACTGTGCGTAATTGTAGCCGGGCAGGCGTTTCCGTGCTAGGTTTTGAGGGTAACAAAACACTGGTACTGGATCGCCCAACATGTGAAAATTTGTGCGCAAGATTTAAAGTGTCAATTTTAGCGATATAAAGTAATAATTTGGCAAAGAGTATGCTAGCTGCACACGAAATATTTGGATTCATGTCGGAGAGGCTGGCGTATGAAATAGTTGAACAGCTTCATCAAAATGATCGCGAGTCGTATAAAAATGTGTTAGCGGCTGTGGCGGAGGCTCAGCGGGTAAGGCCGGAGTTTTTGCAGCGGAAGCCTAGGGCTGAGCAACACCGAATAATACGCGAATGGGTATGCAGGCCTAGATTAGAGGCGGCAGCAATAACGCTACTACAAAACTGGTTGGTGAAAATTAAAACAAGAGATGCTTAAAGATTTTCTTGATGAGCTTGGCATAAAGCACGAAAATGGGATTGTCGATGAGTTACCAACGAGCGTTGAGGATGCCAAGCTTAAGGCCGCGGTTGAGTTGTTGTTGTCAAAATATCCGGCTGAACAGGTGGCCGTATATCTTCATGCATTTAATAGTCTTAACCAGACGAATTGGCCGAACTTGGCGCAAATGTTAGATGCGGATGAACGGTTGCAACTAGGCACAGGGTAATATGTGAAAAAAGCCATGATGGTTCCAGGGCAAAAGAAAGTGCCTAACTCGGGTAATTCCACAGGGAAATTAGTGCTACTGGTGGATGACGATCCCGTCGTGCTAAAGGTATATCAGAGGCAATTGGAGAAGGCCGGTTATCGAGTGGCGACGGCGGAGGATGGGCTTGCTGCAATGCGAGCGCTGACCACCTTGAAACCGGATTTNGTGGTATTAGACCTTATGATGCCAAAGTTGAATGGGGTGGATGTGTTGAAGTTTATCCGGGGCAATAACAATTTAAAAAACATACCCGTAATAGTGCTTTCCAACGCATATATGACGGAACTGGCTGAACAGGCAATGGCTTTAGGAGCGGAAAAGGGCTTACTCAAATCTAGCTGCACTCCAAGTTTGCTACTTCAATGTGTACAAGACATATTTGCTGGGAGGACGGGTGTGAGTGATACCAGCCAGCTTTTGGCTGTGGAAGGCCAGCCGAGAGTTAGCAGACCAAAACCGAGTGGATCCGCGACGGAGCCGGGAAGCAGTTCTGATGTATCTTTGGACCCTGTAATGGTTGCGAAAATACGCGAAGAGTTTCTCACTGCGGGTGTTGAAGAGGCACGCCGCTTACGGCAGCTTTGTGATGCCTATGTAGCTGTTGCCCAGACAAATGCTGGGAGGGTGGCCCTGGAAAATTTGTATCAGCGTGTGCATTTTGTGGGGCGAAGAGCCGCAATGGGAGGGTTGGGGTTGATTGAGTTGCTTTGCAACGCTTTTGAAGCACTCTTGTTTGAACTACTAGCTGGTAGTTTTGAGGTCACTCCGTCAATTTTGCACACCATCCAGCGTGCTATGTCGTGCTTGGAAGAGCTGCTTATGACTGGAGTTAATGCTAGCTTCAAAGAAGGCCGAATCTCAGCCGAGGTTTTGATTGTAGATGACGACATAGTTAGTAACCGAATAATGGCCGGGGCGCTTCGTAAAGCGGGACTAAAGGTAGATACTGCTACAGATCCACAAACAGCAATCACAAAGTTGCTGAATAAAAAGTAATGATCTTGTGGTTACGGACGTATTGATGCCCGATATAAATGGCTTTTGAACTTTGTACTCGAATAAAAACGTTCCCTGGATATCAGAATGTCCCCGTAATCTTCGTGACTGTGTTGGATGATTTTGAAAGCAGGCTTCGGGGCGCAGAATGTGGGTATGACTTCATTTGTAAGCCAATAGTTCCCTTAGAATTAGCGCTTAAGGCCACAACCATCCTAATCACTTGCACACTAGCCTCAAGAACCCCGCTGGGGACGTGAAGCGTTTGGTTGGCGAAATTGAGCAGAAACAAAATTTATTTTGTGAAGAAACGTTGCTATGAAGAAACGCGTATTGTGTGTGATTGGAGATCAATTTGAGGAGATTGAAACAGTAGCTCCAATAGACCTTCTTAGACGGGCAGGAGCGGAAGTAATCATTGCATCTGCAACAGATTCCTTAACTGTTACGGGCCGAAATAATATAAAGCTGATTGCTGAACTTCTATTGGAGCACCTATCGAATCCCAAAGAGTTCGACTGCTTACTGCTGCCTGGTGGCCCAGGGGTTAAAAAACTCCGAACAGATACAAGAATTGTGAACTTGGCTAAGCTTTTCTATTCGGAAGGAAAGGTGGTTGCGGCTATTTGCGCTGCACCACTAATTTTGTTTGACGCCGGCATCTTAGCCGGGAAAAGGTACACTGCACACTTTTCCGTGAAGGAAGAAATACCGGATGCATTAACTTCGGAGAGCGTTGTTGAAGATGGGAACGTGGTAACGTGCAAATGGAGCGGGCGCATCGATTCAGTTTGGATTACGGCTGGTAAGAAAGCTTTATGGGAACGCCGTGGAAGCAGAGATTAGACAGGCTATTATGTTCTGAGGCAGCACCGGAATTTGTCATCCTGTCAAACTTCCTAGGAGTCAACACGATAGAAGATGCTATTGGCTGGTAAGGTAATAAATAGTTGATCGGTGTTGTGCTAAGCGATAAGGTACTTTTCAAAGAATGGATTATGAAGGTGGTTCAGCTGATTCTTATAGTGGTCGCGATTTTTTTGATTACTGGATGCGGCAAGGAACGTGAAAACCGGCCCAGTTCCGCTGCTACCAACCAAGCTACACAAAACCCACTGACTGCGCCTGCTGATTATCTTGGGGCGGTTGGTCAAGCCAAGATACACGCCGAAAAAGTATTGGACATAACAAGCGTAAGACAAGCAATCCAAATGTTTTACGCCTCTGAAGGTCGTTATCCTTCTACATTGGAAGAGCTAGTCAGTAGCGGATACATACATACGCTACCTCAGCTTCCGGGGGGATATAGATGGGATTATAACCCGCGGACCGGGGAAATCCGTGTAGTGCGCTCCCAATAATGTAGCTTGTGAGTAAGTTTTTTTAGTAAGGGTGAGGGGACTCCCAGATGTCTGACACGATAGCCATTCTTGATTTCGGTTCCCAGTATACCCAGGTGACTTGCTCGCCGCGTTCGCGAGTGTAGGGTTTATTCGGTGATCCTTCGGTTTGATACGCCTGCGAGTGAATTAAAGAACCAAAGCGTAAAAGGGGTAATCCTTTCTGGTGGGCCGGCGAGTGTATACCAAAAAGGTGCGCCCCGCCCTGACCCACAGATTTTTGAGCTTGGTGTGCCGGTACTGGGAATTTGTTACGGTTTGCAAGTGATCGCAGATATGTTGGGGGGGAAAGTTGAACCGTGTTCGAAAAGAGAATATGGGAAAAGTATCTTACGTGTGTGGAGAAAATCCCAACTCTTTGTGGGTTTGCCGTCGCAGATTCAAGTCTGGAATTCTCACGGTGATAAACTTACCAAGTTGCCGCCTGGATTCAGGGTGATTGGGTCAACTGAGAACTCTGAATATGCGGCGATTGAGGACCCTAAACGGCGCATATATGGCCTTCAGTTTCATCCGGAGGTGTCTCATACCCCAAAGGGTTTAACGATAATTTCCAACTTTGTGCACAGGATATGCGACTGTGGACGAAGTTGGACAATGAAGAACTTTATTGAGCTTGCAGTTCGGCAAATACGTGAGCAAGTGGGCACTGAGCGAGTGATCTTAGGGCTTAGTGGTGGGGTTGATTCAAGTGTGACTGCTGCGTTGATTCACCGGGCTATTGGGGATCGTTTGACCTGCATTTTTGTAAACAACGGGTTGTTGCGCGAAAAAGAACCTGAGTTGGTTCGTGAGGTTTTTGGCAAGACGTTTCGGATCCCACTAATTTATGAGGATGCAAGCGAGTTGTTTTTACAGAGGTTGCGGGGTGTTACTGACCCAGAGCGGAAGCGCAAGATTATCGGGCGGACCTTTATCGAAGTATTTGAGTCAGCAGCCAAAAAAGTGGGTCCTGTCAAGTTTCTCGCACAGGGCACTTTATACCCCGACGTGATCGAGTCGGTCCCAATTGGCGGTAACCCGGCTGCTCTAATTAAGAGTCATCATAATGTAGGCGGTTTGCCTCGAAAGATGAAATTTCACCTGGTTGAACCTCTTCGCTGCCTTTTTAAAGATGAAGTACGTAAATTAGGAAAAGAACTTGGACTGCCAGACGAGATAATTTGGCGACAACCTTTCCCTGGACCGGGACTTGCAGTGCGGATTATTGGGGAGGTCACCAAGAATAGGCTCGAAACACTTCGAAAGGCAGATTGGATCGTTGTAGATGAAATGAAAAAAAGTGGTTGGTATCATAGAGTGTGGCAGAGCTTCGCGGTCTTGCTGCCTGTTAAAACTGTTGGGGTGATGGGGGACGAACGTACCTACGATTATGTAGTGGCGGTGCGGATAGTTCAGTCTGAGGATGGCATGACCGCAGATTGGGTTCGCCTTCCGTATAATTTATTAGAGGCCATAGCTAGCCGCATAGTTAATGAGGTAAAAGGGGTAAACCGGTGTGTTTATGACATAACAAGTAAACCACCTGGGACAATTGAGTGGGAGTAATTCCCTTCGATCGCGTGAGGTGGGATTGGAAACCGTTTTATTTGAGATAACGGCTTTGGCCCAAAATAGCCTTAGTGGATCGAGGTCCAAGGTGTGAATTTCCGGTTTTTGGGCGCAATACCGTGTAGGAAAAACCCAGTTGATTGGTTTAGGGGCGTGTCTTTCTCTAATTAAGTTTTAGATTAATTGTGGGTGAGCAAAAATAGTTGCTACGGAAGAACTCTGTGATAGTGTGCGGGCCTATGAAAAGCTTAGTAGTCGTTTTTATTGGCTTGGGTTTGATGTTACCGATTATGAACACGGTGGAGGCCGAAGTTCACCCAGCCAATTTACCTGCTCCTCCCTTGGATCCCTCGCAGATTAGCAGGCCCGAAGGTAAGCCAGTTCTATTTATCATAGGTGATTCCACTGTGCATAATTCCAGTGGTGAGTTTAAAGGGTGGGGTGATGTTGTTTGGCAATATTTTGACACGAATCGGATAGAGATACAGAATCATGCTAAGGGTGGGCGAAGTAGCCGAACATACCGAACACAAGGGTCGTGGAGTAACGTCCTTGCGAGCGCGAGGAAAGGGGATTTTGTCATTATGCAATTTGGGCATAATGACGCGGGACCCTTAGATGATACAAATCGAGCCCGGGGAACGTTGCCAGGTTTAGGTGATGAAACTAAAGAGATTTACAACCCAATAACACCGGCAAAAAGAAGTGGTCCATACTTATGGCTGGTACATTAGGCAGTACATTCGTGAGGCTCGCGAGGCTGGTATGATCCCGATCGTCTGTTCACCTGTACCTCGGGTCCCCCGGAGACCTGTTGAACTAAGTAATATCGAAACCAATCAGTATGCTTTTTGGGCTCATTCCGTGGCAAAAGAAGAAAATGCATGTTTTGTGGACTTGTATAATATTGTAATGCACAAGTGGGTGGGTTTAACCCCAGAGCAAATCAAGCAGGCGTATTTTACCACCAATGACAACACACACACTACCTTCGCAGGAGCGGATTTAAACGCCCGGGCATTCGTGGAAGGTCTCCGAGAATTAAAAGGTTGTCCTCTAGNTAAGTTTTTAAAGGAGGTTACTGAGTAGATTGGGACCTCTATTCGCACGATTGCCTGCGCCAAGAGTTGTAGTAATAGCGGAGAACAGCTAGCAGTGCACCAGCTCCTAAGCCGCCAATGTGGGCATAGTTAGCCACTCCGGAAATTAGTGGTGTCCAACAAAAAATTAGCCATGCGCCTAGGATTGCTACCGCTATAGGCGAAAGGTATAACCTGAAGAACGGATCCATTTTTTGAGAGACATAGATGAACGCAGCCAGTCCGTAGATGACTCCCGACATTCCACCAAACAGGTAGTGTCCAAGGGTGTATTCGAGAATGTTGGAAAAAATGGCGATAATGGATACTAGAGCGATGAACCTCAACTTCCCAAGGGTTGTTTCGAGNCCNCGACCTAGGTCGTAAACCCAAATCATGTTAAAAATCAGATGTAAGGGAGAAAAATGCAAAAAGATGGGGGTGATCAGACGCCAGATTTGGCCAGAAAAAATTTCAGGTGCTTCTTTAGGATCGTTGCTGAATGAGAACCAACTTAAAATCCCAAACGGATCGTGCTGACCGAATCCCGTCAATATTGACACAACCACGGAAACAATGATCAGACCAATGGTGACCCTTACATGAACTGGGACTGGGTAATGTCTAGTAATGCTTTTTATTCTGGATCGCTGGTGGGAGAGTTTAGTGGTTAAAGCTTGTCCATCCCGATATAGCTTTATTGTGGATTGAATTTCTTGGGCATGTGGGTTTGCCTTAAACTTTTCTAAGAGCGTACGTGCTTGAGCAAGGTCGTCTTCTTCAATGACCCAAACAACCCAGCGTTCCGGTGGTACAAGTTCGATTCGGTTTTCGATACCATTTGCAGACAAAAAATCGCTGAAATCTTTAGCGTCTTTAAAAGAGGTAAGTTCTGTTAGTGCCCGCATCTCCGTAGTTCAGAGCCACTATTATTTGCGCCGGGTTATTCGGCTAAAGGCTGTTCCGAAGGGGTTGAAAAGAATTCGATCAAGGTTTTTATGGTTTTTTCGGTTATGGCGGCCGGATGGCCCTTGTATCGAACAATGCCTTTTGGGTCAACTAGTATAATGTGAGGGACTTCGGTAACGCCAAGCGTTTGGGCTGCTTTCTTTTCTGGGTCAGCTGCAAGCGCAAACTGTACGGGCAATTCAGTGAAACCAATTATAGTCTCAGGCAATTCAGTACAGATTCCAACTATGATTAAGTCATCCCCAAACTTCTTCTGCCAGTTATTGTACAACTCGATATAGGTGCGACAAGGTAGGCTTTCGGTGGTCCAAAAGAAAATTAGGGCAAGCCGGTTTGTGAGCGTTGGTTTATCGGTCAGCCATTTATTTACCTCGAACTGTGGTAATGGTTTGTTAACTAAGGAGTGGCTAGTGAGGGGATCTGAAATGCTATGATTCCCCAAGGAATCTGGACCACGAATCTGGCGCATTAGGTTGGCGGCAATTTGACGTGCTACGGCTTCACTAAACTGTTTTTCCCTTTCTAAAAGTGTACGTTCTACCGCAGCTGCCACTGCCGGATCATATCCAAATCGCGCTTGGAGTTCGGGCTCTAAAAATTTGAGTTTTACGTTAGCTACACCACAATCGTGCTTGAAGTATATATCCGTGGCCGTGACAAGCATTACCACCGCGTTGCTATAAACCGTTGACCCTACCCTCAGAGAAGGTAGTTTCGTGGGACCTGCCACCAGGTTTGCAGCTATTAATATCAAGAAAATTGGAACTGAGCGCACGTGAATTGTATGCACCATTATGTGCAATTTGGCAATAAATGTTTATAGCCAACTAGTGGGTAGCACGTGGGCGTGATCTGACGAATAGCGATTTCCCTTTTGCGCGCGCCGGGACTTGCTAAACTTTAAGTAAAAATGGGTGTGGGCGAGGTTTCAAACAATTCTACGGCAGGACAGCTGAAAGATTTTGCTTCGCGTCGAAAGCTTACGCGACGGGAGATGCTGAGGAGGCTTGTTTGTGGTGTATTGGTTATTCCGTTGGCGCGAATTTGCGGATTCGCAGCAGGGGGGAGTCAGAAGAACCCCCCCTACGTGTTGCGGATTGGTGTTCTACGGAAAAAGACTTTTGCAGGTACGATAGATTCATTGAAGGATTACGAGGTGCCTGAATGGTTTAAAAACGCGCGTTTAGGTATCTGGGCTCACTGGGGTCCCCAGTCTGCCCCTGAGTACGGTGATTGGTATGCACGGAACATGTATATCCAAGGGACCCGCCAATATCGATATCACATTGTGAGATATGGACACCCCTCTGTGTTCGGGTACAAAGACGTTATTAATACTTGGCATGGGCGCAATTTTGATCCGGATTATTTGGTGCGCCTATATAGGCGGATGGGTGCACAGTATTTTGTCAGTATGGGGGTTCATGTTGATAATTTTGACNTATGGAACTCAGCTCATACACGTTGGAATTCTGTGAACTTTGGGATTCGGAAGGATGTAGTGGGATTGTTTCGAAAAGCTGCATTGAAATATGGCATGCGTTTTGGGGTCAGCGATCACTTGTGGATGGCGTACAAGTGGATGTCAGTGGCTCGGGGGTGTGATTCTTCAGGTCCATATGCTGGGATTCCGTATGACGGTTCTGATCCGCAGTATAGTGATCTTTATGGGGATTGCCCTGTAGTATATCGGAAGTTGCCTTGGGACGAGGAAGGTATCCCGGAGAAGTGGAAAGTTCACTGGTCCTTGCGAATCAAAGACCTGATAGACAAGTACGAACCAGACTTGCTTTATTGCGATGGACCGATCCCATTTGGCTCAATTGGTTTGGATGTAGTTGCGCATTTTTATAACGTTAACCTTCGTGCAAATGGTGGCCGGTTAGAAGCAGTCTACACTTGTAAAAGCATTGAACAGGCCGGACAGGGTATTTGCGTGTTGGACAAGGAGCGTGGAGTGGTTGAGGATCCGTGGCCAGCTCCTTGGCAAACGTGTACGTGTGTTGGGAATTGGCATTATGACATAAAAGCCGTGTACAAAACCCCAAAACAAATAGTGGATATGTTTGTGGATATTATTGTGCGGGGTGGTAGATTGCTTCTAAATTTTCCGCTCAGGTGTGATGGTACACTGGATTCTGAAGAACTTCGGATTATATATGAGCTTACGGATTGGATTAGTGTGAATCGCGAAGCAATATTTGAATCTCGGCCATGGAAGATTTGGGGGGCAGGTCCTACTCGTCATAAAGTAGACCCTAGCGCCAAATACACCGAGTATTTGCGGGTCCCGTTAACTCACCAAGACGTGCGGTTTATGTGTGGCGACCGGCTTTTGTATGTGTTTTTTATGGGTTGGCCTGAGACGCGGTTTCTGAGAATCGATTCCTTGGCCATTGGTCAACCGCATGTGGTGGGGCGGATCAGATCGGTCCAGTTATTAGGCACAAACGCTCCCGTACGGTGGGAGCAGGATCATACAGGTTTAAAGGTATGGCTTCCGCCTGAGCCACCATGTAAATACGCAGCTGTTTTAAAGATAGTGGGATTAGAGACATGAAGAGGATTTTGGTGCTGTGGGTGTCTTTTGGTTGTGCTTTCCTAACTTTGCAGCTCTCCCAGGCTGGCCTGCAACCGTATGATTTGCGGGTCAATGGCGTTCCTAACGCCGCAGGGGTAGATTCAGACCGCCCGTTTTTTTCATGGAGATTAAAAAAGCGACTTTAATGGCGACCGGCAGATCGCCTATCAAATTCTGGTGGCGGGCGAACTGGAGTTACTTGAGGTTGGCAAAGCAGATTATTGGGATTCCGGACGGATTGTATCGAGCGAACACCTTCGGGTCCCATATGCGGGGAAACCGTTAGAGTCGGGATGTAAGTTGTGGTGGAAAGTGCGTGTTTGGGATGTGAATGGGAGGGCGTCATCTTGGAGCGAACCAGCTTGGTTTATCATTGGGGTAATCAACTCGAATGACTGGCGCGCCGTTTGGATTCTTAGCAAATGAAGAGTCCAACGTGGTGAGGTTCCGGCGTGAGTTTGTGTTAAAATCAACGCCTAAAAGAGCGATTGTTTTCTTTAGCACGCTTGGTCATTACCGGGCGTTTGTAAATGGGTGTCAGGTAGGTGACCGACTTTTTACCCCAGCTTGGAGTGCGTATGAAAAGACCTATTTTTTATGATACGTATGAAATTACAGCCTTATTGCGGCCGGGGACCAATGCTATTGGGGTGGAAGTGGCCCCAGGAATGTACAACGTGGTGCGCAATCACAGGTTTGCGAAGTTTACGCGAAAACAGGGGCCACTCCGCGTACTTTGTCAACTCCAGGTGGAATATCCAGACGGCTCAAGAGAGACGATAACATCCGACTGCAATTGGAGGGTATCAAAGAGCCCGATTATTTTCAGCAGCATATATGGTGGAGAAGATTTCGACGGGCGTTTAGAAGAGGAGGGGTGGGCAAAACCGGGATTTAATGCCGAAAAGTGGGGAACAGTTTCGTGCATCCCTATAGATCCAAGACAGCTAAAAGGAGTGCAGGATTCGCCGTGGCCAATAAAGGTGGTCCATACTAATAAGCCTATAGGGATCAAACACATAATCAACACTGACTCAGGAGGGGATGTTTACATCNTAGACCTTGGCCAAAATGCTTCACATATTCCCTGGATACGTGTTAATGGCTCAGCAGGAACGCGGGTTGTCATACGGCCTAGTGAAGTTCTTGATGAGTATGGTTTAGTTAACCAGCGCACCATGGGTGCTAAACCAGAGCGAGGTTTTTATTGGTGCGAATTTTTTAAGGGTAAGTCACGGAGTGGAAGATTGGTCTCCCAAATTTTGGTACATTGGATGTAGATATTTACAGGTGGAACTTTATCCCCACAACTCAAACGAGGAAGGCGCAAAGTTGGTTGATGCGGCTGGATTGGTAGTCCATGGTACTGCCCCTGAAAGTGGTAGTTTTGAGTGCAGCGACCCCTGGCTCCAAAGAATCCGAAGTTTGGTCAGATGGGCTCAGCGGTCCAATCTCCAGAATGTGTTCACTGATTGCCCACACAGGGAAAAGCTCGGTTGGTTAGAGCAATGTCATTTAAATGGCCCCTCACTTATGTATGAGTTCGACCTTGCTCGGAATTTCATGAAAACAATTCGTGATATGAAAGATGCACAAACTGAGGAGGGTTTAGTGCCGAACATTGCGCCAGAATATACACGGTTTAAAGGTACATTCCGTGCGGCAGCAGAGTGGGGAAGCGCTTCAATCTTGGTACCCTGGCAACAATACGTTTTTAACGGGGATACAAATTTACTCCATGAGGCTTATCCTATGATGCAGCGATATTTCACGTACCTAGAATCGCGGGCTACAAACGAGATTTTAAGTGAAGGACTCGGTGATTGGTACGATCTNGGACCTGAAAAGCCGGGCGCTGCGCAATTAACCCCGCCAGAATTTACTGCAACAGCATTTTATTTTTATGACGCGTTGACCATGGCCAAAGTAGCACGTGTTTTGGGGCGTCATACCGAGGCTAAGTACTATAGCAAGCGCGCAGAATCCATTAAGGCTGCATTTAATAGACGGTTCTTAGATTCCAAACGGGGTGTTTATAGCACGGGCTCGCAAGCTGCTAATGCAATTCCACTTGCAATGGGGATAGTTCCCACCGGGTTTAAATCTGTGGTTTTAAGTAATTTGGTTGCTTCTATCGAGGCTAACGATTACGGCCCAACAGCTGGGGACGTAGGATTTCGTTTCGTATTGCGAGCATTAGCCGACAACGACAAATCGGACATCGTCTACAAAATGGTCACGCAATCAAACAAACCGGGTTATGTTTACCAAATCCTCTTGGGCGAAACCACTCTTACTGAATCGTGGGATGCAAACCTTACTTCGTCCCATAACCACTTCATGTTGGGATCGGTGATTGAGTGGTTGTACCATGATTTGCTTGGGATCCAACNGCTTGAGTCGGCACCNGGATTTAAAGAATTTGTTATTAAGCCGTCCGTNCTAAATGAAATCGTCGCCGCAAGTGGATTCTACGAGTCGGTCCGCGGGAGAATTGGGGTTTCCTGGACGAATTCCCCTGGCAGATACAAACTTAGAGTACAAATTCCTCCCGGTTCCAAGGCAAATGTATTTGTGTTCAATAATGGCAGAGGCACAGTGAAAGTTGTTAATCCGGTAACCCGGGCAGCTTCGCACCCTAAGCGCATCCAAACCTCCGGAAAATATGTCGTGTATAGGGTTTCTTCTGGCTTGTACGAGTTTGACTCGACTTTTTAGGTCATGGACCTGGGATGGCGTAAAAGGATGGTAAATTTTCTCGTAACCTAGCCAAACTCGGCATGGTCCCCCCTTGAGAGTTGCACAAAGATTAACACAGATTTGGATATGCCTTTCTGCTTGCTTTGTTTCGGTAGAGGGTTCGGGCTCGCTAATCAAGCTTACAGTGCTTCACAATAGTATGTGGAGAGGGTG
>Ga0065718_1024951_pt1 | contig 27475 bp, 26 predicted proteins | sample GBSCel77sediment_2_FD_59105 | JGI IMG/M metagenome (GOLD analysis project Ga0065718, IMG submission 59105) | Hot spring sediment microbial communities from Great Boiling Spring, Nevada - cellulolytic enrichment CS 77C v3 (version 3) | ecosystem: Environmental > Aquatic > Thermal springs > Hot...
AGTGTTGCATAATTTAAGAATTCTATGATTTTTCGCGGGTTAAAAACCGTAAGTCCAGCTATGCTCAGATGTTTTCCAATTTTTGGTATTAAGCCTACGGCGTCTGTTCCAAACTTACATGCTATCGCATATTCAAGCAGGCCAAGGGCCTCTATGCCCACTATGTCGTTTTGGCAGCCAGCATTCTTCAATGCCCTCTGTATTTGGCTTTCAGACGCGCCCAGCACAATCACTCTATCGAGAAGCGACTTCGTCCAAAACCTAAATATCCTAAGCTGTCTCTCAGCAAGCATCGCGCCGGCCTGGGATTCGCCTACACTTATTATTTTAATTGTTAACGGCATGTTTTCACATAACCCATAAAGCTCCCTAATCTTCTCTATAGCCACTTTTCTCCCGTCGACGAGCTGGGCCTGAAGCTGCTGTAAGGGGATCACTGCCTCCAAATCTCCGGGGAAAACCACCCCGGGATTTAGAACTAACCCATTTCTATCCAGCCTAGTCACATAGGCCTTTATGGTTAGAAATTTGTCCAGCTTATCGGCGCATAGGCCTATATCCCTTTCCAGCAAACTCAATGCGGCGTTTTCATCTTCTCCGGAAAAACTGATTCGAAGCCAACCACGCTTCGTGGTTTCCAGCTCATGTATTTCAACATTTAACCCCTTGAGGAGGCTTCTTAGCATGTTTTTAACAACCTCAATTTGTTCGCTGTAATAGACCCTTGAAAGAAGCGTAGCCGTCAACATTGAGGGTCTCCAATTAGCTTTATCATCTCCTCATGAAGCCTTCTAACCCTCTCCACGACGTGCGGTGGCAATTCCCTTGAAAACTTTTCTATAGTCTCCTCTATGGTCACCCTTTTTGACCCCTCAATAAGCTTGTCAGCATATGCCACAATCTTCTCCTCTATAGTCTGGGGGACGTAGACGTCCTTCGGCCAGCCAAGCCTTTCAGCCTCATCAGGGGATATCCCCCCGCCCACATGTCTCTTTATTATGGAAATTATGGGTTCAGGCAGCCCAAATTTTTTAGCTATTTCTGCCCCTAATATGGCATGGTGAACTTCATGGGTTTTGGATCGTCCAACGTCGTGGAGAAGGGCGCCCACTTCAACAAGCCTGACATCCACATTTAAGCCCCTTCTCCTGCAGGCTTCGGCGATTTCAACGGCGAGCTTGCTTACAGCTTCGCAATGTTTTATTACATTTTCCTCGCATCCAGCCATGCGTAAAAGATGCAGTGCTTCTTCCTTGGTGGGAAATCTCTCACTCACCTAACTCCTTCCTCAACTGCTCAATTTTCTTAGTCAAAACTCTGATGATTTTTTCATTGTTGTAATGTGTTAATGGTTTGCCACAAGTTGGACATTGAAAAACAAGCTCGACAGCTTCTTCGAATGGCACCCGTCGGCATGCGGGATTATTGCAGTAATAGAAGTCATGGTTTTTCTCGTATTCAAGGCGGATACTTAATTTTTCAAGAACCCTTCGCTTCTGGCTGAGGATGAAGCCCTCGAGCTGGTCGGGCTGAAGTTTCCAATGGAATATGAACCATCCTGTTTTTGGATCCCTGGTCCTTCGTAAACTGACCAAGGAGTGATCATAAAGCTTATACAAAATCTTGCGCACATTATTCAGCCTTATTCCAGTTTTGTTTGCTAGCTCGTCATCGGTTATCTCATCGCAATTCTTTAGAATCTCAATTAGTTTAACAGCTTCTTCCTCGCCAATGGACTCGGCTATTTTCATCAGTACGTCATTATTTGATAACATGCCGCCCCTTTTTCTCGCGATATTTTTGTAAATAAATAATGGTGGTTTTGTCTTAAAATTCTTTTTTATCAGATACATGAACTTTATGCTTTTCTGACCACTTTCTTGCCCCTTGCCTGTGGTATAATCATAAGCTTTGCGTCCTCAAAATTTTTAGCTAGCTCCTTTCCTTCAAAAAACCTGTCTAGGAAAACCGCTAAGCTTGCACATTCGGAGTGGGGCTGATTGCCTATGGCCACGTTAAAGTCTGAAACGCTTTCCGAAAAAAATTTTCCAGGGACTTTTTGGCTCCCAACAATAACCAGCATATCTTTACCTGTAGCCTTTATCCTATGCAGCACATCGCTTGTCTGGATGTTTTCCCCATAAGCTGTGAGATGGACCACAATTCCACCCTTCGCCCTCCAATCTTTAACAACCTTCTGCCATGGGACGCCCATTTCAAACGTGAACGGCCCTCCCCAAGTTTTAACAACCTTCTCTACGCTGGCTTTCACCTTCTCATCGTTTACATCCGATAGTATGAAGCCTGAGGCTCCAAGCGCCCGGGCGGTTAAAGCCACGTGGGTTGTTAGGCGTATGTCCCTTGCTGGTCTATGCCCCCATCTTAGTACTACAACCCTTGGGGCAGGGTCATGGTATTTGTCTAAAGTCTTCAATTTTACCACCTAAATCTTCAATGCGTCCTTTAAGCTTCTCAGCAAACCAGGGAACAGCCTCAAAAGCTATGTGGGCAGCATCTCCACTATAGTCTATACGTTGGATGTCCACGCGGTTATGCAGCCAAGAAATAAAGGACATGGCTTCACTTGTCAAAGGAATCGAGCATGATACTTGAATGTAGTCCTTAAGCATATTCTTTATCTCCTCCTTCAGTTTTTCAATATTAATCCTATAAAGTGCTGAAATATGCACGGGCCTAGGAGCTTTATTCTTAATTTTCTCCATCTTTTCCTCCAGCTCCTTTTCGGATATAAGGTCTATTTTGTTCAAAGCTGTAATTATAGGCACCCCGAATGCCCCTATATTGTCGATCGTCTCCAAACAGACTGAAAGTTTCCTCTCTATGGTGGCTAAAGGTTCACTTATATCAACAACAAGCAATATGATGTCAGAGTATATGGTCTCTTCTAATGTTGAACGGAAGGCCTCTATGAGGGTTATGGGCAAGCGGTCTATGAAACCCACGGTATCCGTTAATAGAAACTTTCTACCCGAAAACTTCACAAGCCTTGTTGTCGTGGACAACGTCGTGAAAAGCATATCATCAACTGGTGCCTCCTCGTCGGTAAGGGCGTTGAAAAGCGAGCTTTTTCCAGCATTTGTGTATCCAGCCAAAGAAATCGATGGAAAGCCAAGCTCAATCCGCCTCTCACGGTGCAAAAGGCGTTTCCGCCGAATCCTCTTAAGCTTCTCAGTTATGATTGCTATCTGTCTTTTAACGGTTTCATAATAGACATTAACTTCGTAGGCGCCTAGGCCCATAAAACCTGGTTGCTCACCCATTTTCGCCAGCCTAACCTTCTCCTTGGCGTGGGCCAGCTCATATTTGAGTTTAGCCAGCTGGATCTGAAGTTTGGCTTCCGTTGTTGATGCCCTTCTCGCGAATATTTCAAGAATTAACTGGAACCGATCTATGGCCTCCACGCCAGTAATTTTGGCTATATTGTACGCCTGAACCGGCTTTAGAAGATTGTCGAAGATTATTTTCTGGGCGCCAGTTTTTTTGACGAGCTCCGCGAGCTCCATGATTTTCCCATAGCCTATTTGATAGCGTGAATCCTGCGCCCTAACCTGCTCTATTTTACCTACAACCGTATAACCGGCTGATTCGGCGAGGCTTTTCAGCTCATCTATGGCTGATTTTTCTGAAGGTTTCCTCCGCTGTACAATAATAGCCTTCGTTAAGCTTTCTCCTCCGTCTCTCCATCATCTAATCGAATGAGATCTCCCAGTGTCAGACCGCGGCTAGGCGACTTAGAGGCGTCTGGCACATCAATTCTGCCTTTTTCCTCCAATCGTGGTGCAAGGAGCTTAATTCTAAGCGCATGCTCTAGTTTTGCTACCAGCCTATCATCAGGAACCATTTTGCCAGCTTCAACCTTCTTTAGAACAGAAACCTTCTCATTTATCCTCCTGCCCAGTTCCCCATACGTTAGCCCCATCTCCTCCCTGGCATGTCTTATTTTGGCCGAGAAATCATCTACGAGTTCTAAGTCGCTCTCAAGATTTGCTGGATACTTTTTAATAGCGACGATTCTATGGGTTTTAGTTGCTCTAGCACTTTTAATGCTGAGTTCTTGGGGGGCCATTGTCTGCTTGGGCTCTTCCGAAGCTATAGTGCCATATTTGGAGCATTCGCTGCATACAGTCAGCCTTGCCCCTTCAATTATGGCTTTAACGGGTTTGCCGTGGATCTTTCCGCCACAAACTTCGCAGCGCAATTTAAAACACTCCTTAAATCTTTAATGTTCTAGTTAGGTTTATAGTTGTCGAAAGTGTACTTTGAAGTGTTTGTCCCATGTTAAGCCCGCTAATGAAAATCAGGCAAATAGCCGATTACCAATTCGGTAGAGGTGTTGGGGAGGGCTTGTTTCCGGAGAACGTTGAAATAGTCTACTCGAAAAGTACCCGCCGGATACGTTATGTCTATTTAGACGGCAAAAGGCTCGCCACCCTCCGCCCCACAGATGGACTTTTCTCTTTAAGCATTGACGGTGCAAAAAGGATTGTTGAGAAGTCCCTTCCAGTCAAGTGTCTTGTAACGGTCAAAAATGATGTTTCAAAATTTGTCGTCGAGGGCAATGATGTATTTGCAGTTAATGTCGTAAAAGCCGATGAAGAGATTCGACCAAAAGACGAGGTAATAGTGGTTAATGAGAAAGGCGAAGTTTTGGCTGTGGGGCGCGCAGTTCTTTCAGGCCGGGAAATGAGGGCCTTTAAGTGCGGGGTTGCAGTTAAAGTTAGGCGGGGCGTGGAGGAGTTAAGTTAAGGTATGGGAAATTTTAAGTTATGTTTGGAGGATATGGTTGTTGATGCGCAGGAAAATAAGCCCCCGTGAAGCGAGGCGCATGATGCAACGTATGGGCCTAAGCATGGATACTATAGAGGATGTAGAGCGGGTCATAATAAAAACAAGCAGTAAAGAGATCATAATTGAAGAACCTGAAGTTGCGGTGGTGGATTTTCAGGGGCAAAAATTGTTTCAAATCGGCGGGGGGAAAATGACTGAAAAAGTTTTGGAGCACAAGTTGGCTATACCTGAAGAGGATGTTAGACTTGTTGCGGATCAGACGGGCAAAAGCCTTGAAGAGGCCAGAAAGGCCCTGGAGGAATGTGAGGGGGATCTAGCTAAAGCCATCCTGCTTTTGCAATCCAAATTGTAAACCCTTATGAGGCTTTAAGGTGTTTGACATTAGCATAATAGGTCACTTTTCAATAGACTCCATTATTTTGCCAGAAAGACGGAAACCATACACCATCTTAGGCGGTTCTGTGGTTTACGCCTCCCTTGCCGCCAAAAGTTTAGGCGCGAAAGTTTCTGTGATCTCGAAGGTTGGAGAGGATTTTCCTAAAGCCTACCTATGGTGTCTTGATCAGGAGGGCATAGACCTCTCCAGAGTGACGATATGCAGCGGAGCTAAAACAACAAGGTTCGAACTTAAATATGCAGGGAACCTAACAGAACGCACGCTGAAGCTGATCAGCATGGGTGCGCCAATAAATGAGGAGGATTTACCGAAATCATTACGGGCGAGGGTTATTTACTTAGCACCAATCACCCATGAAATTTCCTATGGAACTGCTGAGAAGGCAAGGGAATGCGCTGAGGTTTTATCTCTAGATCCTCAAGGTTTAATCCGCTGTTTTGATGAAAATGGAACAGTTACTTACAATTCTTCAATGGATACAAGGATTCTTGAGCTTGTTGACATCTACAAGTCTTCGTTGGAGGAAATCTTGGCACTGGCCGGCGTGTCAGAATTGAAATCCGCCATTAGGGCTGTCCATAATTTCGGAGTTAAAACGGTCATAGTGACTCTAGGTGCCAAAGGATCCATGCTCTCTATCGAAGAGGCCATTTATGAAATTCCGGCATGTAAGTCCGAGAAGGTTGTTGATCCCACAGGCGCGGGCGATGCTTTCATGGGCGGTTTTCTAGCAGAATATCTTCAAGGCAAGGATATGCTCTGGTGCGCGTGTGTTGGATCCGCTGCGGCATCAAAAACTGTTGAAGCCATAGGTCCCACATTCTCCTATGACAAAACTGAAATCTACCAGAGGGCACGCACCCTTTATGAAGAAGGAAGTAAATAATGACTTCCGCAGCATGAGGAATTGTCTAGGAGGAATAGGTTGGGGCGAGTTTCAAAGGGCGAAAAGTGCAGTGTTGTCGGATGCAGCGGAGAAGCCAAACGCTCCCTTTCGGCTGGAAAGGTAAAAAGTGCAGGCCTAAATGTTGAAACTGAAAGACGTGCTTATTTATGTGAAGTTCACTATAAAGAGTATAAAAAGAGAAGCAAGAAGGATAGAAAAATTGAGAAATGGCGCTACAAAAGCATGTAGCAAATAGGTGTGAAAGTAAAATGCGTATTTTACAACTCCACTCCAACTTCATCGAGTATACGCCAATTCGGAAAGAAATCGAGCTGGCGGAGGATGCTGAAAAAGAAACCAAGCGCTTGGAAAATGTTGTGGTGCTGTTCACTGCCGTTGAGGAAGGCGATAGCGAGGAAACCGCTAGGAGAGCCATTGATGAGGTTAAAGCCTCCTTGGAGAAATTAGGGGCAAATCGCATTTTAATATATCCATACGCCCACCTCAGCAGCAATCTTGCTAAACCCTCTGATGCCCTTAAGGTTATTAAAGCCATGGAAGCCTACGCTAAGGAAAATGGGCTGGAGGCGATTCGAGCACCATTCGGATGGAATAAGCAGTTCACAATATCCATAAAGGGGCACCCGCTGGCTGAGCAGTCTCGTTCAGTATCGCCAGTTCAAGTTAAGAAAGGAGATGAGAAGTCCAAGGGAATTTCAGAAGCGATTAAGGCTGAAGAAAAGTTAGAGTCCTTCTGGTACATTCTCCAGCCCGACGGAAAGATGATTCCAGTTGAAGAATTTGATTTTCGGGGACATGAAAATCTTGAAAAGTTTGCCAGATACGAGATTTCCAAGGTCAGGGCAAGCCAGCAGATGCCACCCCACGTGCCTTTAATGAGGAGGCTTGAAATAGCAGATTATGAAGCCGGAAGCGATCCGGGAAACATCCGGTGGTACCCAAAGGGGCGCCTAATCAAGTCCCTGATTGAACGATATGTTACAGCTAAAACAATCGAATATGGCGCCATGGAGGTCGAAACTCCGGTTATGTACGATTTTCACCATCCAAGCCTAGCGGACTACTTAAACCGTTTTCCGGCAAGACAATACGTTATAAGGACTGAAGATAAGGAGCTGTTCCTGAGGTTTGCCGCTTGCTTCGGCCAGTTTCTAATGGTTCATGACGCCCAGCTTTCGTATAGACATATGCCCTTAAAGGTTTACGAGTTAACCCGCTATAGCTTTAGAAGGGAAAAAAGCGGTGAGGTTGTAGGTCTTAAGCGTTTACGGGCATTTACAATGCCAGACTGCCACGCTTTCTGTGTTGATCTCGAGCAGGCTAAAGAGGAGTTCATAAAAAGGCTGAAGCTTTGCATGGAAGTCCTGGAGGGTATAGGGCTCTCAAAGGATGACTACGAAATGGCAATTCGCTTTACAAGGGACTTTTACGAGGAAAACAAGCCTTTTATAATCAGCCTGGTTCAGATGTTTGGCAAGCCGGTTCTGGTAGAGATGTGGAATGAAGCCTTCTTCTATTTCAGGCTTAAATGGGAATTTAACTTTATAGATAATCAGGACAAGGCTGCGGCCCTCTCAACAGATCAGATAGACGTTGAAAATGCGAGAAGGTATGATATAACGTACGTGAGTGAGAACGGCGAAAAGCGTTATCCTCTTATTTTGCACTGTTCTCCCAGCGGGGCTGTGGAGAGATGTATTTACGCCCTCCTGGAAAAGGCTTACAGAGAACAGCAAATGGGAAAACCCCCAATGCTTCCAGTATGGCTTTCCCCGACCCAGGTGCGGATAATCCCCATGTCCCACAGCTATCTTGAATATTCCGAGAAATTGGCTGAAATCATTGAAAAAAATCAGATACGCGTTGACATTGATGATAGGCCATTAACCTTGCCAAAGAGAATAAGAGAAGCCGAAATGGAGTGGATCCCCTACATAATTGTTATGGGGCAGAAAGAAATGGAATCAGGGATCCTGCCAGTAAGATATAGGAAAGCCAGGGAAATCCAAAAAATGAAACTTGAGGAGCTAATAAGCAAAATCAAAAAGGAAACGGACGGTAAACCGTTCCTGCCCTTGCCCCTACCTAGGCATGTTTCTAAGAGGCCCCAATTTGCCGGTTGATTCTATAAAGCAAAACAAATATCAATTAAAAAATTAAAATATACCTTCTAGTTCTGCATGGAAAGTGGTTACATGGAAAGGGAACCCCTTGTTTATATAGATGGCGAATATTATCCAAAATCTCAAGCCAAAATATCCGTTTTCGATCATGGTTTTCTATATGGCGACGGTGTCTTTGAAGGAATCCGAGCCTACAAAGGTGTTGTCTTCAAGCTGAAAGAACACATTGACAGGCTCTATAATTCGGCTAAAGTCCTAATGTTAAATATTCCCCTAACCAAAGAGGAGATGATAAACGCTGTTTTGGAAACGCTGCGGAAGAACAAGCTTCAAGATGCTTACATACGTCTAATAGTAACTAGAGGCGTCGGAGACCTAGGCCTAGATCCTAGGAAATGTCAAAAGCCCACAGTAATTATAATCGCCGATAACATAAAACTATATTCAAGAGAGGCGAAGGAAAAAGGGATAAGAGTTCTCATAGTCTGGGTTAGAAGAAACCCGGTGGACACAACGCCCCATCAAGTTAAATCTTTGAACTATCTGAATAGTGTGCTTGGGAAAATTGAGGCGAACATCGCAGGCTTTGATGAGGCTATTTGCCTGGACAAGGGCGGCTATGTCAGCGAGGGGGTCGGCGAGAACCTATTCATAGTAAAGGATGGAAAGCTTATAACACCGCCCACCTATGCAGGTCTTCTCGTGGGCATAACTCGAGAGGTCACAATAAAATTGGCTGAAAGACTGGGATATACGGTTATTGAGAAACACATAACGCCAACGGATCTATTCACGGCTGATGAAGCCTTTTTAACGGGTACGGCTGCGGAGATAACTCCAATAGCTGAGGTTAACGGAAGAATCATTGGCAAGGGCGAGCCAGGCCCCATAACCCGCCACTTAATGGCCGAGTTTGAAAAGCTGCTGGGCGACTCTCAAGAGGGAGTTCCCATATATCCCTAATTCAAACCAAACAATTTTCAATGAGAAATTAAACATTTCATTTTCTATTTTTCGGCCAAAAACATTTAGTTTAGCTTTTTCTGATCTGAAACAGGGGATTAGTCTTGGAAACTCTTTTATTAACGGATGAGGAGGTTAAGAGCCTCCTTTCTATGGGCGAGGTTATGGATGCTGTTGAGCGAGCTTTTATGGAGAAAAGCCTTGGGAGAGCACAGATGCCAAGCAAAGTCTACCTTTTCTACCGTAAATATTCAGGCGATTTGAGGGTTATGCCCTCATACCTTGAAAAGGACGACATATCAGCGGTAAAAATAGTGAACTCACATTCCGAAAATAGAATAAAATATAATTTGCCTACGGTTATGGCTGTGGTTGTTCTAATAGATCCCCGGAATGGTTTTCCTTTGGCTATAATGGGCGGTAAGGCGATCACCGACATTAGGACTGGCGCGGCTGGGGGGATTGCTGCAAAATACCTCGCGAGAAAAGACTCGAAAATAGTGGGATTAATAGGCGCGGGGGCTCAAGCTCGAACCCAGTTGGCAGCCCTTCTTCATGTTTATGGAAAGTTGGAAGAAGTTAGAGTCTGGAGTCTTGACGCAACAAAAAAGGAGTTTGCTTCTGAGATGCAGCTTAAATACGGCAGTTTATGCAGGATTATTCCCGTGGGTACCGTGAAAGAGGCTGTTGAGGACACTGACATAGTGGTGACGACAACTCCTTCTAGAAAGCCATTGGTCATGGATGATATGGTTTCGCTTGGCATGCACTTCAACTGCATCGGCGCAGATGCCCCGGGGAAAGAGGAACTTGACCCCGCCATTCTGAAAAGGGCTAAAATTGTTGTTGATGATTGGGAGCAGGCAATCCATGGCGGAGAGATAAACGTCCCAATTAGTCAGGGAATAATCTCAAGAGAAAACATTCTGGGGGAAATAGGCGAGGTAATTGCAGGCCTAAAACCTGGCAGGGAAAGCGATGAGGAAATAACAATTTTCACATCAACGGGCTTAGCGGTTCAAGATGCAGTTACTGCTCAAATTGCATACGAGAAGGCCCTGAAAAAGAATGTGGGCAGATTCATGAAAATTGTGTAATTAATAACTATTTCCGAAAGATGCACAATTTCATAAGACACGCTTATGCTTGCGGCAAACGGTCAGAGCCTTATCATAAAGTTTATTGGCTGGTAGTAGAAACTGTGGAGCGTTTAAGGTGAATAATGAATGGAAGACGTTATCGCCATAATCGGAACTGGCATAATTGGCGGTGCTATCGCAAAGGGCCTTATTAAAAGTGGATATAAGGGAAAGATTATAGCCACTCGCAGAAACTTGGAAAAGCTTAAGGAATTGCATGAGCTAGGAGTTTCCATTACCAGCGATAATAAAAAGGCGGCTGAGGAGGCAGACATAGTTCTCATTTGTGTAAAACCTAACGATGTTCTGCATGTACTTGAGGAGATAAAAGGTGCCGTTGCAGGTAAACTTGTCATCTCGACGGCCGCTACAATTCCTCTGAAACACTATAAAAGGGTTGTTCCTGAAGCCCGGTTTGTAAGGACCATGCCCAACATTGCAATTTTAGTGCAGGAGTCATTCACAGCGTACACTTGTGACAAAGATGTTACGTCCGAAGATAAAGATAAGGTCGAGTCATTATTTGGCATTCTGGGCGTATGCATGGAAGTAGAGGAGAAGTACATGGATGCTGTTACAGCCTTAAGTGGAAGCGGTCCAGGCTACATCTCCATAATAATCGAGGCTCTCATGTACGCTGGCTTGAAAGTGGGCCTTCCAAGGGACTTAGCCCTACACAGCGCAGCGCAGACGGTGCTCGGAACTGGAAAACTGGCCTTAGAGCTGCGAGGTCATGTTTCTGCCATCAAGGATATGGTTACAACTCCTGGGGGAACAACCATAGAAGCCATATATGAACTTGAAGGAAGCCAAATAAGACAGGCGCTAATGCGGGCTGTTGAAAAAGCAACTGAGAAATGCCAAAAAATCCGGGAAAACCTGGGTTTAACATAAGCTTACAAAAGTTATATTAGGAAACATGACCGAGTTTAACCATCAAGGTGAAGACAATGTATGGTTGGAATGGAAAACTGCTGAGGGTTAACCTCACCAAGCAAAAGGCATCTACACAAAAATATGATGCCGCGTTAGCTCTTAACTATCTTGGAGGCAGGGGTTTTGCAGCCAAAATCTTATGGGATGAAATCAAACCTGGAATGGACCCGCTTTCCCCTGAGAACAAAATTGTATTCGCTGGGGGGCCGCTGACGGGTTTCCCCATACCAAGCAGTGGAAAACTTGTTGTTGCAACAAAAAGTCCTCTAACTGGCGGCTATGGTGATGGAAATATCGGCTCCTACGTGGCTGTTCAAATTAGGAGAGCAGGCTATGATGCCATAATAGTTGAGGGCAAATCGGAATCACCCACAGTCCTATTAGTCCAAGGCGATTCTGTTCAGTTTCTCGATGCCGCCGAGCTTTGGGGCATGGGATCATTTGAGACTGAAGAGAGGCTGAAGGCCATTTATGGACCAGCAGCAGGGATTATTACAATAGGCCCTGCAGGGGAAAATCTTGTAAAATTTGCGAATGTTATGTCTCAAGGCGGCAGAGCTGGAGGTAGGCCTGGGATAGGCGCCGTTATGGGCTCTAAGAAGCTGAAGGCCATTGTAGTTATAGGTTTAGGCGAATTGCCAGCAGCTGACCTGAAAGGGCTTAAAGATCTTGGCGCTGAAGCCTATAGGGAAATTTTGACCAAGCCCAACTATGCCTTCTGGAAACGTCAAGGCACCATGTCAACGCTCGAATGGAGCCAAGAAAACAGCGTGCTGCCCACTTATAACTATAAAGAAGGCATTTTCGAGGAAGCCAATTCGATAGGAGGTTTTGCAATGGAAAAAATAAAGGTCTCTCAAAGGGGTTGTCCTAACTGTAACATGACCTGCGGCAATGTCGTCAGCGACGTCCATGGGGAAGAGTCGGAGCTTGATTATGAGAATGTTGCAATGCTCGGTGCAAACATAGGATTAGGCGATCTGAAAAAAGTTGCTGCCATAAACAGGCTAGCCGACGACCTTGGAATAGACACCATTTCACTTGGGAACGCTATTGGCTTCGCTATGGAGGCTTCTGAGAGGGGCCTCATTAAAGAGAAGATTGCGTGGGGTGATTATGAGGCAGTAAAAGCTCTGACCAAGGACATCGTCTACAGGCAAGGATTAGGTGCCACACTCGCGGAGGGTGTTCGTTTCGCATCAGAAAAATTTGGCGGCGATTCAAACCTTTGGGCTATGCACATTAAGGGGCTGGAAATATCGGCTTATGATTGTCATGCAGCGCCGGCCATGGCGCTTTCTTATGCCACATGCCCCCTCGGAGCCCATCATAAAGACGCGTGGGTAATATCCTGGGAAGTCAAGGTTGGCAGAGAAAGCTACAGTGAAGAAAAAGTTGACAAAGTCATCGAGCTTCAACGTATCCGCGGAGGATTCTTCGAATGTGCCACGGTCTGCAGGTTGCCCTGGGTTGAGGTTGGATTCGAGCTTGACTGGTATCCAAAATTCCTAAAGGCAGCCACAGGCATTGAAATGTCATGGAATGATCTATATACCATAGCTGATAGGGTGTGCACGCTAATCCGTGCCTTCTGGGTTAGGGAGTTTGGAAATGCCTGGAGTAGTGCTATGGATGAACCGCCAGCAAGATGGTTCAGAGAACCATTAACCAAAGGGGCATTTAAAGGCGCAAAGCTTGACAAGGAGAAGTATGATGCCATGCTGCAAATGTATTACCGAAAAAGAGGTTGGGATGAAAGGGGAATTCCAACGAGGACAACACTCAACAAGCTAGGCTTGAATGATGTAATAAGTGAACTTCAAAGCAGGGTTGAACTCAAAAACTAGGCTTACCCATTTATTCCTTTACTCTAATAGGACTTAGCGAAGTAAACAACCTCTTTAGCCTCTGCACCACAATATATGCAGTTTGAAAACGGTTTTTCCCTTTCAAGCGGTATAAGCCTAATTGTGGCCCCGGTCTCCTCCTTTATTTTGTCTTCGCATTGGGGACTTAGGCACCATGACGCTTTGATGAATCCGCCCTTCTCCTTCAACACCTTTTTAAATTCATCGTAGGTTTTCACGGGCGTTATTCTTTCCTCTAGGAATTTCTTTGCCCTGTTAAAGAGGTTTTGCTGTATTTCATCTAGAAGCTTAAGCACAACCTTTTCCGTTTCCTCGTCTTTCACCGTCAATCTTTCGAAGGTATCCCTTCTGGCTAAGGTAACTTGGTTATTTTTAACGTCCCTGGGGCCTATCTCAACTCTAAGGGGGACTCCCTTGAGTTCCCAATCGTTAAACTTCCATCCAGGCGTGTATTCCTTCCTGTCATCTAGAATCGCGGATACTCCTGCCCTCTGGAGCCTTTCATGAATCTCCCTTGCCTTGGACATTATCTTATCGGTCTCAGCAGCCTTGTATGGTATTGGAATTACCACCGCTTGGATTGGGGCTATTTTAGGCGGTAGTACAAGTCCTTTATCATCGCCATGAACCATGACCATAGCGCCTATAACACGTGTTGATATTCCCCATGATGTTTGCCAGACATAATGCTCTTTTTCATCTCGATCCATAAACTTGATGTTAAAAACTTTTGAAAAGTTCTGCCCAAGGTTATGGGAGGTCCCCATCTGTAATGCCTTTCCATCTGGCATTATCGCCTCCAAGGTCATCGTGTATAAAGCACCGGCGAATTTTTCGCTATCTGTCTTCCTCCCTATAAGCACGGGTATAGCTAGATAGTTTTCCATTAAATCCCTATATTCGTTAAGGATTTCCATAACCTCTCTGTCCGCCTCTTCCTTCGTAGCATGGGCTGTGTGTCCCTCTTGCCATAGAAACTCTCTAGTTCTTAAGAATAGCTTGGTAGCCTTTGTTTCCCATCTAACGACACTGCACCACTGATTCAACTTTATCGGTAAATCTCTCCAGCTTCTAATCCACTCAGCATAAGTAGCATAGATTATGGTTTCAGAGGTAGGCCTAATCGCCAATTTCTCCTCTAGAGGCGAGTTTCCGCCTATTGTAACCCATGCAACTTCTGGGACGAACCCTGCAAAATGCTCCGCTTCCTTTTTCAGGAAGCCCTCCGGTATCAGAAGGGGAAAGTATACGTTCTTATGCCCAGTTTTCTTTATTTTAGCATTGAATATTTCCTGAATTTTCTCCCATATAGCGTAGGAGAGTTCCCTATAAACCATGCACCCCTTAATGGGAGCATAGTCAGCCAAACCTGACTTCAAAACCACCTGCGTGTACCATTCTGAAAAATTTTCTCTTTTCTTTACGGTTAACCCTAGATCTGACACTTGAAATCACCCGTCTGTTAGGCTGAATTTAAATTAATAATTTTCCTCAAATTTTCTTCCATTAACATTTAGCTTGTTAATGACTGAAGTGCTCTGATATTTGAGGCTTTCTAATTTGTTGACTGGACTTGTTAAGGAGAAGCGTTTTAATTCTTGACTTTAAATTAATGAACACTTAAGCAGGGCGGATTCGGCTTGAAAGCGTTGCTTGTCGTCGCCGATGGGATGGCTGATAGGCCTATCAAGGAGCTTGATGGCAAAACCCCCTTAGAGGTTGCTCATAAACCTGCAATGGACTTTATTGCGCAATCCGGCGTTTGTGGCATTGTTGATGTCATCTCTCCAGGCATCCCTCCAGGTAGCGATACTGGAAATCTTGCCATTCTGGGCTATGATCCTTTCAAATATTACTCTGGTAGAGGTGCATTGGAGGCTATTGGCTGGGGCTTGGAAGTTAAACAAGGCGACGTTTGCTTGAGGTGCAATTTCGCCACGGTGGACGAAAACTTAATAGTGCTGGATAGGAGAGCCGGCAGAATTTCAAATGAAGATGCTTCGAAGTTGGCTGAGAGCCTCCGAAAAGTTGATCTTTCCGAGCCCTCCGTCAAGTTTACATTTCAGAATACAATTCAGCATCGTGCAGTTCTGGTTCTTCAGGGGTCGAATCTCTCTACAGCTGTAAGCGATTCAGATCCTAAGAAGACCGGGATGAAAGTTTTGGAAGTAAGACCATTAGAAAAATCTTTTGATGCATCTTTCACGGCGAAAATTCTTAACGAACTTATGCAAAAATTTCACAATGTTCTGAAAAACCATGAAGTTAACGTTGATAGGGTAAACCGCGGGTTACTTCCAGCAAACATTGTGCTGTTTAGAGGCGCAGGGAGCATTCCACAAATTCTACCTTTATCTGAAATTTATCATGTGAATGCGACAAGCATAGCGGCAACTTCATTGGTTAGGGGCGTATGTAAGGTTGCAGGAATGCGCGTGTTAAATGTCGAAGGAGCAACAGGAACCCCTCAAACAAACTATTTGAATAAAGCCAAAGCGGCGGTTCAAGCATTAAGCGAGGATAATGATCTGGTGTTCCTTCATGTAAAAGCCACGGACGTGGCGAGTCATGATGGAGATTTCATTCAGAAAATTTCGGTCATTGAAAAGATCGACAACATGCTCTCTTACATAATTGACCATGTAAATTTAGAGGAAGTTTACATCGCTGTAACGGCTGATCATACAACCTCCTGTGTTACCCGAAATCATGAGGGCGACCCTGTTCCCTTGGCGATAGCTGGGCCTTACGTTCGCAGAGACGACGTCAAAGAATATAATGAGCGGAGTTGTGCAAAGGGCGGGTTGGGGCGAATAAGGGGTGTAAATGTGATGCCGACCATCATGAACCTCATTGGAAAGGCTGAAAAATTTGGGTCGTAGCCGCCATAAGTAGGCGAGTCTATGGAAGTTATGCTCTTCCTCGACACAAATTTTTTCTGAATTTAAGTTTTGCTCATTGATGATGGAAATCGGAACTTTCTCAATTCTAGCACTTTCAAATAACCCTCCTCTGCTTGGAATTGCTGTAGCTTCGGGATCAATTGGAGTGGGTTCCAGAGTTCCACATGCCAAACCAGGGATAGGCGGCGTTGTAACTCAAGCCTACACCAGCATTACCTATGGAGTTGAAGGATTAAAGCTTCTTGAATCGAGTTTCTCACCTGCGGAAGCGTTGAACAGCCTTTTAGTCAGAGACCCTGAAAGGGAAATGCGCCAAGTAGCCATCATGGATTTTGCTGGGAGAAAAGCCGTTTTTACAGGCTTGATGGTTCCCAAGTTTCATGGCGAAATAATAGCTAAAGATTATGTTGTAATAGGCAATCTTCTAAGAAATGAAAGGGTTTTGAAATGCGTGGCTGAGAATTTTAAAAATTTAAGGGGGAATATGGCTAGACGAATGCTTGAGGCGTTAAGGGCTGGGAGTATCTGCGGAGGAGACTCGAGGGGAGAGCGATCTGCGGCGCTGATCGTTGTGGATAAAGAACATGTAAGAGTTAATTTGAGGGTTGATTATTCCAAAAATCCTATTCAAGAGCTTTTAAATAGACTTTGAAGTGCACAGCCGCTGTAGCCACTTTCCTTCTTAAACTTTAAAGTTCTACTTTTACAATATTCATTTTATGTCCTCGCCTATAGCTCAGGAGAAACAACGGTTAAGAGATAGAATATGGCGTGAAATGGAACATTTAGGAATAGCTACCTTTCCATTGCCGTGTAGAGGAAGAATCCCAAACTTTTTAGGTGCTGAGATTGCCGCGGAGAAGTTACGTCAGCTTGAGGAATGGAAGAGCGCCAGGGTAATTTTTGTTAATCCCGATTCACCGCAGAGGAAGGTCAGGGAAAACGCTTTGAAGGATGGTAAAATTCTTCTCATGGCTTCGCCTAGGCTGAAGAGGGGCTTTATTATGCTGGATCCCAGAAAAGTCTGCGGCAGAGAATATTTTGCCTCAACTATAAAAGGTGCTTTAGAACTCGGAACGGCAATTGAGGTTAAAGATCTTTCGAAACCAGATTTAATTGTCGAGGGATCCGTTGCCGTTGATGTAGAGGGCCATAGACTTGGTAAGGGAGGGGGATATGGCGATTTAGAAATAAGCCTAATTAAAAGATTTTTTGGGGATATTCCAGTGGCAACGACGGTTCACGATATTCAAGTGGTTGAGATGGTTCCTCATGAAGCTAAGGATGAAAGGGTCTCAATAATAGTTACCCCTACAAGAGTTATTCGGATTGATCTTTAGTGTTTATAGCAAGCTCTTTTAAGCCGAACAATTATTTTAGAAGAGAGCGGCTGAAGCTTGAATTTCGAAGGTATATTTCAACAGCTTACGTGTTGGCTGAAAAATTTTTCCATACAATATGGTTACTTCGGCGTTTTCCTAGCCAGCCTGCTGGGTTCCGCCTCCATTTTCTTCCCCGTGCCCTATACGGTGATTCTATTTACATTAGGGTCCATTGAGTCCTTCAATCCCGTTCTGCTATCCGTGGCGTCAAGCTTAGGCTCAGCGTTGGGGGAATTTTCAGGATATTTGCTTGGGTTAAGTGGTAGGAAAATAATAAGCGAGAAAAGCAAGCGTAAAATGGATTATCTCCTAAAACTTTTCGGAAAATTTTGGCCATTCGCCATTTTTCTTTTCGCTTTAACACCCCTTCCAGACGATCTTATCTTCATCCCGCTTGGCGTCATGAAATATAGTCTCCTGAAGGCTATAATGCCCGCCCTCATTGGAAAGTTTTGCATGAGCCTAATAATAATCTATAGTGCCCGCTTAACAGTCCACATGGCCCAAGAAATTTTCGGCGTGGAGGGTGAGTGGTTCTCTGCGTTAACAAGCATGATTGTGGCTTCAGTGTTGCTTGTGATAATCTTCATTTTAATTTTTAAAGTGGATTGGGAGAAGATTTTTGAAAAGCGTTCAGCTAAAAAGAAAGAGGTTGGAAAAATTGAGGGTGATCGCTGACCTTCATATACATGGTCGATATAGTCGCGCAACAAGTCAGAGTATGCGAATAGAGGAAATCGCCCGCTTTGCCAAAATCAAAGGTTTAAACCTCGTAGGAACCGGCGATTTCACCCATCCAAAATGGCTAAACGAGTTGCAGGAAAGTTTAGTTCAAGATCCGGAAACTGGTCTTTTCAAGGTTGCAAAGAATCCCGAGCTACCCGTATATTTTATGGTAACCGCAGAGGTTAATACCGTTTTTTCTTTTGAAGGCGAAGTGAAGAAGGTCCATCATGTTATCTTAGCACCTGACATGGCAACGGCCATTCAGATTAACGAGCGGTTGGCTAACTATGGAGACTTAACAGCCGATGGGAGGCCAACACTAAATTTAAGCGCCCCCCAGCTTGTGGAGGAGGTTATGGAAATTTCAGGGGAGGTCATGATTTTTCCAGCTCATGCATGGACACCATGGTTCAGTGTTTTCGGGGCTTTCAGCGGTTTCGATAGTATGGAGGATTGCTACCAAGACATGGTAAAGTATGTGTATGCGCTGGAGACGGGACTCTCCTCCGACCCGCCGATGAACTGGCGATTAAGCAGGCTAGATAGGTTCACGCTTGTTTCTAACAGTGATAGTCATAGTTTTTGGCCGTGGCGTATTGGAAGGGAAGCAAATGTCTTTGAATTCGAAAGGCTAAGCTACAGTGAGGTTGTGGATGCCATCCGAAATAAGGACAGAAGAAAATTTAAATTCACTATAGAGACGGATCCGGCGTATGGAAAGTATCATTGGACCGGCCATAGAAACTGTAACGTTTCCCTTCCCCCCTCAGAAGCTATCAGGCTGGAGAACATATGCCCGGTTTGTCGAAAACGGTTAACTAAAGGTGTGGAGCAAAGGGTCGAAGAACTTGCCGATCGTCCAGCCAACTTTAAGCCTGAGAATGCCATAGGCTATATACGCTTGCTTCCCCTTTCTGAGATTATTGCAACAGTGCTTGGAATAGACTCTCCTTCCTCTCAGCAGGTTTGGAACATTTACCACAAACTTATTGAAAAGTTCGGAAGTGAATACAATGTGCTTCTTGATGCAACAAAAGAAGCGCTGTGCGATGTTGTAGATGAAAGAATTGCGGAGGCCATAATTAGAGTTAGGGAGGGTAGAATACGTGTTGTACCCGGTTATGATGGAGTCTACGGGCGTCCCATTTTCTTTGAGGAATCTTCACGAAACTCGAGGAAAGTTAAGCAATCGAGTATTTCAGATTTTATGTGAACCTTAGTCTATTTAGTGTTTATATGTTGGACAAGAATGTGGCAATATTTATTAAACTGTAATAAATCTTATTTAAGTTTAAGTAGTAATATTCGTGATAAACGAAACGGAAACGGGCGGCCGATAATGGCAAATTCAACACAACAAAGTTTGAACGAAAAATCTCCCGAATTTGACTTCGCCCATCAAATGCGTTTAATTATGCAAAAGGACTAATTTTGTTCCGAATTTAATGTTGAACAATTTTTATTAATCCTTGCATTCTTTTGATAGTTTAACATCGCAGGGAATCAATATGATGGATCTTCTTGCCAGAATTGTTAAAATGGCTAGAGAAAAGTTTAATGTTGAGTATGTCGAGGCACGCGCGCAAAAATTGCTTAAAACCATGCTAACCATAAAAGAGGAAAAGGTAGAAGCTGCAAGAGAGGGCGTTGAAACGGGCGTGGCCATAAGGGTTCTTGTTGACGGGGCCTGGGGCTTTGCATCTGTTGGGGCTACTAAAACCGAGCTTTTGTCCGAATCCCTTTCAGATGCTTGTAAAATGGCTAAAGCTGCCGGTTTAAAACTTAAGCATCCCATAAAACTTGCGGAATACAAATCCTTTGAAGATAAGGTTAAAGCGAAACCACGCAAGAACCCTGCCCAATTTTCAATCGAGGATAAGATAACAACAACTTCTACCATTGCAAAAACAGTGTTGTGTTTTGACAGGCGCATCAAAAGCTGCACCATAGACTACTTAGACCTTTTTGGAACAAGCTATTTTGTGAACAGTGAGGGCACATGCATAGAGCAGGACAAGTTATATGTTTGGTCGAGGATAACAGCCGCAGCTAGGGAAGCAGACGTTTTAACCTTCAGCCGTGAAGAGGTGGGTTCAACGGCGGGCTACGAAATTTTTGATGTGGAAACCCCTGAGATTTTGGGGGAAAGGGTTGCCAAAAGGGCCGTGGAGCAGTTGAGGGCTAAGCCTCCTAAGGGCGGAAGATTTGAGGCCGTATTGGGTCCAAATGTTGTCGGCGTTTTTGTCCATGAGGCCTTCGGCCACTTGGCCGAAGCGGATTTGACCCTTTCGGGTTCTGTCCTAATGGATAAGCTTGGCAAAAGGATAGCTTCTGAAGTCGTTGAAATTTATGATGATGGAACCATAGATGGTGCGTTTGGGTCCTTCAAGTATGATGATGAAGGAGTTCCAGCGCAAAGGACGTTGCTAGTAAAAGGCGGAGTTGTTGTTGGACTTATGCATAACCGTGAAACTGCCAGCAAATTTAATGTAGAGCCCACAGGCAATGCAAGAGCTGAAGATTTTCGTGTTGAACCCATAATCCGTATGCGTAATACCTTCCTGGCGCCGCAGGACTACTCCTTTGAGGAGTTGATTGAGGATATAAAGTTTGGATATTATTTCAAGAGCTTCAGGGGTGGCCAGGCAAACTTGGATGGAACTTTTCAGGTAGGCGTTCAGGAAGCTTATGAAATAGTGAAAGGAGAGATTGCGGATCCTGTGCGAAATGCCTCTATAAGCGGGAATACCCTTGAAACGCTTCATAAAGTGGATGCTGTGGGGAAAGACTTTGAGCTTTGGCCTGGTAGATGCGGGAAAGGCCAGACGGCCTTCATATGTGACGGTGGCCCCCACATAAGGGTAAAGGAGGTGCTTGTAGGTGGAATTGCTTAGGGAAGAAGACATCATAAGCTTGGCTGAAAGCTCTGTTAATTCCGCGTTAAAGAAGGGAGCCGATGAAGCGGAAGTTTTCATTTATCACGGTATCGCTAGAACCGTGGCTATTGAAGGGGGTCAAATCGAAAAAGTCTCCAGGCTAATTGACTTCGGTGTCGGCATTAGAGCCCTAGTCAATAAAAGCCTAGGTTTCGCTTACACAAACTTGTTGGGTGATGAAAGCTCCGTTGAAAATGCTATTTCTAAGGCTATAAAATCGGCAAAGGCCAGTAAACCTGACCCAGAATGGCCAGGTTTTCCTACCAGAAGACCATTATCAAATGTTGAGGGTATTTTCGACAAGGATGTTTTGGATATTTCCTCTGAGGATCTGGTGAAAATGGCTTCTGCTATGCTTGAAGGCGCCGAAAGAGTGGACAGCCGTGTCTTTCCTGTGGAAGGTGGTGTAGGTGCATCTTACGTTTGTCGGGCCATCGCAAACTCGTATGGCGTTTCAGCGTTTGATCATGGAACAGTCATGGAATGCAGTTTGGCTGCCATTGCTAGAGAGAACGATAACATTACCCCAATATGTTTTGAATTTGATATTGGCAGATCCTGTAAAGTTGATCCGGAATCCATTGGACAGGAAGCTGCTAGGCTTGCCGTTTTATCGCTGAAAGCCGAGAAAGTGGAAACAAAGCAGATGAAGGTAATTTTAGCCCATTTCGCTCTCCAACAGCTTCTATCTTACACGTTATTGAATGCCATTAAGGCAGATTACGTTCAGAGGAACCAATCCGCCCTCCAGGGTAAGATTGGAGAAAAAATAGCCTCAGAGGCCATTACAGCGTCCGATGACGGATTATTAAGGGGCGGCCTCCATACATGGAGGTTTGACGGAGAGGGTGTCCCTCAGCAACAAACTCCAATAATAGAGAGGGGGATCCTTCGCGGCTTTATTTATGATAACTACACGGCCAAAAAAGAGAATAAGGAAAGCACTGGAAATGCCGCCAGACCTGGATACACTTCCACACCTAACATTGAACCCACAAATTTCCGTATCATGCCTGGAAAATTTTCCCCGGACGAACTAATTGGAAGAATTAATGAAGGAATTTTAGTGCACTCTGTACAGGGAGCGCATAGCAGCAACCCAACCAGCGGGGAATTTTCCGTTGTTGCAGCTCCTGCCTTCATAATAAAAAACGGCAAGGTCGCATACGCAGCCAGAGGGGCTATGCTTGCTGGCAACATCTTTGACCTAATAGAAAACATTTCGGCCCTAGCTAACAACGAGAAGAAAGTCGGATCCATAGTGGCCCCATGGGTTCTTGTGGAAAATATTAAAGTTGTTGGAAGATAATAATTGCGACTTTGCAGAAGTGAGATTCTATGGGCGCCAAAGTTAAAGGCGGACTGCTAAAATACTGTGTTTTCCGTCGAATTGTTCAATTTTGTGCTCTCATTTTCTTTGTTGGTGTAATCTTCAACTCGCGCATTATTTTGCCTATCTTGCTGCCCGTAATGTGGACTTGGGGTTTCCCAAATGCGAGTGTGGGCGATGCCTTCACCGCTTTACAGCTTATGCTTGGAGGATGGTCCTTGGGCTCTTCTGTTGTTTTTCCATGGCTGGCGATAGCCTCATTTTTGATATTTGGAATTTTGGTTGGCAAGTCCCTTTGCGGTTGGATTTGTCCCTTCGGCCTTATTCAGGATATCATAGGTTTCATAAAATCGAGGAAACTTGAAATTTCGCCTGCGACCCACGGGGCCTTACTAAACTTAAATACATCATCTTAGGTATTGCACTGCTGATCAGTTCAACCTTCTCAGCGTCCAAATACCTTAACCTACATGGAAGCTATGAAAGGGCTTTTGGGATCTTCGCATATGCCCCATTCACAGCGTTAAGCCCGGCTGAAACCCTCTTTTCAGTTTTGCCTAGATCCTTGCATGGCTTTTACATTACATTCGTAGAGAAATCTGTTATAGAAGCCCTTTCAGGGATACTTTATTTGCCGCCGCTTTTCTGGCTTCAAGTTTTTATACTAATTGGCACGATATTTTTGGCGGCTTATGTTCAGCGGGGTTGGTGCCGATATTTTTGTCCCCATGGGGCAATTATGGCTGTTATGAATAGATTCAGCTTTATTGGATTGCGTAGAGACCTCGTCAAGTGTGCTAAGGGCGAATGCCGCGAATGTGTTAAGGCTTGTCCCATGAAGGTTCGCATTTTGGATCTTCCATGGAAAAAGTTCAGCGATCCCGAGTGTATTTACTGCATGAAATGTGCTGACATTTGCCCAAATGGGGCAATTAGACCAACATATCCCTGAAATAATACAGTCATGCCCAGTAGGCTCTTGAATACTGGTTTAAAACTTCCAAGTAAACTTTCTTTGTCTGTCGGCTTATTTTTTCCCAACTATATACCTCTTTAACTTTTTTGTATGCGTTTTCTCTAATCCAGTTTGCATATTTCCCGTCTAAAAGGACCCTTGTAATTCCCCATGCAAGGGATTCAGGATTATTTGGGTAAACCTTAACCCCTGTAATGTCATGTTCGACTATTTCGGATAAGCCTCCAGTATCAGAAACTACCACGGGGCTTTTAGCCGCCATGGCCTCAAGGGCCACTATGCCGAAGGGTTCAAAGAGCGACGGAACAACAGACACATCTGCGCATCTCTGCAGTTTCCTAAGGGTTTTATCGTCCAAGAAGCCCGTGAATAAAACTTTGTGGGCCAATTCCATTTTTTTAACAAGTTTTAATAGGTTTTCTCGCATGTATCCGTCGCCTACAATAATGAACTTTGCGTTCACTTTTTCCAGGATTTTTGGTATAGCATTTATGAGTATGTGAACCCCTTTTTCGTAAACTAGTCTCCCCACAAAAAGCACTATTTTCTCCTCGGGTAAAGCAAATTTCATCCTGAAATTGCCAGTGTCAATTTCTTCATATTCCCTTGTTTCCACGCCATTTGGTATCATGTCTAGCTTGTCCCCGGGAAGCTGAAAAACTTCTTTAACATGGTTGCGCATATAGTTGCTACAGCATATAACCCTCCAAGCCTCATAGGTTAGCCAAGCCTCCGTTTCATGAATCATTCTCTCGTAATCGGAATGGAGCCCGTTCCTCCTTCCAATTTCCGTAGAATGAATTGTCGCTATGAGGGGCTTTCTAAAGACATGTTTTAAGCCTATGCTCGCCGTGGCCACAAGCCAGTCGTGGGCGTGAAAAATATCAACCCCGCCTAAATCCTTGGCGATGGCTGCAGCGTCTTTCTGCATGTTCACATTCATTAAATAAACCCAGCTTGCAAAATCTGGTGCAGGATTCCTATACGCGCTTATCCTGAAAACCTCAACGCCTTCAATTGTTTCATGTTGGAGGGCACCGGGGAAATCGCATGTGACCACGTAAACTTTTGCGCCATTCTTTGCAAGATATTTTGAGAGGTAATAAACATGCGGCGATATGCCGCCGATAATCCTTGGGGGATACTCCCAGGTAAGCATCATAACCCTAATTTCATCGCGAGCCACTTGAAATCCGCTTCCTAATGACACTTTTATATATTTCTAAAATCGCCTCAATCCATGCTTCGTTTTTTGGCGTCACAACTTTTATTTTACGCATTGGCACATTGTATATACGTTTTATCTCTTGTGCCATCCAAACGGATTTGGCGATCACCTTTTCAGCTTCGTTCATGCCCAGCTGTTCAACGCTTTTTATAGCCATATTAAGCGGCGAGTTTGCTCCATAAGAGCGGTGGTCCTCAAGGCTTTCAACGGTGTAAACAAACGGTATATGAAGGGCGTTTTTAAGGGTTACAGCAGCAGGTACAAAATGCCAATCTTGAACGTCCACAACATCTACTTGCCCGTTTTCTCTATACCATATATTGGCTGCTGCTCTGGCTATTTCCTGGTTTAGCGTAAGGGCCCATGTAAGCACGCTTATATGCGTTTTAACAGGATTTGTTACCCTACAAACGATTACTTCATTTTCCTTGGCTTCCCCAGTGATGAAGTCGTGATAGGTAACCGTGTAGGTTTTAACCCCCATTTTCGCAAGCTCGGAGGACAACTTTTTAACATAGTCTGAAAGTAGTCCCACGATTCTGGGGGGATACTCCCATGAAAGGATTACGACGAGCATTTTACCGCCAGTTATGTGAAGAGTGCACAGACCTTGATTATTCCCTTTCCGGTTAGGAAGAACCTTTTTCCGCCCTCAGCGTTGGTATAGCATTCAACATAGCCCTCACAGCCATATTCTTCTAAGATCTTTTCAACTTCTGCCATATCCATCTGAAGGAAACGCGCCAACTCCTCGCTTCTCCGAGCTAGGTCTGGAGCTGTTGCACATAGGTTATGAAGTGTTTGAAGAATCTTTTCTGAGATTGGAATGTCTTCCTTCAACCTCTCATCACAATTAACAAAGTTATACGCGCCAACCTTAAAAATATTGAGTTGCATTTTTAACCTGATTGGATGAGCTTTTTAGTCTAACTTCTACGACTTTTATAAGCTCGTTTCTTAGATCTTGTCCCGTTAATCCGGAAAGTCTAATCTCCCTTAGTTTTTCAGCTAAAATTTTATCCTTTAAGGAGACTTCTACCCATCTTTCAAAATCTCCGCGGTTATTATGGAATTCTATGGATTCTTGTTCAATTTTCTCTAGGGCCCTTAAAAATCCTTTAAGGCTCCAAACCATCACTCCTGTAAATTTTTCCTTTCCAATTCCCTTGTAAAATGAGAATGGCTCGTTGGCAGCGGCAACGGCTAGTCTTACACGGTTCTCAAAGTCAAGTATGGCTGCTTGGGCTGTAACGTAGGCATCTACTGGAGAGGAAAATGGCCTAAAATAGGCGTGAACCTCCCCCGGGCCCCCGCCGCCTGTAAACATGTAATGTAGATGATCGCTTATTTGGAAATACCTCCAAATTTTCAAAAAATCCTCATCGCCTGACTCCTTTACTATTGGTTCCAGCCTTCTGAGGGATGTGTAGTAGGCCCATTGCATAGTGTTTCCAAGCCAGGAGCTCGCGTCCCTCGCTAAGTCAGCCCATGAGACTACGCCCTCATGTTCGGGGACGTCAATTTCTCCAACTGGCTCATATTTTTCTATAACTTCCGAAGGCGTGGCCATGTTCAAGTGCGGCCATTCAAGGATTTTCTGAGGAAGATGTCTAAGAAACTCGTGGATGCCCGTTTCTGGCCAGTGATGCTCGCCAAAGGTTTCGTAGTCCGGAAATATGATTATGCACTGACCAGGTGTTGATGCAAGCCAACTTGCATATTTTTCTGATGTTAGGGGCCATTCGCTCCACCATCGCGCTGAAAACCTAAATCCTATGTCATCAGTTAACTTATAGTTACGCAGAAGCAACTTTATCTTACGGCATCCCTTTGGCCTGTAAACATAGTTGGGTGATCTGTCATGTAATATCTTTTCTACCCCCTCTGTAAAAATTCCATTATAACCAAGATCTTCGATTGTTTTTGCGATGGCATTATTATATATTAGCTCGGTGTTCTCAAAAACCTTCGGCGTATACCCCAGAATCTCCTGGATAGTTTTTTGATGCATTTTCACCTGCTCGATGAATTCCTCTTTTTCGGGATAAAGGCTTGCAATGGAATGGAAGTAAGTTTGTCCTAAAAGTTCAACACAACCAGTTCTAACCAGCTGCCTAAATGTTTCAATGAGATCTCTATCAAACATTTCACATTGTTCAAGAAAAACCCCTGACATGCTGAATGAGAATTTAACTTGCCTTTTTTCATGTTTATACTTATCGATAAGCTCAAGGAGTATTTGATTTGATGGGAGATAGCACTTATTACAAGCTTTCTTGAAAATTTCCCTATCCAGCTTGTGGTCAAAATAATAGTTAAAAAGCTCTTCCTTCTTTAAGCGCCTAAAGACCTTACCATTCCAGAAATAGTCTCCCCTCAATCTATGAGGCTGATGAACTTCAAACACAAAGACTATATCCGTCAATCCTGCACAACCTTTAACCTCTACGATTTTCAGAATATAAACATCTATAAATATTTAAAGCCAGCCTCAGCATATAAAATTGCTAGTACACTGCTTATACTTAAAAACAAAAAGGAAGGGGGAACTCAGCCTTTACGTTTGGCCGCATTTTCAAGGGCAACGACGCCTGGAAGTTTTTTCCCCATCAAGAACTCTATAAGGGCTCCTCCGGCCGTGCTTATGTAGGAAATCTTATTCGATAATCCAAGCTCTTGTAGCGCTGCTATTGTGTGGCCGCCTCCTGCAAGTGAGAAGGCCTTTGACTTGGCTATTTCCTCAAAGATTTCCTTGGTTCCGAAAACGAATTCGCTGTTCTCAAAAACACCCATTGGACCGCTGACAACTATGGACTTTGCGCTACGTATGATTTTCGCATACTCTTTAACGG
>Ga0065718_1005063_pt1 | contig 27378 bp, 23 predicted proteins | sample GBSCel77sediment_2_FD_59105 | JGI IMG/M metagenome (GOLD analysis project Ga0065718, IMG submission 59105) | Hot spring sediment microbial communities from Great Boiling Spring, Nevada - cellulolytic enrichment CS 77C v3 (version 3) | ecosystem: Environmental > Aquatic > Thermal springs > Hot...
GGGTGTTCAAAATGAAAAGTAAAATGAAAAGAATATTAGCTATCATTGTTTGTATTAGTTTTATATTAACCTTTTTGCCTGTAAATTCTATCAGCTTTGCAAAGCCAAGATATGATGTTTGGAAAGATAAAATAAATGTCTATGATGTTGGCAAAAAAATTAAAGCAGCAGAAGCTGAGTATGAAGGATACAGATACATTGCAACGTTTGATAAAGATACAAATGAAATAAAATTAAAGGTCAAACCAATTACTCCCAAAAAGTTTGAAAAAAGATTGGACAGCTCAAACCTAAATGAAGAAAGAAACTTTTCTGTAAAAGTAGAGTACTTTGACGGTGAAAACTTAAAGGCAAAGCTAATTGAGGATAAAACAAAAGAAGAGTATAATATTGGTGATTCGGACACTGTCTCTGCACAGTTTGCTATAGCTATCCCAATAGCTTTAGGGCTTGCAAAAGCTTTAATAGCTTCTCTTTTGCTAATTGGTAAAGTAATTGAATTATTTGGAGAGAAATACGTAGAGGCAAGTGAAGTAATTGAAAACGTCAAAAATAACAAATATAAATATTATAAAGCAGCAATAAAAAATGGTATTCTTTATATCGGTCCAGCAATAGACTATCCAACGGCATTTACAAGAGTATCAAATTTTGAGCTTGATGTCTTTTGCAAAAATAAAAGTTTAGCTTCTACACTTGCACAAAATGTAGCAAATTTATTTCCTTTTGGTGGTTTTGTAACACGACCTGACAAAGATGGTTATAGCTCTATTTATTTTTATCATTATCATGTTTATAAATATATAACATCAAGCTTTTTATATAAATTGCCATGTCATATTTTCTTCCCGTAAGATAACTTGGTAGGGTTGTTGTAATTAAAACAACAACCCTGTATCTTATATTGAAAACAAAATAAGGAATGGAGTGAGCACAGCAATATGGCTGAAATTGTGGTATACAATTTAAATGAATTATTTAATAACTATGGTAATACTGTTAATTTTAATGTTTCTTCATTATTAGCAAAAAACATTTATAAGGTAGGTGTCATTTATCAGAGTAATAATTACGTATTATTTACCATTAGCGATTGTTTCGATACCTATAATATACAATCAATTATAATTGTGGCATTAGAAAATAACAATATTAAAGCAACTTTTACTCATATCATAAACAACGAAATTTCAGAAATAATTTATTTTGACGAAGAAAAATTAAGCTTACTTGGTTATTCAGTAAAAGCCATCTCATCAAATTTAGTCGAATTGAAAATATTTCAAATTGATTTAATTAAGAATGAAGAAAAAATAGTTTACAGATATACTTTAGATTATTGTGAAGAGAATGAAAATTTAATAAACCACATACCCATCCATGTATGCGCTATAAATAATAGATACATAATGGTAATAACTCCAAATATTGATTATTTTAAAAATAAAATTGCATTAGTTTTCGACATCATAGGAAAACAACAGATTTTTATTGATCCTCACATTATAGATGAGCACTACATTTATGAATTATTGGACATGTCCTTTGTAAGCATTAATGGTAAAAAGAATATATTAATCAAAACTGGCCAAATATGTTCATTTGATAAAAGAATATTTTTCTATGCAAAAAAGCAATATTTTGTAAACTTAACAGAAACTATTATAATTATACCCTGCGAAGAATTAATTCAGAATTTAGTCAATGGAAAATTTAAGTTTAATAAATACATAGTAGATAAAGCTGAGTATTGCGAAACATTAGATTTCCCCATTAAAGCACGTATTTATAATCCATATTATTCAAACGGCAAATCCTATTCAATCATATATTATAAAGAAAATTTCATAACTAAAAAAACTGATATTATTTCATACAATTTAGAGACTAAAAAGAGTTCTTATATAGGTTCTTTACCATTCCCGTTAGAAAAAATACCTCCAATATACAAAGAAAAAAGTAAACACTTTATTATGTATATTCCTTTTTACCCTCTTGCAACAGGAGTAATACCGAGTAAATACTTTATAAAACATTATATTGAATCTAACCAACTTTCTTTTATTGAATTACCACTTCCAATTTCATCGAATGAAATTTTAAATGATGTGAAGTTTTTTAACAATGATACAATTGTTGAAACAAAAAACTTTGAGTCAGAACAAAATCTTATGTATTCAGTAAATAATGATATGCTTATTGCAAAAATAGGCTATGGAGAAAATTACTTATTTGTTGTAAACCCTAAAACAAATGATCTTAATGCGATTATGATTTATCCCCGATTTTTAAAAAAAGTTAAAAAGTTGTTAAATAAAAGATATAACCATTGTAAGTAAAAATATACATAGGAGAAATAAAAAAATATCCCCTTGTGATTTGGAGTAGTTTTTACAAATTAAAATTATATCACGAAGGAGAAATTTTTTCTTTACTATATTTACCTTATATGGTTATATCTTTTGCCCAACAACCTAAGAAGATTATTATAAACTGGTTAAAATTGTTTATAAAAAATAGACTTAGCAGAGCCAAGTACTCTGCTAAGTCCAAATGTCTACTTACTTATTTTGATTGACCTGAAGAGTTTTCGCTTGTAAAACCTCTCATACCTCTGCCGTAGCCACTACCTCTGCCTTGCCCTGAACCTTGCTTTTGCCCATTTCCACCACCAAATATTCCGCACCCAGTTTGTGGTCTGTTTGCGTAACCCTGTCCGTTGCAGCTATCAATTCGTGCTTTCATCTGTGCTTTTATTGCATCCGCCTGTTCTTTTGTAATAATGCCATCTTTTACTTTCTGGTCAACTAAAGCAGCTTTTTGTTGATATACAGCATCCTTAAACTTCTCAACTGTCACACCTTTTGACAAAGCTATCTGGTAGAAAGTTTGTCCTTGTGACTTTAGTTTCAAAACATCATCAACCGTAAGATCTGTCAGCTTTGCTACAATTGATGCCATAAACTGAGCACCATATCCTCTTGCCATGTGCAAAACTGTGGTATTAGTCGCTGATGCTGAACTGGTGTTTGAAACACTTGTTGCGGCAAAAGCAGCTAAGTTCAGGGCAAATACTAATAAAGCCATGGCTACCACAAAACCTATTCTTCTTTTCATTTAAATCAACCTCCCAAAAACTAAAATTTTGTTTTGCAAGTTTAAATATAAAGGTGTTTTGTGAAACTGATGTGAAGAAATTGTGGAGTTTTTGTGAAGAAAATCTTTTTAAATAAATTGTCTTTTGAAAATGATGATTTTTTCTCAAATCTTTGGTAAAATTTATTTAAGGAATTATGGTTGTTCACATCTAAAATTCACGAGGAGTGAGTTATAAGTTGAAGATACTGCTGATTGAAGATGAAGAAAAGCTCAGAAAAATAATAAAGTTATACCTTGAAAAAGAAGGATTTGAAGTAGAAGAAGCATCGGACGGAAACGAAGCAATTGAAAAATTTCAGTCTTCAATGTACTCTGTTGTGATTTTAGATGTGATGCTGCCTCAAAAAGATGGCTGGAGTGTGTTAAGAGAAATAAGGAAAAAGGACGATACGCCAGTTATTATGCTAACAGCTCGTGGAGAGGATGATGATAAGATATTTGGATTTGAACTTGGGGCTGATGACTATGTTGTAAAGCCTGTAAGCCCCAAGGAGATTGTGGCACGTGTAAAGGCAATTTTAAAGAGAAGTAAAAAATCTGGCTCAGACGAGATTCTGTTCATTGATAAAGCAGCACGAGAGGTATATGTAAAAGGTCAAAAATTAAATCTTACCCAAAAAGAATATGAACTTCTATTGTATTTATATGAAAGACAAAATATTGCTCTTTCAAGAGAACAGATTTTAAACAGTGTATGGGGCTACGAATATTACGGTGACCTCAGAACTGTGGATACACATATTAAAAACTTGCGCGAAAAACTTGGTAAGTTCAGAGATTATATAAAAACAGTAAGAGGATACGGATATAAATTTGAGGTGAAAAAATGAGAAGGATAAGCTTCAAATTACTAATTTATACACTTATTTTACTCTTTTGTATGTTAGTTTTAAGCTTTTTTCTTCAAGGAAATATTGTCACAAGCGGTTTTAAAGCTAATTTAAAAAATAGAATGATTCAATATGCAAAAGACATTTCTGATAAATACAGGAACAACCTCGATTATTCACGCGAAGCAGACAATATCGCTAATATCATCAATGGAAGCGTATCAATATATGATGCAAATGGAAATTTGATAGAATCTCATGGCAGGTTTATGTTTGGAAGAACAAGGAACATTGAAAGACAAGTAATTTTAGATGTATTATCAGGAAAAACTATCTATTTAACAGACCAAAAAACATTTCAAGGAAGTACATTAATTACATTAGGAATACCTATAATTAACAATAACAAAATTGCAGGAGCAATATTTATTCATACACCTTTGCATGATATTCAAAATGACCTTCAAAATGTCAAGAATCAAATCTTTATTCTTTTTATTATTGCTATTTTGGCATCAATCATTGGTGCATATGTACTTAGCAGTTTATTTACAAAACCCATTCTTAAGATCATTGATGCTGCTAAAGCTATAGCAAGTGGAGATTACAATATTAAAATTGATATTAAAAACAAAGACGAAATTGGTGAGCTCGCAAAAACCATAACATTTATGGCTCACAATCTTTCTAAGACCGAAAAGCTAAGGAGGGATTTTATAGCAAATATAACTCATGAACTGAGAACACCTCTTAGCATTATAAAAAGTTATGCTGAAGCTATATATGATGGTATACTGAATCAGAAACAAATTAAAGAGTATGCTTATTCAATTATGGTTGAAGCTGATCATCTGAATAGTCTTATAAACGAAATTCTTGAACTTTCAAAACTGCAGTCGGGTGCTGTGCAAATTAATTTGCAACCTGTCAATCTAAAAGACCTTTTTAGGGAAATTGTCAGTGAAATCAATATCATAAAGGGTAACAGAAATTTCTGGCTTTTCGAGGATGACATTATTATTGAGGCAGATTTAAAACTTTTAAAAAGAGCTTTTTCTAACATTATCATCAATGCAATACACCACACAAGCGATTCAGGAAACATATATATAAAAGCTAAAAAAGAAAATAACCTTGTTAAAATCTCCATCAAGGACGATGGAGATGGTATTGACGAGTCAGATTTACCTTATATTTTCAATAGATTCTACAGCAAAAATATTAAAAAGAGTACAGGTGGTTTAGGCTTAGCAATAGCCAAAGAAATAATACAAATACACAATGGAAAAATCAATATATTTAGTAAAAAAGGAGAAGGTGCTCAGTTTGTGGTAGAACTGAAATTATAAAAATCATATTTTTTTAAAAACCACTACATACTTTTCATTATCATCTATAGATTTGACTACAGCTAACTTATCATTCGCAAGCAATCTTAAATGATTTATGTTTGGCAAAATGTGGGTATTGACAGGATGAGGTAAACTTTTGTGAAGCTGATTTATCTGTTTTCTTGATTGAGAATGAGCAATTGCAAGATACCCACCTTTTTTGAGCATGTTAGTAAGGTTTAAGAGTGTGTTTTTTTTATCTTCAAAGTGAGGAAATACAGAATAACAAATAATGTAGTCAAAATAGTTTCTAAAGTTTAGATTATTTACATCAGCATTTATAAAACTCACGTTGGTACAATCCCTATATTTATTTTTTGCTATTTCGATCATTTTATCTGATATATCAACACATACAATTTTTCCATTCTCACCTACCCGCTTATTCAGGTAGCTTACCAGAACTCCTGTACCACAGCCAACATCCATTATATTCGAACACTTTCTTATCCCTATCAAATCCAAAATAGCTTCGATCTTTTTACTGTCATGTTTTGTTACCTCATCCCATTTTGAAGCCATACTATCAAAATACTCTTTCGTATTCATTAATCCCGTTTCCTCCTTTATTTGTATTTTTTATTTAATTATTCATATTGTTTTTATCTTTTTTAACAGCCTATCAACTATCTTTTCCTGATATCCCGAAAGTTTTACCTCATTCATTTTTCTGCATACAGACAAAAGCTGCTCGCTTTGAATATTTCTAAGCATCACAAGTCTCTTTTGGGAAATTCTATTATTAGATAAAGACAAAAGATAACTCTCTTCATCCATGCAAAGGGGAATAGCACCATAGTTTTGAACAATCCTATCCGCTATCAAAAGCCCTTCAGGGTCAAAATCGCCTGAATAAAATATAGTAAAGCCTGCTTTTGAAAGACTTTCAAGCAAAATCTTTGTAGAAAGTCTTAGCTGCCCGTTTGTACAAATGAGAGAAATATCAGTTAAATCTTGCATTAGTATCGAAAACACAGCAGGGTTTTCTACAACCACAATTTTCTTTGAATATCCAAAAAATTGCTTGTAATCTTTAATGGTATAAAGAGGCAGAATCACCGGTTTTCTTTGCAAAGCAAAGATTTTGAGTGCTTCGTCCTCTTTTTCGTTTTCTGTAATTGCACCTATGCCATACACTAAACACCAGTTTGAAAGTTCGTCTATGACAATGTTGTGCATATATAAAAGCTCAGCTTTTTCCTCTGAAGACTTTGGATATTCAACATTTTTTATCAGGCTTAAAATCTTTAAAAATATCTTGCCACTGTCACGGTCTTCATCAAAAAAGTGGGGGTCATGTGCTATTCTGGTTGCAAACACTGCAAGGCTTTCAATTTTTTCTGGCTTCGTTGCAGCAGCTTTTATGCTACAGCTTAAAATATCCAAAAGCTTTTCTTCAGAATATTTCTTAAAATATCCTTCNAACCATTTGAAATTTTCTTTTACAGCTTGAAANACAAACTCATTATCTGCGCCGTTTGCCANCAGTTTTTTTAACTTTTCAAGAAAGCCTGAAATTTGTNTTTGCCTGCTTTCTTTTTCTTCTTTTTTTGTCAAAACATCTTTTTTCAATACATATGATAGCACATCTTTAAAATCAAGCGAAGAAAATTTGGTCTGTTCAAACCTCTTTTGTGCAAACTCTTTTACGTTAATAACAACTCTATCACCGTTTATAATTCTTCCAAGATAGCGCGAAAGCATCTCCTTTTCAGTTGCATCTGGCTTTTCAAGAACAACCCTGCCTGAAAACCTGCCAAGCGACCTGTATTTGTTGTAAATGAGCTCCAGCACACGCGCAAAACCCTCGTGCGAAAAGTATTCTATACACTCCTGTAAAAGCCTATCTTCCTTCATATCTCCACCAACACCTTCTTGTACCCGTTCCAGATGTATTTTACTTTGAGAACACAGCCTTTGCTCCTGTCTGAAATAAGTTCATAAATGCAAAGACCTGGCACTGTTTTGTAATCCCCCCACAGAATCTGGGAGTTCATGATATAGTCAAATTCAAGATTTTCAATGAGTTCAAACATCTTTTCAATGTTGTTCTCATCAACACCGGCAAACGCCTCATCAAGCGCAATTATGCGCGGTGCAAAGTTTGCAGCGCTCTGGTACTTTGCACAAAGAGCCGCTAAAAGAGGAACATAAATAGAAAGTGCTTTTTCGCCACCGGAAAACTTGTCGTATGCATTGTTTGTAAGCTCTCTTCTGTTTTCCATACCTCTTTGATAATATAGCCTGAACTCAAACCACTGCCTGTAATCCAGAATCTCTTTCATTATCTCATAAAGACTTCGAAAACTGTCGGGTGAGTCCTGAAGTCTTTTTGCTCTTTCAATGCGTGCCCTGAAGTGTCTCACAACCTTTTGTTTGTCTTCATCAGTTGCAATAGACAAGTCTTTGCTCATAAGTCCTATCAACTCCGCAGTTGATAGCTCATCTTCAAGTTCCTGCTTCTTCTGCTCCCACGAAAGTCTGAACTTAAGAGCACCTGACAAGTCCATGCCGTCCATCAGCGCATTCATTCTCTTTACCCAGTCCTGAGCAAGCATTATCTTACTTGAGATTCTTCGCCCTATGTCTTTTATCAAAACCTCTTCAAAAAGTTCTCTTTCCTGCTGGGTGATAAGATTCTTCTTCTCAATTATTTCAGATTCTATTTTCTCCAAAAACTCATAAAGCGAAAGCAATCGCCCATCCTTTTTGGCTGTCCATAAATATCTTTCATAACCAGTTTTATCATTCTCTTTAAGATAAAGATTTGCGCCAAACTCTGCAAGCTGTACCTGTGCCGCATAGTGTGCCGATATAAGCCGTTGTAAAACCTGGTTCAAATCCTTAGATTTAAACTCACTGGCAAAACTACTTTTTTCCTTTGCAACCTCTAAAAGCCTTTTCTCATCTTCAAGGTTTTCTTCTCGGAATACAAAACCAAAACCAAGTTCAATCTTTAGTATCTCAAGGCTATTTGAATATTCTTCTTTATCCTTTTCAAGGTGCAAGCCTTTTATCTCAATCAAAGTCTCAAGCTGTGATATTTTCGCAATTGTTTCCTGCAGACTTTTGTTGAAATTTTCTATCTCTTTCGGAATACTATTAAGACGCTGTATAGCTCTTCTTTCCTCTTCAAAAAGTTTTTGTGCATCGTCGCTTGAAAGTCTTCTTACAATTTCAGTTCTTCTTACATCCAGGCTTTCCCATCTTGCCTTCAAGCTTTGAAGGTCTAAACTTAAACTCTGCAGGTTTTCTTCTATCTGTAAAATCAGCTTTTTCTTTGTGGTTGCAGAGTTTGCAACCACTTTCTCCATCTCAGTCTCTTTTTCTATAACAAAGAGCAACTTCTCAAGTTTTTGTGCCTCTTGCCTGAGCTTCAAAAAGTTATCTCTTGTCGCTGTGACAGAAAGCTTTGTTGCAATGACAGAAATCTCATGCTTTAAACTATTTTCTCTTCCCAAAAGTTCTCTTATCTTCTTTTCTAAAAACTCTATCTCTTTTTGAATTTTTGATTTGTGGTTTTCTCTCTCCTCAATCATCTCAAATGCAGTGTCAAGGTCAACCATTGAAGGAAAACTGTTTCTCTCCTCTTTTAACTTTTCAAGCAAAGTTTTTTGTACATTTTTCTCCTGCTTTTTTCGCTCTAATTCAAGTGAAATCTTTTGTATTTCGTCTTCAAGCTGTGATATGAGCGTCTGCCTGTACCTTCTTCTATTTTCAATACCAATAAACCTTGCACTTTCGCACGTGGTTGTTCTACCCTTTAAAATTCCGCTGCCAAACCTTCCATCCTCGCAGATGTAGATGCCTTCATCTTTTTCAGTGGCAAAGATGCTGTCAATCACGGCTGCTGTCTCCTGCTTTAGCTCAATAGGTCCATCAAAGTTGGCAACTTCTAAAAACTGGTTTAGTGTGTGCGAAAAATACGCAGGTTTTGAAAAGAGAATAATTTCTTTTTCATCATCCATAAGTTCCGAAAGAACATCTTTGTATTTTTCCGGAACAATCAACGCGTTTAAAATCCCAAGGGAACTCAGCGCATCTTCAATGACGGCTTTCTTCCTCTCATCCACACCATCTTTGAAATCCACAGCCATATAAAACGGAATAAATGGAACCCCTTTTTGCAATAGCCTATCTCTTACCTTCTTCTGCTGAGGCGAGAGTATAATCTCGTCATCCTTCTGGCTTTTAATCTTCTCAATCTCTTCTTTTTTAGCTTTAATTTGGCTATTTAACATTTCTATATCAAATTCAAGCCTTCTTATTGTATCTGAGATTGCAAGATAATGGAAGTTATAAATATCATCCAAAGTCGAATATATTCTGCCATAATCTCCTTTTTTCTCACAACTATTTATCGCCTGGAATATCACTGTTTTTTGTTCATCCTGAGCCTTAAACACCTCATTTTGCTCAAAGTAAATGGAAATGGCGTTCTTTAAGTTATTTTTTACATCCTCAAGCTGAAAAAGAAGATTTTGAATTTCTTCCTCTACTTTTTGTGCTTCTGTCCTGTTGCGGTCAAGATTTTTATAAAGATCATCTAAATCTTTCTTAATTTCACTCAGCTTTTCATAGTTTTTTAAAACAATCTCAACCTGAGATAAGAAAGAGGAAAGCTCCTCTTTTAAAATATCAAGACTGCCGTTTTGAAGAAAATACATATCCAGCGTTTCCAGAAATCTCTGAAAACCTATGAACTCGACAAGTAACTTCCCTTCATCTATATAATCCTTTATTCTCTTTCTGCACTTTTCCAAATCCTCTTCTAAAGCTTTTAACTCCTGTCTTTCCTTTTCAAGCTTCTGAGAAGCTGCATTTAGCTGCGAAATCTTTTTGGTTTTCTGGTTTTCTATGTTTTTGAGTTCTTCTTCAATGGTTGAAAGCTCTGTCTGAAGCTTGTACAAATCGCTTTCTTTTATGTTTGCAACTCTCAAGCTTAAAGACTCTTGCTCTTTTTTAAGATCTTCTATTTTTTCTTCTATTTGAGCTTTCAACTTACTATTTTTTTCAAGTTCAGTTTGAGTATTTTCAAGCTCTTTTTTGAGGCTATAGTACTCTTTGCTGCTCTCAACCACTCTAAATATACTCTGCGCAAGTAACAGCTGGTTGTACTCATCGTAAACCTTTTTTAACTTTTCCAGCACATCTTTTATGATTTCAAGATTTTTCAGCTCTGTTTGAATCTTGTCCATGTTTTCTATGGAGTCAGAAAGACTACGCAAGTCTGACTCAGATAGGGCAGGAAGCGACTCTTGCAGCATCCTGCAAACAGTGTCAGGTTTTATATCCCTCGAAAGTTTTGGGGTTCTTATTCGAACAATCAAGTCTATCAAATTCTCAAAGTCTTCTATGTTCTCAAAACCGAATAAAATTTTGTTGACTTCTTCCATATAATCCTTTCTGCTTGAAAATACCTTGCCGCCGTCTCCTATGAGGTTTTCAAACTTCTTCTTGGTAAGTGGGATTTTTTGGTCGCCTATCTTTTCATAAAAGAAGATGTCAATCCCAAACCTTCTTCCGTCTGTTAGAACAAAATACCACGCATCAGGGCTCGTGCCTCTTTTTGCCTTTATTCCCATGCCTACGGATACAAATACATTTTGTTTTTTAAACTCAAGAAAAAGATAGGCTATTGCCTCATTTTTCTGACCTGGTCCCTGCTCGCCAAGAACATAATCTTCAAGCTTTCGCGCATTTGACCCGAAAGAGTCAAGCCGCGACGGATGGTAGTTGCCATCTAAAAGCAGGGTAATAAAACTTTGCATTGTGACAGACTTGCCTGAAGCATTAGGACCACGAATAAGCATCCTGCCATCATAAAAATCAAAATACTCCTCGTCATAGTACCAGTAGTTGAAAACTCCCGCTCTGCTGAGCACCCATCTATTTTCCTTGCTCATCTTCAAAATGAAAACCTCCATCTACATTTATATCCTCAAAAGCTTTCTCATTACTATTATCTTTTTCGGAAAGCTGACTATTCGTCTCATAATCCTGATATTCACCAACAATCCTAAAAAGAATAGGAGATATAACAAGATATCCATCGTCATTTGTCTGTGCAAAATTGTGAAGCTGCAAATACTCTAAAAGTTCTTCAAATATTTTCTCTGTTGACTTTTCCCTCCACTCCTTGTTCCAAAAATGTCCGTAGTTTTTCTTGACATCCTCCACAATTAGCTTAAAATGGTCAAGCGAAATTTCAAGTATATCATGTGCAGGCGAAAGTCTTAGCTCTCCTTTTTCAAACCTTTCAAGAAGTTCTCTTGAGCATAAAAGCAACACATCGCACAGGTTCGAATCATCAGGATAGGTATACTTGTAATCACCTTCAACGCTAAGGTAGGCAAACGACTTGAACAGGTGAAGTTCAAGCTCTGGTACAAACTTTTCAAGGTCCTGTAAAATGGTTGTCTTTTGCTTTTTAATGTAATAAAGTGGCACTTCACTCTTAAAATCCACAATGCCATCTATCAAAAGCCCTCTGTAGGCTTTTATTCTCTTTATATCAGTGATTTGGTCAGAAAGTCCATTTGTAAACTCAAACTCGCTATTTAAAATCTCTTCGACTGACGAATACTCAACAAGGCTTTTAGGAAATGTCCTCATAAAGTACTTTGACAGCCCTGTTGATTCATAAAGTACATCTACATCAACTCTTTCCACAAACAGCTCTTGATTGCCATCATCTATCTTGATAAGTCCCATCTTTTCGCAAAATTTAAGCACTCTAATAAGCGACCTTCTGTCAGAATACATCGTCCAGTCAATTTCCTCACCAGGAAAATTCGACCGTATATACTGCGTGATATCCTCAAGCAAAAATTGAGTGTCTTTGCCCTTGTCCTCTAAAAAAGCAAGAACAAGACAGAAAAATACATAGTCTTTCGGCTCTTCAAAGTCCAAAATTCCCATGTACTCTCTTGGGACAAGCGGTACCTTTTCAAGTCTGACCATGTCAGATGTGACATAAAATTTCAGTCCCAGCTTGGAAACTATAAAGTCTTTCAACTCTTTGTCAATATTTTTGCACTCATAATAGCTCTCCACGTCCTTTTCTTTCAAAACCCAAAAGTTGCTAAGTAGCTTCAAAAGAGTACTTTTCATCTTCCTACTTTCCTGCCTTTCTTTACTCAACAAATTCAATTACATACGCTGGCATCTCAAGCTCACCATCTGTTGACTTTAAAACACAGCGCCTCTCATCTTTCGGTCTTACAACTTTAAATCTTTTCCCTGAATCTGTATTCCCAAAACCTGACGAAAGTCCTCTTGAGAGCCATACAAGAAGTTTTCTCCTCACCTGTGGAGTCAAAACAGGAAGGTTTTCAAACTCAATCTTTCCATCTTTTATAAGCTCAGCAACAAGCTTTTCTTCCTCTTCAATCTTCTTTTTATACTCCTCAAACCTTTTCTTCTTGTCTTCAGAAAATTCAGATGCCGGTAAAACCCTGCTTTTTTCCCTTACAAGCCTTCCTCTTGACCTAAGCAAGCTCTTTACTGGTGGCACGTCAAGTATGCTAAGGCTTGCAAGCTCGCTCTGTCTCTTTTCCTCGGCTGCAATGTATCGTGGCAAAATCACACCAAACACAACTGCAGAAAGCTTGTGACATGTCGCCAAATCAAGGCTTGAGAAGATTTTTGCTAAGTGCTTGAACTCCTCCTGCCTGTTTACTTTGACACTTGACAGTTCCGAAAGCCTTGCTGCAAGGTCAGACACCCTTCTTATAAGTCCCTGGATCTGGTCAGAAAGTTTTTCTGCCTGACCGTGTGACGCAACAAACCAGAGTTTTATGTTGTCGAATCTTGCTTTTATATTTCTTTCTATGCTCTCTGGATCTTTGAATATGTTTTTAGGATGCTCTTTTTCCTGGGCGATTATGTAATTCAAGAGCTTTTCTATTTTAGACTCTTCCAATGATAAAAAGGTAGATCTTATCCGTGGAAGATAGTTCTGGAAAATGACATAGAAGTTGTACAGGTACTGTACAAGCTTTGACTTGTAGTCCAAAAACTTTTCCTTGATCATGAGATTTTCAGCTTCGTACGACTTTAACATCGAAATATACTCTGAATAGCTCTTTTCAATCTCTTCAAAAGCGGCTGTCAGCTCGTCCCACCAGTCAACCGCTCTTTTTTGCGGGTCTTGCAATATACTGTCCACATGCTGAAGCAAGAAATAAATCTTTTCAACGTGTTTGGGATTTAACTCTGCTTTTGTGTCTTCTTGAGTTTCAAGTTCAAACAAAAACCTTTCAATCCTGAGTCCTATAGGTGTAAGTTCATACAAAAATCTTTTGTTCCTGAACTCTTCAACAGTCCTGGTCTTTGACGTATCTTGGATTGAATTTAAATTACCCCAATCAACAAGGTTTTTTAAATCCTGTTCGCACATCTGTTCTGTGTAGTCTGCAAACTGTGGAAAACTTTTTAAAAACGTGAAAATCTCCTCTTTTGTAAGTCTGTTTTTGTACTCTAAATGGCACAAAAAACAGTATCTCATTATTGTTCTGTATCTTTCTGAGTTAGGTGCTGTAAGGTACTCAAAATATTTGAGTTTCCCCAAAAGCGGAGCTTGGAAGTTTATCATCTTAAAGTTCTACCTTCCATCAAAATCTTATCTTAAATTATATCACATCTTACCAAACAAAAAAGGGGCTGAAACATTCTTTACATACAGCCCCTCTCCTTCTAATTCGCTGAAAATACAGCCTTTTTAAGATTGCTTATCTCAACTTCATGTCTTCCCAGAATCTCGTAAAATACTTCTACCTTTACTTTGTTTTCTTTAAGTTCCTTTAAATCTTTCTTCATTTCCTCCATATCACTCGAAAGCTGCCTTACAGCAAACTCAAGCACAACAAATCTTCCATCAACATACTTTCTCAACTCTTCGTGTTCACGCCTGTCCTGCTCAAAGTGAGATTGCTGAATTTCTGCCATAAGCTCAAGCTTCCTTTTGAGGTCTTCGAGCATAACAGAATTCTTGGTTGTCTCAACCTCAAGCCTGTCAACCCTCTTCTCAAGAGTATCAAGCCTTTGCTCTACCGCATCAAGCCTTTGTTCTACCGCATCAAGCCTTTGTTCTACCGCATCAAGCCTTTGTTCTACCGCATCAAGCCTTTGCTTTACCTCTTCAAGACCATCATTTATTCTGTCCACTTTCTCTAACATTAAAGTCATCATCTGTTTTAATTCTTCCATCTCATTTCATCTCCTCTATATTTTAAAAATATTATACCTCAAAAAACTTTAAATTTTGAGATATATATGTTGGTATACATACCATACAATAACAATTATCTTAAGATAAGCATTGCATCTCCAAAGCTAAAAAATCTATATTTCATTTCGACCGCAATCTTGTAAGCATTCATAATCCTTTCGTATCCGCCAAATGCACATACAAGCATCATTAAAGTAGTATCAGGAAGATGAAAGTTTGTTACAAGTCCATCAAGCACTTTAAATTTATATCCCGGATATATAAAAATATCTGTCCAGCCTTTTTTAGCCTTTACTCTGCCATTTTCATCACTGCACGATTCTAAAACCCTGCACGATGTTGTTCCAACCGCAATGACTCTTTTTCCAAGCTCTTTTGCTCTATTTATTCGGTCTGCAACATCCTGAGAAATCTCATAGTACTCCTCATGCATCTTGTGCTCTTCCACATTTTCAACCTTAACAGGTTTAAAAGTTCCAAGCCCAACGTGCAGTGTAACATACAAAATCTCAACACCTTTTTCTTCTATTTTTTTTAATAGCTCTTCTGTAAAATGAAGCCCTGCAGTCGGTGCTGCAGCAGAACCAGGTACTTTGCTGTACACTGTCTGATACCTTGATAAGTCCTCAAGCTCCTCTTTTATATACGGTGGAAGAGGAATCTTGCCCAGCTTTTCTAAAACCTCTTCAAACACCCCTTCATAATAGAACCTTACAATTCTGGTACCTTCCTCCTGATTTACATGCAAAACCTCGGCTTTAAGCTCTCCATTGCCAAACACAAATCTTCTTCCTTTTCGTGCTTTTTTGCCCGGTCGAGTCATTACCTCCCATGTGTTTATATCAAGCCTTTTTACAAGCAAAAATTCTATAAAACTGCCAGTGTCTTCTCTTTGCCCAATCAAGCGTGCAGGTATGACCTTTGAGTTGTTGAGAACAAGACAGTCACCTTCATTTAAGTATTCAATTATATCACGGAAAATTCTGTGCTCGATTGTACCATCTGGCAAAATAACCATAAGTCTTGAGCTATCCCGTGGTTCTACAGGTTTTTGTGCAATCAGCTCATCTGGCAGGTCATAGTGAAAATCGCTGAGTTTCCATTTTCTCATCTTTTTTCAATCTCAACTCCTGTGTAGTAATGTTTTATAATCTGCTTATAATTATAACCACTTTCAGCAAGGCTCTTTGCACCCCACTGGCTCATTCCAACACCATGTCCCCAGCCCTTGCCATTGAATGTGTAAGTGGTAGGAACAAGTGGCACTTTGTCAATGCTACCATCTGGATTTACTACATCTATATACTGCTGTGAATATGTCAGATCTTCAAATTCAAAACTCCCAACTTCTTCAGACTGATACACCTCATCATATATCGAAAGATACACACTTTCAGATGTTTGTGGCAAAATCTTTTCAGTTTCCTCAAAATTCTGCTTCTGCCCAGCAACCACTGCTCTTTTTACACTTCCATCTTCGAACAAAATCTTTTGACTGGTTATTCTCACTTTTTTCACCTTCCCATTTTCATCAACTACAGCAACATCTGCATCAGTCGCAATTGTATATGCCTGGCTGTAAAGACCAAACAAAAGCCGTGTTGCCTCTTTTTGACACTCATATTCGCCTTCTGTGCCGATAATTTTTAGTCTCAAAACCCTTCCTGCCTTTGTATACTCAACCGCCTGAACGTCCAAAATATCACCAATGTCTATGTTTCTTTTTTTGAGCATATTTTTTATCTCATCTTTTGTAAACTGAAATAACCACGATGACTTTGAATTTTTTGCCTCTTTTGAGTTGTCAACAGACCTCAAATACTCAACAGGGTACTTCCAAACATTTTCAGAATCTTCGGTTGGAATGCCGCCTGTTGACGAAAAGTAAACAGCGTCAATTGGAATCCCTTTATAAGTTATAATCTCACCTCTTGTTAAGTCAACAGCTGCAATTGCCTGTTTTTCACCATATGTCCCATCCACCGCACCACCGTATACCTGACAGTGGTCTGTGGGACATAAATCAAATCCCTGAGCCTTATGCTTCCCAATATTTCTTACAGCATATGTTCTCGCAATCACCGCAAACGCCTTTACAGCTTCCATTGGCCACAGCGGGTCAATCTCCATTCTGATAACACCATATAAATATTCCTCAAACTTTGATACGTTTATAACTGTCATATCACTGCCTTTAATTCTTTTAAATTCTACTCTACCTCTAAACCATCTATCCCCTATCTTTATCCTTTCTACTCCATTTTGGGACTGAGGAATTATCATCAAATATTTGCTATCCTGTCCATCAAATCCAAATATAATTTTTCCATCCTGATCCTTTACAATTACCATAGTAGGTGAAGTAAAAACTAAACTGCCTGAAATTCTCGATGCAAGTTTTTGAGTATCAGTTAAATTGTCAAAACTTCCTACAAGGATACTGTATCCACCATTTACAAAGCCTACAAAAGCATCTCTAAAATAGGAAAAATTTTTCAAAGCATCCTGGGCAGTTCTATACGAAATATATCTCCCAACCAGAACATGAAAATTCGATCCTTCCTGGTCACTTTTTTTGTAAACGTCTTTTTCTACAGTCAGGACATTTCTTTTCGTATCAGCAATAGTAACAAAGTTTTTATCATTAGAAATTGCTAAAAACAAACTTCCTTTTGCTTCTATTTTGACAGAATCAACAGGATTTGATTTTTTATAAATATCTGAGTAAAATACACCTATTCTTATCCATTCAGGAATTTGATTTTGTGAAAATACAGGCAATATATTTATTAAGGAAAAAACTATAAAAAAGATAGCTGCAAACGCCCCGCACAAAATCTTCTTTCTCATTTTAGTATCTCCTTCTTCAGTTTAAGATATATAATTTCTGTAGTTTTTATTTTATCAAAAACTCCCCTTGTGAGTCTATTTTAAAAGTAATATAATATAGTCTAAATCTATGAACTCTTAAAAACAATATTTACACAGAGGTGCAGAAAAATTGTATGTAATAGTAGTTGGGTGTGGAAAAGTAGGTTCAACACTTGCAAAGTCTCTTTCTGATGAAGGGCATGATGTTGTTGTGATAGACTCTGACGCTAAAAACTTTGAAAGACTTGGACCTGACTTTAACGGCATGAAAATCCAGGGGGTTGTGATTGACGAAGATGTTTTAAAACAGGCAGGAATAGAAAAGGCAGATGCTTTAGCAGCAGTTACTCCTGATGACAGTACAAACATAATGACAGCTCAGATCGCTGAAGAAATTTATAACGTGCCAAAGGTAATAGCAAGGATTTATGACCCGCTGAGAGAAGATATCTTCCACTCTCTTGGACTTGAAACAATCTGTCCTACAACCTTGGCTGTTGAGTATATAAAATCAATTCTTCTTTCTCGTGAGATAAGACATAAGCACAGATTTGGCAAGGACGATGTGTTTTTTAAATATGTTATACCAAAAAGAGATGATATTGGAAAGGGTCTGGATAAAATAATGCTTCCTGAAAACTGTTATCTTTTTGGAATAATCCGAAACGAACACTTTTATTTCAAGAATAAAAACATAAGACTTCAGGAAAATGATATCTTGGTGATTGCTGAAAAGAAGGTGAATCAATGAGAGTTGTCATTGTAGGCGGTGGAAAGGTAGGATATTTCTTGACAAAGCTTTTAGCTGAAAGAGGAAGGTATCACATCACAGTGATTGAACAGCAGCCAGAACTGTGCAGAAAAGTTGCCGAAGAGTTTTCGAATGTGACTGTGATAGAAGGTGATGGAACATCTTTGGACATACTTTCTGATGCAAAGGTTCACAGGTGCGACTTTTTCATTGCCGTAACTGGAAAGGATGAAGACAATCTCATATCCTGCCAGCTCGCAAAGAAGGTATTTGATGTAAAAAGAACCATAGCAAGGGCGAACAATCCGAAAAACATAAACGTGATGAAAAGACTTGGTGTTGACAATGTGATATCCTCAACAGACATCATCGCAAAGATAATTGAGCATGAGGTTGAAATAGAACCTCTTTCTGTTCTTGCAACTTTAAAAAATGGGGAGATAATAGTTTTTCAGGCGGTTGTTCAGCAAAATTCGCCCGCGGCAAATAAAAAGATTGCAGAAGTTCCGTTCCCCAAAGAGAGTATAATAGGTGCTATCATGAGAGAAAACGAGACATTTGTGCCGTCTGGAGACAGCATAATTTTGCCGGGTGACACCTTGCTTGTCATTGTGAGTGAAAAAGACAAAAGAGAATTCAAGAGGCTTATAACCTCAAAATAAATAGAAGGTGATGTTTCAGATGCTGAAGAAAAAAGAAAAAAGTTTTAGAACCATTTTCATTGGTGTAGTAGTAGAAGTTGGACTTGCCTTGAGCTTTATTGTAGCAGGCGCTATCATTACTTTACTGCCCTACATTTTGAGTGGTAAATAACAAAAGACTACAGAGAGGGCTGAACAAGATGTATAACACCAAATTCAAAGAAGGTCATATAGAACTCAAACATGTTCTTTACATGACAGGAAAAACTTTAAGTGCAATAGGGATAGTAGAAATAGTAGCTGCAATAACCTCTCTTTTGTACCGCGAATGGAATATGTTATTTAATCTTATGATTGGTATTGGACTTTTTTTTATTATAAGTTTTATATTTATCTTTATTGGAAGGGACACAAAAGAAGAAAGGTTTTCGTGGGGCGCTGGAATGAGCATGGTGGCTTTAACCTGGGCACTTGGTGCACTAATTTCAGCTGTGCCACCTTATCTTTCGGGCCATTTTGCTTCATACTTAGATGCTTTTTTTGAAGTTATGAGCGGATATACAACAACAGGTCTTGTCCTCATTCAGGACTTGGACCATGCACCAATGGGACTTAATATGTGGAGGCATTTAATATGTTATATCGGCGGACAGGGCATGGTACTTATGACCTTGAGCTTTTTGTCATCGGGTATGCGAGGACTTTTAAAAGCTTATATGGGTGAGGCAAGAGACGAGCAAATATTCCCAAATGTTATGCACACAGCAAGGATAATCTGGTCTGTGAGCATTTTATACCTTGTTTTGGGAACCTTTGTTTTGACAATAAATGGAGTTTTAATAGGTCTTCCTTTGGACATGGCATTTTTCAGAGGACTGTGGATGTTTCTTGGTGGCTGGGACACAGCAGGGTTTGCTCCACAATCACAAAATGCAATGTATTTTCACAGTCTTTCATATGAAATTGTTTGTATGACATTAATGATTTTAGGAACAATTAACTTTGCACTTCATTATTTTATTCTAACAGGTAATTACAAAGAAGGTATCAGAAATGCTGAAATAAAAAGTCTTTTTACAACAGTAACCATTTTAAGTTTTCTCGGTGCTGTTGCTTTAAGAGGCATTTATCCAAATGGCCTTGCTTCATTTAGAAAAACATTCTATCATTTTCTTTCTGCCCATACAGGTACAGGATTTGCAACAATTTATCCACAACAATTTCTTTATGAGTGGAACGACACCGCCATAATTCTTATCACAATAGCAATGCTTGCTGGTGGATCTGTATGTTCAACAGCAGGTGGCATAAAAGCTTTAAGAATTGCAATTTTGGCCAATGCTCTTGTAAATGATATTAAAAAGATGATAAAACCGGATTCAGCAGTTGTTGTTGAAAAGTTTCATCATTTGAAAGAAATAACTTTGCATGATAAGCTTGTTCGAAATGCTTCTATTATAATACTTTTATATATTGTAACATTTTCTTTTGGAACACTTGCTGGAACATTTTTGGGTTATCCTTTGAAAGCTGCCATGTTCGAATCTGCTTCAGCTCTTGGCAATGTTGGACTCTCAATTGGAATAACCCAGCCTTCCATGCCAGATGCCCTTAAAATAATCTACATCTTTATGATGTGGGTGGGAAGGCTTGAGTTTATGTCTGTAATTGCACTTTTTGCATTCTTATTTAAAGAAGCAAAGGAAGGATAAAAAAGATGATGCCAAGGAAAATATTGTTACTGACAATATTGATTTTTGTAAATCTGATATGTTTGTTCTACTATGCATTTGCAAAACCTGTAGACAGTACAACCTTGCTCAATAACAGTTTCAAATATGATGGTAAAACTGTGGAGTTTCAAGGCGAAGCAATTGGTGAGGTAATGAAAAGAGGAAAATATGCATGGGTAAATATACACGATGGACAAAATGCAATTGGAGTGTTTATGAAATATGAAGATGCAAAAAAGATAAAATATCTGGGCAGGTACCGTGTAAAAGGTGATACCATTTTGGTAAAAGGTACATTTTTCAGAAGCTGCAAGGTCCACAGTGGTGAAACTGATATACATGCTCTGGATGTTCAAATTTTAGAAAGAGGATATAAACTTCAAGAAAAGATTGATATGAAAAAAGCACTCTTTGCAATAATGTTGTTTTCGGCAGGAAGTATCTTAATTTGGTTTGTGTTTAAAAATAAATGGTAAAAAAGGACAGGTCAATGTTATTTTATATAACACTGCCCTGTCCTTTTTTAAGTTTTCCCTTCAAAAGTTTTGGTATCAAGTACAGAAACATTCCTATTGAATCCACTCCCACATCAACTGGGCTTGGACCTCTTCCTGCAACAAACATCTGATGAATTTCGTCTGACACAGCATAAAGAAAAGAAAATATAAAGCTTTTTATTGCCGACTTTTTATAATTTTTTTCTTTTGCATAAAATGACTTATAAAAAAGCATACTTAAAATAAAATATTCACTTACATGAGCAAGTTTTCTTACAAAAAATTCAAAAGACTTTCTGTTAAAATCTGTTATAATGTCCCTTGCAAACACATATTCAATTATACGTTCTATGTAAAAAGCTATGGTAAAACTCCTCTGATGAGAAACTACCCCTTCCTGTGACGAAAAATAGAAAATCACGCACATCCATCCAACTACCAATAACCAGCGAATATTATATTTTAACCTTTCCACTTTTAAAAATCCTTTCCTAACAATTTTAAATTTTTTGTGCAGACCATTTTCTAAACAAATAAGCATATCGACCATCTTTTTCTATAAGTTCGTTATGAGTACCACTTTCTACAACTGCCCCATTTTCAATAACATACACAAAATCTGCAAACTCAGCAGTAGAAAGCCTGTGAGCTGTCATAAGAATAGTTTTATCTTTCATAAGATTTTGCAAAACATCAATCAAAAGCCTTTCTGATTCAGAATCTAAAAACGAAGTCGCTTCATCCAAAAGAATTATAGGCGAATTTTTTAATATCGCTCTTGCAATTGCAATTCTCTGCCTCTGACCGCCTGATAACATTACACCTCTTTCACCAATTATTGTATCATATTTATCATGCAGATTCATTATAAATTCATGAGCATGCGCCATTTGTGCCGCCTGTATAACCTCTTTTTTAGTTGCATCCAGACGACCAACCCTAATATTCTCAAAAACGGTTTCATTGAAAAGATATATATCTTGAGAAACGTAAGAAATCAAATCTCTAAGTTCACTTTTAGTATACTCTTTTATATCTTTCCCAAAAATAAGTATTTGCCCACTATTTGGTTCATATAAATTAAGTAAAAGTTTAAAAATTGTGCTTTTACCTCCACCGCTTTCACCCACAAAAGCTATTTTTGAGCCTTTTTCAATTTTAAAAGAAACATCTTTCAAAACATCTTTTGAATTATTATATGAAAAAGATACATTTCTAAATTCTACACATGCATCTGAAGTGATATATTCATTCCAGCATTTTTTTGATGATTTTTCGGATTCAGCAAATAATTCCTTCGGCGAATACTCAATATCATTCAAATCTAATATCTCAAATATTCTTTCAGCTCCTGCCAATGACCCTTGTAAGCTTGTAAGAAATTGTCCTATCGCGCCAAAAAACCATATAAGAAGATGAGAAACCTGAATACATGCAATTAAATTACCAAACGTTAATTTATCGTCAATAATCAAAAATCCTCCTACTACTATTTGCCCAAGAAAAACTAAATACCCAAATGAATAATTGAAAGATGCCAAAATAGAATTATAATGAACTCTCTTTAACGAAAGTTTTAACAGCATCAGATTTGCATGAACAAATTTTTCATAAATTACTTTTCCGATATTGAAACTTCTAATAACAAAAGCCCCTGCAACAATATCTGAAAATAGAGAAGTTATATCAGCAATTTTTTGCTGAATTCTGTTACTCACAACTCTTAAAGGTCTTATAAAAATAGAATTGAATACCAGCTTTAAAAGTCCTGCAAAAAGTGAATATAAAAACAATATTTTGTTTATTGAAAATATCACAACAGAGCTTCCAAAAAGGCTTATAAACCCCATTGCCAAAACCATTACCTGCCATGAATAGGCACCTTCAGCCACTGCAACATCATTGTTAAGTCTTGATATAAAGTCTCCACTATGCTTTTTTTCAAAATTCGTTAATGATAAGCTTAGAATCTTTTTCAAGATATTTTTTCTAATTATTATGGTAGTTTTTCTTATAGAATACTGATAAATATATCCAAAAATTGTTAGTAAAATGGCAACAAGTATGAAATATTTGAATATAAAAGATATTCCAGAAATAAACTGTCGATAGTTACTTTGAAAAATTGCATCTGTAAACCTTTTTACGCCTACTGCAGCTATATAATTAAACATAAATGATTGAGAGGCAATTGCAAGCATAGAAACAGTATATAAAATTCCTAAAAATGGATTTCCGCCTTCCTTCCACATGTAAGAAAAAAGTCTGATAAGTTTTGAATTTAAAATTCTTTTCATCCTTACAGCAACTCCTTCTTTATATTTTCAAACAAGTTCATTCATAAGCTGTGCCGTGTATAGCTGATAATACATTCCTTTTTTACACAATAAGTCATCATGACTTCCCTCTTCTGCAACAGTCCCCCTATCAATCACAATAATCCTATCAACATTCTTTATGCTTGAAAATCTGTGTGCTATTGTTATTATTGTTTTGTCTTTTAAGTTATTACTCAGTGTTTTCAAGATATTATTTTCAGAATCAGCATCAAGTGCAGAAGTTGCTTCATCAAAGATATATACGTCTGAACTTCTCAAAATTGCCCTTGCAATAGCTATTCTCTGCCTTTGTCCTCCAGATACATTTACACTTCCTTCTTTCAGTTCTGTTTCAAACCCTCTGGGTAAAGACATAATAAACTCATGTATTTCTGATTTTCTTGCTGCCTCAATAATCTCTTCATATGTGGCACTATATCTTCCATATCTTATATTTTCAAAAATTGTATCTGGAAACAAATAAATATCCTGATTAACAACAGAAATCTTTTCACGAAGGCTATATAAGTTCCATTGTGAAGTTGGTATTCCAAATACCTTAACACACCCTTTTTGAGGTTTGTACATACCCAAAATCAATTTAACAATCGTACTTTTTCCACATCCGCTACTACCAACAAAAGCAATTTTTTCACTTCTTTTAACTTTCAAGTTAAAGTTTTTCAGAACTGCTTTTTCTAAATCATTTTCATAGCTAAACCATACATCCTCAAATTCTACAGCATATTCATATTCATCAAATCCTTTTTCACTTCCACTTTCCTCAAGGTATTGGCTAAGTATTTCATTTAATCTTTTTGACGCTGCAGCAGCTTTCCTATATGAATTTATAATATTAGGTAAAATGTTCATAGGAGCAATAAATATATTCATAAGCTCAATAAAAGCCATAAGACCTCCAAATGTGAGTTGACTTTTCATTACCATTACTCCTCCTGTTAAGATAACAAGTAGAACTGGACCCAGCTGAATAATAGTTTTTACAGGTTCAAGTAGCGTTTCCACTTTTGCTGACTTTAAACCTTCTGAGAAGCTTTTCAAAAGAGAATTTTCAAATTTCTTATAAAAATACCTTTCAAGCTTAAATACTTTAATTACAGAAATCCCTGAAATTATATCCTGGAAAATAGCATTGGTATTTCCATATAAATCCTGCTGCTTTTTCGTAAACCTTTCAACAGGTTTGCTTATGATAAAAGCTATTAAAATTGTAATGGGAATTATCGCAAAGGAAATCAATGTCATTTTCCAGTTAAGATGAATTGCATATATAAGCCCAATAATAAATACAACTGGATGGTACAAGAGCTGATCAAGTGCACTTGTAAAAAATCCTGCAACTATTGAAAGGTCACTTGTCAATCGAGAAATGAAATCACCTGTTGCATTCTTTTCAATAAAATTAATAGGAGAAAAAATCAGTTTTTTACTAATCTCTACTCTTAAGTCCATTAGAGTTTTTTCAGCAAACTTGCCAAATAAATATGCTTTGATGTATTCTACTGGTATTTTTAAGCAAATAATAACCAGTACACCTATAAGTAATCCTTTAAACAACCCTTTATTTTTCAATATTGCAGCATCAGTAATTTCTTTTTCAAATTTAATCAAATATACATTTAGAAAAGCAACCAAAATCGATAATACAGCAACAACTCCTAATACAAATAAATTCCTCCTGACCACATCATAAAATTTGTTATATACCGAAATTTCCTTATTCACATATAAAACCTCCAGAAAATCATATTTTAATTATAACAGTTGTTCCATCGCAAGATTTAACCTCTACAAGTATTAAACCTTTGTACTTTCTTAAAGATAAAAAAGCTTTTGATAACATTTTAAAATTTAGTTGCTTTATATCCAATTTATCACTTTTAATAACTGGCATACACTTTATTGTAATTCCTGGTAAAAATCTTAAAACAAGAGCAAAAAGTAAAACAGGAACTATTATCTCTATCTTTTTACCCTGAGATAGACATACCTGTATTTTCATCTTCTCACCTTCTTGTATTTGCTATTCAATAATTATAAGTATTTTTGCATCTTCAGATTGAACGTTGACAATTTCTCCTTCAAAATCGTTTTCAACTGCATACAGCAAAAAATCTATATTCAGTCCTCCTGTAAATTCATCAAACGATGATTTGATACCTTCCGACTGCCCTGATGAAAATTTGTCAAATTTTATATACTTGCTAACCATCTTTTGTATATACTCAGGTCCAATAGCTTTTATCATGTTTCTGACAAAATCAAGAGGAATATTTACTCTCACAGTATCATTGTTTGACGAATCGACAGATATTTTTAATACTTTCCCTTTTGTTTTCTTCTGCTGCATTTCTCTCTCCTGAATTATCATAAGCATATCAAGTGCTTTTTCAGAAGAAAGTTTACCGTCTTCTACCATTTTTAAAATCTTTAAAATTTCATCTCTCATCTTAAACCTTCCTCCTTCAAAATTTTTATTGCTTCATCCGCAGTTATCTCACCATTTTCCAGCATCTCCAGAACTACGAAAGCTGAGCTTGATTCATTTTCCTTTTCTTGTTTTAGCCCCAGCACCTCTAAAATATTTTCAAGTCTTGACCTTAAAGTTGGATAAGATAATCCCAGTTCTCTTTCCATCTCTTTAAAATTTCCTCTGTTTTTAAGAAATGCTTCAACAAACTCAATCTGATCTTCAGACAATCTCAAAAACTTGTTAAACTCAAACTGGTTTTCCATTGCCGTCCCGCATACCTTGCATTTGATTTTTGCTATATACATCTCTTTCTGCCCACATACCGGACATTTGTGAGGAACTTTAAACCCCATATTGCATACACCTTGCTTTTGTAGTTGATATTTTTATTTTATTATATGTTTTAAAAAATTTCAAGTATAATTTCATAATATTTAAAGTTATAATAATAGTTTTTTTAATAAATTAAAAATGCAATTTTAATAAATAAAAAAGAAGGGTAAAGTCTGAATTTACCCTTCTTTATAAAATTTAAAATTTTCTCAAACACGAGCTCCTTCTAAATTTTTCACTTTATATATCAAATCTTTTACTTCGGCAAGTTTCTCCAGTATAAGCATTATAGATGAAACTGCATCATAGTAGAAAAAGTAGTTAATACCTTCTTCCAAAATTACCTTCATATAATCTCTTATTTCATTTCCAGTATATCTTACGGGTACCTCCAAAAGCCTGTCCACATCGTTTATAAATGCTTTGAAGAACTCTGGCAAAATCATATGGTCATTTTTGAACTTTTTCATCTCAAGCCACGCAAGCAGCATCTTGAGCTTTTCGCCGTACACTGTGCAGTCTCCCAACATCATGATAAAGTGTTCTCCCTGCCGGTCAATCAAAAACCCTGCATCATACTCATTCTGCACACACATATTTTTCAGATTCTCTATACACTGTTTTGAACCACCACTTATCAAGGTAGTCTTTAACCCAAATCGTTCAGAAATTCTGTCAAAAAGCGAAATTATAGATTTGTCTTCTGAAACTATGCAAACTTTTAGTCCTTTGAACTTGGAACTTTCGAACGTCTCTTCAAGCCTTGCAAAGTACATCTCAAGCGGTGATGAGATAAGTTCATTGACAAAATTGATGTTTGAAGAAGTTCTAAAATCGCATGTGACAAACAAATTTTCAATCTTTCTTTCCAATGACTTGTCAATGTTCATACCATTTTGGTCAAATATTTCAATCCTTATGCTATCTCCTCTTGAACGAACATAAATACCTGCATCGTAATAGTCCTTGACAATGTACCTGAAGATTGGAAGTATAATGCCTCTTGTCCTGTAAAGCCTTGTACCTGTTACCTGGCAACCTGTTTCAATAGCTTTTCGAATAACGCTGCTCTTTTCTGTATAGTCGTCGCCAATTAAAATCCTTGCGTTTTTGTCAAAAACAGAACCG
>Ga0065718_1024952_pt1 | contig 27123 bp, 24 predicted proteins | sample GBSCel77sediment_2_FD_59105 | JGI IMG/M metagenome (GOLD analysis project Ga0065718, IMG submission 59105) | Hot spring sediment microbial communities from Great Boiling Spring, Nevada - cellulolytic enrichment CS 77C v3 (version 3) | ecosystem: Environmental > Aquatic > Thermal springs > Hot...
TAGAAAAAAACGTAAAGAGTAGAGATAAAGGTAGATATACTTAATAATAGTATCATATGGTATTGGAATGGTAAAAAAATAAAAAAACCCTCCACACATAGAAACGATAAAAATACATTTAAAAATTCATTGATATTCAATATTTTATCTCAAAGGCATTAAATAGTCTATGGAAGAATAAGGCATCAAAATTTATAATAAGGTTTTTAAAGTAATAAGTAATAAATTAGATAAAGCAAAAATTTTGTAGGTGATATTTACGGCAAGATACAATGGCTAATATAATTTTTTTGAATAAAAACAATTGTTGGGAATGTAAATAGCATTTTTAAACAAAATCTAACATAATCAAAAAAGTTACACAATCACAAAATTATGGTAATATATAATCAAAAACAAAGAAGGGGGTAGCAAAATGGAGCTTTCAAAGATTCAAACGCCCAGAAATCCTCTAAAGAGCGGTGTTCAATCTGCAACCATTTCAACTCAAAGTCAGGGAGGTGGGCAAGAGCAAATTTCTGCAGGGAGTATTTTTGACTCTTCAAAGAAAAAAGAGCGAAGAGATGAACTCAAGAAAAACACAATAATCGAAAGGCTTGCTGCGGCCTCAAGCGAAACTCAGGCTGCTGTTGCTCAGGCAACACGTAATGTCAATGAACTTCAGGTTGCAGTACAAGAGATTGCAGCATCTGCTCAGGAAGCCTCAAAAGCTGCAAATGAATCATTAAAAGCTATTCAGGAGATTGAAAAGGTAGCAAAAGTATCAGATGAAAAAGCGGTTGAACTTTCAAATTCTATTGGAAATCTTCAAACTCTTATTCAAAATATTTCTGATGAGATTGAAGAAATGATCAGAGGAATAGAACTTGCCGCACAAACCTCACTTGAGTCGGCAGAGAATGTTTTGCAACTTGAAAAACAGGCAAACGAAATCAGAAGTACTGCGCAAGCTGTTATGGAGGTTGCTGACCAGACAAATCTTCTTGCACTCAATGCAGCAATTGAGGCTGCAAGAGCGGGCAAACATGGTCGTGGGTTTGCTGTTGTTGCAGATGAAGTAAGAAGCCTTGCAGAAATAACAAACAAAGCTGCTATTGAGATTCAAAACATAATAGAAGAAATTCAAAAGGATGTAAACGTTGTGGCAGAAGATATAAGAAGTGTTGGTGAACTTGTAAGAGGTGAGGCTGAAAAAGCAAAAAGTGTAACAGATGATTTGCAAAAAATAGAAAATGCTATTAATACAATTGTTGAGGCTATGAAAGAAATAAGGGTTTTGTCAAGAAACATGATGAATGCAGCAAGTGAAGTCAGGGGCGGAAGTCAGCAAATTGCAGCGGCAGCTGAAGAAACAGCAGCGGCAACTGAAGAGTCAAATGCCTCATTGATTGAACAGACAAAGGCATTGAATGAGATTAACAACGCGATAACAATGCTTGCGGAAATGGCTGATGAGCTAAGGTCCACAAACATTACTCAAAAGAATGCGGAGGAGCTTGCAGCAGCATCTGCTGAGCTTGCAGCTATGGTGGAAGAGTCACACAAAGCAAGTTATCAGATATCCTCCGCACTGGAACAGATTATGCAAGCAAGCGAAGAACAGGCAGCAGCTTGTGAAGAGTCTCAAAAGGCAACAGAAAATTTGAAAGAAATGCAAAAAGATATAGTTGATAGATTAGAAAATACTACCAAGTTAGCAAAAGAGTTACAAGATATTTTAGAAAAAAATAGAAGAGATGTTGAAGGGTTAATTGAAGGTGTTGCTCAGTCGGTTGAAAAGAACAGACAGTCATTGGAAAGCGTAAGGGCACTTGAAAAAAGAATTAGAAATATTGAGAAGATAATTGATACAATCTCAAATGTTACAACAAAAGTGGACTTGTTATCACTCAATGGTTCAATTGAAGCAGCTCGATCTGGCAAGTACGGCAAAGGATTTGCAGTTGTTGCAGGGGATATAAAACAGCTTGCTCAACAGTCAAGCGAAGCAATTGGAAATATAAAAGAAATGGTGAGAAATATTAACGACCAAGTAAGAATTGTGTATGAGGATGTAGAAACCGCTGTTAAGACATCTGCTCAGGAAAATGAAAAAGCGCAAAAAATAACTGTTTCACTTGAAAGAGTAAACCTTGCAACTGAAAAAGTTTTAGCAGAGGGTGGTCAGCTGCTCAAGATGGCACAGGATGCAGAAGCAGCACTTACACAGATTGCAGCAGGAACCATGCAGATAGCAAGAGGAGCAGAAGAAGCTTCACAAGCAGCTCAAAGTGCGGCAACCCAGGCACAGGAACAGCTAAAAGCTATCTCCCAGATTGCTCAAGCTACTCAAGAGCTTGCTAATCTTGCAGAAGAATTGAAAAATATTTGAGCGGGGTAAGTAGAAAAGGGGAGGATTGAGTGATATGATTGATGAAGAAAGAAAAAAACTTTTGAAAGCAGATATACCTGAGGATTTTGAGGAAGAAGATGAACTTACCGATGAAAAGCAGCTTGTGATTTTTAAGCTTGGGAATGAAGAGTATGGTGTTGATATAATGCAGGTAAAAGAAATTATCAAAATGACCAATATAACAAAAATACCACAGGTTCCTTCGTTTGTTGAAGGGATAATAAGTCTGCGGGGAGAAATATTGCCAATAATTGATATGCGCAAGAAATTTGGTCTTCCAGCAGGGGAGAAAACAAGACAGACAAGAATACTTGTTATAAACCTTGACAATGTAACAATAGGTGGAATTGTTGATGAAGTTACAGAAGTTTTGAGGCTTCCAAACGATGCAATAACTCCACCACCACCTGTTATAAGAGGAATTAATACAGAGTACTTACAGGGTGTTGGTCAGATTAATGGAAGAATAATAATTCTTCTTGATATGTCAAAGATACTTACTTCAAATGAAGTGATTCAGATTGAAGAACTGAAGGAGGAACTGTTGAACTCAGATCTGCAATAGCCTAATTATCAATACGGGAGAGAAAAGTTCTAAAATGGTAAGAGTTTTAGTAGCAGAAGATTCCCCTTTGATGAGAAGGGTTTTAATAAAAATACTTCAAAAAAGTCCTTTCATAAAAGTAATAGATTATGCCACAAACGGGCGGGAGGCAATCGAAAAGGTTGTCTCCCTTCGCCCAGATGTTGTTACGATGGATGTTGAAATGCCTGTATTGAATGGTCTTGATGCATTAAAAGCAATAATGCAGACGTGTCCAACACCTGTTGTGATGATATCAACGCTTACACAAAAAGGAGCTGAGGTTACTCTAAAAGCTTTAAGCCTTGGTGCGGTGGATTTTATACCCAAACCTTCTGTTTATTCAACCGATCTTGAAAGTATAGAAAATGAGATTATTCACAAAGTTTTGAATGCGTCAAAAGCAAATGTGTTTGTTGAAAAAGTTGAAACAGGAGTTGCCAATAGAAATAAAATTACTTCATTTTCCAAAAAACCATTGGTAAGACCAAACGCTATATTCATTGGTGTTTCAACTGGTGGACCTAAAACTCTGGGCGAAATTATACCATATATAAAAAATGATATTGGAGTACCGATATTTATTGTTCAGCATATGCCGCCAAACTTTACACGACAACTCGCTTCAACACTTTCAGAAAAAAGTCTTCTGTGTATAAAAGAGGCTGAAAAAGGTGAGATAGTAAAACCAAACACAGTGTATATTGCACCGGGTGGCAAACAGATGGAAGTAACACTTTCTGATGGTAAGACTGTTATAAACATAGTCAACGGTCCAGATGATTTGATATACAAACCTTCTGTTGATTATGTTGGATTTTCACTTGCTCGGCTTTACAAAGACAGACTACTTGCAATAATGCTGACAGGAATGGGGAACGACGGCGCAAAAGCCTTTGGTTTTATTAAAAAGCTTGGTGGTTTTATAATAGCAGAGGATCAGTCAACAGCTGTCATATTTGGTATGCCAAAAGCTGTGATAGATCAAGGGATTGCTGATTTGATTTTGCCCTGCACAAGTATGGCGGGGGCTATAAATTCTATCTTTTTAGAAAAATGATTTTTTAAGGGCAGGGTTGAAAGATGAACTATGATGAGAAAAAATTTCTTATGGGGCTTTTAGATGAAGGGAAAAAGATATACAAAATAGAGTTTTTGCTAAAGCCAGAAGCAGAATTTAAATCTCCATCTATGGCAAAAATATACAAGATCTTGAAGGAAAAGTATAACGTGTTTTTAACGGTTCCAGATTTAGAACAGGAACATGTAAGTGAAGATATAAGCGAGTATCTGTTTTTTATAGAAGATGAAATTGATATCAATGAATTACGCCAAAATATAGAAAATATTTGTAAAGATGAAGATATTGTAGAAATATTCTTTATCCAAAAATTGCTGAAAGAAGATTTGGAAATTACAGAAACTGATGAATCAATTCAAAAAGGAAGTCAGGCAAATAGAGAGTATTCTCAAGAAGAAGTTAGAAATTTTACATCAACTGAGGTTGACCATGAAATAAAGAAGATTGATTCAGTACGAATAGATATAAACAAGTTAAATAATCTTACAAATCTTGCGGGTGAGCTTATTACCTGTAAATCTCAGTTAAATCAAATACTTAATGCTTTCAAAGAGACAAACATTAAAGATAAACTTCTGACAAACCTGATATCAAACCTTGAAAAAGGGATTTTACGGCTTGAAAGAATTTCGTTTGAACTTCAAGAAGGTATAACAAGTTTGAGACTTTTGCCTGTTAAAAATGTGCTGAGAAAACTTCCTCGAATTGTTCGTGAAGTTGCACAAAAAGAAGGTAAAGAGGTTGAACTGGTAATAAAAGGTGAGGAGACAGAAATAGACAAAATAATACTTGAGAAGATAACCGACCCTCTGGTGCATCTGGTGAGAAACTGTGTAAATCATGGAATTGAAAGCCCGGAAGAAAGAGTTGCTAAAGGGAAAAGACCACAGGGGAGAATTGTGATAGAAGCATATGCAGAAGGTGAGAGTATATATATAAAAATTTCTGATGATGGTAAAGGTATTGATTTAGAAAAGATAAAAGAAAAAGCTTTGAAGATGGGACTGGTAAAAGAAGAAGAAATTGAGAAAATGTCAAAGGAACAGATAATGGACTTTATATTTCTTCCCGGTTTTTCTACTGCTGAAAAGGTTGACGATGTAGCGGGCAGAGGCGTCGGAATGGACGTTGTGAAGAAGAATTTGAGTGAATTAAAAGGTGAGATAAAGGTTAAATCAGAAAAAGATAAGGGAACAAGCTTTTTGATGATAATTCCTCTTACTGTTGCGATAATAAAGACTCTGCTGGTTTTAGCGGGGGATAGATTGTATCTGCTTCCGCTTGAAAAAGTGGTTGAGACAGTAAAGATAAGAAAGGAATCAATAAAATCTATAACTGGCAAAAAGGTGTGCAATGTTAAAGGTGAAATAGTTCCGTTTTTCAGCCTTCAAGAAATATTGGGATATCAAGAAACCGAAGAAGCAAGAAACTATTATTTTGGTATAATAGTAAAATACAGGGAAAGTAAAGTGGGGATAATTGTGGAAAGACTTATGGGTGAATATGATGTTGTTGTAAAGCCGCTGGACCAGTTTGTTGGGAATATAAAAGGTATAGTTGGTTCTACTATTTTGGGTGATGGCAAAGTTGTACTTCTGCTTGAACCCGAGCAGTTGATAGAAAGAGTTGTTCAAAAAGCTTAAAAAATTACAAAGGAGTGGACTACGAAGGATGAATTCAGCTAAAGAGATTATTCAAATGCTAAATACAGATGACTATATTTTGCAAAAAGAAGCAATAGAGAGTGCTCCGAATTTCAAAGAACCTGAAGTTGTTGATAGCTTGATAGATCTTTTCATAAAAACAAAAAACAAGATGATTGAAGAGCATATAACAGATGCTTTAAAGCAGATAGGTGGAAGTTATACAGTTGAAAAGTTGTTAAGACTTTTAAATCATGAAGAAGCAAGAGTGAGAGTGTTTGCGTTTGAAGTTTTATGTAAGATTGGGAATGATAATATCCAGGCAATAATTAAAGAAGCAGAAAATCCAGATAAGAATGTTAGAAAATTCATAGTAGATATTTTAGGTGCTTTGAAGAACAGAGAAGCAGTTAATGTTTTGATTAATAGATTATCGGATGATGATGTGAATGTTGTTCAAGGAGCTGTTGAGGCACTTGGCAACATTGGTGATGTTGAAGCGCTCAAAAAGGTGATAGAATTTTTACCGTCAGCTCATCTCTGGGTACAATGGACAATAATTGAAAGTATAAAGAAAGTCAATAGTAAAGAGTTGATTTCGGATGTTTTAAAACTGCCGTGGGAAATAGAAGATATCATCTTTGATAGTATCTTTGATATGGTAAAAGAAAATGGTGAGCTTGAAAATATAGAAGATGCGATAAATCTATATACCAAGCTTTCAACGCAGTTAAGAGTAAAGATTATGGAAACAATTTATTCCATTTATCTGAGGTCAGATAAACAAAAGATTGAAAAAATTTTGTCAGATATTAGATTCTTTGATGAAATAAAAGCCATCTTGATGTATGGGAATGATAATCAGAAATTTGAGATTTTAAAATATCTTGGAAGCATAGAAGACAAAGATTTTATAAGTTTTATAAAAAGCAAAGTATTTGATGAAACGGTTATTTTGAATACTATAAAACTATATTATATCAGTGACACTTTTGGGAAAAGAGGGCTTATAAGAGCGTTTAAGTACTTTAACAGGTCAAAACTGGTGGAATATATTAAAGAGATATTCAAGAGCGATGATGATATTTTAAAAATCAATGGTTTAAAGATTATAAGATACAATAATATCAAGGAGGCAGCTGATGTGTTGCCTGAGATGATAAAAGAAGGTAATCTTTTACCAGAAGTGTTGAAAACTGTAATTGAACTTGACCTAAAAGAATTGTTTGACAGAATTTATGAAGAATATTTTAAAGTTAAAATTGACGATACGAAACTTTTGATGCTTGAATGTATGGTTCAGTTAAAGCCGGACGATCCAAGAGTTGTGACATTAATTAAAGATGAGCTTGCAAATGAATTGTTGTCTGATTCACATATTCTCAAACTTTTGCAGCTGATACAAAAGATTGGTAACAAAGAACCGTTCAGAGCACAGCTTGAATATTTAGTTAACCATCCGAATATGGAAATTTCCATCGAGGCTCAAGACTTGCTTGGAAGCTAAGGAGGAACAAAATGCTTACAGAGATTATCTTAAACAATCAGGAATGGTCTCTAATAAGAGATTTTATATATAAAACAACAGGGCTATATTTTTCAGACGATAAAAAAAGTTACATTCAGAAAAGATTGAAAATTGCAAGGGATAATTTGGGGATAACAGATTTTTGGGAATATTTAAAAAGAATAGAAACCGACAAAAGTGCTTTTAATAAATTATTAGAACTTATTACAACAAACGAAACATATTTTTTCAGAGATATTCCTCAGCTTGATATGTTTTCAAAATACGTTTTACCCGAACTTTTAAACAGGAAAGCAAACAAGGGTGATTTTAGATTAAAAATTTGGAGTGCAGGGTGTTCTACTGGCGAAGAACCATACACAATTGCTATAATTTTGAAAGAAAGACTTGAGTATTTTGATGATTGGGATATAGAGATACTTGGCACAGATATTTCCGAAAGAGTTTTGAAACTTGCACAGGATGCTGTTTACATGTCAAGGTCTTTAAAAGATGTACCAGAGTATATAAAATTAAGATATTTTGAATACAATGCATCTGATAAGATGTACAAACTTAAAGAAGAAATAAAACGAATGGTAACATTTAGGTATCTTAATTTATACGACGACAGTAAAATGAAATTAATGAGAAATTTCGATATAATCTTTTGCAGAAATGTGCTTATTTATTTTGATGAAGAGTCGAGAAAAAGAGTTGTTGAATATTTTTATGATGCGTTAAATCCTGGTGGATATATCTTTTTGGGGCATTCAGAGAGTATTTTGAGAATCACAAAGGCTTTTGAAATTGTTTATTTTGACAGCAATATTGCATTTAGGAAACCTATGAACTAAGAATTTAATGGAGGGAAGAAAAATTATGCCTAAAATTTTAGTTGTTGATGATTCACCTGTTGTAAAGAAGATTGTTACCACAACACTTGCAAAAAAAGGGTTTGAAGTAAAAGAGGCTTTAGATGGTGTTGCTGCACTGGAAGTACTTCTTAGTGAGAAGATAGACCTTGTCATTACAGATTTAAATATGCCCAAAATGGATGGATTACAGCTAACAAGAGAAATAAGAAGAAATCCCACATATAAGAGAATTCCTATTATTATGCTTACAACAAATCCATCAGAAGAACAAAAAGCTTTAGAGGCAGGAGCAAATTTATATTTGAAAAAACCTGTAACAAGTGAGGAGCTAATATCACATGTCCAAAAATTTTTAGGTTTGTAACAAGAAACCAAAAAGGTGGGATTACAATGACAGACCAGCTGTTTAGTGCAGCAGAGTTGGAGGAGATAAAAAAAGAGTTTGTTGTTGAGACATACGAGCATCTTGAGAATGCTCAAGATGCTCTTTTGCAACTTGAAAGTGACCCGAAAAATTATGAAACATTGAATTTCATATTTCGCGAAATCCATTCTATAAAAGGCGGAGCAAACTTTCTTGGTTTGCAGGATATCATAAATGTGTCTCATGAGATGGAAAGTTTGCTTGACAAGATGAGAAACTATGAGATATATCCAACAAGTCAGGTTATAAATATCATTTTAGAAGGTATAGATATTATTCGAAAGTTAGCAGATAGTATAAACAGTGGAAGTGGACAGGTTTTTGATTATTCGGCATATATAGAAAGATTAAAAGAGATAACAAATTCAAGTCAATCTTCCCAAGTAGTTTTGGACAAAGAATCAAATGATAAAAATCCAAACAGGTTTGAATTGGAAAGCAATTTTGACTATTCTCAAAATGGTAATGTATTAAAAACATTTGATTTAAATGAGATTGACGAAACTACTGATGAAGATTATTATAAAATAATTGTTTCTTTTGAGTATGGAAATGTAGTTTATGGGATTGAAGTGGAGTTTGTCCGAGAAATAGTAAAGCCAGCTGATGTAACTCCTATTCCTTTTGCCCCTGAACATGTGATGGGACTTATGAACCTGCGCGGGGACGTTGTAACAATTGTTGATTTTGGCAAGCTTTTGGGGGTAGAAGGGAATGATGGTTGCAGTCATAAGGTTTTAATAATCGGAGATGAAGATATGACATTTGGACTTTTTGTTGATAATGTAAAAGAGGTTTTAAGCGTTCTTCCAGACGAGATAAAAGAAGCTAACATAGCATCTGTATCAACGGAAATTTTAAAAGGAATAGTAGAGAGGGATGGAGAATTTGTACAGGTGATAGATATAAAGAAGATTATAGAAAGGACAAAAAATAGTGTGGAGTTGATTTAAATGGCATGGTATTTATATGCATTTTTCATACTTATGTTAATAGTTATAGTTGCTGAAGGGTTTTTGATTGTCAAAAAGTCTAAAAAAATACAGAATATTATTTATTTTATGGCTACAAGAGTGGATGAATCTAAGGTACCTAAGGAATTCATAAATTTGTACAAAAGTAGAATACAAATGATAGAAAAACCATTAAAAGATGAGATATATAAACTTCGAGCAGAAAATGAGAGTTTAAAAGATAAAATAGAAAAAAGCAATTTTGAAAGTTATAGAAATGAGATTTATCAAAGATTTAAAACCTTATTTATGTCACTTGGTGAGGTTACAGAAGCATTTAAGATGGTATTGGATGAGATAAATGAAGCTTTGATAAAAAATTTAGAGGATATGAATATTCGGTCAACTACAGTTGAGAGTGATTTGGTAAAAGGTAAAAATAAGATTTCTAAATCTGTTGAAGATATAAATCTTATTTTGAACCAGATGCGAGATTTATCAAAGGATGTTTTAAATCTTTCAAATCATATTGAGAAAATGGAAAGAGTTGCAGGAATTATTAACGATATTGTAAAAGAAATTTCATTTATTTCTTTGAATGCCCAGATTGAAGCTAACAAAATGAAAGATTCTTTAACATTCAGTTTACTGGCATCTGAGATGAGAAAACTTGCAGATGGTGGTAAACAAAACCTTAAGGAAATTAGCAAAGCAATGGCAAATGTTGTAGATGATATAAATGCAAACAATAAAAAGATTGAAAATTTTGTAAACAGGATTGAGGAGTTAGAAAACAGTACACGTGAGATAACAGATGAGATTGATTCTCTCAGTAACCTCATAAGTTCGGTACTAAAATATCAAGAAGAGCTGTATAATCAAATAAAACAGCATTTTGCTGGAATTCAAGAGATTGTTGGAATACTTGAAAATATTTACGTTGAAGCAACTCAAATTTTAGATAAAAATTCTGAAGAAGATAAAGAAGTTATAAACGTTTAAAAATAAGAGAGGTCTTGGTATGAAAAGGTTAACCTTTCTGATTGTAGATGATTCGGCAGTTTGGAGGAAGATTATAAGAAAATTTGTTGAAGAAAAACTCAAAGGGATAGTAGTGGCAGAAGCAAGTGACGGTCTTGAAGCTATAAACCTTTACAATAAACTAAAACCCAATGTGGTAACAATGGATATTGAAATGCCCCAATTAGATGGTATCAGAGCTATTGAAGAGATATTGAAATATAACAAAGATGCAAAGGTTATAGTTATAAGTTCTAAAGGTGAGGAAGATATTGTCAGGAAAGCTCTTCTAAAAGGTGCAAGAGATTTTATTATAAAAGATCTGGAAACAGAGAAATGGTTGAAAAAATTTGAGAATGTTATGAAAGAAGATAAGCCCCAAAATACATTACTTTACAATATCAAACGTTATATAGATAAATTTAAAAGACGCTAAATTTTTACTTCAGCGGGGGTTCTTCTATATGAACTTGGGGAAGGAGATATATGGAAAGATACAGGGTAGAAAAGTAGAAGATTTTTTAGAAAAGATAGCTAACAATATAAATGATTATGTAATAGTTGTTTGGGCGGGGGATGGAACAATATTAGAATTTAGAGAAATTGGCGATAAAATACTCGGGTATTTACCTGAGCAAGTAGAAGGTAAAAAGTGGATTGATGTTTTTATTGATGAAAAAGAGAAAGAGGAAATGGAGTGGGTTTACAGAAAATTGCTAAATAATGAACAGGTTAGATATTACGTAAATCCTGTGAAAGATGTAAATGGGATAAAAAAGATATTCTTGTGGTATAACTCAAGAATAGAAAGTTCAGAAGATGATGAAAAAGTTTTTATTTCTATTGGTTTCAGTTTAGATGAGATAGAGAGGTTAAATAAAAAGATTCAAAGATATGAAAGAGAGTTTAGTAAGATAAATGAGCAAAGTGAAAGTCTGAAGTTCAAGATATCCAAACAGGATCTTGTTTTGAAGCAAAAAGATGAAATAATAAAGGATTACAAAAGTAAAATTGAATTTTTGGCTTTTTTTGATGAACTTACAAAACTGCCAAATAAAAATTCACTTATAAGGTGGTTAAATTTAAGAGTTAGCAATGTTGAAAAAGGCAATATTTATTTGATCTTTTTAGAGTTAAGAAATTTAGAAAAATTAAATGTTATGTATGGATATGATATTGTAGACGAATTAATTGTTCAAATAAGTAGGAAACTTGAAGATATATTAAGCAAAGAAGATAAATTATTCAAGATAGGTTTTGATCGATTTGCTATAATATGCAAAATTGAAAGTATTTCTGAGTATATCGAAAATCTGTTGGCTAAATTAGCAGTTGTATATAATATTAACGGCAATTTAATAAGAGTAAATTACAACATAGGAGCAACTCTAATTGACGATACAAATGACTCTACAACATCCATTTTAAGAAAATGTGATTTGGCTTTGATAAAATCAAAAGAAAAAGGATTAAATGAGTATGAGATATTTAAACCTTCTCTGGAGGTCCAAACATTAAAGGAAGGAATAATTGAAAAAGAACTTCGAAATGGAATAGATTTAAATGAATTTATATTACTTTATCAGCCAATAATAAATCTGCGCAACAGACAAATTTATGGACTTGAAGTTCTTCTAAGGTGGCATTATTTGAAATCGGTATATATATCACCGTTAGAATTTATTCCAATTGCTGAAAAGTGTGGCTTGATTGTAGATTTGGGAAAGATTGTGTTGAAACAGTCTGTCGAATCAGCTAAAGTATTTAATAGTTATTTCAATGAAGAATTTGTGATTTCAGTTAATATTTCGCCGCGACAATTTGTTGATAAAGAATTTATAACCTCAATAATAGAGATATTAGAAAATGAAAAAATTAAGAATCTCAAATTGCAATTTGAAATTACAGAAAAGGTAGCAATTGAAAATATTAACTATGCTATTGAGGTGATAAACCAACTAAAAAATTACGGTATAACATTTGCCTTGGATGATTTTGGGGTGGATTATTCTTCACTGAATTATTTAAGAAAATTGCCTATTGAAGCTGTTAAAATAGATAAGTCCTTTGTACAAGAGATTGAAAATGAAGAGACATATTTTGTAGTAGAAACAATAATAAGACTTTGCAAAAAATTAGGGTTGAAAATTGTGGGAGAGGGTGTAGAAACAGAAAATCAATACAAAATATTAAACCAGCTTGGATGTGACTACGTTCAGGGATACTTTATAAGTAAGCCATTGTCTTTTGAAGAAATTTTAATAAAATTACAAAATAAAGAAATTTTCAGAGGCACCGATATGGTAAAATAAATGATAAGGCGCCTTTTTGTTTTTTTTCAATTTAATAGTCCTTCAATGGAAAAGGAGAGGATTTTTAATTATGATTTTTAAAGATAGGGTTGATGCTGGAGAGAAGTTAAGCGAAAAATTAGGTTCATTTAAGGAAAGACAGGATACTATACTTTTTGCAGTTCCAAGAGGTGGTGTGATTGTAGCAAAAGTAATTGCAGATAGACTCAAAATTCCTCTGGACATTGTTCTTGCTAAAAAGATAGGTGCTCCTTTTAATAAAGAATTTGCTATTGCTGCAGTGGATATAAATGGAGATGTGGTTTTGAATAATGAATATATAAAGTATTTCTCCATGAAGGATGAATATATACAACACCAGAAGAAAAGGGTCTTGGAGAGTTTGAAAGACCAAATGATTATGTACAGAGGCTCTGTTGAGTATAAAAGTTTGGAAAACAAAGTGGCAATAATAGTAGATGATGGAATTGCAACAGGTACAACAACAAAAGCATGCATAAGGTTTCTTTCGAAGCTAAATCCGAAAGAAATATATGTTGCAACACCTGTAATTGCACCTTCGACGTTAGAAGAGATGCAAAAAGAATGTAATGGTATTTTTTATATTATAAGCACAGAGCCATTTTGGGCAGTTGGACAGTTTTACTCTGACTTTTCACAGGTATCTGATGAAGATATAAAAAAATACTTGGCTAAAATTTTTTAGTAACTGTGTGCACAAAAATGTTAACATGAAAAGGTTTTTGTGATAATATAAAAATCAAACAAACAGCAATTGAGTGTGATGAAAAAATGGATTTTTACAGGGTTGGTGATAAGGTTATAAGTCTTCAAAAAATAATAGATGAGGTTAAAAAGATACTGGACCTTCGTCAAAAAGGATTTTCGCAGATTGAGGTTGCTGAAAAGCTCAAAATAGATAGGTCTTTTATCTCAAAACTTGAAGGGCTTGGAGAAGTACGCAAGGGTAAAAATATTGCTGCAATCGGATTTCCAATAAAAAATAAAGATGAGGTAGAGCAGGTACTGAAAAGCTATGGAATAAGTTACTATCTTTTAATGACTGAAGAAGAAAGAAATAATTTTATAAGCTCTCTTTCTGCTGCTGAGCTTTTGAATATAATGGGTGAATATATAAATAATTTTAGAATGTTTGACATTGTAATTGCCATGGGTTCGGACTTTAGACTAAACTGGTTCAAAGCTTTTCTTGATTGTGAGGTTATTACGATACCTCTGGGAAAATCTCCGCTCAAGTATGATGTTGAAGTTGATATTGAAGAGCTGAAGAGAATTTTAGATTCTATTGTGGAGTAGAAGAAGGAAAAGGAGATGTTTTTGCATGAAAAGGGTAGTGAGTGTCAGCATCGGTTCGAGTAAGAGAAACCACAAAACAAAAGCTAAAATAATGGGTATTGAGTTTGAAATTGAGAGAATAGGAACTGATGGAGATATAAAAAAGGCAATTGAAATTATAAAGTCTTTAGATGGGAAGATAGATGCTTTTGGCATGGGCGGGATTGATATTGTACTTTACGGCGGAGGAAAAAATTATATTATAAGAGAAGCTATCCCTATAAAAAATGCTGCTCAAAAAACCCCTCTTGTTGATGGCACAGGTGTTAAAAATACCTTTGAAAAATGGGTTATAAAATATTTACAGGAAAACAATATAATAGATTTCAAAGGAAAAACTGCACTTGTCGTATGTGCACTTGATAGATATAAACTTGCAGAGGGTTTATATGAGGCTGGATGTAAGCTTTTGCTTGGTGATGCCCTGTTTGCCTTAGGAATTCCACTTATGATAAAGAGTCTCAAGGTATTTTACTATCTTGCTGCTTTGCTTGTTCCGCTGATAATAAAACTTCCATTTAGCATGTTATATCCTAACGATGATAAAAAAGAAGAAAATCCAAAAAAGCTTAAAAGATATTGGAGATATTTTGAGATAGCTGATATAATTGCAGGGGATTATAAGTACATTCAAAAGTATATGCCAGATAGTTTGGAAGGAAAGATAATCATCACAAATACCATTACAAAAGAGGATGTTGAAGATTTAAGAAGAAGGAAACTAAAGATGCTTGTTACTACAACACCTGAATTTGACGGCAGATCTTTTGGAACAAATGTTGTTGAGGCTATTTTAGTTGCTCTGACAGGCAAAAAATTGGAAGACATGAGTCAAGAAGAGTTAGAAAAACTTATAAAAGATATTGATTTCAAGCCAAGAATAGAAATATTCTATTAATAGAGGATGTTTTCTTGGGTTGATGAAAATTTATACTATTACTTTTATTTTAGAAGGTGAAAACAGAATTTTTCTTCCAGAATATGCAAAGTTTTTACCAATATTCTTAAGAAAATTTCTGATTGCAAATACACAACCTAAATTCGAAGAGTATATAAGGCTAATTAATGGAATAGAAATGAGATTAGAATTCTTTATATTTCCCCAAAAAGTAAATATTTCAAAAAGATATAAAAAGATAAATTTAGTTATTGACCAACAAAGAAGAGGAAGAGTAATACACTTTGATTGGACATATGAAGAAAATGTTCACATTAATTCTTTTATTGCATATTATATTGTAAGAGAAATATTAAAGAAATACGGTCAACGTTTAAAAAATAGAAAAATAGGAATAATTGGGCTTGAAAAAGCTAAAAAAAATGGACTTTTATATGAGCTTGCAGAAAATACAGATATTCTTTATACTTCCTTTAATTCATTTCAAGAGACAAAAATAGCTGATGAACTTTTGGGAGAGTTCGGAACAGTTACAATAAACTGCTGGGAAGAAGAGAAATTGTTTGAAAATGTGGATATAGTGTTTGTGTTCAGAGAGTTAGATAAGACAGCTTACGAGTTAAAAAGAGGGATAGTGTGCTATCCTGAAAAGGGTGTGGTAGAAAATTTTGAATTTTTGAAAAAATCTTTTTTATTTTCAGAGATTTGTATTGATTTTATTCCTCTAAAAGATATATGTATATATAACATAGCACCCTTTGTGAATCTCCCTGTTAACATGGTTGAAATCATTTGCGAAAAACTGCTTTTTACAACAATAAATAGTTTTTCAGATGCCAAAAAAGTATTTACAAGAGACCTTTTTGATGTTAGAATAAAATTTGAGTAATTGTAAAAAATTTAAATATCTTCGAAGTGGTCAGAAAAGAGCGCTCAAAAGCTCTTTTCGGGCCTGGGAGTTTTACCAGGCAGCAGGGATGAAAAAATCCTGCGGGACCCATGTTTTTACCCAAAACATGAGTCTTGGCAGGATTTTTTTATTGTTTTAATAGTGTTCGTAAAGAAGCTTATGATGAAAGGGGTTTTAGTGAAGGTATATGGAAAAACAGGGTGCAGCACTTTTATCAGTTTTTTCTAATACAGCGTTGGTTTTATTCAAACTTATTGCAGGTAGCATTATGGGATCTGTATCTGTTATCTCTGAGGCAATTCACTCTGGTATTGATCTTTTAGCAAGCTTGGTAGCATATTTTTCTATAAAGCAGGCCAGAAAACCAGCAGATAGTGACCATCCTTTTGGACATGGAAAGTTTGAAAATGTATCTGGAGCATTTGAAGCGATATTAATATTTTTGGCAGCAGCTATGATTATTTATGAGGCAGTGAAGAAAATTTTTGAAGGTGCAGAGGTTGAAAAAATAGAAGCAGGACTTGTAGTGATGTTAATTTCAGCTATTGTGAATCTCTTTATATCAACAAAACTTTTCAGGGTGGCGAAAAGGACAGAGTCCGTAGCTTTAGAGGCAGATGCCATGCATCTTTTTACAGATATATTTACTTCGGTTGGAGTGTTTTTAGGGCTTGTTGCAATAAAACTTACACATGTGTACATTATAGACCCAATAATTGCTATCATTGTTGCTCTTATGATAATAAAAGCATCTGTTGATTTAACCAAAAAAGCTCTGTGTGACCTTGTTGACAAGAGTCTTCCTCAAAACGAGATTGATATAATTGAGAATATAATAAAAAGATATTCCCAGGTTACAAGCTTTCACAAGCTCAGAACCAGGAAAAGTGGAGATAGGCGCGAGATTGATGTTCACATTAGAATGGAAAATTCAACTACTTTAATCGATGCTCACAATCTCTGTAACCAGATAGAAAAGGATATAAAATCAGTTCTGCCAAATTCGTATATTACAATCCACATTGAACCTGAGAATGAGGAGTAGGTAGAGTCACAAAAACTCTATATTGAAATCTACTGTGTTCGATGGTATAATTATAAATGGCGATGGAGTCCGCCGTACAAATGCCAATGATGGCTGATGACTCCTACAGATGCTGCAGAAGGGCAACATCTGTAGGAGTTTTTTTCATTTTTAACAGTCTTTTAACTCTATTTAGTATGCCCAAAGGGAGGTATTCGATAAATGAGAAATATTTTAGCAATCGCTATTGGTGCTTTTTTTGGAGCAACCAGCAGGTTTTTAATATCTCAGCTAAGTATTGGTATTTTTCCTTTTGCCACACTTTTTATAAATATTTTTGGTAGTTTTGTTTTGTGTTTTGTTGTTGAAATAACAGTAGAGCACATTAAGATTTCTCCTGTCTTAAGACACATGATAGCAACAGGTTTTATAAGCAGCTTTACGACTTTTTCTACATTTGTGTTTGAAATTGTAGAACTTTTAATGAGAGGGAAGTTTTTAGTTGCCGTTATATATCCTCTTTTATCTGTTGTACTTGGTCTTTTAGCTTCAATTTCGGGTTTTGAACTTGCAAAAATTATTTCAGAAAGACAACAAAAAGAGGAGTATGAGATGGTATGAACTATTTAATTGTAGGAATTGGTGGTGTCATTGGAGCGATCTTGAGATATACAGTTGGGAAGGTATTTAGAGAGGTAATGGACAGAGACCATCCTGTTGCTACATTATTTATAAACGTGATGGGGAGTTTTTTAATAGGGTATTTGTCAGCAAAACATCTTTCGACTAAATATAAGCTTTTTTTGATGACTGGTTTTCTCGGGGGGTTCACGACATATTCTACGTTTATTCTTGAGACATCAAGATATATAAAAAAAGAAAAACGCATAAAAGCCTTTCTTTATGTATTTATTTCTATTATATTTGGAATACTTGCAGCTATTATAGGCATTTGGATATCAAATTTTATATAAGTGATTGGTATGTTCTGATTATTTTTTAGTTTTCATCACTTGAAACCCAAAATTGAATTAATATATAATTTAAATATTGCAAATTTTAATCTTTTTAATTGTTTTGAGGTGAGGACAACAAAAATGAAAATCCAGGCACCAAAAGGAACAAAGGATGTGCTACCAGAAGAAAGTTATATGTGGCAATATGTTGAAAATAAATTCAGAGAAATTTGCAAGCTTTATGGATATCAGGAAGTTAGATTTCCCACATTTGAATACACAGAGCTTTTCCAGAGAGGAGTTGGCGAGACTACTGATATTGTTCAAAAAGAGATGTATACCTTTTTGGACAAGGGCGGAAGGAGTATTACTTTAAGACCAGAAGGGACAGCATCCACAGCAAGACTATTTATTGAACATGGTTTTGCCTCACGTCCAATGCCTCAGAGATTTTACTACATTATTTCAGCTTTCAGATATGAAAACACACAGGGTGGTAGATTTAGGGAGTTTCACCAGTTTGGAATTGAAAATTTTGGTTCTTCTTCACCTGTCACAGATGCCGAGGTAATTTCGCTTGCTTACAATTTTTTTACGAGTATTGGACTTGACAATATTACAGTTAATATCAACAGCATTGGGTGCCCTGTGTGTAGAAAAGAGTATATTAAAAATTTAAAAGAATATTTTTCAGCAAACTTATACAAGCTTTGTATCACCTGCCACCAGAGATTTGATAAAAATCCTATGAGAATTTTGGATTGCAAGGAAGAAAATTGTAAGCTGATTGCAAAAGACGCGCCAAAACCAATTGATTATCTTTGTGATGATTGCAAAAGCCATTTTGAAAAGGTAAAGACTTACTTGGATTCAGCTATGGTTGCTTACAAGGTTGACCCATTTATTGTTCGCGGCTTGGACTACTATACCAAAACGGTTTTTGAGGTTGTGGTTACAGTTTTGGATAAAGAGCTTGCAATTTGCGGCGGTGGAAGATATGACAATTTAATAGAACAAATAGGAGGACCGTCTATTGCTGGAATTGGTTTTGCAATAGGAGTTGAGAGGCTTTTGATGCTACTTGAACAAAACGGGCTTTTTCCGGCAAGACCACAAATTCCAGAAGTGTTTGTGGCAGTTGTAGGAGACAATAGTATCAAGAAGGCTTTTGAAATTGCAAATAAGCTAAGATTTGAAGGAATTTCAACTGTAATTGGAGAGATGTCAAGAAGTTTAAAATCCCAGATGAAATATGCCGACAAGATAGGCTGCCAGTTTTCTATAATCATTGGAGATGACGAAATTGCAAAAAGTGTTTGCAAAATTAGAAATATGAGGACATCTTCAGAGGAGATAGTTGAAATAAAAAATGTTTGCCACTATTTGAAAAAACAACTTCAAAAATAACAAGGATGTTTTTGTAACTTTAAAAATTTTCAAAGAAGGTGATAGGTGTGGAAAGTATTAAGGGCTTTAAAAGAACAAAATACTGTGGAGAAGTGTCGCTTGAGGATGTTGGAAAAGAGGTTGTACTAACAGGTTGGGTTGATACAAGACGCGACCTTGGAGGAATAATATTTGTAGATTTGAGAGACAGAACCGGAATTGTTCAGGTTGTGTTTGACGAGAAAATGGGTGAAGAGCTTTTAGACAAAGCTGATTCACTCAGGAGTGAATACTGTATTGGGGTCAGGGGAGTTGTTGAAAAAAGACCACCTGAGACAATAAATCCTAAGATCAAAACTGGTGAGGTTGAGGTAAGGGCAAAAGAGCTCAGGATATTTAGCAAGTCCGAAACACCGCCATTTCCAATTGAAGAAGGGATAAATGTAAATGAAGCTGTAAGGCTAAAGTATAGATACCTTGATCTTAGAAGACCTGATATGCAAAGAAACTTAATGTTTAGGCACAAACTTTACCAGGTGGTTAGAAACTTCTTATCCCAAAATGGTTTTATTGAAATAGAAACTCCCATGCTCACAAAATCAACCCCAGAGGGTGCAAGAGATTATTTGGTTCCAAGTAGAATTTTTCCTGGCAAGTTCTTTGCGCTGCCGCAGTCACCACAGCTTTTTAAGCAACTTCTAATGGTTGCAGGGTTTGATAGATATTTTCAGATTGTAAAGTGCTTTAGAGACGAGGATTTGCGTGCAGACAGACAACCTGAGTTTACCCAGATAGACATTGAGATGTCATTTGTTGATGTTGATGATGTTATTGAGATAAATGAAAAACTACTTCAGACCATTTTTGGAGAGATGCTGGGGATAGACTTAAAACTTCCTTTACCAAGACTTACTTACAAGGAAGCAATGGAAAGATTTGGTTCAGACAAGCCTGACACCCGTTTTGGAATGGAGCTTGTAAACCTCACTGATGTTGCAAAAAATTGCGAGTTCAAAGTTTTTGCAGATGCAGCAAACAAAGGTGGATCTGTCCGAGCAATAAATGCAAAGGGATGTGCGGCTATATTTTCAAGGCGTGAGATAGACGCTTTGGTTGAGTATGCTAAGAATTTTGGGGCAAAAGGACTTGCTTGGATAGCGGTTGAAAGTGATGGGTTAAAATCGCCAATTGTTAAGTTTTTAAAGGAAGAAGAGATAAATGAGATTCTAAAAAGACTTGGTGCAGAAGTTGGGGACCTTCTTTTGTTCTCAGCAGACAAAGACGAGGTTGTATTTGATGTTCTTGGTAATATCAGACTTGAGATTGCAAGGAAATTAAACCTTCTTGACAAGTCCAAATTCAATCTATTGTGGGTGACCGAATTTCCTCTATTTGAGTACTCAGAAGAAGAAGGAAGGTATGTAGCAAAACACCATCCATTTACATCGCCTATGGACGAAGATATAGAGTTTTTGGAGACAGACCCGGCAAAAGTCAGGTCAAAAGCGTATGACATTGTTTTAAATGGAACAGAGATTGGTGGTGGGTCTATCAGAATTCACTCAACAGAGCTACAAAAGAGGATGTTCAAGGCACTTGGCTTTACTGAAGAACGTGCACAAGACAGGTTTGGGTTTTTGCTTGAGGCGTTCAAATATGGAACACCGCCGCATGGTGGAATTGCATATGGGTTTGACAGACTCTGTATGCTTCTTTTAGGGCTTGATTCGATAAGAGATACAATTGCATTCCCAAAAGTAAAGGATTCTTCATGTCCGCTTACAGATGCGCCATCAGAGGTTGAACCAAAACAGCTTCGTGAACTTCATATAAAAGTTGATGTTGTACGATAACATAGTCTTTCACGGTTCCATGTCCCCGGGAAAGCTGAAAATTCCTGCTGGGGCAGGAGCTTTTTTTTTGAAAAATTTTTAACTTTTCATGAAGCAAAATGCTATAAATATCAGGTCAAAAATTTAAAACAGATATGAAATTTTTTTAATTTTAAACTTCATGTGTATAATGTATATTAATCTCATGAATTAAATGATAACGATTACACAAGGAGGGATTCACATTATGAAGAAAATTATTTTAAAATCATGTGTACTCCTTTTGATGGCTATTTTTACTATTTCTATATTACAGATTTTGAATGTATTTGCTCAGAGTATGCCTTATGAAAAGGAAAAATATCCCCACCTTCTTGGTAACCAAGCGGTAAAAAAACCATCAGTTGCTGGCAGGCTCCAGATTATTGAAAAGGACGGTAAAAAGTATTTAGCTGACCAGAAAGGCAAAATAATTCAGCTTCGTGGTATGAGTACGCATGGACTTCAGTGGTATGGTGATATTATAAACAAAAATGCATTTGAGGCTCTTTCGAAAGATTGGGAGTGCAATGTTGTAAGGCTTGCGATGTATGTGGGCGAAGGTGGCTATGCTTCAAATCCAAACATTAAAGAAAAAGTTATAGAGGGGATTAAACTTGCAATTGAAAATGACATGTATGTAATTGTGGACTGGCATGTGTTGAATCCCGGTGACCCAAATGCTGAAATTTATAGAGGAGCAAAAGAGTTTTTCAAAGAGATAGCTTTAAAATTTCCAAATGACTATCATATAATATACGAACTTTGTAATGAGCCAAATCCAAATGAGCCGGGAGTAGAAAATAGCTTGGATGGTTGGAAAAAAGTAAAGGCTTATGCGCAGTCCATCATAAAAATGCTCAGAAGCATGGGTAATCAGAACATTATAATTGTAGGTTCGCCCAATTGGAGCCAGAGACCTGACTTTGCAATTCAAGATCCTATAGATGATAAAAACGTTATGTATTCAGTACATTTTTATTCTGGGTCTCATCCTGTAGGCGGGTATGTTTTTGAAAATATGAAAAAGGCGTTTGAAAATGGTGTGCCAATTTTTGTGAGCGAATGGGGAACAAGTTTGGCAAGCGGTGATGGTGGACCATATCTTGATGAGGCGGATAAGTGGCTTGAGTATTTAAATGCAAACTATATTAGCTGGGTGAACTGGTCACTGTCAAACAAAAATGAAACATCAGCTGCTTTTGCCCCGTATGTTAGTGGCATGCATGATGCCACATTGCTTGATCCTGGCGATGATAAGAAGTGGGATATAAATGAGCTTAGTGTATCTGGAGAATATGTTAGAGCAAGAATAAAAGGAGTGACATATGAGCCAGTAAGAAGAGATAGAGAAATTCAATGTCCATTTGAGGATGTTAATGAAGACAATATTTTTTATGAACATATAGTTAAGCTTTACTCCAAAGGAATTATAAAAGGGACTCCATCTTCCAAGTATTTGCCTGATAGAAACATTACAAGGGCTGAATTTGCTGCACTGTGTGTCAGGGCATTGAATCTGGAAATAGAAAAGTATGATGGAAGTTTTTCTGATGTAAAAAGTAACATCTGGTATTCGGATGTAGTTTATACAGCGTATAAAAATGGTTTATTTAAACAAAAAGAAAACAAATTTTTTCCTGAAAAAACTATGAAAAGAAAGGAAATGGCATATTTAGCAATCGAAGTATATAAAAGATTGACAGGTAAAATAGAAGTTGACACAGATGATATTCAAATTGCCGATGAAGAGCTTATAGACCCTCAATACAGAGAAAGTGTGAAATTAGCTGTTCAACTTGGTATTATTGACCTGGTTTCAGATGGTACCTTTGCACCAGATAGGAGCGTTTCAAGAGGTGAGGCAGCAACAATTATGTATAACATATTAAACCTATCTGGTAAACTGTGAAGCATAAATTAAAAATTTTTTAATCCAAAAAGCTGCCAGTTTGATACTGGCAGCTATTTTTATATTATTTTGACCCTTCAATATGACAAAATATTGCACATTTTAATATCAACAATTCACAAAAAGACTGCAATTTTGTCAATTCATTTTGAAAAAAATAGGATGTAAACTATAATCGAAAACCTCAAAAAAAACTAAGTCAAGAGTTTCAATAAAAACTTGAGAAAGGAGACGGCATCAAAAATGGCAAATGGTCAGCGCACATATCGAAGCGAGTTTTTGAAGGAACTTAACAAGAACTTTCCATTGTTTTTAATGGCATTGCCGGGGGTTGTTCTTTTGATAGCATTTTCTTACTTACCTTTGTTTGGACTTATCATTGCATTCAAAGATGTGCATTATGATTTGGGAATTTTAAAAAGTCCGTGGGTAGGTCTGAAAAATTTTGAGTTTCTATTCAAAACACCGGATGCGTTTATTATCACACGAAACACTCTTCTTTATAACTTTGCATTTATTGTTTTTGGTAACATGGCAGCAATTGCAACGGCTATTGCATTGAGTGAAATGAGAGCAAGATTTATGGCAAAGTTCTACCAGTCAGTAATGTTTTTGCCATACTTTTTGTCATGGGTTGTTGTTGCATATATGGCATTTGCATTTTTAAGTATAGACTTGGGGATTCTCAACACAATGATTCTTCCGAAGCTGGGCTTGCAGCCAATCGCATGGTATTTTGAAACAAAACCGTGGCCTGTGATATTGATACTTGCAAATCTGTGGAAATATACAGGTTACAATGCAGTCATATATTTAGCAGCAATTACAGGGATTGATCCTGAATATTATGAGGCAGCTTTGATCGATGGTGCATCAAAATGGCAGCAGATTAAACACATAACAGTTCCGCTTTTATCTCCGCTTGTTGTTGTACTTGTTCTTTTAGGTATTGGCAGAATCTTTTATGCAGACTTTGGACTTTTTTATCAGCTTCCAATGAACAGCGGTGCTCTTTTTGATGTCACAAATGTTATTGACACTTATGTTTATAGGACTCTCATGGGCATGAACGATATAGGAATGGCATCTGCTGCAAGCTTTTATCAATCAATAATGGGATTTATTCTTGTGCTCACATCCAATCTCATCGTTCGCAGACTTGACCCAGAAAAAGCACTGTTTTAACAAATTTTATGGGCGGGAAGGTGATTTAAAGATGCATTCAAAAAGCAGGTTTTTGCAAATATCTATTGCAGCAGAGATGTTATTGCACATCATGTTTTGGATTATAACACTTGCATGTATAGTTCCGCTCTGGGCTGTTATATCAATTTCGCTTAGCGATGACAATAAGATAAGGCAAAGTGGATATAGATTATGGCCAGTTGGTTTGAGTACTAAGTCATATGAGTTTATCTTATCGCAGGGTAAAGCTATATGGAATGCTTACGGTATTACCATATTTGTAACAATTGTTGGCACACTTTTATGTGTACTTATTGTTTCATTGTATGCTTATGTTCTTTACAGGAAAGATTTTAAATACAGAAAACTATTTACATTTATAGGTTTTTTCACAATGCTAATCAATGCTGGACTTGTTCCATGGTATATAGTATGTGTAAATGTTCTTCACCTAAAAAATACAATATTTGCACTGATTTTACCTTATGTAATGAATATGTGGTACGTATTGATTTTCAGGACATATCTTTCAATGTCTTTGCCTGATTCCATAATAGAATCAGCTAAAATTGATGGTGCAGGGGAATTTACAACTTTTTTCAGAATTGTTGTGCCGCTTGTAAAACCAGGACTTGCAACAATTGCTTTGTTTGCAGCTATAACATACTGGAATGACTGGTGGCTTCCATTTATGTTAATTGATGTAGAAAAACTTTACAATCTTCAATATATGATGTACAGAGTTCAACAAAAGATTCAGTATTTAGCAGAAATTGCAGGAAAGCTTGGAGCCTCAGGTATTGTTCCAGCTGACCTGCCGACAGAGTCTGCGCGAATGGCAATGGCTGTTTTGGGTATGGGGCCTATAGTATTGGCTTATCCATTTTTCCAACGCTATTTTGTAAAAGGTCTTACTATTGGTGCTATTAAGGGGTGATATGTAGAGTTGTTTTAAGGGATATAAGCTTCGCAGCTGCGATTCAAATGCAGCATGTGAGGCTTATATATACAAAAAATAAATTTTAGGAGGTTGATTTGTGTGAAGCTCAAGAAATTTTTTGTAGTGATGCTTGTTGTGGCTTTTGTGCTCACAAGCGTAATTGGAGTTGTGACTGGTCTTGGAGCATCTTCTTCAAAGCTTCCTTATGTTAAGCTTACTTGGTATGTCATTGGAACTCCACAAAAAGACTGGGATTTAATCAACCAAAAAGTTAATGAGTACATCAAACCAAAGCTCAATGCTGAAATCAAAATGACAATGTTTGACTGGGGCGAGTACAATGATAAGCTCCAAACAAAGATTGCCGCAGGTGAACCGTTTGACATCTGTTTTACAGCTATCTGGACAAACAACTATAGAACAAACGTGGCAAAAGGTGCATTCTTGCCGCTCAACAAACCAGGAAAGGACCTTCTTTCAAAGTATGCGCCAAAGACTAAAAAACTTCTTGGTGATGATTTTATAAAGGGTGCGTCAATCAATGGTATTTTATATGCAATTCCAGCAAACAAAGAAAAAGCTCACAACTGGGGATTCATTGTAAGAATGGATTTAGTAAAGAAGTATAAGTTAGATAGTATGTTCAAGAAAGTTAAAAAGTTAGAAGATTTAGAGCCATATCTCAAGATAATTAAACAAAAAGAGCCAGGTATATATCCGCTTGGAGCGTATGCTGGTGAGTCGCCAAGATTCCTTTTGGATTGGGATAAAGTGGTGGATGATGATGTGCCTGTTTCGCTCTATCCGAATAATAAGAGTACAAAGATTATAAATGAGCTTGAGCAGCCTAATACAAAAGCTCTCTTTAAGACAGTCAGAAAATATTACTTGGCAGGCTACATCAGAAAAGATGCAGCAAGTGTAACAGACTGGATGTCTGATTTGAAAGCAGGTAAAGTTTTTGTAATGCCACAGTCTCTCAAGCCTGGCAAAGATGCTGAAATGTCAATTTCAACAGGATACCAGTGGAAACAGATAGATATAACACCACCTGTTATGTCAACAAGAGAATGTATTGGTTCAATGCAGGCAATCAATGCAAAATCTAAAAATCCAGAAAGAGCTTTGATGTTCCTTGAACTTTTCAATACAGACAAATATCTTAACAACCTTGTAAACTTTGGTATTGAAGGTCAGCACTATGTATTTAAAGACAAAGCAAAAGGCATCATTGCCCCGGGACCAAAAGCAAAAGATTACAGTCCTGGTCTTGGTTGGATGTTCGGTAATCAGTTTATAAACTACATCTATGAAAATGAAGATCCAAACAAGTGGAAAAACTTTGAAGAGTATAACAAAAAAGCACTCCCACTTCTGAGCCTTGGATTCAATTTTGATGATTCAAAAGTCAAAACTCAAGTTGCAGCGTGCAAGAGCGTATGGAAGCAGTATATCCCAATGCTTGAGACAGGAAGTATAGATCCCGATAAGTATATACCAATAGCTTTAAATAAATTTAAGCAAGCTGGTGTTAATGTTATTATCAAGGAAGCTCAAAAACAATATGATGAATTCTTGAAGAAGACAGGAAGAAAAAAGTAATCACAAAGCTAAAAAGGTTTATACAGGTGCGTTAGGAACGCACCTGTATTTTTTTTAATTGCGGCTCTATAATAAATATTGGGGTGGGTAGATAGTAAAAAATATAGCACTTATTCTGAATGCCTGCTATAATTAAGATTGTTTTCAGGAAAAAACACACAAAAGAAAGGAGGCATCGAAGAAGGGTGTTAAAATAAAATTGTGTCTGATGTATAATAAAATCACAAGGGAGGTTGGTTATAATGGATAAAAATACCTATCATGAAACTGTAAAAAATATGGCTATTGAA
>Ga0065718_1002683_pt1 | contig 26994 bp, 16 predicted proteins | sample GBSCel77sediment_2_FD_59105 | JGI IMG/M metagenome (GOLD analysis project Ga0065718, IMG submission 59105) | Hot spring sediment microbial communities from Great Boiling Spring, Nevada - cellulolytic enrichment CS 77C v3 (version 3) | ecosystem: Environmental > Aquatic > Thermal springs > Hot...
TATCCTGCAACCGATGGATCCTTTTCCAGACTCTCTTCGCTAAATCGATTCATTATTTGAAGGGCAGCCTGAAAATCGCCTCGTTTAAAAAGCGCAAACGCATATGTCGAGGCAAACACTACATTTGTAGGTTGCGCCCTATACGCCTCAGCAGCTAAAGAGGCTGCTCTTCCTACGTCTCGTCCCAACAATAACAAAACAGCTGCCAAATTATTTTTAACCACCGGGGAACCCGGCATAGTTTCTAGCCACACTTGGAACAGTTTCAACAAAGAAACAGTGTCACCCTGGTCCATGTACATTTGTTGCAAAACGTTAAAAACCCAACGGTAATTACCGTAATTCCGCGCAATCCTCAAAAGCAGCGATTCGCTTTCAGATTTCCAGCCCCATCCAGCTGCAAGTTGAGCTAATCCAAAAAGATTTTCAGGCTGTCTTGCAGCTTCAGAAATTGCTCTCTGCCAGACCGGGGTACTAAGTTCCATCCTCCGCATCTCTCTCAATGCCCGTGCTAAGAATGCTAACCTCAAATATTCATTTTCGGCCCATTGTTGGGATTCTAACCTAGATTGAAGTAATGCCCATTGACCAGCGCGCATACACGCGTTTGCAAAGGCCATCTGGACTGGAATCGTCTCTTTCAAGTACCAGGGCAAACTACCCAACCAGTCGATTGCTTCATGGGCCCGCTCATTGGAATTAAGCCACCCCGAAAGCTGCACGATCGTAAGCAAATTAGTTTGAGCTGCTTTCTTCAAAGTAGTCAAATAGGCTTCGCCGGTTTCTCTATCAGCCTTCAATAATGTAGATAAATAAAGCAGATGATCAGCAAATTCTGCCGCAGGGTTGGTAACAAGCATTTTCGCGTAGAGCGCCGCTTTTGTGTAGTCCCCCTCCGTTGTATACACAGTTATCAATGCCCTTAAAGCATAAATTCCAAGGTCTGGATCTGAACTAAAAGTGATTAGGTGTGTGCGCGCAGTTGAAGCCACTTGCGGATCAGAATGCGTTGCGCGCAGGGTAGAAAGGTTAAGTGAGACGAGTTTGTTGGTAGGTTCCAAAGTTAAAGCCTCAGCCAAATGCTTTTCGGCTCGTTCTCGATCTCCCATTTTTAAAGCAAATTGAGCCGAGAGCAAATGGTAACCAATGTCGTTTGTAGCTATTCCCGATAAACGATCAAGTGTAGTAGTAGCAATAGGATATGGAGGTTTTTCCAACCGCAACGCACACTCTACAAGAGCCAACTGGTTTGTTAAAGCAGGTGTAACTTCCGCTAACCGCTGCCTAAAATCCAATTCTAATGGAGACCCCCCTATGCGTGCTAATTCAGCCATTAGCCACAAGCCTCTAGTGTGCTTGGGATTGCGAACAAGTACCTTTCGCACAAACCGTACCGCCCTCTCATAATCCTCCTTAATGAAACTTTCCTCTGCCAGTCGCAAAAAATGTCGGCTTTGAAAATACCGGAATGCTTTCAAACCATACCTGCCGCCAACAAAAAACACAAATAGACTGGCTACCACAAAAATTAAAATCCTTGTTTTTCTACTTAGCTGCATAATTCCACATTTGTCTCACATTCTTCACCACCCAGTAGGTTTCACTCATCTGAGGAAATGGAGAATATTCACGGCCTAGAATAATCCACCCCCCCATACGGCGTCCTTCCTCTAATCCGTACAGCCGGTTCAAATGGCCACTCAGCAAGCGGCTTTAAAAAAACTGAATCTCCTGCAGGTTTCTCCTTGCCTTCCATAAGTCTTGCCAACGCTTTCTCAATCACAAGCCTGACTGAAGGGATCACGTTCCGGTATTCTGCAACAACCTCTTGAATATACGGAGCAAGCTCTGGGAAAGCGTCGGCCACCCCATCCAAAATCTCGATTGCCTTTTCTTGGTTTCTAGCTCTGCGACTGCGCATGCAACGGCTTTAAACTGCTCAGGGNCCACCTTACACACACTGGCCACAATTTTTCTACACTGCGCGGGTGCAGCTCCCACGGCTGCCCGTGCGATCACAGGCACTAGCTTTTTCTTGCTTCCTGGCCGCTACCTCAGCTGCCACGGGTGCCATCTCAGGATCAACAGCTGCTACAGCTCCCACAACCGCGGGAGCCGCACCTGGCCTGACCGAAATGGCAGCACTTACACTCCGCACAGTAATGTCCACCCTCTTCTCAGCTGGTTCTAACTCGACAATCCTAGCCACGTATGCAGGCAAATCAACGGCTGGCACCTTTAAAAACCACCGTTCGAAATCAACCTGATTTGTTTGAGCAATCAGCTCAGTTACCACCACGGTAAACCACGCTACTAAACCGTAAGCAAAACTCTTGTGTGCTGACCGATTCATATAAAGCTTTTCTGTTATACCGTATTCTCATGACTCAACCCCTGTCAACGCGCAAACTATCCCAAGACGCGTACTTTAATTCACCTATACAAAGCTCCCGATAGAGCCCGTATCCTTATTATAAAGACGACCAAATACTCGGAACCACCAAAATTGAACCAAGCCTACAACCCACCTGTTTTACAAAAGAGCAATCCATGTTAACATCCAAACTCAAGGACTTAAGCACAAAATAATCCCGCGCAACCAGATACGATCGCAATTACAGTCCGTTGCCTAATGCTTAGCACTTTCATTCCAATGTAAACAGATACAAGCCATCGCGAGGCGAGATACCAGGTATTAACCCAATGGAAAACCCTAATTAGTGCAATGTTCGATGAGAGCATCTCAAATATTGAAGCAACTCCCTGATGCTAAAAGCCCGCTAAAAACCATACGAATGATGGTGAATCCGCAGGCTTACTATATGCACGCCGGGTTACACCAACTCTTTAACCAGGAAAGCCCTACTTTATTCCCCCGCCATGCATGGTACGTTGTTAGATCGGTTAGAAAGTTTTAGACTAGACCCAATGGGAAGGTATTGGTTTTATGGTTGGAAACTCGTCGAGCAATAGCTCATGGAGTGCATAAAGATCAGCGGTGCCCGGGAACACAACCTAAAAAATATTACAGTTTCGATTCCTAGGAACAAACTGGTTGTGATTACCGGACCTAGTGGGTCAGGCAAGTCTAGTCTTGCCTTCGACACAATTTATGCAGAAGGCCAACGTCGATATATCGAATCACTTTCTTCTTACGCCAGGCTATTTCTGGACCAATTGCACAGAGCCGATGTAGACTATATTGAAGGTTTGCCACCTGCAATTGCGGTGGAACAACGCACCGCCGCTGCTAGCCCCCGGTCTATCATAGCGACAACCACTGAGATTTATGACTACTTACGACTTCTCTTTTGCCACGTGGGTTGTAGATTTTGTCCTGACACAGGAGTTCCACTCACTTCCCAAACAACAACGGAAATCGTTGACGCACTCTGCTCATTAAAGCAGGGCAGTCCCATTATCATTCTTGCTCCATTAGTTGATGGCAAGAAAGGCGAGTTTCGCGACGTCTTTGATAAAGTTGCACGCGCTGGGTTTATTCGGGTGCGAGTAGATGGGGAACTAATTGAACTAGATCCCAAAAACCTTCCAAGACTAGATCCAAAACGCAAACACGTAATCGAAGCTGTCGTAGATCGTTTAATTGTTGATAGTCGGGCTCGAGTAAGAATCGCCGATTCGGTCGAAACGGCACTAGAATGGGGCCGTGGGATCATTAAGGTGCTCCATGCCGACCCACAAGTTTCGATTCACCGACTTAATGGCGGTCTCAAACCATAGGACACCGGCATGGAAAGAAACCGTATATTCTACGCGTTTCTACAGCCCTGGTACGGGTAAACTATACGAGCCACTTTCCCCAAAACATTTCTCTTACAATTCCCCCAGATGGTGCCTGTGAAGAATGCCAAGGACTAGGCCAAAGTTTGGAATTTGTATCCCCAGCTGGTGGTGTCAGACTCATCACGCAGTATTGCAAACGGTGCTATTGCGCCTTGGCGACGACTAGGCAAGCGCCTTGTCAACCATTACATAGCCGCCGCAAAAACAGTCCTAGAAAAATTTAATTGCTCCATAGAGGCCCCCTGGGAAAAACTACCTGAACAAGTTCAACAGATTTTACTTTTTGGTTCAAACAATGTTAAAAACCCTCCCTTAGACAAGGAATTGGAGACCGATCACCAACAAGTGCCATATGAGGGAATAATTCCCACACTACAGCGACTATACAAAGAAAGCACCAGCGCAACAACAAAGCAAATTCTGAAGGCGTTCATGATCAAAAAACCCTGTCCGAAGTGTCTTGGGCAACGGCTCAAACCAGAGATTTTATCAGTGAGACTAATTGCAGAAGGTTTCAATTTAGATGATTTCCCTGAAGTGCGTGCTACCGATAAACCTCTGAAGGCAAAACTCCCTGGGGTCTCAATAATGGGGATTTGCGCGATGACTATTGACCAAGCATGGGATTTCTTGAATTATCTCTCCCACTCATTAACTCAACACAGAATCGCAAAAGAAATCTTAACCCCACTCCTGAAGCGATTAAACTGTTTACGAGAGCTTGGTCTTGGGTACCTCGCGTTAAACCGAGAATGTGCGACACTAAGTGGTGGGGAGGCTCAACGAATCCGTCTAGCAACCCAAATAGGAGCCGGTCTTGTTGGTNTCGCCTACATCTTAGATGAACCCACTATCGGTCTTCACCCCGTTGACATGCGAAAGCTTATAAAAGCTCTAAAAGAGCTCCGGGATATCGGTAACTCTGTAATAGTAGTAGAACACGACCCAGATGTCATCCGTGAAGCAGATTACGTAATTGATTTAGGACCTGGGGCTGGGGCTGAGGGAGGATACGTGGTGGCATGTGGTACCCTGGAAGAAGTGCTCAAAAGCCCGACTTCGCTTACAGCAAAGTACCTGCGCGGTGATTACGAGACTACCTCTCCCCCGTTCGAGAGTACCACCTGATGAATCTCGAGGATGGCTTGAAGTGATAGGGGCTACCGCACACAATCTCAAAAACATTAACGTCCGCATCCCAATTGGGACAATCACCTGCGTAACCGGCGTTAGCGGTTCCGGGAAAAGTACGCTAGTGGATGATGTTTTGCGCAAAGCGCTTTTTAGGAAATTTTACGGAGCAAAAGAGCCGCCCGGCCCACATAAAGCAATTCGTGGCTACGAAAACTTTGATAAAGTAATTGTAGTTGACCAAACCCCTATAGGCCGCACCCCACGAAGTAACCCCGCAACATACACAGGTATGTTTAATCTTATCCGGGAACTATTTGCAAAACTTCCCGCCGCAAAGGTTCGCGGTTATGACGCTAGCCGGTTTAGCTTTAACATACCTGGCGGCCGTTGCGAAAGATGTAGCGGAGATGGAGTCATCACCGTCGATATGCAATTTCTCCCACCCGCCTACGTCCCATGTGAAGCATGCGGAGGCAAAAGATACAATAGGGAAACGCTCGAGATAACCTACCGCGGAAAAAACATAGCTGATGTACTAGACATGACCGCTGAAGAGGCCGCCGAGTTTTTCAAACCCGTAGCGCAAATTGCCGAGATTTGTCAAACTCTCGTAGAGGTCGGTTTAGGGTACATAAAGTTGGGGCAACCAGCTACCACGCTCAGCGGCGGGGAAGCACAACGAGTTAAGCTGGCAGCCGAGCTAGCACGAAAGTCCACCGGAAGCACCTTATATATAATGGATGAGCCCACTACTGGACTTCACATGCACGACGTTTCTACCTTACTGAGAGTCCTTTTTAAGCTACGGCAAGCCGGCAATACAATAATTATTATCGAGCACAACCTGCATGTCATAAAATGCGCCGATTGGATCATCGATTTAGGCCCAGGCGGCGGGGATAAAGGCGGCCAAGTAGTAGCTGAAGGCACACCAGAACAGATTGCGGCTTGTCCACAGAGCTTCACTGGGCAATACTTACGTCCGTTGTTGCAACACAAGTAAAATACATGGGATTTTTTAAGGACAAATTGCTACGGTTTTCCCTTGTCTTGTACGTTCTAGCAAACTCCGTTACCACAGCAGGTACTGCAACCACCGCCGAAAAGCGCGATTTCTCCACCGCAATGAGGTGGTACCAAGGAGGATGGTGGGAAAAAGCAGATGAGGCTTTAGGCAACTTTATCAATAGGTACCCCAACTCAGATCTGGTTCCAGAAGCCATTATAAGACGAGCACAAGCAAAACTAAAAAAAGGAGATTTTGAGGGTGCCTGTAATTTGCTAATAACAAACGCAAATGCGCTCACCCCCGTCCAAGAGCAATTTTTCCTAACACTGGGAGAAGCAGCTTGGGCTAAGGGAGATTTTATCACCGCTTCCAAAGCATTTAGAGAAGTCTGGGAACTTTTTCCTGGTTCTGTTAACGCTCCACTAGCAGCCTATAACCAAGCTCTCGCGCTAACGAAATTGTCCCTTTGGGACGATATTGTATCGTTGATGACCAACCCAGCATGCCCACTGTATAGTTTTTTTACATTGGGAATTACAAACCAGTTGGCAATCGACACAAAGCTTTTGTACGCAGAAGCCCTTATAGCAACAAAGCGCTTCGACGAAGCTAAAAAAATTCTAACAACTGTACCGATTCCACCTGGAGATGAATGCACCCGCTGGCGGCGGGGATTACCAGCTCGCCGTGTTAACATTTAATTGCGGGGATCTTACCACTGCCATTAACCTAACCTCTAACCTCTTGACTGCGGCAACACAATGTAACCAAAAACCGTTCCTAGCGGAAACTCTGCTCCTACAAACAAAGTGCTATTTAGCAATTGGCGATACCAATACTGCTTCGACACTTATAGAAAACTTATTAAGCTCGAACATGCCAACTCAATATAGGCAATGGGCATTGGCTACTTTGGTAGAATTTGCGTTAAAATCTGGCGACGACACAAAAGCCACTATCATCTTAAATGAATATAAAGACGACGAAGCATTCTCTGGCGTCTTTCCATTGATATCAGCAGAACTTGCGCTCTTCCAAGCTGAAAAACTTATCCCGCCCTCTACAAATTGTCCCACAGGTCAACTTCTTCCTACTAACGCATATTCTTTGTTAGTGGAGGCAATACAACAGGCCTCAAAAATTCAGGTTCCGCCAGGATCAACTTTGCTGGTACCACAAGCCGCACTAGTAAAAGCTTGGGCTTATTGGCATCTTGGGGATCTTTCAAATTGCACCACTACACTGCAACTCAACCTGGAAAAATTTAAAAACACAAGTGAGCTACCCTTGGCATTTTTCAAACTTGCAGATGCCCAGTTTTGCCAAGGGTTCTACGAATCAGCACTTACAAACTACATAAATGCACTAGATGCCCTTAACCAATGGCCCAGCTTGAAAGCACTAATTTTGCCGCAAGCACTTTACCAAGCTTTGGCATCAGCGATATATGCGGATCTCCCTGAGCAAGCAAACCGACTTTTGGAAAGGATCATTACGGAATCCCCCGTGCCAGACATACAACAACGCGCATTCCTATTCTGGGGGCTCTATGCAACAAAACAACACAACTATACGGACGCAATTCGCATCCTCACAGAATTCTGCCAAAAATTCCCAAGCTCGCCATTGCTCCCCGAAGCACAATTAATGCTAGGCCACCTATACCAACTCTCAGGTAACTATCAGAAGGCACTCGAGATTTACGATAATTGGTCTTTGGAGAATACATCCCATCAGTTATGGGACTACGCCCAGTACAAACGCGCCATCACTTATGCGCAATGTGGTCGCGTGGAAGAAGCTATCAGTATAATGCAACAACTTGGTGCCCAAACAAACTCATTAGCTGCTACCGCCCAGTTTTGGATCGCAGATCGATACTTTCGGTTGGGGAACCTTGCAAAAGCCGAAGAATACTACCAGCTGGTTTTTCATCGGTGGCCTTCAACAGAAATAGCCAAGCGAGCAAAACTAAACGCCGCCCGCGTAGCAGCTGCGCGAGCGGGCTTTAACGACGCAGTAAAATACTGCTTTGAATTAGCAAATGATCCAAGTACTCCAGCCGAACTTGTGGCAGAAAGCCTATTCCTTTACGGTGACATACTCACCAAAATGCCCTCCTCAGATTCAACCGCCCCTGGCGCCAATGTAGAAGAAGCTATAAGAGTTTTCTCCAAAATCATCCAGCTTTTCCCAACAAACGAACTCGCCATTCACGCAACAGGACGCATTGGCGACTGTTATCTGATTTTGGGAAGCTACAACCCCGCTTTCTACGAAAACGCATTAACATCATATTCAAATCTTATCACTAACCCAGTTGCCCCCGCCCCTCTGCGAAGCCAAGCAGAGATCGGTCTTGGAATTGTACTGGAAAAAATGGCCACGAAAAAATCTCCACCACACTCTACCAACCTGTTGACCAATGCACTTTTTCACTATTTGCGCGTGATCTACGGGGAGAACCTCCGACCAGGAGAAACAGCCGATAGCTTCTGGATTAAAGAGGCTGCGGTCCGCGCCATCAAAATAGTGGACGACTTACAATTAGCCGAACAGAAAAAACGATTGATTGAATTTTTAGAACACACAACCCCAGATATCGCACGTTTACTTTTACGCAGGGGGAAAACAGACTAGCACATAACCCAAGTTTTCACTAGGGAAAGGCATTCAACCCCACTTTGCAGCGACATCTATTCTAGTAAGGATCGTATATTTATCCCCTTCGGACCTATTTTACACTTGTGTGTTAGCTAAACCTTGAATGGCCCCTTTCAGCACAGAACTTAGTGTTTTTATGTTAATTCAGACGACCTTCTTTTTGCATCTAGCCCTCTCAGCCCAGTACGGGAACCCTCCCCATCAACACTTAGAAACCAGGCCCAAGGATCAAAGCCCAAGCTGCTACAAATATACTCGGCCCGTGGCAAGACACTCTCCGATAGGCTCACCATGCCTCAATTACATTGCCGAGTTTTCTTACTAACACTAACATGCACTTTTTAGGGTTAGGCGGAGTGTAACATATAAAGCATCCACCCGAGCTTAAATTGAAAGCTTTAAAAACTAGGTTGATGATTCCCTAGTAGCATTCCTCCCCTAGAAATCCTTGGAAATAACCGCGTAACAATTCGCCGTACCGAATTTACGTTACAATCAACGAAGCTAAAAACGCACTTTTTGTACCAGGGAGTGGCGTCAATTGCCAAACTTAAATAAAGTAATATTCATGAGTGACCCCTCTATAGCAAAGTTGTTGATATGGGTGACCATTGCCCTTCCGATGCCGTCGATTGCTACCTTGTGCCAAGAATTTATTGCAGGCGCAGACATGTCCCACCTAGCCTTTTTCGAGAGTAAAGGGGTTGTTTACAAAGATAATGGGCAACCCGATGACGCGTTACTTATTATTAAACGTCGAGGAATAAATTGTGTACGATTAAGGATCTTCACTAGTTCACCTGAACAAGACTGCGGCTGATCCTTACAACTACATCAACAATCTTGAGTACACGCTACCGTTAGCAAAACGTGTTAAAAGTGCCGAGCTTAAACTAATACTAGACTTCCACTATTCTGATACATGGGCGGATCCGCAACGCCAGGCAATACCGACTGCCTGGGCAAACCTATCATTCCAGCAACTGTGTCAGATGGTCCGATCCTACACAAGCAACGTGATCTATACCTTGCATATAGCTGAGGCAACCCCCGATTAGTGTACAAATTGGCAACGAAATAACGGCTGGAATGTTGTGGCCTGAGGGGAATGTGGGAGGTACAAACGACACACTCATCCAATGGCAAAAACTAATCAAGTTAATCACAAACGGCATCCAAGGAGTCAGAGACGTACCGCTCGCCAATCCTCCTAAAATCATTATCCATATTGATCGGGGAGGTGATTGGGCGGGTGCCAAATGGTTTTTCGATAACCTAACACGCTATCAAGTACAATTTGACATTATTGGTTACAGCTATTATCCATGGTGGCATGGGTCCTTCAGTAACTTAACCGTGTGCATAAGTAACTCAGCAAACGCCTACAAAAAACCGATAATGATTGTCGAAACAGCTTTTCCTTGGACTCATTCTACTAATATTTACGGGATTCCAGCCACTACGAATGGGCAACTCGAATATGTAGTGAAATTAGCCACAACTGTGCATTCCATTCCACGCAAACCCGTGATTGGTATTATTTGGTGGGGTGCTGAATACCAACACTTACCAGGATACGCCTTAGCCGGATTTCAATACAAATCATTCTGGCACATAAATGGCAATGTATTACCCGTAGTCCAAGCCTTAGGTCNACTTGCTAAACCAGTGGTTATCTCAGAATAAAACACACATCAAACCAAACTTGTTGGGGGCCTTTAAACGGCGTTGGAATCTCACCCCCTCACCGCAAGCCTTGTAAACTGCAGTTGGATTCCCTCAACCAATTATGCACCCCCAAACTGACAGCCTTACGTTTAACTATGCTTATTCAGTAGAACCTATACAGCCGACAAATTTTTAGGTTGCAAACCGCTAACGACTAGTAGAATAGCCATTGGACCTTTTATACTCCAACGTTAATTAGTCAGTTTTTAATTAGTCAGTTTTACAAACGCATTATAGCGATGCAAGCCTCACGTCTGTGATAACTTCTACCCGTCCTTACTACAATGCTCTACCGCATTGAATCCTGGAAGGCAAAACCAGGTGTTTTCGCTGTAAAAACCTACCCGAACCCTCAAAAAACCGCTAATTTCCAACGTCGATTCTCTACCTAATGGTCCGGCTTCTTCTCTCACAGATACGATAGTCTTTTTTGTTTGGGGCTCCTTAATTCAGACTGCAATACTTTAATTGACTTAAGGCGAAACCCTTAAAACTCTCCACCACCCCTTTCGCCAGCACCTGAACCAAGCTCACTAATGATAGTGATTAATGGCAGGAACATTGCGATTACAATACTACCTACGATTACAGCCAAAAACACGATCATAATAGGTTCAAGCAACGAAGTCATTGCTGAAACTGCATTATCAACCTCTTCATCGTAATTGTCAGCTACCCTTAAAAGCATTTCCGGTAGCGCACCTGTTTGTTCTCCAACATCTACCATACTAATAACCATAGGCGGGAAAATCCTTGATGCTTCGAGTGGGGCAGTAATAGTTTCACCTTCCTTTACAGCTTCATGAACTTTATTGATAGCTTTGGCCAATACCATATTACCCGCAGTTTCACGCACGATGGTCAACGCCTGGAGAATTGGTACACCACTGCTTACAAGAGTTCCTAACGTCCTTGTAAATCTCGCTATCGCCACTTTACTAAACACCGGACCCAAAATCGGCATCTTCAATTTTAGGTAATCAATTACATATCGACCTGTCTTTGTCCTCTTCAGTAATGAGATGAGCACAATAAATGCTAAAATCCCAGCCAATGTCATCAGAACGTGATCTTTCACAAATCGGCTTGTATCAAGGACAAACTGAGTGAATGTTGGCAATGGCTTGCCTTCCAACAACCCTTTAAATACCTCTTCGAACTTAGGTATAACAAACGTAAGGAGAATTGCCAAAATTCCTACAGCCACCGTCATAACCGCTGCAGGATAAAACATCGCTGATTTAACCTTGCCTTTGATTTTCTCGGCCTTCTCCATAAATTCAGCTAGTCGGCGTAAGACCACCTCTAACACACCACCGATCTCTCCTGCTCTGACCATATTAACATATAGCTTGTTGAATACTTTCGGGTGCTGGGCTAGTGCTTCCGAAAAAGTACTCCCACTTTCAATTGCTGCAGCTAGCTGGCCTATTATCTCTTTGAGAGTACGATTTTTCTCCTGCTTTTCTAGCACACGGAGTCCCCGTAACAATGGCAAACCAGCGTCCACCAGCGTGGCCAATTGTCGTGTAAATGTCGTTAACGTCTTTGTCTTTACTTTGCCACCTAACCCTGGGATTTTTATGTTTAAATTAAGCTCCATTTGCAGCAGGCTTTTCTTCTTGCCTGCCGCCGTGGCTGATCGTACCGTAGTTTTGGTTTTAGGGGTGGGTTTTTCCTTATCAAGCTGTACTACCTTTGTTGGAAACAGTCCCATCTCTCGAATCCGCGCGAGGGCCTCACTCTGGCTGGCAACTTCAATAGTCCCCCCGAGTTTCCTTACCCTTACTATCCATTGCCACGTAGCTGAACTTCGGCATAAGCGCCTCCTTTCCTAATTTTAAGTGTACTTCAGCACTTCTTCAATCGTTGTCTCTCCTTCAAATATGTTCCTAATACCGTCTTCACGCAAGGTGATCATGCCTTGTTCGACTGCCTTTTGGCGTAAAACAACTGTAGGAGCACGTTGATTGATTAGTTCCCTAAGCGGTTCGGTAACGACCATTAGTTCGAAAATTCCTTTCCGACCCTTATAGCCCGTATGGTTACATTCAGGGCAACCACGACCATAATAGAACACCTTGTCTACAATATCTTCTGGGTTGAGAGACAACAAAGCCAGTTGTTGTTCGGTGGGTTCCATCGGTGTCCTACAATTCCTGCATATCTTTCGAACCAACCGTTGTGCTAAAACAGCGACTAATGTTGAAGAGATTAGGAAGGGTTCTGTTCCCATATCAATTAATCGCGTCACTGCGCCGGGTGCATCATTGGTGTGCAAGGTAGTCAATACTAAGTGCCCTGTAAGAGACGCCTGAATCGAGATTTGTACCGTATCGAGATCCCGGATTTCACCCACCATAATAATATCTGGGTCTTGCCGGAGGAAGCACCGCAACAATTTACCAAATGTCAATCCTACAGCTTCATTTACTGCGACTTGCATTACACCCTCTAGATCGTACTCGACAGGGTCCTCTGCAGTGAGAATTTTTACTTGCACTGTATTTAGTCGTTTTAAGCAAGCATATAAGGTAGTAGTTTTGCCACAACCGGTTGGTCCAGTTACAATTATGATCCCGTGAGGTCGTTGAATAGCTTGTGACATGAACTCGTAGACATGGGGCGGGAAACCAAGGGCTTCTAACTCAAGATTGACTGCGCTTCGGTCAAGTACCCTAAGCACTACCGATTCTCCAAATTGTGTTGGGAGCGTTGAGATACGCAAGTCAACCGTCCGTCCCCCAATTTGGTATGTGATCCGACCATCCTGCGGCAAGCGTCGTTCTGCTATGTTTAGGTTTGCCATTACTTTCAAGCGTGAAATCACGGGCAAAGCAAGGTGTTTAGGTGGAGGGGCCATTTCGTATAATGCCCCATCCACTCGGTAGCGTATTCTAAAGCTATTCTCAAACGGCTCAAAATGGATATCGCTTGCCCGATCCTGAATAGCCTGATCAAGCACCAATTTAACAAACCTCACAATGGGAGCCTCATTCGCAAGATCTCGCATAGCTGCCTCGTCTTCGGCAGCAACGGCCACTTCACGTTCAATCTCTTTATCAGCCCCTAACTCTTTTAAAATCTCTGCGAAACTATCTGAACCACCAGGGTAAAAACGCTCGATCGCTTCTTCTATCTCCTTAGGATCGGCCACTACAATTTGAAAATCTCGTTTTAGGACGTATCCAAGCTGGTCAACACGGGCTGGATCTAAAGGGTCAGCCATAGCCACTATCAAGGTTTCCCCATCCAGATCATAAGGGACACACTGATAAAGCCGAGCGGTCGCCCCTGTTAACGCCTCTAGCGCAGCCCTCGGTGGGGTATGACCTTGGAGAGAGACCACTCGTGTGCCAAGCTCGCTTGCAATCACCTCCAGCTGCGTTTCAACATCCATTATCCCGAAGTCAGCAAGAATTTCTCGGACGGGTCTCCCTGTCCTGGTAAATTCAGACACTACCTCCTCGTACTGGAGATCATCGATTAAACCCCGTTCCTTAATCAAGTTAAGAAATGGATCGCGAACTGTTTCAGCCATATTTTTTAAGATGTTTTTCTAGCAAACTCTGAAGGTACACCTACAGCCTGCGCCAATTCTAGCTCTTGCAATTTGGCCTGGATTGAAACCGGGTCCATAGCCTTAGTAATAACTTCTTCTCTCGCAATGATCCCCTGCATATATTTCTCCAATAAGCATGCATCGAGTGTCATCATCCCGTATTTGGCCCCCGTTTGAATATCGGATTGGATCCTGAAGGTCTTATTATCCCGGATCAATGCAGCGATAGAAGGAGTATTGATCATAATCTCAAACACCGCCACGCGACCTGGCTTATCTATTCTTGGAATCAGCAACTGAGAAATTACCGCTTGAAGCACTGTTGAAAGCTGGATCCTGATTTGTTCCTGTTGGTTTACTGGAAAGGCATTTACAATTCGGTCTATCGTCTTGGCAGCACCTGTTGTGTGCAATGTTGCAAAAACCAAGTGCCCCGTCTCAGCCGCGGTAATTGCCGCCTCAATAGTCTCCAGATCTCGCATCTCACCCACCAAAATCACATCTGGGTCTTGCCTCAATACACGCCGCAATGCCTCAGCAAAAGTAGGTACGTCCACACCAATTTCTCGTTGTGTTACAATCGCCTTTTTATGAGGGTGATAGAACTCAATTGGGTCTTCGATAGTCACGATATGGACTTCATCACGCTCTTCGTTTATTACATTAACCATCGAGGCTAGCGTTGTAGATTTACCACTGCCCGTGGGCCCTGTCACCAGTATCAATCCTCTAGGTTTATAGAGTAATTCTCGCACAGATGGAGGCAGTCCAATTTCTTCCAATGTCATCAGCTTGTTAGGAATTTGACGAAGAACTGCCGCATAATTCCCCCTTTCCTTGAAAACGCTTACACGGAAACGCGCTTTGTCCCCAAACGCAAAACCGAAGTCAACTGTTCCCCGCTCTCTTACCTGTTGGAGATGTTCTTCCGAAGTGATGCTACGAACCAACTCTTCTGCGTCCTCGGGAGTTATAGGTGGGCCTTCCACCCGGTGCAAAATACCATGCAACCGGATTACCGGAGGTGTATTAACTCGTATGTGTAAGTCAGACGCACCTTCGGCAACCACCAACTCAAGTAAATCAGACATTGCGTACGACATAGCGCTGACTAGATATTTGTACGAAGTGGCAAATTACTGTTTTTAACTTCATTCTTCATCCCCCACAGTTACTGAAATAACCTCCTCGGCCGTAGTCATTCCAGCCAGGATTTTACGTCACACCATCCTCTCGCAAGGTGCGCATACCCATTTCTCGCGCTCGACGTTTTATAACCGTCGATGAAACCTTTTCATATACCAGGCGTCGGACTTCGTCATCGAGCACGAAAATCTCGAATATTCCCATTCGTCCTCTGTACCCAGTGTTGTTGCATTCGGGGCAACCTTTACCTTTCATAATCTTTGCCCCTACTAAATCCGAGGGTTCCAACCCTAGGGCACGCATCTCCGCATCAGTCAAAGTCGCCGGTTGCCCACATTTCTTGCAAATTCGACGAACTAGCCGTTGGGCCATAATTGCCCGAATTGCTGAAGCCACCAAAAACGGTTTTAATCCCTATGTCAATCAAACGAGTAACTGCACTGGGCGCGTCATTGGTGTGCAACGTCGAAAATACTAAGTGTCCAGTTAAAGCAGCGTTGATCGCGATTGTTGCAGTTTCAGCGTCGCGAATCTCGCCCACCATTATTATGTTAGGCGCTTGGCGTAAAATAGACCTTAAAGCGGTTGCAAAAGTCAGGCCTATCGCTTCGTTCACCTGCACTTGGTTAATACCTTCAAGTACGTATTCAACTGGGTCTTCTACCGTAATAATCTTTCTATCTGGCTTGTTTATGAAGTTCAGAACCGCGTACAAAGTGGTGGTTTTACCTGATCCAGTAGGCCCTGTAATTAACAACATTCCATCCGGTACGGTAATGAGTCTCTCAAATGTTTGTTGATCATCCGCAAAAAATCCAAGCTCGCTCAACCCCAAACGCAAGCTTTCCTTGTCCAAAATACGCATCACAATGCTTTCGCCATGGGAGGTAGGCAAGCATGACACTCGCAAATCGAGCATCTTTCCATCGACTTGGATCTGAATCCTACCATCTTGCGGAACCCGATGTTCCGCAATCGACATATTTGACATTATTTTTAGCCTTGTGATTATTGCGGGTTGCAACCGCCTCGGGGGATTCTTAACCTCGTGCAAGACACCATCAATACGATACCTAATCCTGAACCTGTTAGGGAGTGGCTCCAAATGGATATCCGAGGCTCGCATTCGATATGCATCCACAATAATTTGGTTTACAAGTTTAATGATGGGAGCATCTGCATCGACGGTGGATCCATCGTCCATTACAGTGACCGCCTTTGGAAGCCCCAGTTCCTACCCTCCCCCTTCCGTAATTTCTTGAATCATTTGGTCTAGCTCGGTATTGCGGCTCCCACCATAATAACGATTTAGCGCATACTCGATATCTTCCTCCGGCGCCACTTTGAACACCACATCGCCCCCTAACATATGGGTCAAAGTATCTAGAGTAGCTAGATCTGAGGGATCCGCCACTGCTACGGTCAAGGTATTCCCGACCTTACTAATAGGCACGACCCGATACTTCCTCGCTATGTGACGGGGGATAGTTGCTATAACATCATCTGGAATTTGTATATCTCGCAGGCTAACTGCTTCTACCCCAAAATAAGCTGCTTTTGCTTGGGCAACTTGGTAGGGTTGGACAACTCGATTCGCTAAAAGTAAATCTACCACACCTACCCCGGCTGATTCTGCTTCGGATCTAAACCTTTCAACATCTTCAGTACTCACAAAGCCGAGGTCTACCAACATGTCTACCACATAATCATCTCTCGTGGCCACGTGGCGTCTCTCCTTTTACTTGATTGCCATTCAAACCTAATTGGTAAGGTTGTTCGTGTCAACAACCTCACGCGAGGGCAAGTTTAACTCTTTGCCCCCACCTAGCTCACTTTTAATTCTTAGTGGCGCCCCCATCAGGAGTCGAACCTGAAACCTTCTGATCCGTAGTCAGACGCTCTATCCAGTTGAGCTATGGGGGCGCCTGTGCGATAAATATCTATAACCTGCAATTCCCGATGCGCAAGTAAAGTTTTCTCACAATTACACGTTCTTTCATGCTTGCAAAAACATAATCCTTCGCCAGTTTACCTCTTTGACATCAGGAACCTTGGCTCCGTTGCAGCCAAAGTCTTACGCGTCCAAGCGCCTGCAGCGGAAAATAATGGCGGTACATATTGTAGTTAATCATGAACCCACGGGATAATTCACGCCCCTGAGCAAGTAAAAACGTGTTACGCTTATACCGGATTCTTTCACCAATCCCATACCCAGGGAAACCGCACCCCGTATAATGTTTCTCCGACCAAGTCCCGCCTGTATGATTCTGGATCAGCCATTGTACACCCTGTAAGATATTTCGCGTGTATTTCGGCGATCTAACGTTAATTAGCCCTAATATAGCCCATGCTGTCTGGCTCGGTGTTGAAGGTCCACACCCGCGCATGGTATCATCCATATATGAAGCGCATGACTCACCCCAACTGCCATCTGGGTTTTGTTTGCTAGCAAGCCAATCGGCTGCTTTTATCACCCGCGGATCATTCATTGGGAATCCCACAGCTTGTAATCCTGATAATACAGCTGAAGTCCCGTAAATGTAGTTTACACCCCACCGTCCAAACCAACTCCCATCTCTTTCCTGCTCCCTAAATATAAATTCCACTGCTTTCTGAACTGCAGGGTGATTCAACTTATATCCAACCGATCCAAGCGCTTCTAGCACGTGGGCTGTAACATCCACGCTGGGGGGATCCAGCACCTCTCCGAAGTCACAAAACGGTATTTCTGCCATTATCCAATGATTATTGTCACGGTCAAACGCTGCCCATCCCCCATTTGATGATTGCATCGCGAACAACCATTTTACTGCTCGGTCTACAGCAAATTCTATTCTCTTTCGGAGATCCGAGGGGGCAATTTGTCTTATGCGGGACAGCACTTGAACGGCTACTGCCGTATCGTCTATGTCTGGATAATAGATGTTGGCGCGTTCAAAGGCCCACCCTCCGCACTCTACACCTTTTACCGTATAACTCCAATCTCCTGGGGTAAAAATCTGCTTGGATAAAACCCATTCGACGGCTTTCCTCATGCCTGAAAACGTCTCAAATGTTTCTCCACAATCCAACAACGCTTGTAATGTTAGTAATGTATCCCATACAGGCGATTCGCTCGCCTGAAGATATATAGCTTCCCCTCGCTTAAAACTCCAATGATGGTTCCATGCGTCCAACCCCTTTTGTAATACCGGGTGAGTAATAGGATAGCCTGCTGCGTTAAGCGCCATTAGACTATAAATCCAAGGGGGCTGAATACCACCCCAAGCACCATCCCAGTCTTGATGCCTTATAATCCATTCCACACACAGACGGATTGCTGTTTCCCGCAGAGGATGGAAAGGCAATTTTGTATAGTATGTGCATAATCTCTCGCCTAGTACAAAAAATGTCGGCCCTAAACCTCGCCCTCGTTTGGCTATTTTATGCGTAAAATTCTGTCGTCCTTGTGGGAACAGTTCATCAAGTCTGGATTCAGGTGGTAAGGGGCGAACAGGCCTCAGCGCAGATAAAATCGAAATTGGGATAATGGTAGCCCTCGCCCAACTAGCAAACCAATAAATATTCAACGGAAACCATCGGGGTAAAAATATCAACTCCGGAGGTACAGCTGGGGTTGAATCCCAAGGCCATTCACCAATTAACGCTAGCCAATACTTCGTGAAATTGCGAACTCGTGATAATCCCCCATGCTCGAGTATCCATGTCCGGGCTCGCCGCAAAGGTTCGTCATCTGGCTTAAATCCAGCACACCTTAACGCTGCATAACATTCAACCGTGGCGTTTATGTCACCCTCCGGGGCATCGTAATACACCTCCCATGAACCATCAGCTCTTTGTTCGTTGAGTATTGCCTTCACGACCCCTGGAAGCTTAGGATCACCCCGCACACCCAAAAAATGCATCGCTAAAATCCATTCAGCCTCCATGCATGAATTAGACTGGAGGAATCCAACCCAAAATCCTTCAGCACTCTGCTTTTCACCTAGCCAACGTATTCCAGAGCTAATGACCCTCGTCAATTCCTCGATCGACACACTTCCTATTTCGACTCGCGGCACGATGTCAACTTGTTCCGCCGGACCATACATATGTGAAACGTTTAAAATCACATAATACCCGTCATTGCCATACTCACCAGAAGTTTTTATACCACGGTTGGCAGAAATTATTGACTATACTATTGATATACACCTGGTTCTGCGACTTCCCAACCGCCTCCAAATGCCTTGTAGACGGCTACTAATGAAGTGGCGACTCGAGTTTCACTTTGGACTAGTTGTTGTTCTAGAGATAGCAGATTTCGCTGAGCGTCTAAAACGTTTAGCAACTCCAACCGACCTGCTTCGTATTGCTTGGAGGCTAATTCAAATGCCAACCGTGCCGACTCAGTAGCCCGCTTTACATGGTAATATTGCACAAGAGCCCGTCCGTAACTTACTAGCGCGTTCTCGGTCTCCTCAAGCGCTTGTAACACAGTCTTCTCATATTGTGCCAATTGTTCATCTGCCTGGGCTCGGGCTGCCTTCATTCGAGCCATTACCCGCCCTAAATCTAATGCAGCCCAGCTAATGCGAGGGCCAAAACCGTAAGTGTCTGACCCAGCCTCACCTAGACCCGAAATCTCCTTTGCTTGGAATCCCACCTGGCCATTAAAGGTTACTCGAGGGAACAAATCAGCTACTGCAATTCCAATCCGAGCCGTTGCTGCAGCAAGTGCGCGCTCCGCCATCTGTATATCTGGTCGCCTCCGAAGCAATTCTTCGGGGGTACTTATTGTGATGTTAGTCGGGATATTTGGACGGTGATCTAAGTTTGTTAGCAATACCTCCAGCGACGTAGGTGTTTGCCCACAAAGTACCTCTATCCGGTGTATTGTATGTTTCACAGCTGCCTCTAGTTGGGGTACCACAGACTCTGCGGTTTCTAATTGTACCCGTGCCCGAGAAAGATCCAACTCGGTACCTCTCCCCGCTTTATACTTGGCATAAACGAGATTATAAGTGGTCTTCGCTAGGTACACATTGCTCCGAGCCACCACTAACTGTTGCTGCAATCCACGTAACTCAAAATAATTTCGTGCCAACTCACCTATTAGGCTCACGAGCGTGAAACGACGAGCCGCTTCTGCGCTTTCAATCTCTGCGGTTGCGGCCTCGCGGCTTCTCCGGACTCGGCCAAAAATATCCAACTCCCACATAGCATCGAATCCTACCTCATATAGCTCTCGTTCGCGTTGGGACCGTGGTATGTTAGGGTAGGCATCTTGACTACCCAGGCTTTTTGTATAACCACCCCCGGCATGGATTATAGGGAGCAAATCCAAGGTAGAGATTGTTCGCAACGCTCTAGCGTGTTGTACGCGAGCCTGAGCCACTTTCAAATCCAAGTTCGACTCTAGGGCCTTGCTAACAAGCCCATCCAAGGTGGGGTCGTTAAACTGTCGCCACCACCGTACATCAACTTCTCCTATCGTGAAGTTCTCTTTAACTGCATTAGCATAGGTTTCAGGGACAGTTACTTTGGGTCGAGTATAATTAGGACCAACAGCACAACCACTAGCTGAAATGCCCAATAAGCTAAGAAGGAAAGCCGTCAATGCAAGGTTCTTAATACCCCCCATCTGCGTAGGAGCTCGCCCTTCCAACCAACTTCTTATCACCACGTAAAAAGTAGGGGTGAAGAAAATGCCGAAGAAAGTAACCCCAAGCATTCCCCAGAAAGCCGTGGTACCTATTGCACGTCTAAGTTCTGCCCCTGCTCCTGAAGCAAGCATTAATGGGAAAACACCAGCTGCAAATGCCAGCGATGTCATCAAGATCGGACGCAGCCTAATCCTGGCAGCTTCGACAGCAGCATCCAATCTATTCATGCCCTTGGCTTGCAATTGGCGTGCAAACTCAACGATCAGAATGGCGTTTTTGCACGCCAATCCTATTAACGCTACCATTCCTATCTGCGCAAATAGGTTGTTTTCTATACTCGTAACCCAGAGTGCTAAGATGGCAAACAATAGACTCATTGGCGCTATCAATATGATTGCAAAAGGCAAAGCCCAACTCTCATATTGTGCAGCCAAAACAAAGAAGACCATTAAAACACAAAGCGGGAATATAAATGCGCCCATTTTACCCTCCATGATTTCAAGCAATGTTATTTCCGTCCATTCATAGCCAATGCCCGGCGGCAAAAGTTTTTTAGCAAGTTCCTCCATAATTTTTATTGCTGTACCAGAGCTTACACCTGGTCGCGTATTCCCAGTTAAGTCAGCTGATGGGAACAGGTTATAATGGGAAATAACTGTTGGTCCCGTGGTTTCAACTACTTTAACGAGGGCGCCTAACGGGACAAGTTCGCCTCGAACATTACGCGTCCACAGCTGCATAAGATCGTGCGGTTTATCCCTGAACTGGGCGTCTGCCTGAGCAACAACCTGATATGGCCTGCCAAAGATATTGAAATCGTTCACATACAACCCGCCCAAATATACTGCTAATGCATTCCAAATCGAAGAAAGTGGCACTTGCAAACTTTTTGCTTTTTCTCTGTCAACGTCTAGGTACACTTGGGGCACGTTAGCACGGAAAGTCGTAATGACACCTGCTAACCGCGGATCCTGATTAGCAGCCGCCATTAACTGGTAAGCAGCATTCTGTAAAGCTTGCCATCCTAAATTAGCCCTATCTTGGATTTGCATCCTAAATCCCCCAACTGACCCCAAACCTTGCACTGGTGGCAGATTAAATGCGAGTGCTACCCCTTCATTTACGAATGCCAAACGCTTTTGGACTTCGGCTAAAATGCGGTTAGCCGTTAAGCCCTGCTTTTTCCTCTCTTCATAAGGCTTAAGCCGCATCATGATTGTGGACACATTCGGCTGCATTCCAAATCCAAGCATGGAAAATCCATCAAGCTTCAAAACTTGCTCCACCCCGGGGACGTCCCTCACAAGATGCCAGATTTTTGTACTAACTTTTTTCGTCTGCTCCAAAGACGCACCATCAGGTAATTGCAAGTATCCTACCAATACCCTTTGATCTTGTTGCGGGATAAAGCCGGAGGGCACAACTTTGAATCCAACCCCAGCGATGATCATCAAACCCACATACAACATCACCATAATGGTTCCTCGACGGACCAATCTTGCCAAAACAGCCACATATGTATTTCGAGTACGTTCAAATATCTTATTAAACCAAACAAAAAACTTACCAACCGTACCATGGATGGTTCGGGTAATCAGGTCATTCTTTTCAAAATGAGGTTTCAAGAGCAGGGCGCACATTGCCGGACTTAACGTGAGTGCAACCAATGCGGAAATTAATGTCGATACCGCAATGGTAAGTGCGAACTGCTGGTAAAACCTGCCTTGAATCCCAGGCAAAAACGCTGTAGGTATGAAAACAGCGCTTAAGACAAGAGCGATAGCAATTACGGCTCCACCAATTTCATCCATTGCCACTTCAGCGGCCTCGCGAGGCGACTTACCCTCCGCAATATGTCTTTCGACGTTCTCAACAACTACGATAGCGTCATCCACAACAATTCCGATTGCAAGGACCAATCCAAAAAGCGTGAGGTTGTTTATGGAAAAGCCAAACACTGACATGGCGGCAAAAGTCCCAATAATCGACACAGGGACTGCTACAATTGGAATAATGGATGCACGCCAGGTCTGCAAAAAGATGACCACTACCAAACTCACCAAGATGATCGCTTCCACCAACGTCTTAATCACTTCCTGGATTGAAGCTTTTATGTACTCTGAGTCATCTCGGGGTATAAAATATGTCATGCCCTTAGGGAACGATTTGGCTAGTTGTTCCATTGTAGCTCGAACTGCAGCAGCAGTTTCGATCACATTTGATCCTGGCAACTGGAACACTGCAATTGCCACTACCGGTTTGCCATCCAGGTACGCCTCCATGCTATAGTCCCTTCCACCAAGCTCAACCCTTGCTACGTCTTTTAACCTGATAAATCGCCCTGCACCGTCGGTCCGCAAAACAATGTTACCGAATTCCTCTGGGGTAACCAACCTACCCTTAACTAAAGCCACGTATTGTTTTGGGGTGTCTGGAGGCGCAGGTGGTTGTCCAAATGCACCGCCTGCAACTTCAATGTTTTGCTCACGAACCGCAGCTACCACTTCCTCAACTGTCATGCCTAAGGAAGCCAGTTTAGTCGGATCCAACCAGATGCGCATGCTGTAGTCACGCGCCCCAAACACAAACACGTCCCCAACCCCCGGTAGGCGAGCCAGTACATCTTTCACATATAAATAGGCATAATTGCTTAGGAACACCTCGTCCAAGCTTGCATCCTCACTTTGTAACGCAATTACCATTGTCATGTTGGGCGACCGTTTCCTCACCTCCACGCCCAAGCGCCGGACTTCCTCAGGTAATCTTGGCAATGCAAGCGCCACCCTGTTCTGCACTTGCACTTGGGCTATGTCCAAATCCGTCCCTACTTTAAAGGTCACCGAAATCATCACAGAGCCATCGGCACTTGCTGTAGAAGACATGTACAACATGTTTTCGACTCCGTTTATTTCCTGTTCTAGCGGAGTCGCCACTGTGGCTGCCACAACTTCTGGATTTGCACCTGGATACCGAGCACGCACTATCACCGTAGGCGGTGCTACCTCAGGAAAAGAAGCAATCGGCAAGCGGATCACCGAAAGCAATCCTACCAGGACAATGAAGATCGAGATTACCGATGCGAATATTGGTCTGCGTATGAAAAAACGTGAGAACTTCATAACTGCAAAGTTAAAGGTTTACGTGCAATGAGTCGGGTATACTTGTACATTATTTGCTTATTTGGTTTGTAACCATCCCCTGTCTTTGCAAAGTCCCATCGCGCTTTTGTTCTCCGTGTCCTTGAGGCAGTGCCACACCCATCGCGCCTCCACCCATGCCAGGTGGCACGACTTGGACTTTCACCCCAGGCCGAACTAGCATCAAACCGCTCACAATCACATCATCGTCTGGGCTTAAACCCTCTAGCACAATTCTGTACATTCCTACCTGCCGACCCACCTTTATTACTCTTGGCTGAGCAATCTGGTCGGGCCCTAGCACATAAACAAATTTCCTCGTCAACTCCGACAATACAGCCAGTTCTGGGACCAACACCGCACCCTCAATACACTCGGCCGGGATACGCACACGCGCATAAGCCCCTGGAACAAGCCTTCCGTCAGGGTTGGGAACCGTTGCACGAACTGTAACAGTACCAGTGGTCAAGTTCACACGATTATCGTAGAAATCAATTATCCCTTTATATGGATATCCCTCCTCCCCTTCCACTCCAATGAAACATTCGTTGCAACCTGCACTACCATGCTCACTTAATAAACGCCGATACCGGGCAAACGCTTCCTCAGGTATTTCAAAGTAACAATAGATAGGATCTGTGCTTACAATCGTGGTCAATAAGGTCCCTGGCACCATCCCTCCACCCTGGACCAAGTTCCCTACTGTAACTAGCCTACGGCTTATCTTACCACTAATAGGTGCCTTAATGTGTGTATACTCCAAATTTAACTCCGCTGCCTTCCTTGCAGCCCGCGCTGCATCGAGAGCGCTTTCCGTCTGTTTCACGGCCTTCGCCCTAGTGTCAAATTCCTCCTCAGATATCGCATTGGCTGCTCGCATCTTTTCTGCCCGAGCATAATCATTACGGGCCAGTTCCAGTGCGGTCTCAAGTCGACGGCACTCCGCATCCACGCGCTGTAACTCAGCCTCATACGGTCGCGGATCTATTACAAACAACAGATCACCCTCCCTAACATAGGCACCGTCTTGGAAATGTATTGACTGCACATAACCCGATACCCGGGGCCTTACCTCGACATATTCAACCGCGTCCAGTCGCCCAGGGTATTCATCCCAGTTAGTGACCGCCATCACACGAGGTTTCTCGACGCTCACCAATATAGGCATGGACGCCGGCCCTGAAGGCCTACGACCACATCCCGTAAATACACCTAATGTCAGGCAAGTAAAGACCGGTAATATCATAGCCTTTACTGTCTTCCGCATCCTTTTTCTTAACTGCTTTTGCATAGCAATTCCTAATCTGGTTAATTACTCATGGATTTGAGTGCTTGCACTTGCAGCTGGGGCTTTCAACCCAGCTGCAAAAAAAGCTGTCATTTGATCTAAAACCGCTTTGGTATCCCGCGGATCACATAACCCGTTGGTCACACGAAGGAATCCTAGTCGGGTTACAAAGTATCATTGCCAGACCACCCCAAACAAACTCGAGCCTCCACATCAAATCAGTCAGTGGTAAATGGGACAAACTCGATTGGAANGCCTTCACAAAATTCTCACGAACCTCCTTATATTGCGAAATGAGCATTTGTTGTAGCCACTCACTCGGTTCAGAAATCACACGCCCTAGCAATTTCCTGACTTTCAATTGTTCATCCTCATTTTTGGCCATGACAACTTGCAATGGTGGTTTAAGTAACGCTTGGAGAATCACTTCTACCGGAATCGCCTTGTTAACGTATTGTTCTTTTGCTTGTTGAAGTAACCCCAGTTGTGCTTCTTTAATTGGGGCAAGGCGTCTATGGAAAACAGCCTCGAGTAATTCTTCTTTCGACCGGAAATAATAGTAAATAGTTGCAAGGTTAACTCCTGCAAGTTGGACAATTGCCCTTATGGACGCTCCATCAAATCCGCATTCGCTGAAGACTGCCTCAGCGGCGTCCAAAATCCTGGTACGGGTTTCATTATTCCCACGGGTCGTCATTATCAAACGTTTGTTACAAAAACCAATATCATAGCACATGCATTGTGTCAAGTTGCCTTGCCACCGGGTTAACCTCCCCACTATAAGAGATTTTGGGCTACAAATTAAATTCACCTTAATTGTCTAATCAGCAACCCCCCAACAAAACCGCACCCAAACCTCCCCCTGTAAAACCGGAACTTGAAACCAATTTTCAAACTCTCAGTCGGGATTTTATATACACAGCCTTTCCCTGCTTTAACCTCAAGCTTACTACCTACCAAAAGGGTTGTTCTTAGTCATTACTTTTAAAACCTCACAATGGGGTTTTTTCTATCTCTTGCACAGGGATGTACTCGTATCATTTCCTAAAAAAGGCTCCTTCGCCCATATGCCAACTGCTTTCAACCCTCGGTAAAAGGTGCGCAAACAAAAGAAACGCATCTATTTAATCCATTTAAACTAATTCAACGAGTATAAGGTTTGAGCCTTAATTCCCAATAATACCTCCACAAACCGTGCGTATGATTATTCCAACTGCTTATAGAGGTGGAACCTACATGCAAACTAAACATCCACCCTGCTTTTGCCAGCGACTTGCGAAATTAGATTTCCCCCGTATCTTCATTTACCCGCACCCCAACGATAAATCCCGGAATGTTGCAACTTAGCCTCAATGATCTCATACCGGGTATGACAATGGGATGAGCACCTGCCCAAAGGTGAAATTATGGGGAGACTTTATTTCACATTGCCTAGGACGGAGGGAAACTACGTGCTCAGAACCTAAACCAACATAATCTCAGAAAGGTGGTTACTCTAGAGTAGATCGAATTTGCGTATAGGTCTCAAGCCCTCTGCCAGAACTGGCAACTCCACGGCCCACCCAGTTACGCCTTGAGCGCGTAGAGGCAGCTGCCGCCAAGCCCAAGCATGGACATCGCAGTCATTCCGTAGCCGGACCTCAAAAATCAACCCAAATCCGAACTTAGCCCCACTCATAAACGGTGCTGACTCTCAAAGACCGAATCATACCCCCGACGTAGCCGCCGCGGTAACACGGCGGTTCTTGGAGTTTGGGACAGATCTTTGGACCCCCAAATCACTTGAAATAACCCAGATTACTAACTCAAACCTAGAGTTAGGTCTATCCTTATGCATCCAACCACGCTGTACCCCTCCTACTACAACCACAACCAAA
>Ga0065718_1024954_pt1 | contig 26515 bp, 28 predicted proteins | sample GBSCel77sediment_2_FD_59105 | JGI IMG/M metagenome (GOLD analysis project Ga0065718, IMG submission 59105) | Hot spring sediment microbial communities from Great Boiling Spring, Nevada - cellulolytic enrichment CS 77C v3 (version 3) | ecosystem: Environmental > Aquatic > Thermal springs > Hot...
TTTTTCTTTGGGATTTTTAATTACCCTAAAGTACGCATTTTCTCTAAAAATTGTTAAAAGCAAATGAGCATTAATTCTAGTTGCATGAATTCCAAGCCAATCAAGATCTTCATTAGAAACTTTAGTTAATTTTTTAGCTGAATTTTGATAATTCCTCGCTGTTCTTCCTCCACCGACAATAATAATAAATTTTCGATTTTTATTAATTTCTTTTGTTATAATATTTTTAAATTTTTTTAAGAAATTAATATTAATATCCTCAGGAACTACTAAGCTACCACCTAGAGATATTACAAAAATTTTACTAGGCATTAATTTTATTATAATAAATTAGATGAATAAAAATATAAAGCAATTCATCTTAAAGAAAAATAAAAATTACAAATTTAAGATTATAAAAATTGGTGAAATTGATTACAAATTTATAAACATTATAAGAAAAAACATAAAAAATTACGAAGCTGATGAAAAATTTATTGGAAAACTTAAAAAAATAGACGAAAAATTGTCAGGTAATTTTATGTTTTTTGTAAGATCTTTAGAGTTTAGATTATGGGAATTTTCTGAAAATTGGGAATATAAAGGAGAAAGGGGGTTTTTTGGCTTAATGGAAAGAATGATAGATTTATTTAAGAGATCAGATTATGAAAAAATAAATTTTGAAATTTTTAGAAAAATAATTTCTCCTAAAGAGAGTTTAAATTTAGCAAAGTTAAGATTTAAAATTTTTAAAACAAATTTAAGATGGCTTCAAAAATATGACAGAAATTTTGATAATTATTTTGAAGAAAATAAAAATGCTTTTGATTTTTGCCTAAATTTATTTGAATTAGAAAAATATAGGGATTTTTATAAAAATTTTTATTTTTTAAAACCAAATCAACTTTTGTATTTAGAGTATATCCTTGGTAAAAATCTAATCAAAAAATTTGAAGATGAATTAGAAACATTAACTATTTTTGCAGATTATAAAATCCCACAAATTTTTATCAACTTTGGCCTAATTGAACTTCCTCAAAAGTATTTAAAAAAAATAAAAGAAGGTGAAATAATTAGAAAATTTTCTTTACTGGAAAATGAATTAAGATTTGCCTCAATTTTATTAGGAGAAGAAATTAGTAAAAAATTGAAAATTCCTTCTTATAGGGTAGATAATATTTTATGGTGGCTATCTAATAAAATAAAATTAAAAATTCCTACACCAAAAGTAAAAACTATTTTTTATTAAGCAAAAATTAAATTTAGCATTCACTAGTTATTAAAAAAATGTTTAATTTCAAAATTATCAAAAAAGACAAAGATACGAAAGCAAGATTAGGAATATTAGAAACTCCTCACGGAAAAATTCATACTCCTAATATTGCTATTGTAGCAACAAAAGGGTCTATAAGAGGAATTGGGTTTGATTTAGCAAAAAAATTTGGCGCTGAAATTTTTATGATAAATACCTTTCACTTTTTTCATAATGAAAGATATAAAATTGTTGAGAAATTTGGAGGATTACATAAATTTTTAAATATAAATTACCCCTTAATGACTGATAGTGGAGGTTTCCAAGTTTTTAGTTTAGGTTTTGGTATGGAGCATGGAGTTGGTAAAGTGGCGGATATATTTCCTTTAGAAAATCAAAAAACTTATCAAAGTATTGCTCTCCCCCAAGATAATCGTAAAAATTTAGTCAAGATTTACGAAGAAGGTGTGGAGTTTATTTCTCCTTATGATGGTAAAAAATTATTTCTCACTCCAGAGTTATCTATAAAAATTCAAAAAAAATTAAAAGCAGATATAATCTTTGCATTTGATGAATGTACTTCACCATTATCTGATTACGAATATACTAAAACAGCGATGGAAAGAACTCATAGATGGGCTATAAGATGTTTAGAAACATTTAGAGGAGTAAAAAATCAAGTTATGTTTGGAATAGTACAAGGAGGAGAATATGAGGATTTAAGAAAAGAATCAGCAAAATTTATTAATTCCCTACCCTTTTTTGGTTTTGGTATTGGTGGAAGTTTGGGTAAAAGTAAAAAAGATATAATTAAAGTCTTAAACTGGACAATTCCTTTATTAGATGAAAATAAGCCAAGGCACTTACTTGGAATAGGAGAGATTGATGATATTTTTAATTCAATTGAACAAGGAATAGATTTATTTGATTGCGTAATTCCAACAAGATGGGCAAGACACGGTGCAGCTTTTACTTATAAAGGTAGAATAAACTTAAAATCAAGTAAATATTTAAACGATAAGAGACCGATTGATCCTGAATGTAAATGTAATATTTGTCAAAAATACTCTAGAGCTTATATTTGCCACCTTTTAAAGGAGAAAGAGATCTATGGAATAATACTTTTAACAGAACATAATGTTTTTTGGATTTTGAATTTATTTAAGGAAATAAGGAAAGCTCTTCGAAAAAATCAATTTCAACAGCTCAAAAGGAGAATATTAAAGTATTGGTAATTTTTTATCTCCCACCTTTAAACATCAAAGCTGGTAGGGTTTTTTGAAGAATATTTCTAAAAGTTAGCTTAATTACTTCTGGATAAAACACTTCATAATTTAGTTTCTCATTGCCTGTCATCATAGCCCAATTTAATCTTAGTGTTAATTGCCTGTTCCATCCAAAATTATTTCCAAAAGCCTTTCTATTAGAACAAATAAATATAAAGCTTTTATTTCTATTGGAATCATTATTCACAATTGTGGGTATGGTACCTCTGCAGTTCATGTACATATTCAAAGTATATTGAGCAGTTTTTGACCAATCCCATCTTATAAGAGGAATTGCCCATTTATCAGGAGAACCAAATTTTGCAACTAATCCTTCGTAAGTTCTTGGGCAAGTACCATTACAATTTTGGTTAACTTCAATAGTTCTTCCGGGTAATTGAATTCCTGCACGAATTGCATTAAATCTTCCTGTAAATGAAGTAAAGTATAAAGTTGCTATATCACCTTGTTTTTCGTAAACTAAAGCAGGATATTCTTCTGAGCCTACTTTTGCATTTACAGTAACATTTGGATAATAAGGAACAATTATTTTGTATGTATGAGATCTATCTGTGCCTTTTGATTCAACTTTTATTTTGCCATCTTTATCTTTTGCTGTTACAGAAGTTAAACTAAATGAAACATATCTATTAGTGTATGGATAATCTCTATCTTGAGGAGTATAAGGAATACCTATAACTTTTATTTCATATTCATCATTAACTAAGGGCGGGGGTGTTTCTTCACCTCCCTTCGTAACACGTTTAAAACCAGAAATGGTAAGCACCGTCTTTGAAGGTTTAATTACATAAGCTTCAGCGTAATATTCTTTATGGCCACTTTCTGCCGTTCCTCCGCCATATATTTGCACAAATATCTCTTTAAATGGCCATTTTGTTTGATTATTTAATGTAAGGGTAATTGAGTTTAAATAAAAAGGAGTAAGAGTAGAAGTATTTTCAACCTTAAATTTATAAAGTATCTCTACAGGCTTACACTCAGCAGGATGCGTTTCACATATAAGTGTATGTGGAGGAGCGGGTCTTATTTCTCTAATTTCTTGTGTTCTTATTTGAGGTACTATAGTAATTTTAGGCTTAGGTAGTACATACGTATATCTAAGTGGAGGAGTAACAACTAAAACTTTTCCTCTCTTTTCTGGAAAAGTGATTTTGTCTTCTTCGTAAATTCCAAAGTAAACAAAAGATGGTTTTGTAGGTGTTGAAATTTGTAATTCAGGTACCACAAATTTAAGATATCCGCTATTTAATTCAGATTCAGTAATCTCTCTAATTAACATATAAGAATTACCTTCTCTCAGTGCTAATCGTTTATTAGGAGAGGTTACATAAGATGGTGCCCTAAATTTTAAATTAATTTCATCACCATTTTTAATTTGTTGATCAATCTTTAGATTTGTAGCCACAGAATAACTATCAACTAAATCTCGTAAATAATAATACCAATTCTTAGGTTTATTTCTTACTACCCACTGCAATATAGGAAATATTTCTTCTTCTATATTAGCAGAGCCTATTTGCGCATTACTATAAGGAATAAAACTTAAAAGAAATGAAATTAGAAGAAAAATGATGATACTTCTTCTCATTTTTATATTTTGCCTAATTAAATAATTAATCGGCTTTTAATTCGACCTTAATTAATATAAATATTTTAATGCTAAAAGCTATTTTGTCAAGTTGAAATTGTAGGTAACTTTACTCTCAAAAATTGTTAAGATGTTATATCTTCTTACTACTAATTTAAAGTTTAATCAATTTATTTTTAAGTAATTTATAAACTTCTCCTATAATCAAAACAAAGGAAGATAAAATTGAAATAACTATAAATTCCTCGAATGATATAGATGAGAAACCTAAAATATTTCTAGCAGTAGGATTAAAAATTACAAAATATTGAGCAAGTAAAGAAACTATAATCCCTAAAAGAACATAAATATTACCTCCCAAACTAAGTTTGAAGATACTTTGATTTAATGATCTTAAATTTAAAGCATTATAAATTTGAGTAAAGCTCATAACTAAAAAAGCGTAGGTTCTTGCTTTATCTAGATCAAATAAATATTCATTTTGAAAAACTAAAAAGGTTAAAATTACCATTATACTTGACATCATAAGTAAAAACGGAATAAGATCAAAACTAATTAAAGATTCTTTTGCTTTTCTCGGACCAAATTTAAGTTCATAACCGTGTTCTTTTTCAAAAGCTAAACCTGTGCCTACTAAAGTATCAGTAACAAAATTCAGAAAGAGAATATGTGTTGGCTTTAAAATAAATGGAAATCCTGAAATTAAGGAAAGTAAAATTGTTAAAGATTCAGCTACATTTGTAGTTATTAAAAAGAAGACTGTTCTTTTTAAATTATTATAAACTTTTCTTCCTTGTTTAAAACTTTCTAATAAGTTTTCTAAATTATCATCAAGCAAAATGATATCGCTAGCTGACTTAGCAATTTCTGAGCCCCTTTTACCCATACAAACTCCAACTTCTGCTTTCTTTAAACCCAAAACATCATTTACTCCATCCCCTAAATAAGCAACTGAAAATCCAAGTTTTTGATAAGCTTCTAAAATTTTAAGCTTTGTTTCTGGTGTTATACGAGCAAATATATAAATATTTTTTATTTTCTCCATTAGCTCTTCTTCAGACAAACCTTCAATTTCTCTTTGATCAAGGGCATTTAAATTTTCGAAGCCAACTTCTTTAGCAATATAAACAGCAGTTTCTTTATGATCCCCGGTTAAAATTCTAATATCAATTCCTGCCTCCTTGAGTTTTTTTATCGTTTCTTTAACGCCTTTTTTAGGAGGATCATATAAAGCAACTAAACCTACAAAAATTAAATTTTTTTCTTTTTCACCTTCATTAAAAGCGACACCTAAAACAGAAAAGCCATTTTTTGCATATTCTATACCCTTATTTAAGATTTCCCCTTTATTTTCAAATTGAATAATTCCATCATTAGTTAAAATAAATTCACAATTTTCAATAATTTTTTCAAAGGCTCCTATATAATAAGATTCAATTCTTTCATGTTTTACAATAACTCTTTTGTGTTTTCTTATTCTTGAAAATGGTTCTCTTTTAATAATTTTTTCTGTTTCTAAAATTTGAGCTATTTTTAATCCGGCTTTTTCAACTAAAATAAGCAGAGCGATATCTCTTGGATTTCCTTTAAATTTTATTTCCTCTCCCTTAATAATTTCTCCTTCACTTACAATAGCTGCAATATTTAAAAGTTTTAATAAAGGATAGTTTTCAAAAATATTTATCTCATTTCCATTTTTTAAAAATTTTCCTGCTAAGCTTAAACTTTCTCCTGTGATTTCAATTTCTTCATTGTTAACATAAATTTTACGTACTGTCATTATATTTTCAGTTAAAGTACCAGTTTTATCCGACAACAAAAGATTGATAACAGATAAATTTTCTACTGCCTGGAAATTTCTTACAAAAACATTATTTCTAATAAGCCCATAAGCACTAACAACTAATAAAACAGTAATAATTACTGGCAATCCTTCTGGAATTGAAGAAATAAATGATGATAAAACAAAAAGTAAGGTTTCTGACCATATATAATCTCTACGAAAAGCAAAATATAAAATCAAAATTGAAGTTAATAAAGCAATCAAAAACATTCTTAAAATCAAATCTTTAGAAAGCTTTTCAAAATGTGGAGCAAATTGTTCTATTTTTTTGAATTTCTCATAAATAGATCCTAAATAAGTATTAATACCTGTTGCAAAAATAATTCCCTTCCCCCTTCCTTCAACTACATAACTTCCCATAAAACCAATATTTTTTCTTTCTGGTATAGGAATATCTTCGTCAAGTGGTTTTACATCTTTTTCTATAGGCAAAGATTCTCCAGTTAGGATTGATTCATCAATTTTTAAATTTTCTACTTCAAAAAATCTCATATCTGCCGGGATTATATCTCCTTCCTCAACTAAAACAACATCACCCGGTACAATATTTTCTGCTTCAACTTCAATTAATTCTTTATCTCTAAAAACTTTAGCTTTAGGTTTTACGAATTTTCGTAATTTTTCTAATGTTTTTTCTGCTCTAATTTCAAAAAAGAATCCCATCAAAACATTAACTAATATTATCATTAAAATTACAAAAGAATCTGTAAATTTATTAAGAAAAATAGTTAAAATTAAAGCAAATCCTAGGACTATATTAAATATATTTTTAAATTGTTTTATAAAAATTAATAGTATTGACTTTTTTTCTTCAGGTAAAATATTTTCCCCATACTTTTTTATCCTTTCTTCTGCATCTTTACTAGAAAGACCATATAAATTAGTTGATAATAAATCTAAAACTTCTTCAATTTTTAAAGAATGCCATTTACTCATTTTTAAGATTATAAACTATTTTTTATTTAGTATAATTAAATTTCAAAATGAATATAGACAAAAATCTTTTAAAGGAAATTAAGAAAAATTTAAAAAAATTTAAAAAAATAGAAAACGAAGATCTACTGTTCAAAGAGCTTTGTTTTTGTATTCTTGTAGCAAATACAAATTTAGAAAAGACATTACAAATTTGGCAGAAGATAGATAATGGTTTTTTAAAATATAATAAAAAACAACTTTCTTTAAAATTAAAATCATTGGGTTATAGATTTTATAGAAAAAGAGCTGATTATATTTTGCATAATAGGAAATTTAAAAAAATAATTAAGGAAAAAATTAAAAAACTATCATATTTTTCTTTAAGAGATTGGCTTGTTGAAAATTTAAAAGGGATAGGATTTAAAGAAGCAAGCCATTTTTTAAGAAACATAGGATTTAAGAATTTTGCAATATTAGATAGACATGTTCTAAGATTTTTATTTAAAAATAAAATAATAGATAAAATACCACGAAATTTAGGCAAAAGTAAATATTTAGAAATAGAAAGTAAACTCCGAAAAATAGCAAATAAATTTAATATTACTTTGGCAGAATTAGATTTTTACATTTTTCATTCAGAAACTGGATCATTTCCTAAAAAATAATTAAACTTTAATAACTACGGGTAGAACAACTGGTCTTCTTCCTGTTTTTCTGAATAAGAATTCAGATAATTCTTCTTTTAGTGTATATTTTATCTGTTCTTCTTGAATTATTGGTGCTTCATCTCCTAAATATTGTGTATTTCTTTTTACTATATTTTTGATAAGGTCTCTTACTTCACTTAATAAATTTTTTGATTCTCTTAAATAAACAAAACCTCTTGATATTATATCTGGGCTTGTCTTTAACTCTCCCGATTGTGAATCAATTGTTACAATAACAACAAACATGCCTTCTGCTGCTAAGGCTTTTCTATCTCTTAAAACAACATCACCAACACTTCCTAAACCTAACCCATCTACATAAACTAAATTAGCTGGAACTTTTTCATTTGTTAGCTCTATTCTATCTGGATACATTTTTACAACTTGGCCATTGCTTGCTATTATTATTTTCTCTTTTTCTATACCTAAATCTAATCCTATTTCTTCGACTGCCTTCATCATAAAATAATGCCCATGTATTGGCATTAGATATTTTGGTTTTGTTAAATTTATAAATAATCTAATATCATCAGCAAAAGCATGTCCTGAGGCATGAATATCCATCATTTGATAATGATAAATTTTTGCTCCTTGTTTTGTTAGGTTATCTTTTAAATTTTGAATAATTCTTTCATTCCCAGGAATTACAGAAGAAGAAAATATAATAGAATCGCCTTTAATAATTCTAAAATATTTATGTTCTCTATTTGCTATTCTCATTAAAGCTGACCCTTCTTCTGCTTGAGAACCTGTGCAAATTATTAATACTCGATTAGGAGGCAATTTGAAAGAATCTTCAGGTCTAATAAATATTCCTTTTTCATATTTCAAATAACCTAATCTTTTAGCAACTTCAACATTTATCCTCATAGTATGCCCATCGATTACAACTTTTCTTCCATATAAACCAGCTAAGTATATTAGTTGTTGGATTCTTTCAATTAAAGAAGCGAAAGTAGAAGCTATTATCCTTCCATTTGCTTTTTTAAATATTTCTTCTAAATTTTCCATTATTTTCCTTTCTGAAATTATATGCCCTGCTTCAGGAGCATTTGTAGAATCTATCATTAAAAGATCGACTCCTCTATTGGCTAATCTAACTATCCGTGAAAGATCTGCAGGTTTATCAAAAAAGGGTGTAAAGTCGATTTTAAAATCTCCTGTATGTATAATATTCCCAATAGGAGTTTGAATCATTAATCCTATAGAGTCTGGGATATTATGATTCACATGAAAATAATCAATTATAAATGAGCCCAATTTTAATGTTTTGTAGTTATCTTTTTTAATTTCGTGAATTTCCAATTTAGGAGCATTAGGAAAATCTTGTTGTCGTTTTATTATTAAACCTTTAGTAAGTGGAGTGGTATAAATTGGTGGATTACCAATCTTATCTATTATGTAAGGAATAGCTCCAATATGATCATAATGTCCATGAGTTATTATAATTCCTAAAATTTTATCTTTATTTTGAACTAAGTATTCAACATTAGGAATTATATAATCTACTCCTAACATATTTTCAGTTTCTGGATAGCCTAAACCTACATCAATTAAAATAATTTGTTCCCTTCCATTTTTAGGGATCCATTCTAAAACAGTCAAATTTCGACCAACTTCTTCTAACCCGCCAAGAGCTATTATTTTAAGAATGCCTTCCTGTTTTACAATTTTTTTTGCTAATTTTTTAACCTTAGGATGTTCTAATGTTTTTTCTTCTATAAGAGCTTGCTGACTCATAATAATACTGAAAATATAATAATACGACCCTGAGGGTATTAAGAGAGAGTTATATTGCCGAGGGTGGGATTCGAACCCACACGGCTTTAAAGCCACAAGGCTCTGAACCTTGCGCGTCTACCTATTCCGCCACCTCGGCTATTTTAATTTAGTACCCATATGCATAAAACTCCATTAAAGAAGCATAAATATTTGATTGATTTGGCTTAACGGATATTCTTATCTTTTGAGTATTTTGGTTAACATCTAAATTGACATAGCTTCCAGTAATTGTTGTACTTGCAATAGGGACAGGTACCTGATTAGATTCAATTGGGAAATAAGCAACTTCAACATAACTTCCAGACACTAATTCATTTAAATAAATTGCCACATAGCTTACATATTTAGGTTCATTAAATTCTAATTCTGCTATATAATTTTCTGTAGTTTCGCTGGTTGAAGTATTATCTCCTAAAATTTTACCTGTCTCAGTATCCCAATCATTTAAAGAAGTATTATAAGAACCATCGCAAATAAGAACAAAATCAAGCATTATAGCAGCATAAATAGGTTCAAATAATTTTAAAATGGGACACCCTGCATTTAAATCATAATAATAATAGACACCTTGTAAAAGCTGGATTTGTTTTCCTTCGAAAGTAGCACTTTCTTGTATCTTAATTTCTTTAATTTGTCCCCCTTCTCTTATAACTAACCAATTAAATACCCAGCTTACAGGATAGAACAAATCTTTAAAGCCAAAATATCCTTGATAAGTAATTGGAGAAATTTCTTCTCCTAAGATTGTAATTGTAGATGGCCAATAAAAAAACGGAAGTAGATTCTCTTTACCAAAATATGGAATTGTTATTTCTTGCCCTGGTACAACTTCTTTAACCATGTTTAATTTATACAATCCATAATTCAGAGATGATAAAGTAGATGAAAACCATTTGCTTCCTCTTAAAAGTAAGTTTGAAAAATTAATTTCTTTACTTACAACAAATGCTGCTCCTATAGCTAATGTAATTCCTAATACAAAAAGTATTATTATTAACGCAAAAGTAATTTCGCCTCTTCTTACTCTTTCCATAAATAAATTACAGATGTAGCATTAATATTATAATTCCCTTTTAAATTTCTTAATGATATATTGACGTTAATAAATGGGCCGGAAGTTGAAATTAAAAAATTTTTTACTGATAATTGATCAGAAGTAAATTTTAAAATCCCTGAATTATTTTCTAAAAATAATGCTGATGAAGAAACAAAATAATTTTCGAAATTGTTATCAAAAATAAATTTTATAGAATTAGGTGAGGCTGAAACATCTTTAGCAATTATAGAGTTATAATAAAATTTTTGTAAAATTTTATACATTTCTGTTCTTAGGGTTAAACGATCAGAATAAATGGTTGAATAGAATATTATAGCATAAAAAAGAACAAAAGTCAAAATTAAAACAACAGAAACAATTCCTAAGTATGTTAATAATTCTATTAGAGTAAACGCTTTTTTATGGTAAGTAAATCTCCCCATTTATGCCTAAATTTGAAGATGTTGCAAATTGTTTAATTGATGTTGTAGGAGTTACAGTGATTATGCTAGTTGTTGCCTCAATCCATTCATCTTGGAGAAAAACAAATTCTCTAAGATTTGTAAGAATTAATGGAGATGAGTAAATATAGCTTGGTGTTTGAACATATATTTCTACTAGTTTTTTTGCTGGATCATTTTCAAAAATATGATCTACTATTCTAAACCAAACTGCATAATTTTCTCCTAGAAAACTAAAAAGTTCTTTCCCTTCTTTTATTGTATATCCGGAAGTTGTTGCCTGAAAATAATAATCTGTGTCTTTAGAAAGTAAATCTAAAGCTATAAAATTTGTTCTCGAAATTCCGTTTAATATATTTATATAGTTATTAGATAAATTAAAAACAATTAGACTATCTTCAGAATATCTAATAGCTCTAGGAAGAACTGAAAAAACGTAAAACAAAGCAAATGTTAAAATTATTAAAACAATACTGGCTACTAAGATTTCAACTAAAAATTGAGCTTTACTTTTCATTAAGCTTATTTTTTAATTTTTTGCCTGTTATTGATTATATTTTCAAACAAATATTGAGGCACTTCTTGATAATGAGAAAATTCCATATAACTAAAACCTCTACCTTGAGTCAAAGATCTTAAAACTGTTACATAACCAAACATTTCAGCTAAAGGAACTTTGGCTAAGATTTTTTTCATTTCTCCCATATCTTCAACTTCTTCTATTTTTGCTCTCCTACTAGCTAAATCTCCTGTAACATCTCCTAAAAATTCCGAAGGTACAATAACTTCTAGTTTCATAATTGGTTCTAAGAAAATAGGGTTAGCTTTTTTAACAGCCTCTTTAAAAGCTATTTCTGCTGCAATTTTAAAAGCTAAATCAGAAGAATCAACTTCGTGAAAGGAACCATCGAATAAAATTACCCGTATATCTTTTACAGGATATCCTGCTATAACACCTTTTTCCATTGCTTCTCTAATACCTTTTTCTACTGCAGGAATAAAATTGTCAGGAATAACTCCTCCTTTTATAGCATTAACAAATTCAAAGCCTTTATCTCTCTCTAATGGCTCAACTCTGATAACTACATGTCCATATTGTCCTCTTCCACCACTTTGTCTTATATATTTACCCTCTGCTTCTACAGCTTTAGTAATTGTTTCTCTATAAGCAACTTGGGGAGCACCTACATTTGTTTCTACTTTGAATTCTCTTTTCAATCTATCAATCATAATTTCAAGATGTAATTCTCCCATTCCCCCAATTAATGTTTCGCCTGTTTCAGGATCTACTTTTATTTTGAAAGTCGGATCTTCATCTGATAAAGCTTTAAGATAAATCCCCATCTTTTCTTGGTCTTGTTTAGTTTTTGGTTCTATTTTCATCCATATAACAGGATCAGCAAATTGTATGCTTTCTAACATTATAGGATGTTTAGGATTACAAATAGTATCTCCTGTTTTTAGCTCTTTAACACCTACTAAAGCTCCTATATCACCTGCAAATAACTCTTCTATTTCTTCTCTATGATTTGCATGCATCCTTACAATTCTCCCTGCCCTAAATGTTTCATTGGTTCTTGTATTCAAAACTGTATCTCCTCTTTTAAGAATACCAGAATAAACTCTTATATAAGTTAGAGAACCTACAAATGGATCAACTGCAAGTTTAAATGCTAAAGCACAAAATGGTTCAGTGTCATCAGGTTTTCTAAAAATTTCTGCATTTGTTTTAGGATCCCATCCTTTAATATCTGGTAAATCCACAGGAGAAGGTAAGAAATCTATAACTCCATCTAAAATTAATTGAATTCCTTTGTTTTTTAATGCAGATCCTGCATAAACAGGAATAAAAGTATAATTTATACAAGCTCTTCTAATAGCTTTTCTTATATCTTCTTCGTTAAAATCATTAGAGAAATATTTTTCCATAAATTCTTCGTCTGCCTCAGCTAATTTTTCTAACATAAAATTTCTATATTCTTCTGCATAATTTTTTAAATCATTTGGTATTTCCTCATATTTTACAATTTCACCTTTATCTCCTTCAAAATAAACTGCTTTCATAGTTATAAGATCAATAACGCCTTTAAAATTTTCTTCTAAACCTATAGGGATAGTTACAGGAACAGCATTTTTTGAAAGTCGATTATGAATTGATTTTAAAGAATTTTCAAAACTTGCTCCCATTCTATCTAATTTATTGATAAAACATAATCTAGGAACTTTATATTTATCTGCTTGATGCCAAACAGTTTCTGATTGAGCCTCTACGCCTTGAACTCCGTCAAAAACAACAATAGCACCATCAAGTATACGTAAAGATCTTTCTACTTCAGCGGTAAAATCTACATGTCCTGGAGTATCAATTATATTGATTTTATACTCTCCTTTTATTCTTTCTTCTCTTGTTTCGGCCTGTTTTTTGTAGCTTTGAGTCCAAAAACAAGTAACTGCAGCAGCAGTTATTGTTATTCCTCTTTCTCTTTCCTGGGGCATCCAGTCGGTAACTGTTGTTCCTTCATGAACTTCTCCTATTTTATGAGACATTCCTGTATAATACAAAATTCTTTCTGTTGTCGTAGTTTTACCAGCATCAATGTGAGCTATTATTCCTATATTTCTTGTTTTTTCTATGGGATATATCCTAGGCATTTTTATTTTTTCTTTTTCTTCCCCCACCAAGCAAAGTGGGCGAAGGCTCTATTCATTTCTGCTAATTTATGCATTTCTTGTTTTCTTTTATATGCCTCTCCTTCTTCGTTAGCTGCAGCTATTAATTCTTCTGCTAACTTTATATACATTGGCTTTCCTTTTCTGTTCCTTGCTGCTTCAATAATCCATTTAACTGCTTTAGAAAATCTTCTTTCGGATATTACAACCCTTGGGACTAAATAAGTAGCGCCAGCAACTCTTCTTGGCCAAACTTCTAATAAGGGAGCTACATTTTTAATAGCTTGATGAAATATTTTAAATGGATCTTGCCCTGTTTTTTCTTTAATATAATCTAAAGCTGAATAAAATATTTTGGCTGCTTTTGTTTTTTTACCATCTTTCATTAAATTGTTAATAAATCTAGTCACAGCAATACTATTATAAACAGGATCAGGTTGCCATTTTCTTTCAATCTTAACAACTCTCCTAGCCATTATTTTTCTCTTTTAGTACCATATAATGAACGACTTTGTTTTCTTCCTTCTACAGGAGCAGAGTCGTAAACACCTCTTACGATATGATATCTAACTCCTGGAAGGTCTTTTACTCTTCCACCTCTTACTAAAACAATAGAATGTTCTTGTAAATTATGTCCTATTCCTGGTATATAAGCAGTTACTTCTTTACCGTTACTTAATCTAACTTTAGCAACTTTTCTCAATGCAGAATTAGGTTTTTTAGGTGTCATTGTATAAACTCTAACACATACTCCTCTTTTAAAGGGAGCTGGAAGATAAATTGTTTTTTTCTTCAATGAATTATAATGCCACAAAAGAGCTGTAGCTCTTTTTTTCTCTTTCCTTTTCTCTCTTCCTTTCCTTATTAATTGATTAATTGTTGGCATTTTGTGCCTGGGGAGGGAATCGAACCCCCGACGCCGGGCTCTTCAGGCCCGCGCTCTACCACTGAGCTACCCAGGCAAATTGTCTTGGTGGGCGACGGGGCTCGAACCCGCAACCTGAGGCTCCACAGGCCTCCGCTCTAACCTATTGAGCTACGCCCACCATTGCCCCCGGCAGGATTCGAACCTGCAACCTTGGGCTTAAGAGGCCCCTGCTCTACCTATTGAGCTACGGGGGCTATTTCTTTATTATATTTCCTTTTATATTTAAATTATATTATACTTCACTCCCTCTCGATGAAACTATTAAGTAATATTGTTTTTTAATTAAATCTGCTTCATCCAAAATAGGCTCAATGGCTTTTGAAACAATTTCGCAATCCTTTAAACTTATCTTATCTTCCTCTTTATCAATAAAAATCGTTACTGTATCTTTCCCCATTTCTTTATCTAATCTTACTTTTATCAACTTATAACCTAAATCTTCTATTGTATCTTTAATCAAATTTGCAATTTTATTTTCTAATGTCATATTAAAATTTTTTCTATTAAAACTTCATCAAAGTAATTTTTATAACCCTTCTTTTTTCTATATCTTGTTTTAGGTTTAAATTTTATAATTAAAATTTTCTTCTTAATTTGTCTTAATATTTTACCTATAACTTTCGCATCTTCTATATAAGGCTTGCCTATCTTAAGAACTCCATTTTTAACAAGCAAAACTTTATCAAAGATAATTTCCTCGTTTTCTTTTCTATTAGTTCTATTAATTAATATTTTATCTCCTTCTTTTACCAAAAATTGTTTTCCTGAAGTTTCTATTACCGCTATCATTATTAATAATTTAAATAAAATAAATAAAGTAAAACAATTAGACCTACAATAAAAAATAGTGTGTTTATTTTATTAATTAATTTTTTATCTAATCCCCAAAGGCTGAATAAATAATTATAAAAAATAATAAAAGAAAAAGCAAGAGTTATATGAAATAGATTTGATCTTGGTAAAAGATATACTGACTCTGGATAAGGATGGAAAATAATAACAACTTGTGGTTCTTGAATTTCTAAGTAAATTAAAAAAGAGAGGCTCCATAAAAAAAATACTAAAAGAAAATGGTATAAAAAGTCTATAAGTTTTTCTTTCATTCTTTCACAGCTAAAAATGTTAATTCTTCAGCGATTATTTTAGTTGCTTCTTTTTTGGCAAATTCTAAAGCTGATTTTTTCATAAATTCTAAAGTAGCTTTATCATTTAAAATTTTATGAACAACAGAAGAAAAAATATCAGGCGTAAAATTAGGTTCTTCTATAACTACTGCAGCTCCTGTATGAGCATATTCATAAGCATTTTCAATCTGATGCCTCCCAGCCACATCTTCTTTTAACGGAATTAATATTGAAGGAGCACCAGCAGCAGCAATTTCAAATATAGTACCTGCTCCTGCTCTTGAAACTATTAAATCAGCAATTTTTAAAAGTTTAATTAGATCTTCGTGGTCAATAAAATCAACGGGGTGATAGTATTTCCTTCTTACAGGAACTTTTTCCAATATGAAACCATCAGCTATTTGTTTATATTCTTTAAACATAGATTTCCCCAATTGATGAATTACTTGACTAAACATTAATAATTTATGTAAAGAATAAATAACCACCTCATTAATTTTCATTGCTCCTTGTGATCCTCCTAACACTAAAATTATAGGTTTGCCTTCTTCTAAATTGAATTTTTGAAAAATTTCTTTATCAGCATTAATATTATCAAAATCTGGATCAATAGGATGCCCTATAAGAGCAGTTTTCTTTTTGTTAAAATATCTTTTTGTTTTTTCAAAACTAACAGCAATTCTATTTGCAAAAAATCCTGCTATTCTATTGCTTCTTCCAGGAATAGTATCAGACTCATGAATCAGGATAGGAATTCTTAAAAGCCAACCAGCTAGAATAACTTCAAGTGTTCCATAGCCACCTTTTGAAAAAATAACATTTGGCATTTTTATATAAAGAACCCATAAAGCTTTTAAAAAACCAAAGGGAAATTTAAAAATATCAAGAAAATTTCTAATGTCAAAATATCTTCTAAGTTTACCGGCTGGAATAGTAATTACTTGAATATCATACTTTTCCATTAATTCTTTATCAAAGGGAATAGCACCTAAATAAAATATTTCATAATCCCATCTTTTCTCTTCCATAATTTTTTTAAATTCTCTAGCAACATTTAACAAAGGGAAAAAATGACCACCGGTAGTTCCGCCAGTTAAACAAAGTATAATTTTTTCCATCTTTATGAATTTTCTAAATTATTTATTATACCTAATGCTGACATTATAGCCAATTGACTTGATGGTCCATAACTTATAAAGGGTAGTGGAATTCCTGTAGTTAAAATTAAATTAGAAATTATATGAATAAATGCTTGGGCAGAAATCCAACAGCCTACTCCATAACAAAAAAACTTTTTTTCTTCATTTGTTATTTTATTAGCCTTAGAAAAAATTCTTAAAACTAATAAAATAATCAATAACACCAAAACTAAAGATCCTATAAAGCCTGTTTCCTCTGCATAAATAGCAAAAATAGAGTCTGTAAGCATTAAAGGAATTCCTATTACTTTAAATTCTGATTTTCCTAATCCTTTACCTAAAATTCCACCAGAACTTATAGCTAATCTCGTTTGTTTCAATTGAAAACCTAAACCTTTTTCGTCTCCTTTAATTATCCCTAAAATTCTTTTAACCCTATATTCTTGTGAAAAACTTAACCCTATAATTAGAATCATAATTATAAGCAAAATTAAAAAATGTTTATAAGAATATTTAATAGAAAGCAGCCCAGCAAAAATGCTTATTAAAAATATAATTAAATTTGATAATGCAGGCTGCTTAAGTATTAAGAAAGAAATAAAACCTATTATGAAAATTCCAAACCAAAAATAGAATTTATCTTTTTTTATTAAAGGAATGCAAAAAGCAAAAAAAAGCAAAGTCGAAAATTTCACAAATTCTGTAGGCTGGAAAGAAATGAAACCTAATTTAAACCAACGAGCTGTCGGTTGATTAGGTAATTTAAATATAGGAATAAAAGCTAGGACAAGAAAAAGAACTGAAATAAAAAGCAAAAATGGAGCAATTTTTTTTAGAGCTTGCCATTTAAATAAAGAAAAAAATATAAAAAATAAAACAGGGAAAAAGACATTTAAAAGTAAATATTTGTAAAAAGTATATAATCCATTTAAAATACTTTCGGGCCTGGTTAAAGTTATGCCATATACAGTAAAAATTCCAATTATATATAAAGAAAATATAAGAATTAATAAATAAAAATCAATCTTGAACATGTATCATCTCTTGTGCCATTGAGGAGCTCTTCTTGCTTTTTTGAGTCCATATTTTTTCCTTTCTACCTCTCTTGGGTCTCTGGTTAATAATCCAGCTTTTTTAAGACGTGGTTTCCATTCTGGATTTAATTTTACTAAAGCTCTTGCTAACCCCAATTTAATAGCATCGGCCTGGCCATGTAACCCTCCGCCTTTAACTTTAACACTAACTTTGTATTGATTAAATAATTTTAATTTTCTTAATGGAGCATCAGCACTTTTTTGTAAATATAAGGCTGGGAAATATTCTGTATAATGTCTATCATTTACAAAAATTTGCATATTCTCTCCTTGAGGATTGTCCCATATTCTTACTCTTGCTATAGCTTCTTTTCTTCTACCAATTCCTTCTATATACTTTCCTTCCCCAATTTTAGGTATATTAACAATTTCTTCTTTCTTCTTTTCTAATTCTTTTTTCTCTTCATACTTATCTACTTCTAACTCTTGTAATTGTTCTTCAATATTTTCTAATTCTTCCCATTCTTCTTTTTCTGTTTTAACTTTTTCTTCCATTTTTTACACTAAAATAATTCTTTTAAGGCGTCTTTTCCTTAATTTATTTTTAGGAAGCATACCTGCGACTGTTTTTTGGATTACTTTTAAAGGATTTTTAAGCCATAATTCTTTCAATTTATATTCTTTTAAATGTCCTATATAGCCTGTATGTTTATAGATAATTTTCTTATCAAGTTTTTCTCCTGTAAAAACTACTTTCTGCCAATTTTCTATTTCAACAAAAATAGGGAAGTCAATATATGGAGCATAATTTACCTTATGCTTTCCCTGTAAATAATGCGCAATCAAAGTGGCTAGTCTCCCTAAGGGCATACCATCAGCATTAATTCTTATTTTTTCTTTTTCTATTTGCTGATTTTTTATTTTGCTCATTTCATTTAATTTTAACTTAATTTTATTGAATTTTATAACCTATTTATAATTTTAATTGAAAAATGACAGAAAAAATTATACAAGAAATTAAAGAAAAAATAGATATTGTAGAATTTATAGGAAATTATGTCGAGTTAAGAAAGGTAGGAAGTTATTATAGAGGATTATGCCCTTTTCATCAGGAAAAGAATCCTTCTTTTTTTGTTTCCCCATCAAAACAAATGTTTAAATGCTTTGGTTGTGGGGCTGCAGGAGATGTTATTACTTTTTATATGAGAATAGAAGGATTAGAATTTAAAGAAGCCTTGAACAGATTAGCAGAGAAATTAGGTATAGATACTAGTAAATCATCAGAAGAATCTGTAGATATTAAGGAGATTAAAAAACTCTTGGAAATTAACAAAATCGCTATGAATTATTATAAAAAAAATTTGAATCAAAATGTAGATGTTTTAAAGTATCTTAAAAATAGAGGATTAAAAGACTTTACTATAGACTTTTTTGATTTAGGTTATGCTGATGAGGGAAGTCATTTGCGAGATTATCTTTTCACTTTAGGATATTCTTTAGAAGAAATTATGGAGAGTGGTTTATTAAATGAAAGAAAAGAAGATAAGTTTCAGGGTAGAATCATATTTCCTTTAATTGATCATAAAAAAAGGATTGTTGGCTTTACAGGAAGGTTATTCTTAGAAAAAGAAAATGCCCCTAAATATTTAAACAGTCCAGAAACTAAAATTTTTAAAAAAAATAACTTTATTTATGGTTTAGTATATTCTTTAGAAAATATAGAAGCAAAAAATGAAGCAATAGTGGTTGAAGGGCAATTTGATTTAATATTAGCTTATCAGGAAGGATTAAAAAATATTGTAGCAGTTTCTGGATCTTCATTAACAGAAAACCAACTAAAAATTTTAAAAAGATATTGTAAAAAAATAGTACTTGCTTTTGATAATGATTTAGCGGGATTTAAAGCAAGCATAAAAGCTGGATTAATGGCCTTAAAAGAAGGATTTGAAATATATAAATTAAATTTTGGGAATTATAAAGATTTGGCTGAATTTTTTGAAAATAATAATAAATTAGAAAATTTGCAAAAAATAGATTTTATTGAATATTTGTTAGAAATTATAAAAAATAATTACGATTTGGAAAATCTAGAGAAAAAAAGGGAAGCTATTTTGTTAGTATTACCTTTTATAAAATTTTTAGACAACATAAAAAGAGCATATTATATTTCGAAATTATCAGAAATTGTTAAAATAAAGGAGAATTTTTTGATAGAAGAATTAGATAAAATAGAATCTCCATATTTATTAACCCCTTATGAAGAAAAAATAGAAATTAACTTCGACAGATTAAATAATTTAATAGAAAGATATTCAGCTATTTCTATTGTTTTAAACAGAGAAGAACTTATAGAAGATTTAAAAAATCAATTAGATTTTGAATTTAGAACTATGATAGATGAGATTTTAAATAATGAAGAAAATTTAGAAATTTTAAAAGCTAGAGGTGATTATGAAAATTTGCTTCATGAAGATTTAGCTAAAGAATTAAATTTTATTAAGAAAGAAATTATGAAAGAGTATTATAAAAGGAAAATCCGATTTTATCAACAGTTGTTAAACTCTCAAAATTTTGATAATTTGGAAAAGATTTTAAAAAGTGTAAAATTTTATACAGAAAGATTAAAAGAGCTAGAAAAAAATGCCTAAAAAAAGGAAAAAAGGCATTAAAAATACTTCAAAAAAGGAGACAGCTTTTGAAGAAAAAATCCAAGAATTGGTAAAAAAAGGAAAGACAAAGGGTTTTGTGACTGAAAAAGAAATTTTATATTACTTTCCTAAAATTGAGCAGAGTATAGATTTATTAGAAAAAATTGCTGAAAGATTAGAAGTTGCAGGAATAGAAATAAAAAGCAGTGGAGAATTATGGGATTTGAATGAAGATCTTTCTGAAGAATCCATTGCTAAAGAGCTAGAATCTATTGAAGATCTTCCTCCACATATTCAGTCATATTTAAAAGAAATCAATAAAATTCCTCTTTTAACTCCTGAGGAAGAAAAAGAATTAGCTAAAAGAGCAGCTAAAGGTGATATGGAGGCTAGAGAAAGATTAATTAAATCTAACTTGAGGTTAGTTTTTAGTATTGCTAAAAAGTATTACGGAAGGAGTAAAAAATTGTCTTTTATGGATCTTATACAAGAAGGGAATGCTGGCCTTATTAAAGCAATAGACAGGTTTGATTGGAAGAAAGGTTTTAAGCTTTCAACATATGCTACTTGGTGGATAAGGCAGGCTATTACTCGCGCAATGGCTGATCATGCAAGGACTGTAAGATTGCCAGTGCACATAATTGAACAACTTTATAGATTAAATAAAATCAAAAAAAGATTAACAGAAGAATTAGGAAGAGAGCCTACACCTGAAGAATTAGCTCAAGAATCAAAAATACCAGAAAGAAAGATTCATAGGTTGCTTAAATTAACATATGACGTAACATCTTTGGAAAAACCTATAGGAGAAGGGGAAACAGAGCTTAAGGAACTTATTAAAGATGTTGGAATTTCTCCAGAAAAAGAGGCTAGTTTAGAAATATTAAAGCAAAAATTATTACAAGCCATTGAAGACTTGCCTTCTAGAGAAAAAGAGATAATTATGTTAAGATATGGATTAAAAGACGGAATCATGCATACCTTAGAAGAAGTTGGTAAAATTTTTGGGATTACAAGAGAAAGAGTAAGACAATTAGAAATTAAGGCATTAGAAAAATTAAAAAATCACAATATTATTTTAGAGCTTAAAAAATCATATTAAAAATGTATTACAGAAAATATAGACCTAAAAAATTTAATGAGATAGTAGGTCAAGAGATGATAGTTAGAATATTAAAAAATTTTTTAAAAAATAAACAAGCGATACCACAAGGGTATTTATTTGCTGGGCAAAGAGGAACAGGCAAAACTTCAACTGCAAGAATTTTTGCAAAAGCTTTAAATTGTCCAAATTTGGAGCAAAATGATTATGAGCCTTGTGATGAGTGCATTAATTGTCAAAATATTAATAACAGTCAATTTTTAGATTTAATTGAATTAGATGCAGCTTCAAATAGAGGAATAGATGAAATAAGAAATCTAAAAGAACATATTGGTTTTAAACCTATTCAAGGTAAATACAAAGTTTTTATAATTGATGAAGCTCATATGCTTACAGAGCCAGCTTTTAATGCTTTACTTAAAACCTTAGAAGAGCCTCCTTCTCATGTAATTTTTATTTTAGCTACTACAGAACCAGATAAAATACCTGCTACTATTCTTTCTCGAGTTCAAAGATTTGACTTTAAACGTGTTTCTTTAAAGGATATAGTGAAAAAATTAAAATATATTTCTGAACAAGAGGGGATACAGGCTACTGATTCTGCTCTTTATTTAATAGCTGAAGAAGCTGGAGGATCTTTGAGGGATGCAGAAACTTTATTTGAAAAAATTGTTCTTTCTTTAAACCCACATAAAGTAATTAATGAAGAATATATAGAAGAATTTTTAGGGAAAATAAGCAATAAAGAAATTTTAAATTTTCTAGAACTTTTATATCAAAAAAAATTCGAATCTGCTATTAAAAAAATACATCAAGCATATGAAGATGGTTATGATTTATTAGTTTTTATAAGATCAACTATCAAAATTTTAAGAGATATGTTGATTTTTAAAGTCCTTCCTAAGTGGGAAACTCAGCTTCAGAAAACATACCCTGAAGAAGTAGTCTTTAAAATTATTAATCTTTCTAAAAATATTTCAATAGAAGATATTAAAAGGGCTATTAAATTATTTTCAGATGCAGAAAGTGGGATAAAAAGAGATCCTCCTTTTTTAACTCTTCCTTTAGAAATTGCTGTTGCAGAATTTTGCTTCTTCTAATTATCTAACTTGAGTACCTGGAAACACTTGTTCTAGGGGAACAATTAAAACAGGTCCTTCTGGAGCATCAGCTGCTAATATCATTCCTTCGCTTTTGATACCTTTTATCACTTTTGGTTCTAAATTAACTACTACTACCACTAATTGCCCTATTAATTCTTCAATACTATATTTATTTCCTATACCTGCTACTATATTTTTAACTTCATTACCTATATTTATCTTTAAAACAGCCAATTTTGTATTTTCAATTTTTTCTACTTGTTCTATTTTCCCTACTCTTAGATCAATTTTCTTAAAATCTTCAATAGTAATCATTAATAGGGCTGATGGTTTTCTTGAATACACCCAAATTCCGGATCATAAAGTAAATCTCCGTGATTAAGATGAGCCCATAGAGAGTGTAAATCTACTTCTATAACGACATAACTATTTTTTGAAGAATGTGTCCGATGGCAAATTTTTATTTTTTCTGAAGCATAACTAAAATTTAATAATAGACTTGTTAGTATTAAAAATAAAAATATATATTTCTTCATTATTAAATATTAATTAATTACGACCTTATTAAAATTATACGATGGAAAAGATTATTTTTATAACTGGGCCTACGGCTTCAGGAAAGTCTGAAATTGCTATTTGGTTAGCAAAAAAAATTAATGGTGAAATCATCAATGCTGATTCAAGACAAGTTTATAAATATTTAGATATAGGGAGCGGTAAAATAAGTGAGTTAGAAAAGAAAATTGTAAAACATCATCTTTTAGACATAATACATCCTAAAAAAAATTATTCATTAGGAAAATGGTTACAAGATGTAAATAAAGCTATCAAAAAAATTATTCAAAACAATAAGGTTCCTATTATATGTGGTGGTACAATTTTATATTTAAAAGCCTTAAAAGAAGGATGGGTTTTGCCTGAAGTAAAACCAGATTATAAATTAAGAAAAAATTTAGAAAAATTAAGTATTAATCAGCTTTATGAAATTTTAGTAAAATTAGATCCAAAAAGAGCTAAAACAATTCAAAAAGAAAACAAAAGAAGGTTGATCAGAGCTATAGAAATTGCTTCTAAATTAGGGGCAGTTCCTCCTTTAAAAAAAGAGCCTAAATATGAAATTTTAGTAGTAGCTCCTAATATTGAATTTAAAAAATTAGAGAAAAAAATACATAAAAGATTATTAAAAAGAATCAATGGAATTATAAAAGAGATTAAAAAATTAAGAAAATTAGGCTTAAGTTTTAATAGAATAATAAGCTTTGGATTAGAATATAGATGGTTTGGAAGATACATCAAGGGCGAAATTGATTTAAAAACTGCAGTTGAAAAATGCTATAAAAACATAAGAAGATTTGCCAAAAAACAATTAAATGAACTTAAAAAATTTGACTATGTATATTGGTTTAAAACTAAAAAAGATTTATTAAAAAAGGTAAGAGATTTTTTAAAAAATGAAAATGGATAATTTATTAATTTTTATAGGGCTTTTAATAATATCAATAGGAATACTTTTAAAATTAATTAATTTAGAAAAGCTGCCCTTGCTTCCCGGAGATATTTTAATTAAAAAAGAGAATTTTATTTTTTACTTTCCTATCACAACAGCTATAATTATCAGCTTGCTCCTTACAATATTATTTATGATTTTTAAAAAATAATATAGTTTATTAAAAAACTCTATTTAATGAAATTTTATTTTGCGGGGGAGGCAGGATTCGAACCTGCAACCTGCGGTTTTGGAGACCGCCGCTCTGCCAATTAGAGCTACTCCCCCTTAAAAAATTATAAATCTTCTTTTTTAATTTCAATTCCTAATTCTTCTAATTGTTCTTGAGAAACATCTGAGGGGGTTTCCATCATTGGATCTCTAGCTTCTCCTGTTTTAGGAAAAGCTATTACTTCTCTTATAGAAGGTTCATTTAATAAAATGGCTAAAATCCTATCTATGCCTAAAGCTATACCTCCATGAGGTGGAACTCCGTATTTGAAAGCTTCTAAGAGATGGCCAAACTTATTTAAAATATCTTCTTTTGTATTCCCCATTGTTTCAAAAACTTTTATCAATAACTCTGGATCATAAATTCTAATACTTCCTCCTCCTATTTCATATCCATTCAAAACAACATCATATTGTTCACTTAATAATTCTTCTGGATTTTTTTCTAGCATTTCAATTAATACTTTCTTTTCTTTGCTTCCTGATTTTGTTTTGGGCTGAGTAAAAGGATGGTGCATTGTGTCCCATCTATTTTCTGTTTCTTTCCATTCAAACATAGGGAAGTCTACAATAAAAGCAAAAGCTAATTCATCGGGGTTATTTGGATCTATTCTTAAATCTGGTTTATCGGAATTATATTTTAACATTACATCTTGATAAGTGTAAACAGGAAATGGATATTCTTTAATCTTTTTTTCTTGAAAAAGATTTTTTACTAACTCATACAAAAGTTCCTCAACTAATTTTAGAATATCTTCTCTTTCTACAAAACTCATTTCTATATCTATTTGTGTAAATTCTGGTTGTCTATCGCCCCTTGGATCTTCATCTCTAAAACATCTAGCAATTTGAAAATATTTTTCTAAGCCTGCTACCATTAAAAGTTGTTTATATTGTTGCGGTGATTGAGGTAAAGCATAAAATTTGCCTTTATGTAATCTTGAAGGAACTAAGTAATCTCTTGCACCTTCTGGAGTTGATTTTGTAAGAATCGGGGTTTCAACTTCTATAAATCCTTTGTTCACAAGAAAATCTCTAACAAATTTAATTACTTTACTTCTTAAAATTAAATTTCTCATCATTCTTTTTCTTCTAAGATCTATATACCTATATTTAAGTCTTACTTCTTCATTTATTTCATATCCATCTGTATCTATAGGAATTGGTAGAGGTTCGGCTTTATTCAAAATTTCTATTCGTCTTATAAGCATTTCAATTGTCCCAGTTTCTAAATCAGGATTTATCATTTTAGGGTCTCTTTCTTTTACAACTCCTTCTACTTTTACTACATATTCTGGTTTTAAAAACTTTGCAATTTCAAAGTATTCAGACTGAGCATCTATTAAACATTGAATTATGCCTGTTTTATCTCGCAAATCAAAAAATATTATCTTTCCATGTTCTCTTATTGAATGTACCCAACCATAAAGTACTATTTCTTCTCCTATTTTGTTTAAGGTATCAATTACACTAATTTCTTTCATTTTTAAAATAAATTATATTATAGTTTGAAAATCAATTTAATTTATTATTATAACAGGTACTATAAGGATATATGTAGTTACAGTACAATTGTTTAGTTTTGATGCTTTAAATTTAGGTATGTTTTTGCAGTATTTATTTAATTTCCTCATATATTGCTTTAATTTCTTATACTGGAAGAAACTTTAAATTTTTTTAGCTCGTAATCTTTCTGGCTTAGTAAAATTTCAAATTCTAATAATTTTCTTTTCGCTATTCTGATAAGCTTTTCCAAATCTAAAGCTTTTTTATGTAATTTTTCTCTTGTAGTAGTCATATTTTAATTTAATTATATCAAATACATCATAAAAAGTAGAAATGAGAAATGAGGAATGAAGCAGTCAATCTTGGAACGTATAGCTTCTCCTTTCCATAAACTAAATGTAACCTTTGTTTTGCATTTATAAGATACTATGGAGAATTATAGATACCTCTATATTTGAATATACGTATAAAAAGCAATCGCTGTTGATATGTAGATTAGATAAAAATTTAAATAGCGGTATAAAGAGTGATAGTCTTTTATATGGCTGTTCAAAAAATACAAATATTTAAATTGTCAATATCGGGATGTGCGACGTCCTAAGATTTTTAGTAGAAGTTTGCTCTATTGTTTGTGTATTATTTAAAAAATCTTTCTTATTTTTTATAAATCCAACTATGATGGCCACAGGTAATGA
>Ga0065718_1001917_pt1 | contig 26365 bp, 31 predicted proteins | sample GBSCel77sediment_2_FD_59105 | JGI IMG/M metagenome (GOLD analysis project Ga0065718, IMG submission 59105) | Hot spring sediment microbial communities from Great Boiling Spring, Nevada - cellulolytic enrichment CS 77C v3 (version 3) | ecosystem: Environmental > Aquatic > Thermal springs > Hot...
ACCACGACCTTCAGGGCTTCTCTTGCCTCCTGGCGTTTCCGGCGATAGAGGATGTACGCTTTGGCAACTTTGGCAAACCCATACTCAATCAGGGTCTCCTCCACCACATCCTGAATGGTTTCAATATCCACCACCGTATCCTGCCCGAACTTTTCGAAGAGCTTCTGGGTGACGATGATGCTCAGTTCCCGCGGAGTGGCCTCGTTCTCTTCGCCCACTGCCTGGAAGGCCTTGTAGATGGCTCGCTCAATGCGCTGCCGGTCAAAGGGGACGACGCGCCCATCCCTTTTCCGGACTTCTCGCGGCGTTAAGAGGTTCACAATATCTGTCATACCGATTCCCCCTTTGAAGCATTCTGTTCCCTGCTTAAGGAGAGCACGATTTCCATGAACTGGTCGATGTCCCGGAACTCCCGGTACACCGAGGCAAAACGGACATACGCCACCTGGTCAAGGGCTTTGAGCTTCTCCATCACCTTCTCTCCGATTCGGGAAGAGGGAACCTCCTCGTACCCCTCTTCCTGGAGTTCCCGCTCGATGTCGTCCACAATCCGCTCCAGCTCTTCAGACGATACCGGCCGCTTTTCGCAGGCTTTCATGAGGCCGTTGAGGATTTTCTTCCGGTCGAAGAGCTCTCTCGTCCCGTTCTTCTTGATGACCCGGAGGGGTTTCCGTTCATACCGCTCGTAGGTCGTGAAGCGGCGGTGGCAGGTGGGGCATTCCCTCCGGCGGCGAACCTCGGTGCCTCCCTCGACCTCCCGGGAATCAATCACCTTTGAATCCTCTGCGCCACAGTACGGACACCGCATGCTTCTCACCAATATATAGGGTTTTTTGTTCACTGTAAACACTAAATGTAGTATACATGAAGGAGGAGGGATGCGCAAGAGGAATGGAGAAGTATTTGGTGTCCTGGAGGAAAGAGGGTATAATTCTTGAAAACAGGGGAGTGGTGCTCCGTGTCCCAGCTGAACGTTCTTGTGAGTTTCGGTGCTGGCGTTCTGTCTTTTCTCTCACCCTGTGTCCTGGCCATTGCCCCGGCCTACCTTGGGTACGTTGTGGGCGTGGAAGCGCTTGAGCGTGACCGTCGCGCTACCCTCTTCCACACGGTGTTCTTCGTTCTGGGGTTTGTCGGGGTATTTGTGCTTTTGGGTATTGGAGCGTCAATGCTTGGAGGGGCGTTTTTCCGTTACCGGTTCTGGTTCACCCGGATTGCGGGAGCTGTCATCATCCTCTTTGGGCTTCAGGTGCTGGGGGCAGTGAAAATTCGAGCGCTCTATGCAGAACGGCGCCTTCGTTTTGAGGCGTCTTTCGGGGTTCTCCGGAGTCTTCTCCTTGGGGTCTCCTTTGGTCTGGGCTGGACTCCCTGTGTGGGTCCGGTGCTCGGGTCTATTCTCCTTTACGTCTCCGCGCTTGGACGGGTGTGGGAAGGGGGGTTGTTGCTCCTCGTGTACGCCCTTGGCCTTGCCCTCCCCTTTCTGCTCCTTGGGGCAGGGTGGGGATGGATGACGGGCGTGCTGCGCCGTCTGCAAAAAGGAGGAAGAATCGTGGAACTTGTAAGCGGCATCCTTCTTATAAGTTTGGGGGTTATGCTGGTGCTGGGGAAAATCGACGTCCTCCTTGGCCTTTTCGGGTCGTTCAACCCGGAGACCTGGCTTGTGGAGTAAGGAGCTGAGTGCAGTGCCTCTGGCAAAAAAGAGTAGTCAGCCAGTTAAGGCGTTTGGAGCGATTTCGAAAAAGCTCAACCTCTCTTCTCGGGTGTACCGGGGTGTGCATCCCATCCCCGTGGACCGCATCGTGGGGAGCGTGGGACGGGCTGCAGACCTTCTTCCGGGGTTCCGCCTGCGAAACCCCGATGTCCGTTACTACCGGATCCGGCGGGCCATGGAGCGGGGGGAAATCCTCCCGCCGATTATCGTGTACAAAGTTGGGGACGAGTACTACGTCCTTGATGGGAACCACCGGGTAGCGGTGGCGAAGGAGCTCGGTATGGAGTTCATCGACGCTGAGGTGATTGAATTTTTCCCATCAGAGCGCCGGGAAAGCAAGACCCTTCGGGCAAAGCGGGCGGAATTTGAAAATCTCACGGGTCTCAAGGGAATCGATGCCAGTGAACCCCGGCACTACGACTCGTTCCTCAACTACATTAAGGACTACGCCCAGCGTATGGAGCTCTTTTTGGGGCGGAAGGTTCCCCTCAAAGAGGCAGCGCTCAACTGGTTCCTCTGTGTGTACACCCCGGCGGTTCAGGCTATCGTGGAGAAGGGACTTGAAGAGGCTTTCCCGGAGAAAAGCCTTGCGGATATTTTTGCCTACATCATGGACTACAAGTGGTACAAAAGTCAGAAAGAGGGATACGACATCGGTTTTGATGCCGCTTTGCAGGGATTCGTCGAGGAGATTGTGGGGAAGAAGGAGGGCGTGGAGGAGGAAAAGAAGAAAGGTCTCGTGCAGCGATTCGGAGGAATCCTTGAGGAGGTTCTGCCATGGCTCAAGAGGGAGTGAAGTGGCACGCCCTTTCCTGGGATGAGGTGGCGAAAACCCTTGGAACGGATACGGTGCAGGGGCTTTCAGAGGAAGAGGCCAGAACTCGCCTGCTCCAGTACGGACCCAATGTTCTTCTGAAAAAGAAAGGCAAGAGCATCCTGGCCATGTTCTTCGAGCAGTTCCGGGATTTCCTGGTACTCATCCTCCTTGGGGCAGCGGTGATTTCCCTTGTACTGGGCGAGGTGACGGATTCTCTGGTCATTGTGGCCATCCTCGTCGTCAACGCCTGCCTCGGGGTGTTCCAGGAATACCGGGCGGGAAAAGCCCTGGAAGCCCTCAAGAAAATGAGCGTCCCGGAATGCGAGGTCATACGCTCGGGAGTGCCAAAGAGAGTGAGCACGGAGCTCCTTGTTCCTGGGGATATCGTTGTGCTTCGGGAGGGCGATATCGTTCCTGCAGACCTCCGCCTCCTTGAAGCCAAAGCACTCCGGATTGACGAGGCCAGCCTCACCGGTGAGTCTGTTCCTGTGGAGAAGGCTACCGAAGTACTCCCCGAGGATACCCCGCTTCCTGAGCGGGTGAATATGGCGTTTTCCGGGACGGTCGTCACGTACGGGCGGGGGAAGGGCATTGTGGTGGCCACAGGGATGGCACGGGAAATCGGGAAGATTGCCGCCCTCCTTGAGGAAGAGGAGGAGACCGTTACCCCCCTGCAGAAGCGTCTTGCCGGGTTGGGGAAACTCCTTGGGCTTCTAACCATCGGTATCTGTGCCCTGGTGTTCCTCCTTGGGGAATTGCGGGGAGAGCCGCCCTTTGAGATGTTCATGACTGCAGTGAGCCTCGCGGTGGCGGCGATTCCGGAGGGACTCCCTGCAGTGGTGACGGTAGTGCTGGCCCTTGGGGTTTTCCGGATGAGCAGGCACCACGCGATCGTGCGGAAACTTCCTGCCGTTGAGACCCTGGGTTGCACCACGTACATCTGTACGGACAAAACCGGGACGCTCACTGAGAACCGGATGGTGGTTCGAAAGGCGTGGACCTTTGGTCAGGATCTTGGGCGGCTTTTGACGATTGCCACGCTCTGTAACGATGCCTTCCTGGGGGAAGGATCCTCCTCCGGTGACCCCACAGAGGTTGCCCTCCTTGAGTATGCAAAACGCCAGGGCTTTCCCTGGCAGGAACTCCGAATAAACCACCCTCGTCTTGATGAGATTCCCTTTGATTCTGCCCGGAAGCGAATGACCACGCTCCACCTTTTTGACGGGCGGTATCTCCTTTTCGTCAAGGGAGCTCCCGAGATTCTCCTTGAGCGGTGTTCCTGGTATGAGGCCGAGGGAGGTATTTTCCCCCTTGGAGAAGAGGAACGGAAAAGAGTTGTCACGGAGCTTGCGTCCATGGCAGAAGAGGCCCTGAGGGTTCTGGCCTTTGCCTTCCGTGAGCTTCCTGATGGGAAGCTCGACGAAGGGAAGGAAGAGGACCTGGTGTTCGTGGGGCTTGTAGGGATGATGGACCCGCCGCGGAAAGAAGTTTACGGAGCACTTGCTGAAGCGAAGGGAGCGGGAATCAGGACCATCATGATTACCGGCGACAGTGCGCTCACGGCCTCAGCCATTGCCCGGGAACTGGGTCTGCTTGATGATGGGGATGAGGTCCTCACGGGGCAGGAGCTCGAGCGCCTTTCCCGCGAAGAGTTACGGGAGCGAATCACAAGAACCAAAGTTTTTGCCCGGGTCTGGCCGGAACAGAAGCTCCGCATTGTTGAGGCGTTGCAGGAGAATGGCGAAGTTGTAGCCATGACAGGAGACGGAGTGAACGATGCTCCGGCTCTCAAGAAGGCTGATATCGGTATCGCCATGGGTATCACCGGAACGGACGTGGCTAAAGAAGTCGCCGATATGGTGCTTGCTGATGACAATTTCGCCACCATTGTGCGGGCGGTGAAGGAGGGGAGAATGATTTTCGACAACATCCGGAAGTTTGTGGTGTACCTTCTCTCCTGCAATCTCGGGGAAATCGGATCGGTCTTCGTCCCGATTCTCCTTGGGCTTTCCCGACCGCTTGCGCCGGTGCAGATTCTCCTTGTGAACCTCGTCACCGACGGACTCCCCGCCCTGGCCCTGGGGGTTGAGGTCCCCGAGCCCGACCTCATGACCCGTCCGCCTCGCCATCCCAAAGAAGGCATTCTGACCCCCCTGTACCTGCGGACTGTTCTCTTCGGAGCGGCCTTTATCACTCTGGCGGTGGTGGTCGCTTTTGTCCTGGGTTTGCGTCTTTGGGGGCGTTCATACTGCAAGGACCATCGCCTTTGTCACGCTTTCTCTTGGGGAGCTCTGGAGGGCGTACAGCTTTCGCTCGGAGCGCCTGAACGCCTGGAAGGTGGATCCAAGGGACCAATCTTTTCCTCCTTGAAGCCTGCGGGATTTCCCTCAGTGTGGTGTTGCTCACCGTCTTTGTCCCTTTCCTTCGGGAGATTTTCGACACACATTTTTTGACGTTCTGGCAGTGGATGTTCGCCCTGGGCTTTTCTCTNNTGTCCTTCCTGGCCTTTGAGATTCGAAAAATCTTCGTGAGGGGGGATAGAACGTGGAACTGAAGCTTGTGGCCCTTGAAAACCCTAAAGGGTACAACGTCATTCTCGGACAGGCGCACTTCATCAAGACCGTGGAAGACCTCCACGAGGCCCTTGCGACCTCTTCCCCGCACCTCAAGTTCGGTATTGCCTTCTGCGAGTCTTCTGGACCCTGTCTTGTGCGGTACAGTGGGAATGATGAGGAGCTTGTGGAGCTGGCGAAGAAAAACGCTCTTTTGCTTTCGGCAGGGCATGTGTTTGTGATTTTCCTCAAAGAGGGGTATCCTATTAATGTGCTCAATGCCGTGAAAATGGTCCCCGAGGTGTGTCGCATTTTCTGCGCCAGTGCCAATCCCATTCAGGTCATCCTTGTGGAAACAGAGCAGGGGAGGGGAGTCCTCGGGGTGGTGGACGGACTGAAGACCAAGGGAGTGGAGACCGAAGGGGACATTGCAGCGCGGAAGGTCCTCCTCAGGAAATTCGGGTACAAGCTGTGACGTGAGGTGAGCATGAAGCGAAGTGGTTTCGCTGACCTGCCACTCCATGGGGGGCAGTGCCCTCCATGGCTCTTCGAGCGAATGAAAAGGCTTGGCGGGTGCATTATTGAGGCTATCGTTGCGCTCTTTGGACCTGAGGAATTCCTCCGTCGCATTGCCGACCCGGTGTTCTTCCAGTCCCTGGGGTGCCTCCTTGGGTTTGACTGGCACTCAAGCGGCCTCACCACGACCCTCTGCGGAGCACTGAAGGAGGCCGTCCGGGGAAAGGAGAAAGACCTGGGGCTTTACATCTGCGGGGGGAAGGGAGGAACTTCGAGGAAAACTCCTGAGGAAATCCTGCACCATGCCGAAAAGGATGCACTTTCTTTTGGGGAAGAGTTCGTCGCCTACAGCAGGCTCAGCGCTAAAATACGATAACACCGCCCTGCAGGATGGGTATACCCTCTACCACCACGTGTTTTTCTTCACCTCCTCAGGAAAGTGGTCCGTGGTCCAGCAGGGGATGAATCCCGACACCCGCTTTGCCCGGAGGTACCACTGGCTGGGAGAACGCGTGGAGGATTTCACCTGCGAACCCCATGCGGGAATCTGTGGCGTTCGGGAGGCGGAGGTCCTGAACCTCGTAGCCCGGGAGAGCAAGCCCTGTCAGGAGGGTATCGTGGCGATGCTTGGGGAAGGCTTTTCTGTCCTCCGGAAAACTGTCTCTGATGCGCTCCGGCATCTTGTCCTTCCCCGCCGCCATCACATCCGGGAGGAAGACTTTGACCTTTCCCGGATGGAGAAGACCCTGGCACTCCTTTGCGAGCAGAAGCCGGGGAGTTTCCTCGAGGTTCTGGCCTCCCGGGGTGTTGGACCCAAGACCCTGAGGGCACTGGCGCTCACCGCAGAGGTGGTTCTCGGGACACCTCCAAGCTACACCGACCCGGTGAGCTTTTCCTTTGCCCATGGAGGTAAAGACGGTACCCCCTTTCCTGTGGACCGCAAGGTCTACGATACGACCATTGACTTCTTCTCCCAGATTGTGGGACGGATGCAGGTCAGTGTCTCGGAGAAGAAACGGATGTATGAGCAGCTGAAGCTCCTTGGAGGAGAGGAGGGAAGGCGATGGATGCTCTGGAAGCATTGAGGACTCGCCGTTCTATCCGGCGCTTCGCTCCGCAGGCGGTGGAGCGGGAGAAAATCGAAACCATTATCGACTGTGCCCGGCTTGCTCCTTCGGCGAACAATCTCCAACCCTGGGAGTTCGTGGTGGTGACGGACCAGAAAAAGCGCGAGGAAGTTGCCAGACTCACCGATTACGGGAAGTTCATCCGTGAGGCTCCGGTTCTCGTTGCGGTATTCTGCAAGGAGACCAAGTACTACCTTGAGGATGGGTGTGCGGCGACGGAGAACATTCTTCTCGCTTCCTGGGCCCTTGGCCTTGGGTCCTGCTGGGTGGCGGGGGACAAAAAGCCTTATGCGGAGGAAGTGCGCCGCCTTCTGGGGGTTCCGGAAGGGTACCGCCTGGTGAGCCTTATTGCCATAGGGTATCCGGCTGAGGTGCCAAAAGGGCCATATATTCAAGCGGGAGCTGCGAGAGGTTCTCCACGTGGGAGGAGTTCTGGAGGGAGGGTGGGGGCGGGGTGCGGGGTAGGAGTGCTTTCCGACAGTCACGACCATCTGACCGAACTCCGGAGGGCTCTGAAGGTCCTGCAGGAGGAAGGGGCGTGAGCTCATCATTCATGCTGGAGACTACGTGGCACCATTCTCAGTGGCGGTCCTTGCGGAACTCACCATCCCCTGGTTTGGGGTGCTGGGCAACAACGACGGGGAGATCCTGGGGATTTTCCAGAAGTCCGAAGGGCGGATCAAAGCCCCCTTCCTGGAACTCGAAGAGCGGGGTTTTCGGATTTTCGTTTCCCATTTCTACCAGCCNGCAAAGCTCGCCTTTGCAAGCGGTCACTACGACCTCGTGGTGTACGGCCACACCCACGAGGCAATCATCAAAGAGGAGGGAAAAACAATCCTTGTGAATCCTGGAGAGGTGTGTGGTCTTTTGAGTGGAAGACCAACGGTTGCCCTCTGTGACCTTGAGAAGAGGGTGGCGAAACTCCTCGATATTTGATTTAATAGTGGCAAATCTCTGGGAGGTTGGGTATGCAGATTCTGCGAGAGCACTTTGTGCGGCAGCTCACCGAGCTCCAGGAAGACCTGGTGAGCATGACCCATGCGGCAGAGAAGATGCTCCAGATGGCGGTGGAGTCCCTGAAGGAGCGGGATGTTGAGAAGGCAAGAGAGGTCATCGCCCTCGATGACGTTGTGGACGATTACAACTTCAAAATCGAGGAGAAGTGTCTCCGCATGATTGCCCTGCAGCAGCCGGTGGCGAAAGACCTGCGGGTGATTGCTGCTATTTTGAAAATCATTACCGATGTGGAGCGTATCGGGGACTACTCCATCGACATCGCCAAGTTCAGCATCCGCCTTGCGGAGAACCCCGTCTTTCGGCCCTTCGTCGAGGTCCCCAAAATGGCGGAAATCGTCGTCCATATGCTCGAGGAAACCATCACCGCCTTTCTCCGCCGGGACCTGGGCATCGTCCAGAAAGTGGTCGATGCCGATGCTCAGGTGGATGCCCTGTACCGGGCCATTCATGAGGATGTGGTGCAGAGTATTGAAGCTGACCCTAAGGTGGCCCGCCAGGCCATCTGGATTCTCATGATTGCCCGGTACCTCGAGCGCATCGGCGACCATATCACGAACATTACCGAGCGCATCTACTACATGGAGACCGGAGAGATGCTCGAACTCCACCAGTGAGGAGGGAGGAGGATGGAGGAGCGGACTGTATGGTATTTTGAAGCTCCGGGTCCTCAGAATACGGAGAAAGCCCTGGAGTGTGCAGTGAAGAGGGCAAAGGAGGGCGGCATCGCCTACCTTGTGGTGGCTTCGAGTTCTGGAGAGACTGCCCTTCGTCTTGGGGAGAAGGCGCGCCAGGAAGGGTACCAGGGGAAAATCGTGGTGTGCACGTACCATGCCGGGTTTTCCGGAGGGGACGAGATTTCTCTCTCTCCTGAGCGGCGGGCTCTCCTTGAGTCCATGGGGATGACCGTGGTGCAGGGGTCTCATGCGCTGAGTGGTATTTCCCGGTCGTTCCGCCAGCGTTTTGGGGNTTTGAGTATTCCTGAGGTCATCGCCGAGAGTTTCCGGCGGATTTCAGAGGGGTTCAAGGTGGCGGTTGAGGTGGCCATCATGGCTGCCGACGCGGGGGCAATTCCCACAACCCAGGATGTCATCGCCCTGGGAGGGAGCGGGAAGGGGGCGGATACGGCAATTCTCCTTCGTCCCTGCCACCAGAATTCGTTTTTTGACCTCAAAATTCGGGAGATTCTTTGCATGCCCCGATCATAGAGGAAGGAGGAGCACAAAATGGGAGTTCTCACGTTTCGTGCCTCGGGTGAGTGGGCTGGAGGTCTGCGGGTTGACGCGAAGGTGCGGCATTTCTCTCTGAGCTTTGACGAGCCACCCTCTCTCGGCGGGAAGGATTCCGCCCCCAATCCTGTGGAGGGGCTTCTTGCGTCGCTTGTGGGGTGTCTCGGAATCGTGACGGTTGTTGTCGCCCGGGAGAAGAACCTGCCTGTGGAGGGTGTTTCCATTGAGGTCGAAGGAGATCTCGATCCCCGGGGCTTTATGGGACAGTACGATGTTGTCCGCCCCGGGTTTCTGGCTGTCCGCTTCGTGGTGAAGGTGCGGGGGAAGCTCTCCTCCGATGACCTTGCGGCGCTCCTTAAGGAAGTGGAAAAGCGGTGCCCCGTTTCTGATGTGTTGAGTAACGGTACTCGGGTTGAGGGAAAAATCGAAAGCGCCTGAAGAAGGGGACGCGGTATGCGCGCCGCAGTTCTTGAGGATTACGACCGCCTCGTCATCCGGGAGGTTCCCGACCCTTCCCCAAAAGAGGGGGAAGTGCTGGTGCGTGTTCGGGCGTGTTCTGTTTGTGGCTCGGACATCCGTATTTTCCACTTCGGGAACCCCCGGGTGAAGTTCCCCCAGATTATCGGGCATGAAATCGCCGGGGATGTCGTGGCTGTTGGCCCCGGGGTGACCAAATTCCAGGTGGGGGACCGGGTGGCCATCGGTGCTGATGTTCCCTGTGGAGCCTGCTACTGGTGCCAGAACGGGATGGGCACAAACTGTGCCATCAACTACGCCATCGGGTACCAGTTCCCCGGAGGGTTTGCCGAATACATCCTCCTCAACGCCCTGACCGTCACCCAGGGGGCAGTGCATCGGATTCCTGAGAACCTCTCGTACGACGAGGCTTCTCTCGCCGAACCCCTGGCCTGTGCCATCAACGGCCTTGAGATGAGCCAGCTTGGTGTAGGGGATACACTCCTTATTATCGGTGCCGGTCCCATCGGGTGCATGATGATTGAGATGGGCCGCTTTATGGGGGCAACAAATATCATCGTTATCCAGCGTTCTTTGAGGCGCCTGGAGATGGCGAAGAAATTCGGTGCCGACCACTATTTCCTTGCCGACGACCCGGACCTTGAGGCAAAGGTTTTCGAGGCGACTGGGGGAGAAGGAGCGGATGTGGTGATGGTCACCTGCGCCTCTCCCGATGCCCAGGAGATGGCATTGCGCCTTGCCCGTCACCGGGCGCGAATCAATTTCTTCGGTGGATTGCCAAAAGGATGCCCGGAACATCTCTATCCCGAGTAACCTCATCCACTACCGGGAGTGCATGGTCCTTGGGACCCATGGGAGCCTTCCTCGCCATCACAGGAAAGCCCTGCAGGTGATGGCAAAAGGCATGGTGCATCCTTCCTGGTACATCACCCACCGCTTTCCCCTTGAGGCCATCCACGAGGCCTTCCGGGTGGCCGAATCCCATGAAGGGCTCAAGGTTGTGGTCAACCCATGACCCAGGTTATGAAGGCGCTGGTTCTTGAGGGTAGGGGTCGCCTGCGCCTTGCCGAAGTCCCGATTCCTGAGCCGAGACCCGGAGAGGCCCTTGTCCGGGTTCGGGCCTGTGGCATCTGTGGCTCGGATCTCCCCCGGATTTTCGGGGACATTGCCTACTTCTACCCCCTCATTCCAGGACACGAATTTTCAGGAGAGGTCGTGGCTGTGGGAGGGAGAGAAGATGAACGGTGGGTAGGAGAACGGGTAGTGGTGTACCCCCTCCTTCCCTGTCGGAAGTGCCCCTACTGTGAAATGGGGTGGTATGAGCTCTGTGAGGACTACGGGTACCTTGGCTCTCGCCAGAACGGTGCATTTGCCGAGTACGTCGTGGCGCCTGTGGCGAATCTCCTCCCCCTTCCGGGGAACCTTTCCTTTGAGGAAGGTGCTCTCACCGAGCCTGCGGCGGTGGCGTTCCATGCCGTCCGGCGTGTGGGTGAGGTTATGGGGAAAAGCGCGGCCGTATTCGGTCTTGGACCGGTGGGGCTGCTCCTTGGGATGTGGCTGAAGCTTGCGGGGATTCGGCGACTCATCGGGTACGATGTGGACGAGCACAAATTCGCCTTAGCAAGGAATCTGGGTTTTGACGTGACGCTTTTCCCCTCCTTTTTCCCCGCAGATCCTGAAGGCATCGACCTTGTGGTTGAGGCTTCAGGTAACGCCAGAGCTCTGGTGGATGCCCTGAAGCTTGTGCGCAAGAAGGGGAAGGTGTTGCTTTTGGGGAACCAGGAGCAAGAGCTCACCCTCCAGCCGACGGATTTCGGGCACATCCTCCGAAAGGAACTCACGGTTTTTGGGAGCTGGAACTCGAGTTTCACCTTCCTTGATTCTGACTGGAAGAAGGTTCTTGACCTTGCTGCCGGGGGGCGGGTATCCTTTGCCCCGCTGATTTCACACCGCATCCGTCTTGAGGAAGCGCCGGCTTTTCTTTCAGGAATGCGGGAGCGACGGCTGTCGTATGTGAAGGTGGTGCTTGTCCCGTGAAGACGAAGATCTCGGCGTCTCTGGACTGTGCGAACTACCTCGCCCTCCTTGAGGATGTCCGGAAGCTCGAGCGAGCCGGAATTGAGATGCTCCACATCGACATCATGGATGGAGTGTTCGTGCCCAATTTTGCCATTGGGACCAACCTCCTGAAGAAGCTCCGTCCCCAGACCTCGCTCTTTTTTTGATGTCCACCTTATGGTGGTGAACCCCGAGGCGCACTTCTCGCTCTTTGCCCAGCTTGGAGCCGACAGTATCACCTTTCATGCCGAGGGGAACCCGCGGCTGCACCACCTGGTTGACGCGGTGAAAAAGCTTGGCAAGAAAGTAGGCATTGCCCTGAACCCCTCCACAAGCCCGGAGTTTTTGCGCTATCTCCTCCCCTACCTCGATCTTGTCCTCTGCATGACCGTGGATCCGGGTTTTGTGGGACAGAAGTTTGTCCCCGAAGTCGTGGCCAAAGTGGAGGTCATCCGAAAGATGAGCCTTGAACTCGGCGTTGCCGTTGATATTGCCGTCGATGGGGGGAGTCAGTGAGGAAACCGTGCCCCAGCTCAAGAGAGCCGGGGCCAATGTGTTTGTGGCCGGGACTTCGAGCATCTTCTCAGGGAGAGAAGACCTCGAAGTAGCGGCGCGACGCTTCAGGGAGTTCTGTGAACGTCTCTGAGCCCTAATGTTCACTGAAAGCGGCAAACGCCGGTATCCGGAAGAGGCTGAGGATGAGTACAGTAAAGGCAATGGTGTTGAGTGGCACACTCACAAGACGAGGAATAAGGAGAATCTTCCAGGGCATGTCGAAGAGAGTATGGAGGAAATAAGGGGTGAGGAAGAGCCCTACACCCACCTGGGGAATGGCTACAGCGCAGAAAACCCGAAGAGCCTTCGAGCGGAAGGGAAGAAGCGACACAACTCCTGGAATCACTCCGTAGAGGCTTGAAGTCAGGGTGAAGTGGGGGAAATACGGCCCCATGGGGCTGAGGACAAAACCGATGATGTCTGCAAGGGCCCCTGTGAGAGCACCGGAAATGGGTCCAAGGAGAATGCCGCTGAGGATAATGGGAAGAGTCCCGAAACCAATCCGTACGCCTTCAATGCCGCCGATAGCGATGCGGAGGCTGGCGAATCGGGTGAGCACCACACTCATGGCGATGAAGATACCCGTGAAGGCAAGGTGGCGAACTTTCTCGCGCATTGGACAACCTCCCCTGGCGCCGGTTTTCCGGTATTGTACCGTACCCTGAGGGGGCCTGCAAGTGATGTCGTCCCCTGTTGCCCTGGTGTTCTGTCCAGGTTACGATGAGGAGGAGGTGGAGAAAGCCGTTCGCCAGGGTTTTGCCCTTTTTGGGGGACCGGGGGCGCTGTGCCCCGGGGCAAAGAGCGTGCTCCTCAAACCCAATCTCCTTGTAGGTGAGGCTCCGGAGCGAGCTGTGACTACTCACCCTGCGGTGTTCCGGGCGGTGGCGAAGGTGTTCCTGGAAGCGGGATACCGGGTGGGATTCGGGGATTCCCCTGCCTTCGGGTCGCCTGAGAGTGTGGCGAAAAAGGCTGGTATCCTCGAGGTGGCCCGGACTCTGGGTGTGGATTTCGCGGATTTTACCCATGGGGTGGAGGTGGATTTTCCGGAAGGCGTGCAGCACAGGAAATTCACCATCGCCAGGGGGGTCGAGGGAGTACGACGTCCTTGTGAGCCTTCCAAAGTGGAAAACCCATGGACTTACCAGGGTCACAGGAGCGGTGAAGAACCAGCTTGGGTGCGTTCCAGGGGTGCGGAAAGGGGAGTACCACTTTCGTATTCCTGATGCCACACTGTTTTCCCGGATCGCTCGTGGATCTCAACCGTCTCCTCCGTCCGGCATTCTTCGTCATGGACGCAGTGGTAGCGATGGAGGGTAACGGCCCCCGAAACGGAAAACCCCGTTTCATGGGGCTTCTGGCCTTTTCCCGGGATCCCGTGGCCCTTGACGCCACCCTGGCACGGTTGATTCACCTTGATCCTGCTCTTGTCCCCACCTGCTCTGAGGGTGAGCGCCTTGGCCTGGGGACGTGGCGAAAAGAGGCCATCGTACTCTGGGGAGACGATCCCAGGCGCTTTGAGCAAAGAGATTTTGAGGTCCTGCGGATACCCCGGGTGTCTCCTTCGAGGAAACTCTTTCTCCCCCTTGTGCGCCGTTTCCTCCTTCCCTACCCAGTCATCCGGCGGGAGCTCTGCAAAGGTTGTGGGGTGTGCACTGAGGTTTGTCCTGCGCATCCTAAGGCCCTGTGCTGGAACGAGAGACTTCGTCTCCCTTCTATAGACTCCACCCGGTGCATTCGCTGTTTCGTGTGCCAGGAGGTGTGTCCCCAGTGGGGCGATTCTGGTTGGTGTTCCCCTTGTGCGGAGGATGCTGGGAAGATGGCATGATTCTTTATGTTCTTCTGCGGGAGGGTGAGACGTATGGAAGAGCGCATAGAAATGGATGTGGCACTGAGCCAGGGTCTGCGTCGTTTACCGGTGTACCTGCTCCTTGACACCTCAGGGAGCATGGCGGGAGCACCCATTCAGGCCCTCCAGGAGGGGGTGGCGCTGTTCAAGCGAGAAGTGGAGAACGACACTTTCGCCCGGGAGACGGTCTGGGTTTCAGTGATCACCTTTGGAAAAGAGGTGGAGAACCTCACCCGGGGGCTTGTGCCCATTGACCAGCTGACCCTTCCTCCCCTTGAGGCGGGAGGATACACTCCCCTTGGACAGGCACTTCAGCTGCTCATCGAATCCCTCGACCGGGATGTGAAAAAAGCTGTTCCGGGAGGAGAAAAAGGTGACTGGAAGCCCCTCGTCTTCATCCTCACCGACGGGAAACCCACCGACGACTGGCGAACCCCACGAGAAGAACTGCTCAAGCGGAGAGAACGCAAGGTGCTCAACGTGATTACCGTAGGTTGTGGTCCGGACATCGATGAGGCCACGCTTCGGGAAATCGCCATTGGGCCAAGCTTCAAGATGGACTCCGACGCTGCGTCGTTTTCCGCCTTTTTCCGCTGGGTCTCTCAAACTGTGCGCACCGTGAGCAAGACCCTTTCGCGGCCTCAGGGCCAAGGTGAGGGCTCACCTATGTCCATACCCATGCCTCCAGACGTTCTGCAGTACATCCCATAGGGAGGTGTGAACATCCCTCAAGGATTCATCGCTGGCGACCGGGTGCTTTCGTCCTTCAACACTCATCCGGAGTGGATTGCCGTTTTTGGAACCCTTGGACGGTATAGCTTCGTTGGTGGCAGCGCCGTGGGAAGGTTGCATTCCCGGGAACGCAGGGGTCGGGAAGACAGCCTCCTCGTTCGGTCGAAGGGTGACTGGCTCTGCGTTGCCGTGGCTGATGGGGTCGGGAATGCCCCAAAGGGGGTGTGGGGGTCGGCGCTGGCGGTGAGTGCTTTCACCGACCGGGTGCTCTTCCACCTCCCCTATAGTTGTACGAGAAAGGCCCGTCGTGTTTCCGGGACAAAGGGAACCTTCGAGGAAGACGCCGCTTCCTTTTCCCTGGCGGGATGGCACGAGGTGGGAGTACTCAGCTTTTTCCAGGAAGGGGAGGCGGAAAAAGGGGAAATCCCTCCTTGGGAAACCGTTCAGGAATACCTTTTTGAAGCCGGTGAGTACACGCACCGGGTGCTCCAGGACTTAGCCCAGCGGGAGGGAAGGGACCCACAGGATTTCGCCACAACGTTGCTTTGTTGCCTTTTCCATGTGGCCGAGGAAAAGGGGGTGTTCTTCCACATTGGAGATGGAGCGCTCCTTGGTGTTCGAAAAAGACGGAAAGAGTGTGCTCATGAGCGTTCAGGAGGGACGTGATACGGGTGAGGTGGAGGTGCTAACCCAGCCTGACTGGCGGGACTTCTGCCGTGCCGGAACCTTTGATTTCCGAAAGGACCATCTTTCGGCCTTCATGCTCATGACTGACGGTCTTGCTGATGATTGTCTCTACGGGCCTCCGGAGGATATCACTGACCGTTTTGCCCTGGACATTCTTCGGGAGATTCGCGCGACTTCGAGTCGTGAGGTGGCGGCGCGGCGCCTCGTTTTCTGGCTGGGGACGTATACGCTTCCCGGGAGTTTTGACGATCGAACGCTTGTTGTGGTGTACCGATGAGGGTCACAACTGTTTCTCCTTTTCCCTTTGTGCCGAAACGTCTTGAGGTCGAGGGCCCGGTATTCGTGGGCGGTGAAGGAGAAGTGTACTTCAGCCGCTGCGGGAACTTCGTGGTAAAGGTGTACCACGACAGAACCCTCCCTCCCGAAAAGGAGGAGCTCCTCCGGCGGGTCCTCGCTCTGGGCAAGAACCTGGGGGAGGAGGCCAATTTTCTTTGCTGGCCTGTGGCGCTGGTGCGAGAAATTGACGGGTGGCGGAGGATTGGAGTGGTGACGAAACGAATCCCCCGCCCCCCNTTTCGGGAGCTCGTCGATTACATCTTCAGTCCCCGGGAGTTCAAGAGGGCAGTGGAAGAGGGAGCGAACTGGCTCAACTACCTCCAGGTGGCCCACAGTATCGCCCGGACTGTGGCAGCACTCCACGGGAAGGGGTGTGCCCATGCCGATCTCCATTTTGGCAACTTCCTGGTGGATATCCGCAAGGGCCTTGCGGTGCTCATCGACCTTGACGGTCTTGTAGTCCCGGGGTTTCTCCCTCCTCAGGTTGCGGGGATGATGCCCTTCATGGCTCCGGAAGTGGTCATGGGCAGAGAAACCCCAAATCAAAGGACTGACCGGCACAGCCTCGCAGTCCTTGTCTTCCACACACTCCTTTTCCGAAACCCCCTGCAGCCTCTCGTCTGCTACGCTGAGGATCCAGAAGAGGACGAACGGCTCGGGTGGGGGAACGATGGCGCTCTTCAGCGAGCATCCCCTGGATTTCCGGAATCGTCCCGAGCGCCTGGGGGTACCGCTTTTCCGCCGGGGTGTGCTCAGTTACCGCATGCTCCCTCCCCACCTTCAGGAGCTCATTGAGCGGAGTTTCCTCGAAGGCCTTCGTTCTCCTGAGCAGCGTCCCCTGGCGCGGGAATGGGAGCGGGCGCTCTTTTTCGCCTTTTTCGAGCTCTGGCGGTGCTTGAAGTGCGCCCAGTACTTCCCGTATCCGTACTGGATGCCCCTTCCCCTTCGCCGCTGCCCCTTCTGTGGGGAGACTGTGCGCCGTCCCCACCCGGTGGTGTGCAGCGTCCTCGAGAGGAAAGGTCAGGGGGTTCTGGTCGCGGCAAAGCGGAAAATTGTCCTCGGACACCGGTTTGCCCTGGTGGCCAAAATGCTCCACGGCCAGAGGGAGGACGAAATCCTCGGGGAAGTCCGGTGGAAGGAGGGCGAAGGGTACGTTTTTTCGGGGTATGGGGCACTGGCAGGTGGTTTTCCCCTGTGGGGAGCGCCGGAAAGTCGAGCCGGGAGAATGTGTTCTCCTGAGACAAAATCTCCTTCTGGTCTTTGGGGATTTCGCCCTGAGGGTTGAGGAAGATGGCCTTTGAAGACACCCTTAAGAACGGTCTTACCAGACTTCTTACTGCTTCCCGGGGGGAGGAAAAGCCTTCTCCTGAGGAGGAAGGGGCGCTGTCCTTTCGGGATTTTCGGCCTGTTTTCCCCGAAGAACCGCTTGTTCCCTCAGGTGGTTTTGTGGTGTTCCATCCAGGGGACTACGTGTTGCGGGACCAGGTGGTTCTTACCCCTCCCTTTTTCCTTGTGGGAATGAAGGGGACGGTGCTTTTCCGGGATGGGGAGGTAGTCCGGGTTGAGGGAAGGGGAGAGGGAAGGGTCCGGGGTGTGGCCTTTTCACTCCGGGGCCGGCACAAGGGCAACGTGGCGGTGGTCCTGCAGGGCCGGGTGGTGTTCGAGGAGTGCCTTTTCCGGGGAGGTGTGCGGGAAAAACTGAGCTGGATGGGGAATGGTGTCGTGGTGGCGAAGGGGGCCTCGTGCATCTTTCGCCGCTGTGTTTTTCTGAGGAACGAGGCGGCAGGAATTCTCGTTGAGAGCGGGTCCCGGATAACAGTCGAGGATTCGCTCTTTCTTGAGAACGGAGGAGAGGGGATTCTTCTTCGGCGTGGTGCCGTTGCGGTGGTCCGGAACTCCCGCTTTATCAGGAATGCCTGGGGGGTTACCTGCGGGTCGCTCCTCCTTTTTGAGGGGAACGAGGTGCTGGAACACACGGTTGGTGGGATGTGTTTCCTGAGGGAAGCAGAGGGCATTTTTGCGGGGAACCGGATTGTCGAAAACCCTCTGGGGGTGATGCAAAGCAGGAATAGCCGCGTTATCTGGGGGACGAATCTCCTCGAGGGGAACCGGGTTGCCCTCCTCGAGGAATGACGGTCTGTGAGTCCCCAAGGAGGTACCGGANGAANACGGCAAGGAGNATCACNCCNCCTCCAAGCAGGGCGAAACGTCCTGGAGACTCTCCAAAGGCAAGGAAGACCCAGAGGGGGTTGAGGACTGGCTCAATCATTGGAATCAGGCTGGCCTCAAGAGCCTTAACCTTCCGTATGGCCTGGGCATAGAGGAGGTAGGAAAGCCCAATCTGCACCGTTCCAAGGAGCACAAGTCCTGTGAGGCTCCACCCACCGGGGAAGGGGCCGAAGCAGAAGGGGAGGCCTGCCAGGGCGGCGAAGAGATTGCCCACAAACACCGACTGCAAGGGTTCAGCGTCTTTTTGCATTCGCAGGGTGACGATGAGGAAGGCAAAGGCAATGCCGCTGCCAATGGCCACGAAGTTTCCAAGCATGTTCCCCAGGCTCAATTGGTCAAGGAAGAAGAGCACCATTCCTCCAACCACGAGGACCACGGAGATCCAGTCGAAACGGGAGGGAACCTCGCCAAGGAACCACTGGCTGAGGAGGGCAACATACACAGGAGCGCCATACTGGAGGAGGATGGCGTTGGCAGCGGTGGTGAGTTTTGTTGGCAAGCACAAAGAGCACCACCGTTGCGGCGTAGGCAAGGCCTCCGAGAACCTCAAGGCGGGTAAAGCGGAGGCGGGGGCGGAAAAAGCAGAGGAGAAATCCGCAGGCAATGGCGCTCCGGGCTCCGGCAATCGCCACAGGATTCCAGCTGACGAGCTTGATGAGCAGGCCGCCAAGACTCCAGAATAGAGCAGCAGCAAGGAGATAAACAATGGCCCGTTTCCGCGACATGGTCAGGTTGCCGGGATTTTCCGGTTATTGATGGACTTCTCGCTGCTTCTTCTCTATGTACATGCTGGAGAGCACCGAGAAGAGTATCACGAGCCCAAAGACCACATAGGTCCAGAAGTACGGGATGCGCATCACCACAAGCCCATTCTCGATTACCGAGATGGTGAGAGCACCGATGAAAATCCCCACCATGCTCCCCACACCACCCCGAAGCGACGTACCTCCAACAACGCTGGCTGCCACGGCTTTCAGTTCCCAGCCTTCTCCTGCCCGGGAGGTGAAACAGGCAGTGCGGGCAATCTGGGCACAGGCCACAAACCCGCAGAGTATCCCCACAATCATGAAACAGATGGTCTTCACAAGGTCCGTATTGATTCCCATGGCCCGGGCGGCATCCCGGTTATCTCCGGTGGCGTAAATCCAGTTCCCGAAGCGGTGGTAGTGGAGGAGGATGCCAAGGAAGACAGCAAAGACAACGAACCAGAAGGCCTGGGCCGGGAAGAACCCCCCGAGTCTTCCCGTGAAGAANGGGAGGAAGTACCGGGAAGGAACCGTGGAAACGTCGCAGCCCCTTTGTTCTCCACCCGAGAAAAGTAGGGCCAGTCCTCGCCACATCATCATGGTCCCCAGGGTGGTGACGAAAGAGGGTATCTGGGCGCGGACGGTGATGAGGCCATTGATTATCCCCAGGGCGGCACCTACAAGGATGGTGGTGAGGGCAATGAAGACAAGAGGAACCTGAGCTTCAAAGAGCCGCAAAAACACGAAAGAGCAGAAGACGAGGATAGACCCGATGGAGAGGTCAAACTCCCCGCAGACCATAAGTAGCCCCACTCCCAGGGCAACGATGCTGAATTCTGATCCCAGGGAGAGGAGGACTCTGAGGTTGTCAGGGTCCACGAAACGGTGCTCGGGAGAGAGGATGGCAAACCCAAGGACCAGCACCACAAGCACAATGAAAACACTTGAAGAACGAGAAAGCAACAGTTTCCGTCCAAGGCTCATTCTTCTTTCGTTCATACTTTCCTGACCCCTTTCCCGTGGTTATTCGGCAAAGGCGCTTTTGATGACCAGCTGAGAGAGCTCCTCGGGAGAGGTATCCTTCTTCTTCACGTCGGCCATTTTCTTGCCCCGGGCCATGACCACAAAGCGCTCGGCAATGTCGTAGGCGTGGTAGAGGTTGTGGGTAATGAAGATGACCGAAATCCCCTCACGCTGCAGCTGGCGGACAAACTCAAGAACCTCTTCAACCTCTTTCACGGAGAGCGCCACCGTGGGTTCGTCCAGAATCACGAGTTTAGCCTTGAAGTGGAGGGCCCGGGCAATGGCCACACCCTGTCTCTCACCCCCAGAGAGTGTGACCACGGGAAGGTCTGGGGAACGAAGTCGGAGACCGAGATTTGCCAGGGCCTTCATGCTCTCCTCGTTCATGACCTTCCGATCGATGATGCCCCAGCGCCTCACTGGCTCTCGACCCATGAAGATGTTCCGGGCAATGCTCAGGTTTGGTGCCAGGGCCTGTTCCTGGTAGACCGTTTCGATGCCGAGTTTTCGAGCATCCCGGGGTGAAGAAATCCGTACTTTCTGGCCTTCAAAGTAAATCTCTCCCTGGTCGGCCTGGTGGTACCCGGAGAGGATTTTGATGAGCGTGGACTTCCCTGCACCGTTGTCCCCGATGAGTCCCACTGTTTCTCCCCGGTAGACCTCAAAATCCACTCCCCGAAGGGCGTACACCCGGCCGAACCACTTGTGGATGTTCACCATCCGCACCAGGAGGTCACCGTTCTGTCTCTCCATATCCGTCTCTCCCCTGTTATCGTGTTTTCCGTTCCACGTAACTGTTGAGCACCACAAAGAGGATGGTAGCAATACCGATGAAGGCACTGATGCCGAACACCGGGACACGCAGGAGGATAAGGCCGTTGTCGAGAATAGGGATGGTAAGGGCTCCAAGGACAATCCCTGGCATGCTCCCCACGCCACCCCGGAGTGATGTGCCCCCCACGACACAGGCGGCGATGGCCCGGAGTTCGAAACCGATACCCTGAGTGGCGGCAAAAGAACCAATACGTACGGCCTGCATGCAGGCAGAAAACCCGCAGAGTATCCCCACAATCATGAANCAGATGGTCTTCACAAGGTCCGTATTGATTCCCATGGCCCCGGGCGGCATCCCGGTTATCTTCCGGTGGCGTANATCCAGTTCCCGAAGCGGTGGTAGTGGAGGAGGATGCCGAGAATGAGGGCAAAGAGCGTGAACCACAGTGCCTGGACCGGGATGAAAGACCCCACCGTTCCGGCAAAGGCGCGTTCGAAAGGAGACCCGGAAGGGACAAGATTGCGGATGCCTGCAGGCATCATTTTGGACCAGATATAGAGCACCCCTCGCCAGAACATCATGGTCCCGAGGGTGGTGATAAAGGAGGGCATCTTTGTTTTCACCGTGATGAGGCCGTTGAGGAGTCCGAGGAGTGCTCCCACTCCTAGGGCAACCCAGAAAGCCCAGAAGGGCACGATTCCACGGTAAAGCAGGCGAACAAAGACATAAGAACAGAAGGGAAGAACTGAGCTCACGGAAAGGTCAAACTCTCCACAAATCATGAGCACCCCAACGCCCAGGGCGACGACGCCAAGATCAGGGAAGAGTTTTCCCAGGGCGGCAAGGTTCCTCCGATCAACGAAGAGGTAGTTGGGGGTCAGGAGGGAGAAGAACANCACAAGGCCAATGAAGACGAGGAAAGTATTGGCTGCCCGGTACCGCAGGAAGTTTCGAACCCACTCCATCTTCCTTCATCCTCCTGCAAAAAGCCCCCGGTTGCCCGGGGGCTCTGGGNTTTAGCGGATGTGTTCTGGAGAGAGCTTCTCGATGAGCGCAATCTTCTCCGGGGAGTCCACAAGGTACCCGCCGGTGTCGATGTTGGGGGTGAAGCCGTATTTGTTATAGAGGTAGAGGACGTACACGGCGAAGTACCCCTGGAGGTACTGCTGCTGGTCAATGGTGGCGGTGACGTACCCTTCCTTAATCCCTGCAAGGGTATCAGGAGTGGTGTCGAAGCCACCGGCAATGATTTCTCCAGGCTGCTTCCCTGCTGCCTTTAACGAAGCGGTGAGGCGGTCCGTACAGATACCGCCAAGACCAATGAGGAAGGTCGTCTCGGGGTGGGCAAGGAGGTAGGCCGTCTCCCGGGCTTCCACAGTGGTCATCTCAAGACCGCCGGCATCGATGATNTCGTAGGAGGTGATACCGTACTCTTTCATAGCCTCGAGGATACCACTGGCACGGATTTTGGCGTAATTTGCTCCGGGAACCTCAGCGGCCATAGCCACATGGGCTTTGGAGAGGTCAATGCCCCTGGCCTTCGCCTCGTCAAAGAGCCGACGGGCCAGCCGGTAGGCTGCGGCTTTCTCGCTCTGGCCAATGTAGCAGAGGCGAGGATTGCCCACGGCACCCTCGGAATCATCGTTGTTCATGCCGATGACCGGAATGCCCTGCTCAAGAGCCCTTCGCACCGGCTCATCCCAGGCGGTATCGTCGTTGATGACGAGGGCAATGCCGTTCGGTTTCATGGCCACTGCTTCCTCGAAGCGCTTGAGCTGCAGCGTCAGGTCGCCACCACAGAGGTCAATATCCACCTTGCAGCCGAGTTCCTTTGCGGCATCCATGGCGCCTTTCTGTACCACGGCCCAGAAGGGATCATCGCCTCCATGGGTGACGAGACGGAAGTACATACCTTCTGCCGGCTTTTTCTCCTGGGCAAAAGCCAGCGTACCCACAAGGACCACAGAGACAAGAAGCACCATAAAGAGATTCCGTCGCATGCTCATCCCTCCCATCGAAGGTTTTTTTGCATGTACCTCACAAGGCTTGCACATGAAGAGCCTTCCTTCCTCTCTCACCCCCTTTGGCTTCCGTAACGGATTGCCTCCTCATACATGGCTACGATGTTCTCTTGGGGGACATCGGGCTGGATATTGTGCACCGCACAGAGCACATACCCTCCTCCAGGAGCAAGCTCGTCAATGCGCCTTCGTACCTCTTCACGAACCGCATCGGGGGTTCCGTNNGGAAGGANCNGTTGNGTATCGATGCCACCCCAGAANGACAGAACATCCCCGAAGTGCTTCTTAAGCCACCCCGGGTCCATTCCCGAAGCGCTCACCTGGACCGGGTTGAGGATATCGACGCCAATCTCTACGAGGTCCTCGAGGAAAGGTGTGACAGCACCGCAGGAGTGGTAGAAGAGGAAAGCCCGGGTGTTGTTTTTTGTATGGCTTCATAGAGTCTTCTTTGTCTTGGTTTTACGTACTTCCGGTACATCTCGAGAGACAGTAAAGGTCCACGCTGCGTGGCAAGGTCGTCCCCCACAAGAACGACATCCACGAGATCCCCCACTTCTCTGAGAAGGAGCTCGAACTGCTGCAGTTCAAAGTCGAGNACTATGTCCATAATGGCACAGGCAAGGCCAGGTTGCAGAGCGAGGTCGGTCATGAACTGAGCAAAGCCCCGGAGGTACCAGGAGAACTCAAAGCACGACCCGATACAGTTGACGATAACCGCTTTGCCCTCCTTTTTTCGAGCTGCAACCTGAGCCCGGAGGCCTTCCGGAAGACAAGGTGAGGGAGGTTTATAGTGCTTCAGTTCTTCCGAAGAGGTGATGTGGGCGAGGGGATGGGCGACCATGTCGAAATAGTATCCGGTGAAGCGGCGCTGGATCCCCCAGCGAATCCTCCCAAAGCGATCCTTCCTGGTCCGCGAGCCATACCTTCCTGGGAACAGGGTCATACACGTACCTCGTATCTATGGCAAAGTGTTCCAGAATATCCTCGGCAGGCTGGACGAGGTACTGGATGCGGTCAACAAGAATGTCTTCACAAGGGATCCCCAGGAAAGAGCAGAGCGCACGGTGCGCCTTCAGAGTAATTCCGGTAACCACGCCCCCGAGGTCCAGGGGTACTCTATCCGGCTCCCTGTGGTGCAGTGCCGTATTCAAGCGCTCCGCAGAGGTCATTTCCCTCCTCCTTCACAACACATTATATCTGAAAGAAAGTCCTGCGTACAGTGTTTTTCTCGGCTATAATTGGGATAGGGGGTGGCATGCTGCGTGACCGACCAGACAGTGGCTTCGTTATACCGGGTATCATTCCGAAGCGAAGAAATTCAGGTGACCCCGAAGGAACGGGAAATCCTCCGGACTCTGGCCCTCAGGGTCAGGGAGCTTTCGGAGCTCCCGGAGCAGGAGGAGAAACGCAGGCTCTGGTACCGCCACAACGCTCTTGAGCGGACCCGTCCGGTCGTCTTCTGTGACCCTGAAAATGGCTGGAACGAAATCATCCCACCCCAGAGCCTGCAGTGCGAGGGGAGACTTGCCCGTCACTGGGAGATGTGGCTTCGGAAAGAAATCTTCTGGGGAGAGTCCATGGGGGACGATAAGGTCATCGAACCTTATTTCGACGTTCCATACCTCTACGAGGAAACGAGCTGGGGGCTTGAGGAGCGGATTATCAGAACGGAAGAGCGGGGCTCATACCGCTGGGATCCTCCACTCAAGGATTACCGGGACATGGACAAGCTCCGCTTCCCGGAGATTCACATCGATGAGGAGGCAAGCGAGAAACTCCTCAACCTTGCCCAGGAGGTTTTCGGGGACATCCTCATCGTCCGGAGGAAGACCATCTGGTGGTGGACGCTGGGTATGACCTGGACCCTGGTGAACCTGCGGGGGCTGGAACAGGTGATGCTTGATATGTACGACCATCCCCGGGAACTCCACGAGCTCATGGCCTTCCTCCGGGATGGGCACCTGAGAAAGCTCGATTTCTTAGAGCAACACAACCTCCTCTCCCTGAATAACGACGGCACATACGTGGGCTCAGGGGGCTTTGGGTACACCACAGAACTCCCCCAGAGAGACTTCGACGGGGTGCACGTGCGCACCATCGACATGTGGGGGTTTGCCGAGAGCCAGGAGACCTGCTACGTTTCTCCCGAGATGTTCGAAGAATTCATCTTCCCCTACCAGTACGCTATCCTTGAACGCTTTGGCCTCAACTGCTACGGGTGCTGTGAACCGTTGCACCCCCGCTGGNACGTGGTGAAGCGGTTCCCCCGCCTTCGGCGGGTTTCCGTTTCCCCCTGGGCNGACCTCAGGAAAATGGCGGAGTACCTGGGGCGAGAGTACATCTACTCNATGAAGCCGAGTCCCTCCGACCTTGCGGTTCCGCGCATTGACGAAGAGTACATCCGGAAGAAACTCCGTGAAGCCCTGGAAATCACCAAAGATTGCTGTGTGGAAGTCATCATGAAGGACAACCACACAATCGGTGGNAATCCGGAGAACGTCATTGCCTGGTGCCGGATAGCNAAAGAAGAGGCAGANAGGGTTGCCTCTTCCCGGTGATTCGTCCTCTATAATAGAGGGGATAACTGNAAAAGGGGTGAAGAAGAGATGGNAGCATCGCTGGAACAACTTGCGGTCAACACCATTCGCATGCTGGCTCTGGATGCCATCCAGAGAGCAAAGTCCGGGCATCCAGGTCTTCCGCTTGGGGCTGCACCCATTGGGTATGTCCTCTTCCGAAGGTTTCTCAAGCACAGCCCGAAAAACCCCCGGTGGTTTAACCGGGACCGTTTTATTCTCTCTGCTGGCCATGGGTCGGCCATGCTCTATGCCCTGCTGTACCTCTGCGGGTACGAAAAGATGAGCCTTGAAGAGCTCAAGAATTTCCGTCAGTGGGGAAGCCGTACTCCTGGGCATCCAGAACGGTGTGTGGAGTGCGGCATAGAGACCACTACCGGGCCTCTGGGGCAGGGGTTTGCCACCGGAGTCGGTGTGGCCATTGCCGAGGCGCACCTTGCTGCCCGGTTTAACCGTCCAGGCTTCCCGATCATCGACCACTACACCTATGCGCTGGTGAGCGATGGCGACCTCATGGAGGGTGTGGCCTATGAAGCTGCGTCTTTGGCAGGACATCTGAAGCTTGGAAAACTCATTTACCTCTATGACAACAACCATATCAGCCTCTCGGGGGAGACGCGTATCTGCTTTACTGAAGACGTGAAAGCCCGTTTTCTTGCTCTGGGATGGCAGGTCCTTGAAGTTGAGGACGGGAACGACCTTGCCGCTTTGAGCCGGGCTATTGAAGAGGCCAGAAAAGACACCGAACACCCCTCGCTCATCATGGTGACAACACATATCGGATATGGGAGCCCGAAGCAGGACACCTTTGAGGTCCACGGTGCTCCCCTGAAGCCGGAAGAGGCTGTGGCAACCAAGAAGTTCTTTGGCTGGCCCCTTGAGCCTGAGTTCTACGTCCCTGAAGAGGTCCTCGCTCACATGCGGGAGGTTATCCGTGAAGGAGAGGAGAAGGAACGGGAATGGCAGAAGCTCTTTGAAGCCTATTCCCGGGAATATCCAGAAGAGGCGGAGACCCTCAAGATGATGATGGAGGGGAAGCTCCCACCAGACTGGGACAAGGATTTACCGGTGTTTGAACCGGGTGCTGGGCCGGTAGCTACCCGCTCAGTGGGTGGGAAAGTCCTGAACGTCCTGGCCGACCGGATTCCTGGTCTCATTGGGGGTTCTGCGGATCTTGACCCCTCCACCAGTACCGTTTTGAAAGGCAAAGGGAGTTTCCAGGCACCCGCATCCGTACCCTCCGGGACTCAGGGGCTTGTCGATGGACCCCTCGGGTACGAGGGCCGGAACATCGCCTTTGGTGTGCGGGAACACGCCATGGGGGCCATCCTGAATGGTATA
>Ga0065718_1001545_pt1 | contig 26355 bp, 24 predicted proteins | sample GBSCel77sediment_2_FD_59105 | JGI IMG/M metagenome (GOLD analysis project Ga0065718, IMG submission 59105) | Hot spring sediment microbial communities from Great Boiling Spring, Nevada - cellulolytic enrichment CS 77C v3 (version 3) | ecosystem: Environmental > Aquatic > Thermal springs > Hot...
GGTTTTGATCCCGAGGTAATCCTTATTGTAGGCCCTATTACAAGGGTCTGGTCTCTTGTGGATCCGATAGTTACCAAGACCATTGAAACTCGCGTTCGTACAGGAGCCAAACCAAAAATTATACCCACGGATCCAAATACCCAACCGCGGTTGGTAGGAACGGTGGCAATGGTACTGGCAAAGCACTTTGGCGCTCCACAACTATTCTGATCTCCGTGAGAATTTTGAGGGATTCTTTGGATTCAAACTAATTTTCTCGAACCAGTACGATTGATGCACGAAAAACATATGAAGTGGGATGCTATTCGGTGTCATTGTGAGACTTGATTCGGAGACAAATCGCAGGAATTTTGCACTGCTTTTGAGACTTCAAATGCGATCGGTTGAATGGTATTAACCGAAGACTCGCATGTACCTTCGGATTTGTGGGGGATGCCCCGGAGTGCTGCCAATTAATTTTCGCGTCGGAAAGAAGAAATCTTGTTCCGGTAAGAGGTACTATGATTAGTATTGGGTAGCCTTGAGAAGCAGATGATCGATCAGCTTGCTAAAAAGCACTTTACGAAAAGAGCTCTCCACGTGCATAATGGGACCATGCGCAGAATGTTGTGGTGGACGGCAGTTTTGCTAGCTTTTGTCTTAAACAGTTCGGCTTCCGAACAATTGCCTTTAATTGCTCCGATCTTTGGGAATAACATGGTCATTCAAAGGGGTATTACAAACACCATTTGGGGGTGGGTAACCCCGGGCACCACGGTGGAGGTTGTTTTACTCGGGCATGCTTATGGCAGTGTTGCTGACACAAATGGGCTATGGAAGGTGAGGTTTCGACCGCCCGATGTAGCAGAGCCTTTTAATGTGAAGGTCATTATAGGGGGGACGAACGTGTTCATGTTCACAAATGTGGTTGTTGGGGACGTATGGGTATGTGGAGGGCAATCAAATATGGAATTTCCGCTGCGGCTAGCTAGAAATGGGGAGGAAGAGGTCAAGAATGCTAACTATCCGGAGATTCGTTTTTTCAAGGTTCGTAATCAGCCGGCATATGAACCAAGATCGATTGTGCAAGGGAGTTGGCGGGTATGCAGTCCGGCCTCGGTAGTTGAGGATGGAGGATTATCTGCAGTTGCATACTTTTTTGCACGGAAGATTCTTACTGCGACTAATGTGCCGATAGGGCTTATTCAAGTGGCTGTAGGTGGGACGCCGGTTGAGACATGGATGAGTGAGGAGGCTGTCCGGGAAACTAAGGAGTTTGAGATTGCACTGCAAGAACTAGTGCGGCTTCGATCCAAGCAGGTGCCGGAGTATGGAAATTATGTTATGCATTGGTATGACGAGTACGACATTGGCCAACGCCATCCAGCGTGGCACCTTTTAGACTTCGACGACAGTGATTGGAAGAGTGTGAATATAACAAACGCGTTTTCTGTGCTGGGTGTTTCTGATACACCTGCGTTGTGTTACTTCCGGAAGAAAGTAGTATTACCTGAGCCGTTGCCTGGCAAGCCAGCGGTGATCATGTTAGGCGTCATTGAACGGATGGATACCACATGGGTAAATGGTGAATGGGTTGGCGCTAGCGCTTGGGTAGAGAATCCTCGCCGATATATAATAAGGCCTTCAATCTTGAAACCCGGGACTAATCTCATAGTCGTTCGTGTGCTGAAAACCCGCCCCGATGGCGGGTTTAAGTCCGATTCGAGCAGTTTGAAACTTGTCTTGGGGGATGGTACAGAGATTTCCCTTGCTGGGGAATGGAAGGCTAAAGTGGCAGTTGATGCGCGGCCGCCACACCCGTTGCCATACTCATACGAGAATTGGCCCGTCATACCTACGGTCCTGTATAATGGAATGATTGCGCCTTTGAGAGGATTGAGTGTGGCAGGCTTTATTTGGTATCAAGGGGAAGCTAATGTGGGACGGGCAAAGCAGTACCGTAAATTAATGGAGACCCTAATTTACGATTGGCGGAGGACATTCAATGGTGACCAGTTGCCATTCTACATGGTGAGCTTGGCTGCGTTCTTACCTCGTCGGGACAACCCAGGCGATGATGCATGGGCGGAGTTAAGGGAGGCCCAGGCTCAGGTTGCGTACTCAGTTACAAATTGTGGCCTCGCAGTCGCGATTGATGTTGGCGATGCCAACGATATCCATCCCCGTGACAAAAAAGAGGTAGGTGAACGATTGGCTTTATGGGCACTTGCCGGGTATTACAAATTACCGGTTGTAGCCTCGGGGCCACTCTACGCATCTAGTGAGCGTACTAATGGTGCTATCCGGATTCGGTTTCACAACACCGCCGGTGGATTGATAGTGCGTGGGAGTGATAAACCAGCTGAATTCTGGATTGCGGGGGCTGACAAAAAATGGCATCGCGCTGAGGCAAAAGTCGAGGGTGAAACTGTGTTGGTCTGGTCTTCTGCGGTGCCTGAACCCGTTGCAGTTAGGTATGCATGGCAGGCCAATCCGGAGGCCAATTTATACAACAAAGCCGGATTACCGGCTGTGCCTTTCCGTACTGATGACTGGTGATTCTCTGAAAAAATGTGTAGGTGAAACGTGCTAATTAGTTATGTTATGAAGCCAACGTTGATACTTGCGTGTACTTTGTGCTTGGTAATTAAAGCAGCTGGGGCATCAGTTAAGATTGAGGCTGAGTCAGGGACGTTAGGGAGCAGGGTTGCTGTCGGAATGGCTGGGGGGATTACTTATATTTACCCTCTTGATAACAATACTTCCTATGTGCCGGGAACATCGAACCGGGTGGTCACGTACCAAATCCAATTTCNCGAACCTGGGGTGTACGAACTTTATGCGCGAGTGTATGTGGGNTCTAATTCATGGAACGACGATAGTTTTTTGGTGGCGAATGGATTTGGGGCCAAGTCACCGACTAATACTGCGGATTGGATTTTGATGAACAACTTGGCCATTGCCGGGTACACAAACAGTGCAGATGTTGTGGATGGAAACGGAGCTGCCGGGTGGGGAGTGTGGAAATGGGTAAATTTATCGCGGTTTACAAACGCTGGTCATGGTCGGTCACTGCCTATCCTTTTCGAAGTCCCAGCTACCCAGCTTATCCAAATATTCCAAATGGGCACGCGTGAAGACGGTTTTAATATTGACGCTTTGGCCTTTGGCACTGCTGGATATATTTTTACCGTGGCGGATTTGGAGGCTGGACGTGATGGGACACCGCCGGTGCCNCCTCCCGAACCCAAACCAGGCAATTACGTAACAGGGAATTTAATCCTATTTAATGACAATGGAGGTTGGTGCTGGTACCAAGATGAGCGTGCTGTGATTGATGTCGGCGGTAATAAACTGGTAACTGGGTCTGTTGGCAGTGGTGCCGGTACGGGTGGGTCTCCGCGCAATGGTGCCATTGAGGCAGTGATTTGCGACCTGCACACACGGGTTTGCAACCGAAGTGTGCTAAGTACCCGATTTGGCTGCGACGATCATAATGCACCGGCATTTTTTGTCCGCCCAGACGGCAAATACATAGCTATTTACGCGGGGCATAACAACGACATGTTCAGTTATTACCGTATTTATGATGGGTTTAGTTGGCTGCCTGAGCAAGGTTTTGACTGGAATGCGAACATACCAGGTGGTTGTGTGAATACGGTTACTTACTCAAATCCATACTTCTTAGCTGCCGAGAATCGACTGTATAACTTTGCGCGATGCGACGATTACCGTAGCCCACATTTCATGATTTCGACCAATTTTGGTGATACTTGGGCATTTGGCGGTCAAATAGTAACTGGGACCGCAGGGGTAGGTTATAACAGCGGTTATTTCAAGTACTCTTGTAATGGAATTGACCGCATCGATTTCATTTGCACTGAAGCCCATCCGCGAGATGTTCAAACAAGTATCTATCATGGGTACATAAGCAACGGGATGAGTTTTCGAACGGATGGCACCGTGGTAGATACCAATATATTCGATCAGATCTGCCCAATAGCCTCGGACTTTCAACTGGTTTTTTCCAATGCTACCGTGATGCCACCTGGGATGACAAACTACCGCTGCTGGAACTCGGACGTTCGACGGTATCCAGATGGAACCATAGTTTGCATCATTCATGCCCGTATAAATCAGTTTGCCTCTGGAGGATATCCAGACACTGTCGATCCTAATCACTCCTTCTTTTATTGCCGGTATGATGGTACAAATTGGCGTGCTACTTACCTGTGTCAGGCGGGNTACAAACTTTATAGTGACGAGGCTGATTACGTGGGTTTGGGATGTGTTGACCCCCACGACCCAAATGTGATCTATATTTCCACAAGGTACGACCCGCGAGAGGTCAAACCAGATCAAACAGATACAAATCCCCCAGCATTTCAGTTCCGGGAGATTTGGAAAGGAGTCACAACCAATGGTGGGCTAACCTTTACGTGGACGGCTATAACTTATAATTCGATGTGTGATAATGCGCGGCCAATCATGCCAGCGTGGGATCCTTTCCACCGAGCACTTTTGTGGTGGCGTGGCAAGTATTTCTCCGCGCATAGCTACGATACCGCGATTGTAGGTTTGATTGAAAACGTTACCGAGATAATGACGCCTTTGATCTATGTCGACGCTTCTACCAACAATACATTCCTTGCTGCTACTGGCGAACAATTATGGCTTAGTGATCAACCTTCACAGTGGCATTTGCGAACAGGCGGCAATGGCAACACAATCCTAGCCTCCGCGGATTTTGTTGCTGAAGACGCTCCGCTTATCAAGACATTGGTTTTTTTACCCTAGTGCTGGTATTTATGATATTTGGGTGAATTTCTGGGGGACATTTGGAAGTAGTGCAGATTGGAGGATAAAGGCCGGTTTTTCTACCAATCAAATGCAGATTTACAGACAAGGTTCCTGCCAAATTGCTAGACCTGAAGATTACACGGCGCCTTTGGTTTTTACTAATAACCTCACTAATTTCCTGTATCTAGCGTATGTTGGGCGGGGTGACCCTCAGTGAACCTGGTCCTGTAGAAGTGTTTATCGATGACTATCCCGTCCAAACCGGCACTGCTAGCACGCTAGTGGGTGGATCGGCTAGAACCTGGTACGATGGAATTAGCTATGCTCTGGTGGATTCACTTCGAATTGTGAAAGCCGAGCTAGTTCCAGGCACCCCAGGTCAATTGAAAATTACTTGGAACTCAACTCCACCGCATCGGAGTTCACTTGTCACACAAAGATTTGCTGTTCAAAGAACCTCGTCCCTGGTGAATCCGGAGTGGGTGACAATAGGCAATGACATCGTATCTGAAGGATATACCACCAGTTTTATCGATACAAACCCACCCTCCCTTGGCGCTTTTTATCGGGTGGTTTTCCAACAGTAAGCATACTAGTTGCTTCTACGTCTCCCAGAATATGGGTAAGGGAGAATTCAAGCGTTGCAGGGGAATTAGAAGTAGTTAAATTCGGGGCAATTCTTGGAAAGCAAAGGTTGGTTATTCTGGGTATTTTTTTCTTTGGACTCGGAGTAGGTAAAAAGAGGTTTGTGTTGGATGGGATAAGGGAAAACCAGGCGAATGTCCGTAGAATCGGAGCTTAAGCCGTTTTGTATGGAACTTAAACGCGTCATAGTTGTTCATTACGGTGAGATCGGTTTAAAGGGTCAAAACCGGGCTGAGTTTATAAATCAGCTTCGTGATAATATTCGGAAGGCATTTGCGCAAAGGGGACTCACGGGCACGGTCAAGAGTTTACCTGGGTTGCTAAAAATTCTATTGCCTGAGAGGGAGGATCAGCAAGACACTAACCTCACCTCGTATGTTGAGGTTTTGAAGAAAATTTTTGGGATAGTGTGGTTCGCACCTGCTTTTGAGTTAAAACATTCGGGGTTCGTTGACGCTTCTGAGTTTGAAAGCCTGCACACTGCGTTGGTGTCAGTGATATTACCACTGCCAATACCTGAAGGGGGATTTGCAGTTAGGGTTCGGCGTGGTGACAAACGCCTGCCGTTTCAGTCCAGTGAAATGGAACGAGAACTTGGAGCCGTAATCCTCAGGAATACCCAATGGAAGCGTGTCAACCTAACCAATCCGCAGGTCACACTAGAGGTGGATTTTCGTGAACGGGAAGTTTTCATATACACAGAGCGGATTGAGGGGCCAGGAGGGTTACCTGTTGGCATTACTGGCCATGTAATAGGTTTACTTTCGGGGGGGATTGATTCTCCCGTTGCGATTTGGTTAATGGGGAAACGCGGATGTACAGTAGATTTGGTCCACTTTGCTATTGAGGAAGAAACTCCGGAGTCCATTCGCGCCTCAAAGATTTACACTCTCGCCTGTAAGTTGGCGGAGTGGTTGGGCCACGTAAAGTTGTACGTAGCTCCTTATACGTATTTTGACTTGGCGCTTTTGAGGAGTACTACACCATACGGATTGGTGCTATTTAGGCGGTTTATGCTGCGTGTAGCGGAGCGAATCGCTGCTCAAACAGCAGCACAGGCAATTGTCACAGGCGATAGCCTAGCGCAAGTTGCTTCTCAAACGTTGCCCAATCTGGTCACCACTACTTTAGCTGTGCAAATTCCCGTATTTAGGCCGTTGCTTGGGTTCGACAAATCAGAAATTATAGCTCTTGCTCAGAAAATTGGCACTTACGGAATATCAATTCAGCCCTACAAAGACTGTTGTGCCTTGGTAGACCGGCATCCAAAAACGAGGTCTGATCACGGAAAGATTAGCAAGCTGGAAGTAGAACAGTTCCCTGATTACGAGCAACTTATCGAGCAGACCCTTAAAGCCACTAAAGTGTTGGAAATCCCAGGTGGCGGTGCATCCCAGCTAACGTCAGAAGTAGAAACTCAGACATCAGCGTAATTGAAGCCCGCATATGTGGGGAGGAATAGGGCTCCGAATAAGGTAACCGTGCGGATGAAGGTGTGGCGTGGCAGTATGTGGCTAAGCCTATGGAATTTAGCTTATTGTTCACTAATGGGTTGTTGCTGGGGCTTAGTTGTGATGCAAGTGCTCACACGGGGATTAAAAGTTTGAGAGTATATGTAAACGCAGGGACTGCCCCCGTTACAGGGGAAAGCAAATTCTATTAAGGGGCTGGGGTGAATTTGTGCAGAAGGGAAGGGGTGGAAAGCCACTAGGTCCATTCAGAGTGACAAAACGAGTACATAAAGGATACATAAAGGATCCAAATGCATTCTAAGAAGGGGACCAAGGTGGGCGGGTGGTTTAGTTTTGGAACGGTTTTGTGGGTTTTGCCATTCGAAGGGGTCAGGTAGATTTGGGCGACTGATGACGTTGGAAGTGAATTAGAATGGTTTTACTTAGGAGTTACTTGGGGCGAGCAAAAATTGAACTGTAGTGAGTTTGCATGTGCAGGTTTTCCTCGTTAAAATTAAGTACTGGTATGCACGAATTTGGTCGGTGGATTTTCGTGCTAGGGTTGATAATAACTCTCATGGGTTTGGTATTTTGGATTGGTGGTAGCCGGCTCTCTTGGTTTGGCCGATTACCCGGGGACATTTCGTATTCCAAAGGGAACTTCACGTTTTATTTCCCGTTGGCAACCTGTTTACTTCTCAGTGCTATCTTGACTCTGGTTTTCTGGTTTTTGTCTAAAAAATGAGTGGGATAGGCTTGGGGTGTTATAGGCCCGGCGGCTAGATTCCGCTTTGTAGGTACGCCTTAGCTTGGGTTGCCATTGGTAAGCGGCATGTGTGATGCGCGCCCTTTTCAGTNTAAGGGGGCTAAGATACCAAAACCTGAGTTCTGGGTTTTTTCCTTGCAATCGCATTTATTGGAATATGCAGGAAAAGGTGATTAAGTTGCGCTGTGTTTGACTTCGGTGGACAAAAAAATTGACTAAGGCCAAACATTGATTTACGCATATGCGCATGGACCTTGACAAACTTTACAAGGATTTGGTGGTGAAGACAGAAGCCCGGTTGGTGTTAGTTGTTTTGGATGGAGTGGGAGATATAGCCACCGCCCAAACGGGATTTAAAACGCCTTTGGAGGCCGCTAGAACTCCAAACTTAGACGCTCTTGTAAAGGAAGGCTGTGTGATGGGTCAGCACATCCCAGTAGCCCTGGGAATTACACCGGGCAGTGGGCCAGGTCATTTAGGATTATTCGGGTATGATCCTCTTAAGTATGAGGTTGGTCGAGGTGTTATTGAAGCGCTTGGGTTAGGTGTTGAACTTAAGGCTGGGGACGTAGCAGCACGGGCAAACTTTTGCACTTTAGATTCAAACGGCATAATAACCGATCGTCGCGCGGGGCGTATCCCTACTGAGATTTGCGAGGAGCTTTGCGCGAAATTGTCGGCAGCTGTAAAGCAGATTGAAGACGTCGAAGTCATAATCAAGGCCGGAAAGGAACACAGGTTTGTAGTGGTTTTCCGTGGTCCGGGATTGGAGGGACCGGTAAGTTCTACTGATCCGAATCGAGAGGGACTTCCTATAGCAAAAGCTCAGCCAGTTGATCCGAAGTCGCCTGGGCAACAAAAGACGGCGCGCATTGTGAATGAGTTTTATAAGTTTGCCTTGCCAGTTATTAAGAATCATCCACGGGCAAATGGGTTCTTAATGCGGGGCATTGCGCATCAACCGGCTATCCCGCAGTTCGAAGAGAGGTACGGGATAAAAGCGGCTGCTTTGGCAGTGTATCCGATGTACAAAGGGCTCGCTCAACTGGTAGGTATGCGGAAGATTGAAGGGCCTCAAACCATCAGCGAACAGTTTGAACGCTACATCCAAGAATACGACAACTATCAGTTCTTTTTCATCCACTTTAAATATACGGACAAGTATGGTGAGGACGGGAATTTTGAGGCTAAGGTTCGCGCGATTGAGGAATTTGATGCCGCGTTGCCTATCTTGCTTAAACGGCGGCCTGACGTTTTGGTTATTACTGGCGACCATGCTACCCCATGTGCTGTGAAGGGTCATTCGTGGCATCCGGTCCCGGTATTGTTACAGTCTCGTTTCAGTGGGTCAGACAACCTCCCGAGGTTTACCGAGGCAAATGCGCGATTGGGGTCCCTGGGTACTTTTGAAGCCAAGTACTTAATTCGGTTGATGCAAGCCAACGCACGCATGCTAGACAAATTTGGTGCTTAAAAACCATTGCGTGGGATAGAGATATTAGCCTCGGGGATGTGCGACGTAGTTTAATGGGGCGCTTTATTGCAAAAGAGCGCGCTGCCAACTCATAAGGGTTGGCGCGTATTTTTCCCAATTTACCACCAATTTAATTAGAGTGTTTTTGCTTGCGATTATGGTGGGGTCGATGCCCAGTAATTTAGCACGTTGATTCCGGCGGTTTATTAATCGTTCCAGGGCGGCGCGCTGTTCAGGTGTCAATCGCCCTCTTTCAGGTGGATAAGGCCAAGTGGCCGGATCACTGCCTTTAGTGTAAGCGACGACATTCTTAAGTTCGTCTGCTAATGTTTGGGGGAGATGAGGGGGAATGAATCGGTCATATGCAGTAGCGTTAGTTGCTTCGATTGCAAGCTGTATTAGCTGCTTATTTCTTAAAATTTGGAAAGGGGGCGTATTTAGTTTGCGGGCAGTTCGTTCCCGCCAATGCCATAGATCGCGGAGGATTGCGAGCGAAAGTGGAGCTAGTCCGCTACTGCCTTTTATTCTCCAGGCGTCTTCAGTGGAGTTAAANCCGTTAATTACATTTCGCTTTGTGACTTCGCACCACTCATTTAGCCATTCGATCCGTTTTAACTCTTGCAACTTAGAGCGGAATTCTTCAGCAAGAAGGCCTAGGTATCGGACATCGTTTGCAGCGTATTGGATCATTCCCCTGGAAAGTGGGCGGATCCGCCAGTCAGTCTTTTTGAAACTTTTTCTTTAGCTGGACATTGAAATATTTTTCCAATAGCGCAGCCAAACTAAGCTCAGCATGGCCCAGTAAACGTGCTGCAAGGTATGTGTCGAATATTTTTTCTGGTAAAGCACGAAAAGTCTGGTGCAAAAGTTCCAGGTCTAATTCTGCGCAATGTATGATCAACTCATGTCGAACTAGTTCAGTGATGAACGCTTCAAGCCGAATATTGGTTAAGGGATCAATGATATAAATCGCGTTTGAGGTGGCTAATTGGAGTAGGCACAATTGCGGCGGATACGAATCCAAGACATTAGCTTCAGTGTCTATCGGAATTGAAGGTATCCTCTGGATCAATGAAGTTAGCTTATCGAGTGCTTCCTGGTTATCCACGATGATTATTGGTAGTTCCGAGAGTTCTTTGATTGATGGACCTTTTGGGGCCATACTAACAAAATACGCTTTTAGGGTGTTACTACAAGTGCCTTGTTCGGATAGGAGTTCGTTACCTTGGGTTAGAAACAGCAGGTAAAGTAAATCGAAAGGTGGTGCCTTTCCCTAGAATGCTTTCTGCCCAAACCTTACCCCCATGTGCTTGTATGATTTGTTTGACGATGGCCAATCCTAAGCCGGTACCGCCTGTGGCCCGGGATCGCGAAGCATCGACTCGGTAAAACTTTTCGAAGATTCGCTCTAACGCTTCTGGTGGAATCCCTGGACCGTCATCAGCTACAAAAACTTCAGCTATGGTGCCCTTTATGGATGCTCCAATTTGAATATGGCCGTTAGGTCGGCCGTATTTAATTGCATTGTCAATTAAGTTGGATAGCACTTGTTCGATTCTTAATGGATCGCCCCAAATACACACGCGTGGCAGCGAACATGTGATAGTGATCCCTTTTTCTGTGGCGCGTTTTTGGAATTCATCTGTTACTTGGTGTAAGAGCGCCTGTAGATCTACGCATTCCCGCTTTATTGGAATGGTGCCAGATTCGAGGGCTGAGAGTACAAGCAGATCATTTATAATCAGCTCCAACCGAATTGCATTTCGTAAAATTGACTCTAAGAAACGCTGTTCTGTTTCCCGGGAGATGTTTCCCAAATTCGCTAGTAAGGTTTCTGCCCAGCCTTTTATGTGTGAAACAGGGGTGCGAAGTTCATGGCTTATGTTCGCTACAAATTCCCGTTGGTGTTGTTCGGTGAGGCGTGTCTCTGTGATATCCCGAATCGTCACGATATACTTTTTTGGGAAGGGTCCTTCGGGGTTGATTAAAGCGGCAAATACCTTGAACCAGCCTTGAGAGCTAGAGGGGGACGGTAATTCCATTGTGTTTGCAGGTTGATCGGGGGTAAGGTTTTCGATCAGTGTCATCAATTCCGACCAACGAACTGCTTCCAATAACCTTAGGCCTATTGGATTGGAAGGTAATCGAAGAAGATTAATAGCGGGTGTGTTGACAAATTCGAGCCGTTGGTCTTTGTCTAAAACCAATAAACCATCGGGTATACCTTCCAATAAATTTTGGAATTGGGTGGTGAGCTCGCGGTTAATCCTACCAATAGCAGCNTCAGAGGCGGAAAGTTGTTCCTGAAAGGTTTTTTTAAGACCCTCGGTGGTTTTGTGGAATCGCCTTTGATGCAAAAAGTGTAAACGCTATCAATGCCAAAATTAGCAGAATGCAAATTATCCATGGTAAAGTTGTCATGGGTGTACTGGTATGGTTACTCGAGTCACGTAGCAAGCTAGTGGTCCATGGCACTTATCGAAACCCTTTCAATAGCTGGTTGTGAAGTACCTGTGTTAGCACGGATTTTTAACGATAATCGGTGTGGGGTCAATAAATTGAATATCCGCGGTTTAGTTAGGACTTTTGGAGCCTACATCTGGGGCTCTTTGGTTGGTGACTTTTGGCTATATGTGGGTAATAATGAGATGGAAATGCATCCAACCAATCCCCAGCTTGGGTCGAAGGTTAAGATCCTCATCGTCGATGACGATGCAGGGCAGAGGGATTTGTTGGTGGAGTTTTTACGAAGGCAGGGTTTTGACACGGTGACGGCTGAAAGCGGCGAGAAAGCATTGGAAATTTTGCGGCGGGAACCTATAGGTTTGATGATATCGGATGTACGAATGCCTGGTATGAGTGGGTTGGTAAACTTTGCGCCGGGTGCGGGTTGAGTTTGGGAATTTGCCGGTTTTACTGGTAACTGCGTACGCGGATGTACGTGACGCGGTGGAAGCAATGCGGGATGGAGCGCTAAGTTACTTAACAAAACCTATTGATTTAGACGAGTTATTGAGTTGTGTGCGGCAAGCGATGGGCTTGGAGCGCAAGCCGATAGAGTATTCAATCGAAGGCAAACCGCTGCCTCCTGGGATAATAGTTGTAAGTCCCCAAATGCAGGCATTGTTACGGGACGCGGCATTAGTAGCAGAATCGGATTGTCCTGTTTTGATTACGGGTGAGAGCGGGACTGGGAAAGAAGTACTAGCTCAAATAATTCATTCTTGGAGCAAACGTGCTCAAGGTCCGCTTGTAAAAGTGAATTGTGCAGCGATCCCTGAGGCATTACTCGAGAGTGAGTTGTTTGGTCATGAGAAGGGTGCGTTTACTGGTGCGGTTTCTCAACGGATAGGTCGGTTTGAGGAAGCGCGAGGAGGTACAATATTTCTAGACGAGATTGCCGAGATGTCACCCAAGCTGCAGGCAAAACTACTTCGCGTAACCCAGGATGGGGTTTTTCAAAGAGTCGGGTCCAACAAGGACATTCGGACGGATGCACGAATAATCGCGGCCACTAATCGAAATTTGGAGGAAGAAGTCAAAGCTGGACGGTTCCGCGAGGATCTTTACTACAGGTTGAATGTTGTAGAGTTTAATATTCCGCCACTTCGTGAAAGGCCCGAAGATATCATTCCCTTGGCAACGGCATTTTTAAATGAGTTTACTGGGGGGCGTACCCGGCTGTCATCAACTGCAGTTGAATGTTTGTGTCGATATCACTGGCCTGGGAATGTACGTAGAACTAAAAAATCTTATGCAACGGGCAGCTTTGTTGTGTCGTGGTGATGTGATTTTACCGGAACATTTGCCATCGAAAATTTCCTTGTCAATGTTTCAGCAGGCTGTGTCTGTTGGATCAACGGGCGCTACTAGCTTGGAAGAATTGGAGCGTCAGACTATTTTGGCTACTTTACGTAAGTTCAATTACAACCGCACTGAGACTGCCCGGGCCTTGGGTATAAGTAGACGCACGCTTGTTTATAAGTTGCAGAAGATGCGTGAGTTAGGGTATCAGGTCGATCCGCCGGGGGATTACACAGCTCAACCTCGAGTTGCAGATTCTTTGTAGTTAGGTGGTAATCGAGCGGCTATGATTGAGGGAAGCGGCTCAAAAAGGGGGTTAGCGATTTCGAGTTAAGGTTATAAAACCTGCTTGAGAGGGCTAGTAAGGTGGTGTAATTTCATGGTGTATTCGGGGTGGGGTCGGTAGCTCATCTGGTAGAGCGTCTCGTTCGCAACGAGAAGGTAGGGGGTTCGAGTCCCCTCGACTCCACTAATTTTTTAATTAAGTCATGAAGGTCACTACCACAGGTCTGTGATCAGAAGCTAATCCCCAATCAGGGTCGTCTAAGACATAGCATTGGTCGGGCACGAGCATTTTGGCTAAGTTATAACTACACAGAATATAATCTACCCGGCTGTAAACATCCTGGACAGAATAGAAATGCGTCCAAGTTTCAGTTCGCAAAGTGTTTGTGAGAATAGTTTTGCTGTCTAACCCACGACAACTCAGCTGGGCGGGTATCCAATAAGCGAGCCCTCCCTGTACTTGTGATTACCCGCCATGTGGGCGAGTCTTTGGTATCGTTAAGGTCACCCATGACGATAACCATGGCCCGTGGATCAACTGCCAAAAGATCGTCTACTTTTTTTCTAAGGATTTTCGCTTCTTCCAGGCGCATTCGAGCTTGGTCTGCATTTGGAATAGCTCGTCGCGATTTCAGATGTGCTACAAAGATCGTTATTTTGGTCCCCTTTTTTGGTTCAACAGTGACTTGGGCAATCCCCCGTGAAATAAAGTACGGTTTGCCATCGATCTGGTAAATGTCATTTGTATGCGGCCGCCGATCCACAAAAGGTAGCTTGCTTAACACGGCCACCATGATGTTTGTATCGAAGCCAGGAACTATTTCTGCATGTGGATAATCTAATCCTTTTACTCGAAGTGAGGTTTGTAGTTCTTCCAGTGCTTCACGACCCCCCAATTTCCTGTAGCCCTATTAGATCTGCATTTAGCTTAATAATTAGCTCTTGGACCTTTGCCCTTGCTGATTCTGGTTTGGGATCCCGTGTTTCGGTGGGTTTTAACAGGTAGTTTTGCACATTATAGGTAGCGACTCTAAAGCGTACGGGTTGTGCCCCTACGCAAGTAGTACACCATATAGCAAACAAGATCCATAAAGAGACTATGGCGTTGTGCACCCCAAATTTTTACTGCGTCACAGTCTGGGTGGTCAAAACAAATTAGTTATGTGGTGGTTACAATCGGGTCCTAGATCAGCTGCCAAGCTGTGGGGTTTAATTCATGGTTTAAATCAGGGTTTGAGTAATTGCGAAAATTCCTTGCTTGCCTGAGGTGCGAGAATTTTGCACTTTTTATCTCAAAGGGTGCGCGGTTAGCTCAGCTGGAAGAGCACTACCTTGACATGGTAGGGGTCGCAGGTTCAAGTCCTGCACCGCGCACCATTTTTATCTATTTGCCCAGGTATTTAAATCGAGTGGGTCAGGTTCAGGTAACCCAGGTGCGACCGAAAAACTCTAATGCTTCTCCAGCTAGATACAGGGAGCCAGTTACAACTACAAGGGGGGAGTTTGCGCACTGGGCAAAAAGCCTCACGGAAGCAGCCTGCGACTGCTACATGCAACTGAGGATATTCTTCTTGGAGGAGTTTTTGATAATTGGAGTGGGTCTGCAGTTCGACTAGTGCGGAGTGGTACACAATACACGGTTTGAGCATGGCGGCCTATGAGCCTAAGGATCTGCTCCCAGTCCTTGTCGCGCGCCACACCAATAATGAAAGTCGGTTTTTGGCCAGGGAATTCCAGATTTAAGGTTTCCATGAGTCGTTCAGCACCACTCTGATTGTGGGCTCCGTCTACGACTACGATTTGGTTTTGTGAGAGTTTTAGGATCTGGAACCGGGCAGGCCAGTAAACAGATTCAAGCCCTTGGACGCATGCTTGTATTGGGACCGGGATTTTTTCCATTAATACTTTTACGGTGAGGAGCGCTAGTGCAGCATTGGTCTTCTGATGTGGGCCTTTGAGTGCAAGCTTAGCGTCTTTTATTGGAGGTTCGTTTAGAAGAGAATCTTCAGCTTGAAAAAAAGGCGCACCAACATTAGACGCAACTTTTCTTATAACTGTTTCTGCCTCCTGGAGTTGTTTGCACGTTATGGCAGGCACCCCCGGTTTAATTATCCCGGCTTTTTCACGAGCAATTTCAGCTAGTGTGTTGCCCAGCCATTTTTGGTGATCGTAGTGTATAGTAGTTATGACCGAGGCTAATGGGTTTACAATGTTGGAAGCATCCAACCGCCCACCTAACCCAGTTTCCCAGATTACTAGGTCGCAGCCTTGTTCAGCAAAGTATAAAAGCGCCATTGCAGTGGTGGCCTCGAAAAAGGTAGGAGAGTTGTCCTGGGTGAAGTGAGTTTGAATGACTTTGGCGATTAACCCTGTTAGCCTTGAAACGTCATCTTTCGGGATAGGAGTCCGATTTACCTGAATGCGTTCTCTGAAGCTTACCAGATGTGGTGAGGTATAGAGGCCGACCTTATACCCCGCGTGGCGGTAAATGCTTTCGAGCATTNCGCAAGTTGAGCCTTTCCCGTTTGTGCCAGCTATATGGATGAATTTCAGATTTTGTTGTGGATTACCAAGCAATTCGGCTAGCCTTCGAATATTTTGCAACCCAAGTTTTATACCTAACTGTTGTAGGCCATATAAAAAGGTTAAGGACTCAGGATAAGTGAGCCTTGTCATAATTCACTTAGTGGGGGTCGTGGCTAGTTTGTGATCCAGGGCATATGCTAAGGCAGCGGCTATAAAGCCTTTAAATAATGGGTGCGGTTTATGAGGTTTGCTCAGGAATTCGGGATGGAATTGTGTTGCTATGAAAAATGGGTGATCTCGAAGCTCAATCATTTCAACGAGCTTGCCATCTGGAGAAAGGCCGCTAAAAACCATGCCGGCTTGTTCGAATAGGGTGCGATATGCATTGTTAAATTCGTAGCGGTGCCGATGCCGTTCATTTACTACAAATGCGCCATAGAGGTCAGCTGCTTTTGTGCCCATAACAATTTGGCATGGCTGAGCCCCTAAACGCATTGTTCCGCCTTTGCGAGTCACATTTAGTTGACTGTCTAAAAGGGCTATTATTGGGTGGGGTGTGTCGGGGTCGAATTCAGTTGAATGGGCGCCTTTTAAGCCTAGTACGTTTCTTGCAAATTCGATGCAAGCGGTTTGCATTCCTAAGCACAGACCTAAAAAAGGGATTTTTTGTGTTCTTGCAAACTGGACTGCTCGGATTTTGCCTTCCACACCACGCTCACCGAATCCACCTGGCACTAAGATTCCAGCTGCTTTGCCTAGCAGTTCTTCGGGAGGGGCGTGTTCTAACCGCTCAGCTTCCACACGTATTACATCCACTCCGCAGTCATTTGCAATCCCACCATGGCTTAGGGCTTCGTACACTGATTTATACGCATCTTGTAACTCGATGTATTTGCCGACGACGGCTATTGGGATGCGGTATTTAGGGTGCAAGAGCTTTCGAATAATTTCTTTCCAATGGTCCATTTTAGCCGGCGGCGTTTCAAGGCGTAGTAGTTTACACACCAATTCGTCCAGACCCTCTTGTTGGAGCATGAGGGGCACCTCGTAAATGGTATGTTCTACGTCGCGCTCTTCTATGACGGCCTCGTATGGCACATTACAAAAGAGGGAAATTTTTTGGCGCACTTCTTTTGTGAGCGGACGCTCACACCTGCAGACTATGATATGTGGGGTTATACCGATCTCTCGTAATTTTGCCACTGACTGTTGTGTAGGTTTTGTTTTTAACTCGCCGGCGGCTTTTATATAGGGGACCAAGGTTACATGCACAAAGATTGCGTTATGGTAACCCACCTCCAGGGCGAATTCCCGAATGGCTTCGAGGAAAGGCAACCCTTCTATGTCACCTGTTGTACCGCCTATTTCGGTTATTATTACATCAGCGCCGGATTGTTCGGCGAGCAATCTAATTCGGTTTTTGATCTCGTCCGTTACGTGGGGGATAACTTGCACTGTTTTACCTAAGTATTCACCGCGGCGTTCTTTTTCCAGGACCATTTGGTATACCTGTCCGCTGGTAAGATTATTCAATCGCGTTAGTTTCGTGTTTGTGAAGCGTTCGTAATGGCCCAAGTCGAGGTCGGTTTCCGCACCGTCATCTAGGACATAAACCTCTCCATGCTGGTAAGGGTTCATCGTGCCCGGGTCAACATTTAGGTACGGGTCAAATTTTTGTAGGGCCACTTTAAGTCCACGGTTTTCCAGTAAAGTACCAAGCCCAGCTGTAGTCAGTCCTTTACCTAAGGAACTAATTACGCCGCCTGTGACAAATACAAATTTCATACTTGATTCCAAGCCGATAAGTAAAAGGTTAATGCTATGAACGGGCTTCGAACGGTCTAGCTAATTTATTTAGGATCGCCTCGACGCGTTGCAAATCCTCAGGGGTATCAACACCTATCCCCTGATATTCAACCTCAATGACTCGGATTTCAATTCCATTTTCCAGTGCCCGGAGCTGTTCGAGTTTTTCGGCTTTTTCGAGTGTGGAAACTGGCAATCGTACAAGGCGCAGTAAGGTTTCCTTTCTGTATCCGTAAATGCCCAAATGTTTTAAGTACCTAAAAATCCGAAGTTGTTCGCTGTACGGTTGATTCGCCAGGTCTCTTAGGTAAGGGATCGGTAACCGTGAGAAATACAACGCCTGTCCTCGTGTCCCCACTACCACTTTCACCACATTGGGGTTTGGTAGATCAGATGGATCTTTGATTTGAGTGGCTGCTGTACTCATTTCTGACTGATTGAGCGCTGAGGCCACGGCGTCGATGACATTGGGGTCCATCAGCGGTTCATCACCTTGAATGTTCACAATTGCATCGCACTGGATTTTGGCCGCAACTTCGGCTACGCGATCCGTGCCGCTTGGATGATTGGGGCTGGTCATTTCTACACGAACGTACGGTTCAACTGCTTTTGCGATCCGAACATCGTCAGTAGCGACTATAACCTCGCCCAGAAGCTTTGCTTGTTGAGCGCGGTGTACAACATGAAGCACTAGAGGTTTCCCCGCAAGTTCGGCTAATGCCTTGCCAGGAAACCTGGTCGATCCAAATCGGGCTGGTATGATGCCCACGACCTTCATTTGGGTACAGAGTTAACCATAACCTTTTCTTGGGACAAACAAAAAACCTGGGGCTTCCTACCTGGGTTTCGAGATCAAGTAGAGTTTTACAAACTCCTTTTGCCTGGGCATGTTAGGGGTAAAACATGCGATTGCAGTTGTTATTTGCAAGTGCCCAGTAAAATGGAGGGAAAAGCGGTTAGAATATGGAATACGCGTTCCTCGCATTTACATCGTTGTTTGTAATTATTGATCCGCTTGGGGCAATTCCAGCATTTCTTGCCATGACACCTGAGAATACGCCGGAGGAACGAGTTAGGATGGCTAAGCTTGCTGCGGGAGTGACTGCGAGTGTCTTGATAGCGTTTGCTATTGCGGGGGGATGGATCTTTAAAATATTCGGAATAACATTACCTGCGCTTCAAATCGCAGCCAGCATAGTTTTGTTATTGGTTGCGTTAGACATGCTCCGAGCCCAACGATCTCGTGTCCAGGAGACGTCAGAGGAGACAATTGCGGGGAGGGAGAAGGAGGACGTTGCGATTACTCCGTTAGCAATACCCATGTTGGCGGGGCCAGGGGCCATTTCCACGGTTATTCTGCTACGGGGGCAAGCCAACTCTTTAACTAAGTTCATTATTTTGTTAGGTGCAATTTTAGTTGTATCCGGCACTACATACTTTATTTTGCGTTTTGCTGCTTACGGGGCCCGTTGGCTCACGCCTATTATTCTTAAGGTCACAAGCCGGATCATGGGCTTATTGTTGGCAGCTTTGGCAATCCAGTTCATGTTGAATGCATTACTTGAGGTGAGGGAACAGTTTTTCTAGAGTCGGGGGTGAACTAACAGTGCGAAGCTCTGTAGGTGAAGAGGAAAGTCTGTGGGCTCCTTTGCCAAACTAGATAACAGTTTAAAAGAAGGCTTTCCTAACACCTGGTTGGGGCATAGACTCATATCAGAATGGTTCGAAACAACAAAACCGAGCTTCGGTTGGAGGGAATACCCGCAGCTGATGGAATTTGCCAAGGCAAGGCATTCGTTCTGGGCCAAGTAAACATCTCGATTCCTCGCTATGAATTAGACAGTGCACAAATTGAGTTAGAACTTGTACGTCTCCGAAGAGCTCTTGGAGAGACACGGCTTCAGCTTCAACAATTGCAAAATCAGGTGACAGAGACCGTTGGAGCTCATGCAGCACGGATTTTCGAGGCGCACCTCTTAATGTTGGAAGATCCTGTGTTTACAGAGGAGGTAACGCAGCTTATTAAAAAAGAAAAGGTCAATGCTGAATATGCTTTTTGGCAAGTTGCCCAACGATACATCGAAGCTTTAAGCAATGCTCAAGATGAGTTAATTCGCGAGCGAGCTACTGACATCCGTGATCTTACAACACGAGTAGTGCAAAACCTAGCCGGCCGAATGGAGGCGTTTGATCTCCAACACCTTCGGGAACCATGTATTATCATTGCGCATGATTTAAGTCCCTCTGTGACGGCCCAACTCGATAAAAAGATTGTACTGGGATTTGCGACAGATATTGGTAGCCCTACTTCCCACGCAGCTATTATGGCGCGGTCAATGGGAATTCCGGCTGTGGTAGGGCTGCGTGACGCTAGCGTTCGAGTGCCCCCAGGGGCATATGTCTTATTAGACGGATATCAAGGCCTGTTAATCGTGAATCCTACCGAAACCACATTACATCATTATGATCGGCTTGTTAAACGCAGAATTTCCTTGGAAGAAAAGCTGCGGCGAGTCATTCATCTGCCAGCGGTCACAATAGATGGACGTCAGATTACCGTTTCTGCCAACATTGAAAAACCCGATGACACGGACGTTGTCATAGCTTCAGGCGCGGAAGGGGTAGGACTGTTCAGAACGGAGTATTTGTTCCTTAACAGTGATAAGTTGCCAACGGAAGAAGAACAGTACAATGCTTATCGTCGAGTAGCTGTTGCGTTAAAACCAAACCCAGTGATCATCAGGACGTTGGATTTGGGTGGTGATAAGTTCCTCTCTCACCTTAACTTAGCACCAGAGGTGAATCCATTCCTTGGTTGGCGGGCCATTCGGTTTTGTTTGCAGCAACCTGAGCTTTTTAAAACACAGTTACGCGCCATTTTACGAGCCAGTGTGGAAGGCAACGTAAAGCTAATGTATCCCATGGTCACAGCATTGGATGAGTTGTTGAAGGCGAATGAGTTAGTGGAACAAGCACTTTGGGAGTTAAGAAGGGAAGGGATGCCGTGTCCAGAATCTCCAGAGATTGGAGTGATGATAGAGACACCATCAGCTGTGCTTATTGCAGACGTTCTAGCGAAGCATGTACGGTTTTTTAGCATAGGTTCGAACGACCTTGTGCAGTACACACTAGCCACAGATCGTACTAATGAGCGCGTGGCACATTTGTACGAACCCACTCACCCAGCTGTATTGAAACTCATAAAAATGACGATCGACGCGGCACATGCTGCGGGTATTTGGGTGGGAGTGTGCGGAGAAATTGCGAGTGATCCGATCATGATTCCAATTTTGGTAGGGTTAGGTATAGATGAGCTAAGTGCGGCTCCGCCTTTAGTGCCGCGTGTGAAATTTTTGATTCGGCATATGCAATTTAGTGAGGCTCGGGCTTTGGCACTGCAATGCTTGACACACGAGTCTGGCGCACAGACAACAAAGGCATCGCGTGAATTTCTTAAATCGTTTGCAGCTGATTTACTTGAGGCTTTAGGAGAGCGTGCAAATAAAACTTCCAGTTCAAAGTGAGCCTTTTCACCACGGTGAAAATAGCCGGGGGCAATTTTGAAAGGGGAGAGCTTAAGTAGTATTTATTAGGGTTTTTGTCTCTCAGTTAGGCGATGTCCACCTAGCATTGGTTTCAGTGTATTACCCCGTGTTCTTTAAGCACTTTGAGCAGTTGCTCGTAATCGGCTTTTATTAAGTCCCGTCGAATTTGGAACTGGATTCGGGTTTTGACTGTGGAAGGTAAGAGTTCTGTTAAGGGGTTTAAAACTTTGGGTGGAGCTATCAAACAGATATTTTCTTGCGTCCATTTTTGTAGGATTGCATTCAAAATTGAGGCGAGATGTTTTAGTGCTTTATGGTTAACCTCCGCACGAAGGTTGTGTTCGTCTCCCATTAATCCCCCCCAATGCGTGTTTGTAGGTTTTCCGTGTCGGCCAGCAAGGTCTGTTACGTGGTCAATGATTCTTAAGTGTGCTTCTTGAATTTTTTCTTCATGGATTGGTTCAAGATGTGGGGTTCCGAAGTCAGTTTTTTCAAGCCGGAAGGCCTTCAGGTGCCCGTGATCGGTTATTAGTATAAGCATGGGTTTGAATTCGTTATGGAGCCGCATTGTTGCATTTTGTTAGGTTTGGTATTTTTGGTTACGTTTTGGTCTCCGCAGGGTAAACTTTCGCCCCACGGTAGGCAGTGAAAAGAGTTTCATCACTTGGCTTATAGGGAGCCGGGCAATACGGGTGGAAGAAGAAAATTCTGCGTCTGGTAATCATACATTAGTGTTTCCTTTTAGATCAACATTAGTACAACTTTCAGGGTTCGTGGATGGGGCAGAAGCTTGTCCTTGGATTGGCTTGCCGATTAGTTGATAAAAGGTCTGCCCGTCCAACGTTTCCCGTACTAGAAGTTCGGTTGCGACTCGATGTAGTCGGTCAACGTGTCTAGTGAGTAACTCTTTGGCTTCAGTGTAGCAAGAGTTCAGAATGTGTTTAACTTCTTCATCTATTTCTCTGGCGGTTTGATCGCTGCAGTCGAGTTGATATTGGGNAAAATCCCCCCCGAGGAAGATGGACCGTTGTTGGACACAAGACACAAGCCCAACCCGGTCGCTCATTCCATACATTGCTACCATTTGTCGGGCAAGGATTGTAGCTCGTTCTAAATCATTTTGTGCTCCAGTGCTGATATCGCCAAAAACTATCTCTTCTGCGGCTCTGCCACCGAGTAGGCTTCTGATCTTATCTAAGAGTTCAGCGCGTGTCATAATGTATTGGTCTTCTGTTGGCATTTGTAAGGTATACCCTAGTACTGCGCGGCCTCGAGGAATTACACTTAACTTTTGGACAGGCTCTCCATGTTCGGTGAAGGCAGAGACCAGTGCATGGCCAACCCTCGTGATAAGCAACGCGTCGTTTTTCGTCAGGGTTTATTCGGCGGGATCGCCGCTCAGGCCCTGCAATTAACTTTTTCGATCGTCTTTTAAGAGATCTTCTTGTGTGATTTCGCGAGCCCGGCGTCGGGCTGCGAGAAGTGCAGCCTCGTTGAGCACGTTAGCTAAATCGGCTCCAGAAAACCCAGGCGTAGCGGCAGCTAATTTTTCGAAGGTCGACGTCTTGGGCTTAACTTTTTATTCCGTGCATGGACCTTCAGAATAGCAAGGCGCCCTTCCACATCGGGGAGATCTACTATTACATGTCTGTCGAATCGACCTGGTCGTAAGAGGGCCCTGTCTAATATCTCCGGTCTGTTTGTAGCGGCTAAGACTATAATTCCTGCATTGGGTTCAAAACCATCCATTTCCACTAATAAAGCATTCAGTGTTTGTTCCCTTTCGTCGTTGCCAGGAGATATGTGCACGCCACGCTGTCTTCCTATTGCGTCTAGCTCATCGATAAACACAATACAAGGAGCGTGTTGTTTTGCTTGGTTAAAAAAGGTCACGGACACGAGCGGCACCAACTCCGACAAACATCTCTACAAAGTCGCTGCCACTGATACTAAAGAATGGCACCTTAGCTTCTCCAGCAACTGCGCGTGCCAGCAAAGTTTTGCCCGTACCGGGTGGGCCTACGAGTAGTACACCCTTGGGTATTCGGGCGCCCAATTCTTGATAAATTTTCGGGTCACGTAGAAATTCAACCACCTCTTTTAATTCTTCCTTTGCCTCGTCACATCCCGCGACGTCATCGAATGTGACTCCGGTACTTCTATCGGCAATTAGCTTAGCCCTGCTACGCCCAAAACTTAGTATGCTTTCGCTACTTGGACGAAAAGTCCGTAGAAAAATCATGAAGATCAGAATCAAAAAATCCAAAGCGGGATTATCCAACCTACAACTAGTTGGGAGAGCCAATCCGGTCTGGCTCCAGTGAATTCGACATTTGCGTTTAAAAGGTCTTTAACAAGGTCGGGGTCTTCAACGGGAATGGTTCGAAAAGTAAATGTTTTTCGTGCCCGAGCAGAACTTGCCGAAGGTATAGACTGAGATCCTCCTTCAACGGATTCAATCGCTTCACCGATAATTGCATCGGGGCTTATCTGTACACGGACAATTTCGGCCTTAGCTAAGCGTTTTCTGAATTCGCTATAGGGAATTTCTCTCACTGCGAGTCGCTCAGAAACGGTGCGCCAAAGTAGCAAAAACCCCAACGCTATGGCCACATACATTAGAATAACATGTGGAGGGGTTTTTATTGGGGCCTTCCTGAATGGCCCTTCTTGGAGCGAGNCCTTTTTTTTGTCGGCCTTCATCACTTTGAGATACGTCCAGACACACCCCCCAACTTTTAGATGCTATGTATTTTCAATTGGCGTTACTTCTTTGAGCGTTTTGCCTCCACGACGAGGTACCTACTGCCTCCACCACGCCAAATCCGGAGCAACACCTTGTTTTCTTGGACTTGTTTACTGAGCTCGATAGCTTCTTCTGCATTTCGCACTGGTTTTTTATTGATTTCGAGTATCACATCTCCTGGTTTCAACTGTTCAGCTGCGGGTGACTCTGGAGCCACTTCGGTTACTATGGCGCCGGTTACGTGATCTGGAATTTCGTATTGGCGCCTGAGTTGAGGTGTTAAGTCATCCACAATTACTCCATCTAATGGACTGGCCTTTTCAGCGCCACGACCAAACAGTTTTGGTGGTATTCTACCCGCTCGTGCTAACCCTTCTCCCCGCAGCTCACCAATTGTGGCTTGGAGCGAGACTGGTCTTCCATCGCGTATGACTTTAATTGTGACTTTTGTGCCTGGTTTGGTGTGCGCAACCATCAATCTTAAATGGGAATTATCACTTACTTTATGCCCATTGTATTCCACAATCACATCGCCTTCCTTGAGACCTGCCCGGGCTGCGGGTGAGTCTGGGTATACTTGCGCTACCAAGGCACCTTGGGTATCAGACAATTTAAATTGCTCGGCTAGTTCTGGGGTAATCAGCTGGACAATCACGCCGAGGTATCCGCGGGTGACTTTACCCTCTGCAATGATGCGTTCACACACGTAGCGAGCCAAGTTAGCTGAAACCGCGAACCCGATCCCCATGTTACCCCCACTGCGGGTAAAAATAGCCGCGTTAATTCCAATGAGTCGTCCTTCGAGATCTACAAGTGCTCCACCGGAATTACCGGGATTAATTGGAGCGTCTGTCTGAATGAAGTCTTCAAAGTCTACCAGACCAAGGCGACTCCGGCCTTTTGCGCTTACAATTCCAGCGGTCACTGTTTGGCCGACGCCGAAAGGATTCCCAATAGCGATTGCAAAGTCGCCTACTTCTACCTGGTCGCTATCAGCCATGACTATAGCTGGAAGTCCGTTAGTTTCGACTTTTAGAACAGCAATGTCAGTTTGTGGGTCTGAACCGATAACTTTTGCATCAAGCCGGATTTTGTCGTCATTAAGGGCGACTTTGATTTCATCGGCATCAGCGATTACATGGTAGCTGGTCAAAATGTAACCATCCGGTGTTACAATCACCCCGGAACCTAAACCATGTATTTGTTGTTCCATTTCAGAAGGAGGTTGGAAGAACCGCCTAAAAAATGGGTCATCAAAGAAAGGGGCCCATATGTTTTGTACGCGGACAGTTTTTGTAGTGTAAATGCTAACCACACTTGGAGCTGCCTTTTTGACTATTGGGGCAAGGCTCGATGGCAGGGGTTTGGTGCGGTCCAGAGGTTTTTTGTCGACATTGAAAGCTGGTGTACCTGCCACACATGCAAAAGGAATAATAGTTGCCGCGATGGATGCCTTTACCAAAATTCTGACAGACTTTAAGATTTTTTTTTGCATATTGTGTCTGAGTTAAAACCGGTCACTAATAGCTTAATCTTGCAAAAAAAATTTTTCTAGCACTAGTACAAAGAAAACGACTTTGTAGCTGTCCGAAAAGTTTGACACGAGGAATTTCAAGTTCGTTTAAAATTAATTAGGAGACGGGAGGTGGTGCACGAGAGAGCGTTGCTCCGTACCAAACGAACCACCCTCGCCGTCTCCCTCCAAAGCCGCTCCTTATGCCACCTTGACCTCGATGGCACGCGGCTTGGCTTTTTCGGATTTAGGCAAGTGAATGTACAAGACCCCATCTTTGAACTCGGCGTTCACCTTGTCTGCATCAATATCATCGGGCAAGGTGAAGCTCCGTTCAAACCGACCATACGCTCGTTCGATCCGATGGAAGGTCCGGCCCTTTTCTTCTTTTTCGACTTTTCGCTCACCACTGATGGTGAGCACACCGTTTTCGACCGTGACCTTCACGTCGTCTTTCTTTATCTCGGGTAACTCAACTTTCAATAGGTATTCCTTTTCATCTTCGATTACATCTACTAGCGGCACCCAACTGGCAACAGTGACCGATTCCTCTTCACTGGTCAATCGTGGTGCGGGTAGCCGCGAGAACAACCTCATCAACCTGTTTTCAAACTCTTCTAATTCCTTGAATGGATCCCAGCGATCCCATTTAGTCAACGCTCTCATGGCTCTCACCTCCCAGGCACGGCATTTATGAGTTTCTTTTTTTGGGTGGCCGGGCGAACCGCCGTGCCATTTTTTCAATTTCCCAGTCGCCCGGCCTCCCACTGTTGGATTCGGGTCACTCCCACCCGGGAGACCCGCCCAACAGCACCTTTTTCTTAGAGCAATAAACGTGCCGACCGTCATAATGCAACATACACATAATCAACAACTTATATTATATCATCTTGTAATGTGCGTCAAAGTGACTCTTCTGACTTTCTTTGTTTAAGGCTAAATGTCATAGATGAGACAAAGTGGCTCTGTTGCCAGAGGGGTGGGTTTTATTGGTCGAAAAAGTGTAATTGTGACG
>Ga0065718_1005064_pt1 | contig 26083 bp, 33 predicted proteins | sample GBSCel77sediment_2_FD_59105 | JGI IMG/M metagenome (GOLD analysis project Ga0065718, IMG submission 59105) | Hot spring sediment microbial communities from Great Boiling Spring, Nevada - cellulolytic enrichment CS 77C v3 (version 3) | ecosystem: Environmental > Aquatic > Thermal springs > Hot...
GATACCTCAAAGCGGGGGTTGCCGAGTGGACAAAGGCGGCGGATTTAGGGTCCGCTCCCGTAGGGGTTCGTGGGTTCGAATCCCACCCCCCGCACTCTGTTAAAACGAATCTAGTTTACAAGCCACTTTTATTAGAACACTTGCTGTTCAATTAAACAGTTCCTTATGCATAAAACTCAAAACAAAAGTGCCCCGGCCGGGACTTGAACCCGGGTCCGGGAGTCCGCAGCCCCCGAGGATATCCGCTACCCTACCGGGGCTTATGTCAACTTTGCGAAGGGAAAATAAATACCTTATGGGGTTCAGCTTATGCCTTGGAACTTGTATGAGTTTTCTTGCATTTTCCACAACTTTCTTGTACTTGTGCGATCTCATTCCCTTTCTATCGCATAGCGTTTTAAACTCTTTATTTCCGATTCTGGAACTCTCCCCACATCTTGTCCTAATATAACTTCCAAAAGCTTCGATGCTTCTTTCATCATGTAAAACCGTTTTACCTACCGAATGTGACATTATGCCTATCAAAGATTTAACAGTTTCGCAAAGCGTCATTTAGATAAAATATATAACCCCTTTAGGAGGTATATAGTCGGATGAGCATCGATTTAGAGAAGCTATTTTTGCACGAAAAAGCTGTGAACATTCTTGTAAAAATTTACGAATACGAAATGTCTGGCAAAGATGCCTATCCGCTTTGCATTTCAAGGGAAGTTCATTCCCCTTACAGTTACATATCCAAAGTTCTTGGAATCTTCGAAAAAGCTGCCATAATTGAAAGCAAATTTGAAGGTAGGATAAGAAGAATAAAACTAACTGAGGATGGTAGAGAACTTGCAAGACAATTTTTACAAATAAAAAATTTACTTAATAGAGATTTTTTAGCAAGAAAAAAGCTAAGAATACTTGAATCTACCTTGAAAGATCTTAACGACAACGATCCCACTCAGCTGTTGCCGATTAAAGCTGAACTCGAAAACATAAAAACGCAAGATAATGACGTCATCAAAAAGGTAGAGGAACTAAAAAAAAAGGTAGAGGAGATGTTAAATGGATATCCTTAAAAAGATAGAGGATTTCAGAGACTACGCTATCGAAATTCTTTCAAAACTCATAGAAATAAGGGCACTCTCACCGGAAAACGGTGGCGAAGGCGAATGGGACAAGGCGGAGTTCATTCAATCGCTTCTTGATTTTGCAGATAATGTAAAAAGATACGACTCAAAAGATGAACGNGCAAAAAATGGTGTCCGCCCGAACATAGTCGCAAAAATCAAAGGAGAGCAGAAAAGAACCCTTTGGATAATCACCCATATGGATGTTGTTCCTCCCGGAGACCTGAACCTCTGGGAGAGCGATCCGTTTAAAGCCAAGGTGGTCGGAGACAAAATCTACGGTAGAGGAGCCGAGGACAATGGACAGGCTATTGTATCCACAATACTCGCTGGAAAATTGCTGAGCGAATCGAATCCGAAACTGACGTTTGGCATGGTTTTCGTCTCAGATGAGGAGACCGGAAGCAAACACGGGATAAGATATCTGCTCAACCAAAATATTTTCAAAAAAGATGATCTTTTCATTGTTCCGGATGCTGGAAGCCCTGACGGAAGTCAGATTGAAGTAGCTGAAAAAAATATCCTATGGATACAGATAAAGATTTATGGAAAACAGGGACACGCCTCAAGACCTGATCTTTTTTATAACGCAAACAGAAGAGCAATGAAAATCTTATTGGAACTCGATAAAGCCCTTCACGATAAATTCAATAAAAGAAATAATCTCTTCAATCCACCCTACTCAACGTTCGAACCCACTAAAAGAGAGGAGAACGTAGAGAACATCAACACAATCCCCGGGTTGGATATCAGTTATTTTGACTGTCGAATCATACCGGAATATAATAACGAAGATGTAATCAATTTTGTTAAAGATTTTCTTGAAAGGAAACAATCAGAAGATGGATATAAAATCGAAATGTCTGTTATCCAAAACGAAAGCAGTCCGCCGACAGATGAAAATAGTGAGATAGTCCGGAGACTAAAGGAGGCCTTAAAGGTTCTACGAAATATCGATGCAAGACCGATCGGAATCGGTGGGAATACGTGTGCCTCCTTTTTCAGAAGAGCAGGATTCGAAACGGCGGTATGGAGCACAATAGACGGGAAAGCTCACGAACCCAACGAATACGCAAAAATATCGAATGTAATTGAGGACGCAAAAGTTTTTGCATATCTTTCTCTAGCTTAGGAAGTTGATGGAAAGCAATATATTTAGAAAGGGTCTGTCGTAAAAACATGCTAGCATATGGCAGGTTTATCTTTCAAGATGAAATATTTGAAGGAAATTTCGAAATTCGGGGCGGGTTGATAATCTATGATGGTTTGAAATTTAATATCAACGAAGTGAAATTCCTTCCCCCCGTCAAACCCGAGAAAATTATCGGTGTTGGTCTCAATTACAGAGACCATGCCGAAGAGCTTATGATGGAAGTTCCTCCAGAGCCGATTCTGTTCATGAAATCTCCCTCTTCCATTATAGGTGATAAGGATACGATAATCCTTCCGGATGTTGGAAGAGTAGACTACGAAGGGGAATTAGCCGTTGTGATATCGAGGAAGTGCAAAAACGTGAGCAGAGAAGAAGCAGCCGAATACATAGCCGGATACACGTGTTTTAACGATGTAACTGCAAGAGATTTGCAGAAAAAATGGCAGTGGTGCATAGTAAAATCCTTTGATACTTTCTCGCCAATAGGTCCTTATATCGTGAAAACAAATCCATCTAATCTGAGGATAAGGACGTATCTTAACGGGAGGATTGTTCAAGAGTCCACCACAGCCAACCTCATTTTCGATGTTTTCGATTTAGTATCTTTCACGTCCTCTATAATGACTCTAAAAAAAGATGATGTCATCGCAACGGGAACTCCCGCGGGCGTTGGTCGTCTTCATCCCGGTGATGTTGTTACAGTAGAAATCGAAAATATAGGTAAACTTACAAATTACGTGAGGTGATATCATGGAAAAGGAATATAATGCTCAAAAGGTCGAAGAGAAATGGGTCGTAAACTGGAAAGACGAAATGTATTACTTCGACTGGAACTCGAAAAAACCCCACTATATAATAGATACGCCTCCACCCTATCCCACGGGATCTTTTCACATAGGAAACGCATTAAACTGGTGTTACATCGATTTTATAGCGAGATATAAAAGAATGAAAGGATATGAGGTCATGTTCCCTCAAGGTTGGGACTGTCACGGACTGCCAACTGAGGTCAAGGTCGAGGAGATCTACGGGATAAAGAAAAACGATGTCCCAAGAGAAAAATTCAGAGAGCTTTGCGTGAAGTTTACCGAAGAAAATATAGAAAAAATGAAAAGAACGATGAGACGCCTCGGATTCAGCATTGACTGGAGCAAGGAATACATTACGATGTATCCCGAATACTACACTAGGACCCAGCTCAGCTTTGTTAAAATGTGCAAGAAGGGGCTAATTTACAGAGCGGAACACCCAGTCATCCACTGTCCGAGATGTGAAACAACGATTGCTCTTGCGGAAATTGAATATCAAGAGGGGAAGACGAAGCTAAATTACATAAAGTTCGACGAAAACGTGATCATTGCCACAACGCGTCCCGAACTGATCCCCTCCTGTGTTGCGATCGCCGTTAATCCGGAAGATGAGAGATATCGAGATCTAATCGGGAAGACTATTATAGTCCCCGTGACAAATCACGAAGTGAAGATTATAGCTGATGAAGAGGTTGATCCGAACTACGGAACCGGAATCGTGATGATTTGTACCTTCGGTGACAGACAGGATGTCAAATGGTGGAAAAAGCACAAGCTCGAATTAAGAGATATTCTCACGAGGGATGGGAGGTTAAACGAAAAAGCTGGAAAATACAGAGGCTTAACTATCAAGGAAGCGAGAGAGAAGATTCTCGAAGATTTAAAGAAAGAGAACAGATTGCTGAAGCAGAAGGAAGTCACTCACAATGTTGGAGTATGTTGGAGATGCAAAACTCCAATAGAGATAGTTCCAGAAAAGCAGTGGTTCGTTAAAATTGATAAGGAGAATATACTCAGAGAAGCTAAAAAAATCAAATGGGTTCCGGAGCACATGTATTCGAGGCTCGAAGGATGGGTTAGAAGTATGGAATGGGACTGGGTTATAAGCAGACAGCGTGTTTTCGCAACCCCTATCCCCGTATGGTATTGTAAGAACTGCGGTGAGATCATTGTGGCAAAAGAGGAATGGCTTCCAGTCGATCCCACAAAGGATACGCCGAGGGAGCCGTGTCCGAAGTGCGGTAGCACCGAATTCATCGGAGAGGATGATGTCCTTGACACATGGATGGATTCCTCGATCACACCCCTCGTGATAACGGGATGGCCGGAAATAAAGGAGTACCCGACCCATCTCAGGCCTCAGGGTCATGACATCATTAGGACATGGGCTTTCTACACGATTTTGAGGAGTCTGGCACTTGTTAACGAACTACCTTGGAGAGAAATTGTGATCAACGGGATGGTTTTGGGAGAAGATGGAAGGAAAATGAGCAAGAGTCTCGGAAACATAATCTCTCCGGAGGAGGTTATCGAGAAATACGGCGCCGACGCCCTAAGACAGTGGGCGGCAATCGGAGGTGTTGTTGGAAGCGACATCATTTTCAGCTGGAAAGAGATAGTAGCTGCTTCGAGATTTCAGCAGAAGTTCTGGAGCATCCTCAGATTTGCGATGCCACATCTGAGAGATTACAAGCCCAACGAGAAAGACAGAGAATTCCTGAGGGATACAGACAGGTGGATTCTCTCCAAGCTGAACAGGCTGATAGAGACCGTTGATAGGGCGATGGATAATTACAGCTTTGATGAAGCTTTAAAGGCTATAAGGAGCTTCACTTGGTATGAACTCGCCGATAACTACCTAGAACTCGTCAAGAACCGTCTTTACTCTGGAAATGAAAAAGAGAAGAAAGCCGCAAAATACACGCTCTACAAGATCTTAGACGCACTTATAAGGCTTTTGGCACCGATAACACCCTTCCTATCAGAGGAGTGCTGGAGTATATTCTCTGGAGAAGGTAGCGTCCATCAGCAGAGCTATCCAGTTGCGGATAAATCATTAATCGATGAGGAAGCCGAAAAGAGAGGTGAGCTTATAAAGAGGATTGTTGGAGAGATTAGAAAATTCAAACATGACAACGGATTNGCTCTGAACGCACCCCTAAAGAAAGTCTTGATATACACGTCCGAGAAGATAGATACNAGGGACATTGCGGGAGCTGTTAATGCGGAGGTTGAGCTTCTCGATAAACTCCCAGAGATTAAGACGANAATCAAAGAAATTAAGCCGAAGTTCAACATTCTCGGTCCTATGTTCAAGAGCAAANTNAAGGACATAATTAGTATCGTAAACAACCTTTCAGAGGAAGAAAAATCCAAATTCGTTAGAGATGAGAGAATTATCATTAGCTTGGATGGAAAAGAAATAGAGCTACTCATAGACTGGTTTGATATAATAACCGAAAACGTCGTGGAAGGGAAAAACGTCGAAGTGCTCGAAACTGAGAACACGGTGATCTTAGTGGAGCCTTGAATATAGATCTTTCAGCATTAGAGCATCCTCCTCCAAATTTGGACTTTCGGAGATCACTCTACCGTCCGCATTGAAATCCCGTAATGCTTTAAGAAAATCAGTATAGTTAAAATCGCTATTTTTTAAATTTAAGTGCCTTTTTTCACCTTTTAAATCGTATTCAATCCCACTAATATGAACGTGCATATCTTTTATTGCATCGTTGCCCAATCTGCTTTCTATGTGTTCTAAGAGGCTGATGAATTCATCATAGCTGTTATATGCCAGTGTTCTCGCATGAATGTGACTTATGTCGAGACATGGCATGACTTTATCGAGTTCTTCTGAAAGTCTCACAACCTCCTCAATCTCTCCAAACTGATTCCGTTTCCCAGTGGTTTCCACCCTTAATATGACATCGCATTCAATCATATCCATGAGCATTTTCAGTGACTCTTTCACTCTCCTGTAGGCATTTTCCCTTGACGATCTCATGTAGTAACCAGCATGAAAGACGATATTCCTCGCATTTAAAAGAATACCAATTCTAATCGAATCAAACAATCTCTGAATGCTTTGCCTGATCTTGATTTCGCTTTCAGCATTCAAATTAACATAGTAGGGAGCATGGATGCTTAATACAACATTCAAAGATTTGGCAAGCTTTCCAACTTCTATCGCCTTTTTTTCACTTATTTTGACTCCTCTGACGAACTGAACCTCCATACAATCGAGATTTAGTTCTCGAATTCTTTTAATGCCTCCGAAAGTTGATCTGTCTTTTGATGAGTTGGGAACTCCTGCGGTTCCGAAGAGCATTGTAAAAATTTAAAGATTTTAGAATAAAAACTTACCTGTCTTTTGAGTGCAACGGCCACTTAAAGCAAATCTTCTGGCATTTTTTACTCAAGCGGCAGATACATATCATATTCGTATTCAGGATTAACAACTCTAAATCCCAACTTTTTGTAAACGTGGATTGCTCTCCTGTTAGATCTCTCTGTAATCAGTGTGATTCCCTTAAATCCAACACTCCTAGCATATTCAATAATGTTTTTCAGTAATTCCTGTCCTATCCCCCTATCCTGATAGTCCTGATGAACAAAGATTGAGAGATCAGCAATGCTGCCATCTTCCGTCGGCACGATAACACAATGTCCCGCAATCCTTCCATCGATTTCGGCAACTATTGCGAAACCTCTTTCTGCAAGAAAGTCAACCCAGTTTTCTATCGCAATCCTCGTTGACGGTGGCAAACCCAAACATCTATTTTCCGGGCTGAAGGTTTCATACATTTTAATTAGATTTTCCCTATCCTTTGAATGATCATACTGTCTTATAAGGACGACCTCTCCTTTACGGTCTTTAAAAACGACTGGTTTGAATTTCGGGAATTGGATCTGCACAATATATCTTTTAACTTCCACATTTATATTATTTACTAAAAATTATTAATAATTTTATTTTTAAAAATAATTAAAAATCAAGAGCTTTTTTAATCACTTCAGGAATTTCCCTTCTTTTCCACTTTCGATCAATGCAAGTGACTTCTAAGGTGCCTTTTGCAACGATGTCTCCATCCTTAAAAGCTTTGAATTCAAAAACGATTTTTGTTGGCTCCACACTCTTTACTGAAGTTTCAACATCAATTTCATCGTAAAATCTTGTTGGCTTGAAAAATCTTGCTTCGGAATAGGTTATAGGAAAAGCGTAATTTTCATTGGGATTTCTGTAAAATAGCTCTGGGGAAATGCCCTTGCTTTGAATAAATTCGTCAAGAGCTTCCTTGAATATTCTGTGATAAGTGACGAAGAAAGTGACTCCGAAAGGATCAGTATCTCCGAAATAGATTCTTCTCTTCAAAGAAAACCCCTCTTTTCGAGGAAATCAAATACAACTTCTAAAACTTTGTCCAAAATCTTCTCAGGATCTTGGGTAATCCTTAACATCATCAAAGCGTTTGTGTCTGCTGGTGGAGCTACAGCCATTTCAACGCCCTCAATTTTTGCGTCTCTCACAGCTTTTGCAATTTCCCCCTTTGGGAGGATTTTGTCGCCCTTTTTAATTAAGAAGCCGGAATGTTGGACATCCTCAATCTCAACGAATAGGACTATTGTTTCGTATCCCTTAGCTTTTTCGAAAGTCTGGTATTTTACATTCTTTCCCCTGTATATCATAATAGTATTAAACTCTGATTATTAATTACAGTTTTGCTCAACCAAAATAGCTTACAAGCAAGGCCGAGAGAAATACTAAGATCATGGCAATAATGTGCCTTAAAGTAATCTTTTCTCTCAGGAGGATCTTTCCAACTATCGCCCCCATAACGGGAGATGTTGCGGATATCGGGGTAACCAAGTGACTTCCCATGATTTTTACAGCTGTGATGAAGGATAGAATTCCCACAACGGAAAGCATGCCACCTATAATACCCATGTAGATGATCGTATCTCTTTCGAAGCTAATGCTCCTTGTCACTACAAACAGCATAGCTGAATTCATTACAAGTCTGAGGAATGCCAAATTTATCGGAGAAAAATATCTCGTTAGATAGTCAAGTGTCACAATAGCCACAGCCCAAGAGAGGGAGGCAAAAACTGCAGTAAAGGATTTTAAAGTGAATTTTCCACCCCCTTTCGGAATTACGACTATCGCTAAAAGGGTAGTCAAACTTGCCAAAACGATATTGGGTGTGATTTCCACTCCGTAAATGATGTTATCCATTAGCGCGACGAATATGGGATATGTGGCTGCTAAAGGTAGAACGTAACTCACAGGGGATGTCTTTAACGCATTAAAGTATAGAAGATCTCCCAAAAAGAATGAAAAGAATGTAGACACAAATAGGACCAGCAAAAGCAGAGGTGTTATTTTTTCAACACCGTAATAGATCACAAAGGGGAGAAGATACAGCGAAGCGAAAGTGCTCCTGATGAGATTTCCTGAGTACTCATTAACGTTCCTTAATCCAAGCTTGAATATGACGCCTCCAACACCCCAGCATACTGAAGATATAACTGCGAGAGCGACGCCAAGCATCCGAGCATAGACACTTCATAAGCTTTAAAAAGTTATACTACAAGACAGGATCGTGAATTGGAACGAAATTTACAGAAAAATAATATCCTCAAGAAATGCTCTAAAAGGTTTGCTCAGAAACAAAGCTATAGAAATGGGAAATGTCCTAATTATTCAAGATCCACCAGTAGAAATTGAGATAAAAGACAACGAAATTCGATTCATGTTAGAGGGGGAGCTCTCAGCAATACTCGATAAAGACGGGCTAACAATCCTCGACGATGCAATAGAAGAGGAGGTAAAGTACTGGTGCGTGGCTTTATCTTCGCTTGGATTTAAGAGGTATCGGATAAAAGATAATCCGTAAGATCTTTAATCCCAATCTTTTCTTGAGTTCCAGTCCTCAAATTCTTCACAGTTACATATCCTTCGTTAATCTCCTCACCCGCGAAGAGAGCAAAGTCAGCGTTTACGGAATCGGCAAAACTCATTTGCTTTTTGACACTTCTCCCCATAACATCGACTATCGCTGGAACGCCGCTTTCCCTTAGATAATCCGCAAGCTTCAGAGCCCTTGCATAATCACCCACATTAATCACGACGACTCTTTTCTTCCTTTCGAATCCTACGTGACAAACCTCCATAACACGGTCGAATCCTATAGCGAATCCCGTTGCTGGAACGTCGCTTCCACCGAAGAGGTGGGAGAGTCGATAGCTTCCCCCGCCGCAAATCTGCTTTTGCGCACCCAATCCCTCGGAGTATATCTCAAAGACGATGCCTGTGTAGTAATCAAGACCTCTTGCAATCCCGAAATCTACTCTGTATTTTAAATTAAGCTCGTCAAGGATTTCAGTCACCTTTTCAACGTAATCGTAATCGAAGTTCGGATAAATTTCCCTCGCTTCATCGATCGAGGAAGTTTCGGAAAGGGCGAGAACGATATCCATTAATTCTGTTTTATTTTCCTTTCTGAGAAGCTTCTCCAATCCCTCCCAGTCTTTTTTGTCAACAAGTCTCAATGCTTTCTCTTTTTCATTTAATTGTTTGAAAACTTCCCTTAAAAGACCAACATGTCCGATATGCAGATCGAAATTAATCCCAAGCTTATCCAAGATCTTGTAAGATAGCGTAATCACCTCGGCATCACTCTCAGGCCTATCGCTCCCGATTAACTCGACTCCAAACTGCCAGAATTCCCTGTATCTTCCTCTTTGTGGTCTTTCGTATCTGAAACAGTTTGCGAAATAGTAAAACCTAAGAGGTCTGGGCATGACAGAGCACTCATTAACGAAAAGTCTCATAACGGGAGCTGTTAGCTCAGGTCTCAGAGCGAGATCTCTTCCAGATTTATCCTTAAAAGCGTAAATCTCTTCGATTATACTTTCACCGGATTTTATCGTGAAAAGTTCTAAATGCTCAAATGTCGGAGTCTGAACTTCTCGATAACCGAAAAGCTCTGCCATCTCTCTCATTATCTTCTCGACATGTCTTCTCCTTTCCATTTCGTCTGGAAGAAAATCCCTTGTTCCTCGAGGTCTTTCGATTTTCATTGAATCACCCCTCATCGAACATCTTTAAATATTCCTTCAACATTCTTGGAAACTTATCTGCTTCCACAAATCTCAAACCCAACCTTTCGCTCCATCTTCTGATCCCATCATCACTTGAGACAACCGCGGCGTCGAGCTCCTTTGCGAGAAGAAGCACATCTAAATCGGGAGCCGAGTCTAGAACTCCCTTTCTCAAAATTTCACGATACTTTTCTCTGAATCTTGCGATTAACTCTCCGATTTCATCCTTTAAATCTTCTTTGACTTCATATTTGAGACCTATGGCGGCACTTTCCCATATGTACTCCTCGGCTGTTCGTCTCGCTCTGTTAATTTTCTGCCTTATAGTGTTTACATATTCATGGAAGATTTCCGCAGGTATCTTCACCTCAAATCTATTCGGTGTCTTTTTTATCAGCCAAGTATCTAGCTTCACGAAAACTTCTTTGTCACAGTTATATCTCTTTAAAAAGCTAATTAGCTCCGTGTAAACTGACGGATACGGGATATAACAACTTATTTCAAGTTTCAATCTTGCCTTTGCTATGAGGTCGAGAATCTCGTTCGCCGATTCGCAGAGAGTCTCGTAACCTTCTTTAATCCGCATTCCCGTATCTGTGATGGCTGTTGTGTCCAAAACAAACCTCTGTCTCATTTCCTCCACCTAACGTAGACGAATATGTGATCCTTGTGATAAGGAGACAAATCATCGTAGCTCAGAATTTCAAAATCCCTTTTTAATTCGTTGATAACGTCTTTGTATATCTCTTCTGGATCTCTTGTTGAGTCTATGCTTCTTGCTTTTACGAATATCAGACCTAGAGCTTTATCCTTAGCGAAGAATCTGAAATTTTCCCTAAAGATTTCGATCTGGTTTCTTTGAGCTATATCTTGATAGATGAAATCCACTTTTTCGACAATCCCGCTGTATTTTTGAGGCTGGGAAGCATCTGCAAGTATGGGGATGATGTTTTTCCGTTCCCTTGCGAGTTTTAAGAACTTTACAAAAGGTTTTGCAGAATACTCTATGGCGTAGATAATTCCCTTGGTGAGAATGTCGGAAATATGGCTTACGGTCGTTCCGCTTGCAGCACCCAAGTAGAGCATCTTTGTATTCGGTTTTAAATCGATCCGATATCCTTTGAGCAGAACAGCGGCCAACTTGCTCCTCGTTGGAATCCACTCTCTGTAGCCGTCAATCTTCCTCTCACCGTAATGAGGCGGATAGGGTGATTTCGTCAAAATTCTCTTTCTCTCTTCATCCAAAAAGACATTATTTAGGATTTCTCGAAAGTTTTTCATATTTCTTTCGAACCTCCTCCGCTAATTTCTCATACAGCTCGCCTTTGAAGTAATCTATTCTCGCAGCTATTGCCAATTTTGAAGCCATAAATCTTGCCATTTTTCCCCTTTTTCTTTTCGGAAGTCCCTTAATAAAGGGATGCTGAAATATCACACCGTGTTTTGGAACCTTCGCCTCTTTACCTCTCCTTATTCTCGAAAGAGCTTTGAAAAGTGATCTCTCTGCTCCTATCACTTGAATGGTACTCGCTGGAAGTTCGGCCAGCTTTTCAAGGCTTCCAACTTTCTCAAGAAGTCTTGCAGCTATTTTTTCTCCAACGATTTCACTTAGATTTGGTGCTATTTTTCTCATTACGCTCTCAATTTCCTTCTCAAGCTCTCCTCTGAATCTTTTTAAATCCAGAATCTTCTCTTCGAAATCTCTAACAATCGCGCTCTCCTTGATCTCCTTTAAGTCTCTTAATTTTTCGTCAAGAAGGTTTATTGTCCTGTTAAGCTCATCCAACGATCTTACAAGAGCTATTACATATCGATCTTCTCTTTTTAGCTCTCCCTCCACAAGCTCCTCGGCATGGTCTATTGCAATTCTCCTCAGTTCCTCATAGTATTTTTTTCCGAAAATATCAGTCCCCATCTCACTGACTGAGAATGGTAGTGGCTCTGGATTCTCCGCTTTCGAAAAAGACTCTTTGAGATTTTTGGATACCTTGACTTTTCCGTTTTCGTAAACACCGAACCAAAGGTTATACTTCAATTTCAGCACCCCTATTTTTAGCCTTCGTTTTGATAATATCTATTCTTACATTTCTTTCTTTAAAGATATCTTTTATCACGGAAACTCCACCTTCTTCGCCTATGAAATAGACCGATGGGCCTGTAGAGGACATACCAACCGCCCCGTAATCCTTTGCTTCCTCTATTATTCTGTAGATAAGGTCTCCGTACTGGTTAATCTCAGCCCTCTTAAACCCTATATACTGGATTCTGTAAATTGCTTTTGCAAATTCTTCAAGATCTTCCTCAACGACTGAAGGCATCAATTTCATCAAAATTATGTGACAAAGCTCCCTTACCTCTTCGATTTTCAGAGGTGTATTCTTTTTGAAGAGATCCACCTCCCTTTTCCCAAAAAACCCCTTGCTTTCCGGTATAAAAACGTAAAGATCCCAGTCTGGAAAGTCGTATCTTACCAAAATCGGTGCCGGTTTAGCTTTACTGAATGAAGATGGAAGGAAGGTGTTTTTTTCCTTTACAGAATGTCCGCCATCGACGATGAAACCGCCAAACTCAAAGGCTGCAACTCCGATGCCGGATGTCCCTCCTCTTCCTACAAATTCTGCGATCTCGCGTACGCTCATTTCAATTCCGTTCAATTCCGTGAAGGCTTTTCCTACAGCCAAACTGATTTGGGTTCCACTTCCCAATCCAACATGGGATTTGAAATCCCTAAGTATTTTGATTTCGATACCACTTCCAAACACTTCACGGAACTTTTCTGCCACAGTTTTGTATCTGTCAAAGTTCTCGGATTCTCCCTTGATAACAACGTGGTCGCTCTCTTTTGCCTTGATGGATACGTAGGGTTCTTCCAACGCCAAGCCCACGCCACCGTCAATCCTGCCGATCTCTCCGTTAAGATCTATCAGAGTTATGTGGATCCTCGAAGGGGTTCTTATTTTCATGATTTCATCTTGAGTTTTATCCTTCTTAAATAATACTGTGATCGAGTGTCCACGATATATGCATCGGGGGCAATTGTCGGCATGTGATAACCCGTAAATATTCTGAGTATTTCACCGGCTTGCAGTGAGCATGTTAGGGCGTAAGAGATGGGGTCGAATTTCACCTTCGGCATCTGAACTTCCCAGAACTTTATTCCATCCGGAAGAAATGTCGTGATAATGTTGGGAATGAACGGTGAACCAATCTCATCAGCAACTCTTGCGGCGACATCCATATATTTGTGGGCGACGATCACGTCGACGCCTCTAAGCTGTCTTTTGAACTCCTTGTAGTCATCGGGATAAAGATAACTTATCACACATGAATCTGAGCTCATCGGATGGACTACGTCGTAATCGTTTGCTTCTAAGGGATCAAGGGTGCAGTCCAGCCTCGAATCATTCGGTGTGACAAAATCGCCTATGTATCTCACGCATCCGACTCCGCTTCTCCATAGGAGTTCCATGAGCATTCTACTGCCTATCACGGCGACGCTGAACTTCTGTAGGTATTCGATTTTCTCTTCCTCTGCCATTCCGTGCCAAAAGTTATGCTTCAGATTCATCTTTTTCCTCCAGTGTTTTCATAACATCATGTTTTGTAATTATCCCCACGATACTGCTATTGTCAACGACTAAGAGAGCGGGACTATTTAAAAGCATTTTTGAAATGTTTTCAAGTGTTTCGTTCGGGTGTACCTCAGGCAAAGGTCCATTCATAGCATCTTTTACTTTCATCTTCCTTGCGGCTTCAACACCTTTTGAAAGAATAACTCTTAGAATGCTACTTTCGGTTATACACCCAACATTTCGGTTTCCCTTTATAACAGGTAGTTGTGAGAATCCTTTTTCTCGCATTATGTCTATAGCTTCAAGAAGATTTGCATCTGGATCAACGTAAACTACAGGAGTGTTCATAATCCTCTCAGCTGTCACACCCATGCCTTCAAGTCTGCCGAGGACTTCAAAAATTTTCTTCACAAGGGAAAATTTTGGATCAACATCACCACTCTCTATTCGGGCAATGAGGGGTTGACTAACTCCAACAAGCTCGGCAAGTTTCTTTTGGGTTATTCCGAGCCTTTTTCTTCTTCTCCTTATCTCTTCTATCTCAAAAAACATAAAATATATTACGCAAAGTAATTCAAAAATATTATTGTTAGTAATTTTTTAAGACCTTAACGATTTTTTCCTTGAATTCAACTTCCACTTCATCGTTAAATGTGAACGGATTTCCATCTGCGGATATAACTGTTTCCGCAAACAGTTTCGCTTTTTTGTCAAAGCTGAGAGTCTCTGTCCTTATTGGCTCTAAGTTCATGAGTTCCTCTTTAGTTAAAGAGGATACGACAATAGTCTCACTAATGCAGGCTACGAGGCATTTAAATCCAACAAAGGCGGAAATAGAGGCTCCTCCAGAGATACCCTTCCCTAAGTATCTCCGGTCGAGCATCGAGATGAAAACGTTTCCGAAATTCCCTTCGATAACCCTTCCTTCAGCCTCAACTCTAGCGAAAAATTTCCCTCTTTTACCCTTTCTGATCTTCCCTCTCATGAATTCGAGAGCATCTATTTCTGTCACCTTTCCATTAACTGTCGAAAGAATCGTGGGTCCCGCAACTACATCGTTAAAAGCGATTCTATTATATTTTTTTACAAATAAGCAATCGAATTCGACAAGTTTAAGATTTCTGAACTCTGGATCACATAAAAGAGGGCTGACGTTTGTAGTTCCAGTTCCAATACATAAAAGGGGCTTCTCAGGAAGGGCGGAGGCGGCATCGCTCATAGTCCCATCTCCGCCGAATATTACAATCACATCGGCAACTTTATCGAGTTCTCTGACAAGCCTTATTGTATCGTTTCTGTCGTAAGATCTCTCGATTTCAACGATCTCTGCTCCCTTAAGATAAGAAGCTCCTAAATCGTCCTGTCCGGTAATGACTTTTTCGGGGTTTAGCTTTCTGAGAACTTTCAGGATTAATTCTTTATTAACACCTCCTCCAGCCTTAGGATTGACAACGACTCCAACTTTCATAATAAGCTTTATCTATTAGTTGGTGTATTAAACATTATGAGGTATCCAAAGTTTGCAGGATCCTTCTATCCCTCGAACCCAGAATCTCTTTTGGCAATGCTCGCAGAATTCACGGAAAAGAACGCAAAAGACGAAAACGTGATCGCTATCGTATCACCTCACGCAGGATACATTTATTCCGGAAGGACTGCTGGAAAGGTTCACTCCCTATTACCAGATGTTGAGACCTACGTCATAATCGGCCCGAATCATACTGGATGGGGAATGCCCGTGGCAGTCTCAAAAGACGAATGGTCAACGCCCTTAGGAGTTGTAGAAAGCGATTTGGAGTTCATAGATGCGATGCCTAAGATAACCGTGACACCTGACGAGACTGCTTTTAGAGAGGAGCACAGTCTCGAAGTTCAGCTTCCGTTTTTGCAGTACCTCCACAAAGATTTCAAGATCATCGCAATATGCATGGGATTGCAGGATGAGGAAACAGCTAAGGAGGTCGCCGATGAAATCCTCAAAGCCGCTGAGGAAACTGGAAAAAGTTTTGCTGTTGTGGCGTCAAGCGACATGCACCACTACTTACCAGATGAGGAGTGTCGTAGACTCGATACCAAAGTGATCGAAGCAATACTAAGTATGGATGTCAGCAAATACTACAAAACTATCTACGAAATGCAGGCGAGTGTTTGCGGATACGGCCCGATAGCTGTTGCAATGATTGTTGCAAAGAATTTTGGTGGAAAAGCCGAGCTAGTCCACTACTCTACGAGTGGGGACGTGGCGGATAAGAGTTTCGTTGTGGGATACGCCGGAATAGCATTCAGGGTATAGAACCGTTTCAAAATTCCTAAAATTATGAAAACTTGTAAAGCTACAAGGATGGAGGCTGTACTTACAGTGGATAGCAAAGGTCAGATTTTATTGCCGAAAGAACTCAGAGAGAAAGCAAATATCAAGACTGGAGATAGACTCGTAGCAATCACAGGATGCGACGAAAATGGCGAGGTTTGCTGTCTGATTCTTGTTAAGGCTGAACTGATTGATGAAAAGCTAAGATCTATATTATCTCCAATGCTGAAGGAGGTGCTGTAGTGAGCAAAACTAAGGAACTATCTCTGATCGAGAAATACTTAACTTTCTGGATATTTCTAGCGATAATCTTAGGTGTAGCCTTAGGTTATGTTTTCCCGCAGATCGGAGAGATGATAGGCTCCCTGAGCGTAGGAACTACTTCGATTCCGATAGCTATAGGATTGATCTTAATGATGTATCCGCCACTCGCAAAAGTTAGATACGAGGAAATGGGGAAAGTTTTTCGAAATTTGAAGCTCTTAGCTTTTTCTCTCATTCAGAACTGGATCGTCGGGCCGCTTGTGATGTTCACTCTTGCAGTGATCTTTTTAAGGGATTTTCCAGAGTATATGATTGGAGTAATCCTTGTCGGACTTGCAAGATGCATTGCAATGGTGATAGTTTGGAACGAACTCGCTGAAGGGGATAGAGAACTCGCTGTAGGGCTTGTAGCATTCAATGCGATATTTCAGATTCTGACCTATGCAATTTACATCTACATATTCATAACGATAATGCTTACTAAACTTGGACTTGTCGAAGGTGTAAATGTCAGCATATCCATAACTGAGGCTGCAAAAACCGTTTTCATCTATCTTGGAATTCCATTTATCGCCGGCGTAACGACAAGATACACATCGTTCAGATTAAAGGGCAGAGAGTGGTTTGAAAACGTTCTTGCTCCTAAAATCAGCCTGATCACACCAGCGGCATTGCTCTTCACGATCGTCATAATGTTCTCACTCAAAGGAGAATACATTGTTGAACTCCCTTATCACGTTTTCAGGATAGCGATACCTCTTACGTTCTACTTTCTCATCATGTGGTTTGTAACGTTTTTCATAGCTTACAAGCTCGGAGTCGATTATCCGAAAACTACTGCAGTAGCATTCACAGCAGCAAGCAACGACTTTGAGCTGGCGATAGCCGTGGCGGTGGCGATCTGGGGGATACAAAGTAATCAGGCTTTTGCAACCGTCATAGGGCCTTTATTAGAAGTGCCAATTCTTATAAGCCTTGTTAACGTAGCTTTAATGCTTAGAAAATATTATAAGGAGGAAGAGCTTTAATGCTTAGAGAAAAATTATACGGAGGGAGGAGTGATGAAAGTCTTATTTGTCTGTGTTGAAAATTCCTGCAGATCTCAGATGGCTGAAGCTTGGTTTAATGCTTTAGCTATGAAAGCGGTAGCATCAAGTGCTGGCACAAAGCCTGCTGATGATATCGATCCGCTGGCGGTAAAGGTGATGGAAGAAGTTGGCATTTCAATGAAAAATCAGAAGCCAAAGGCTTTAACGCCCGAAATGGTCAAGGAATTCGACCTGATAGTTACAATGGGTTGCATCGATTCGTGTCCATACTCGCCGGGCAAAACGATAGAATGGAACATAGAAGATCCCAAAGGTAAGGGTATCGAGAAATACCGAGAGGTAAGGGATACCATTAAAAGAGAGGTTGAAAACCTTATTAGGGGTCTATTGTTGAAGTGTAGCAAGAAAGAACAATAACGTTCTTGATCGAACTCTTATAAATCGTTAATCCTTAGAGATCGCTAATGAGATCGTACCCATGATAATAGAAGAAAGAATACGGAAAAGTCCCAATAAAATCAGTACAATTAAAGAGCCAGATATCCCTCCCAGATGAACTTCAGCGAGACGTAGAGGAAGATGAAGCCGAAGATTGCTTTGATTACCCACGGTGGAACGACTTTTGTCAGTCTTGCTCCTATTTGTGCTCCAATTATCGTTCCAATACCCAGTGCAATCGCTGCAACAACATCAACTATGCCCTGATACAGCTTGAACGCTCCGCTGACAACTGCCATGCTGATGAATGATGCTAGGGAAGTTCCCACAGCAATCTTCACAGGAGAGCTCAGTAGGTATATGAATGAAGGAACAAGAGCGTAGCCACCGCCAAGTCCAACTATTCCCGTGATTATTCCGATAAAAAATCCGATCGCTCCCTTGGAGGATTTTGAGCCAGGAACTTGGTTTCCTGTCCTTTCCGGCATCTTCCTCTTGATTATCCCCTCGTATACCATCCTAAGGGCAACGTACAGAAATGCAAAGCCTAGGATCAGATTTAGAAGCCAGACCTGATTTGCTATGTAGAAGAAGATCACACTTCCAACACCTGCGCCAATGGCGCCGCTTACTGCGACAATTTTTGCTGTTGAGTAGTCGACGTTCTTCATTCTGATGTGTCCTATGGTTCCTGATGTTGCCGTAAGAATTACAGCAGTTATTGTCGTGCCTATTGCAACCGGAAGCGGATAATTGAAGATGAACGCAAGGGATGGTAGCATTATCACGCATCCACCTATACCCAATAATCCACCGAGCGTTCCAGCAATTAAGCCTGTTATTAAAAGAAAGATGGCGGTGATAGCATCTGCCATTTTGGTCCCCCTTAACAAGTCATTTCAGAACTTCTAACGCAAATACTTTCGACATCAAAAGCTGCGGAACCGGTTTTTCTCCAGTCATTTCTTTCCTCCTCTTAAGAATTTTCTCGGCTTCCATATTTGATTTACAAAATAAACGATATTTATAACTTTGGTTCAAATTGTAAACTTAATCAAAGTTTATTTTTTAAATCAAAAACTTAAAATAAGTTTTAGTTTAAAAACCCTTATGGCGGAAATTAAAGAAATTCTCCCGTGCATAGCTGATCCGAGCAAATACCGCGTTATAGGAAGAATTTACGTGAAGAATCTCAAGGAGGTGGCTCCTTATCTTGCCAGAGTGCTCCCAAACGCGAGCTACAACGTGAAGGATGGATGGATCAGCTTTAAGAAGGGGCAGAGGATAATAACGATACACAGCGACGGTTTTGTGACGATGACGATGATAAGCGAAAGAGAGGAAGCTCTAAGCATTCTTAAGGAGCTCGAAGAAAAGGCCAAGCTTGCCTGGGAGAAGAGGAACGAGATCGACATAACCAAGCCGCTGCAAAAGATTTTCGTTGGAGCTCTCGATGTTTATAAATACCTTCCAAAAACGAATTGCAAAGAGTGTGGGGAGCAGACGTGCATGGCTTTTGCGGTAAAGCTGTTGAATGGGGAGAAAGATGTTAAGGATTGCAAACCCCTGTTCAGGGAAAAAAAGTATTTTGGAATAAGAGAGACTCTGATCGGTCTTCTCTCAGTTGCCGGTTTCGAAATTGAGATTTAGATAGGCAGCAGTTTTATCATTTTGAAAGAGACGATGCCAGACGAACATTATTGATGTGACCTAAACAAGGTTGAGGAATATTAATGAAAAAGCGTAATAGGTTTTTTAAATCTTAAAGCCGGAGAAAGTATTGGCTTAAAACATAAGCTAAAGTCTGCCCTTGTAGAATTTTGTGGCTGGACATCCGAGGCACTTATCTGTCTCGTATCTCTTGCAGTCCCCACAGAAAACTCCACATGGAGCTCTCTCCCTATTTTTGTCTGCAACAACTTTGATATCGAGGTAGCTGTCGTAATAGATCTCTTGTATTGGATAGATCTCGAATCTTCTTATTCCAGGTTGAGATCTCAGGGAACACTTTTCGAGGCTCACACTCTCCAGGGAGTGATAGTCTTCAGCGAAAACTAATGCGAAGAGATTGTAGCCGCCTGTGGTGACGAAAAACTTTATCACTCTCGGACAGCTTTCAAATCGCTTCAGGAGATTTTCCAGTGCTTCAGAATTCTCAACTTCCATCGCAATTATAGCTGTTATAATTTTGAGCTTTTCAACGTTTAGTAATGCAGTTATTTTTATTTTCTCCTTTTCAAGCTTGTCGAGCCTCTTTTTAACACCCATTGCAGATATTCCAATCTCCTTAGCAATCTCGGAGAGAGTAGTCTTCCCGTTTCTCTGGAGAATCGATATGATTTTTCTATCCTTTTCGTCCATAGTGGTTATAACAACATAACGGACTTAAAGTTTATTATCTAAACAATATTTTAGTATATCATTTTACATTTAAACCCATTTATGACCTTAGGATTCATGACCTGAATTTTGTGAGCTCTTATGCAAATCAAAGAAGATCATATATTCTTCTCTTATATTCCAAAAATTTCTCAGAAACTCTGTCTCTCGGTTTCGGTAGATCGATATCTATTATATCAACGACCTTTGCGGGTCTCTTGGATAGGATAACAACTCTGTCTGCAAGATAGACCGCCTCATCTATGTCGTGGGTAACGAAAATCACAGTCTTGCCTCGAATTATTCTAAGAAGTTCGCACTGCATTCTCTCCTTTGTCAGAGCATCGAGATTTGCGAAAGGCTCGTCCATTAAAAGTAGATCGGGATCAATAGCAATCGCCCTCGCTATTCCAACTCTCTGTTGCATTCCACCGCTTAAATGCTTTGGATAGTAATCTTCGAATCCCTCCAATCCAACGAGCTTTACCATCTCCCTCGCTTTTGATTTATCCATCCCCATAGATCCAAGAACGAACTCTATATTTCCCAAAACTGTTTTCCAAGGCAGAAGCCTAACATCTTGGAAGACAAATCCTATTCTTCCGTCTTTTATAGATATTTTACCGCTGTCAGCCTTCTCTATCCCGGCTATGATTTTCAGCAACGTTGTCTTACCGCAGCCGCTCTCCCCAACTATGCAAAGGATTTCACCTTCTCTGACTTCAAAGCTAACTCCATCGAGAACCTTTAGATCTCCGTAAGATTTTCTAATATTCTCGATCTTTAGCGCCATGGTATCAGCACCCTTTCAAGCCTTATGAAGATGTAGTTCATTATGTATCCAATTAATCCGATCATGGCAATCCCGGAAACTATCTCAGCAGACCTTCCACCAACCTCATACATCGTAAGGATAAAGTAACCGAGACCCTCCACCGAACTTGCTATCATTTCGGCAGCGATAATGCTCATCCACCCGACACCTAAGCCGACCCGAATTCCCGTCAAAATCCCCTGCAAAGAGTGGGGTAAGACAATATGTCTGAGAACCATCCAATCGTTGGCTCTGTAGACTTTTGCCATCTCTATAAGCTCTTCTGGGACGTTTCTAGCTGAGTCAAAGACTGTCACGACACAGGGGAAGAAAGCTCCAACGAAGACGATATAAAGTTGAGAAACTTGGACTGTGTTCGGAAGTTTTGCGAATATTATGTAAGCGAGGGGAATCCAAGCCAAGGGAGGGATAGGTCTCAAAACCTCGACAATTGGAATGATGATTTCTCTGATATTTCTGCTCCATCCAGCAAAAATCCCTAAGGGAATGGCGAGGGCGAAGGCTACAGTTGATGCGATCAAAACCCTAAAGAGGCTGGCTTCTGCGTGTTGGATTAGGGTTTTTCCAAGAATTGGCTCCTCGTATATTATTAAGAACAAGAATTTATAAAAAACCTCATGTGGTGGTGGTATCTCGGTGAAAAAGGATATAAAATACCAAAGTGCCAGAGATATAAGTAAAGACAGTATCCTCATCTCAATTTAAGTCCGTTCTTTTCTACAAATAGCCTAAGGAGGAAGTCCTGAACTGTGCCATATCCTGGAATGGCGATCTTCTTTCCTGCAAGATCATTTGGATTGCTGATATCACTTCTGACAACGATCGCAGAACCCTCGTTGTTTGCTCCGGCAATAATCTTTATCTTTACATCATCATTCACCCTTTTAAGAGTGGCTGGCGAACCACCGAGGTATCCCACATCGATCTCATTCTGTTTGAATCCCTCCATTTCAAAGACTCCGTTGACGTATTCCTTTTTGACGATATTCAGACCAACATCTTCGTAGTAACTCTCCTTAAGTGCTACGTAAAAGGCGAGTTGATGAAGATCCGCCGTAAGATAACCCATCCTCACCGTTGCATTAACCTTTTTCGGAATCCAGCTCTCGTTCTTGGATAGATTTTCGATCACTTCACGATACACGCTGTCATCCAAAAAATCCTTGAAAAATTCGTCTTCGTTCTCGTATCCAAGATCCTGAGGAGATTTCGTGAGGTATTTGTTTTCCTTGAGCTTCTCGTAATATTTTTTGAACATATCTTTGTCGGGATATTCAACGAATTTTATTCTCTTTAAAGCCTCCTCTACGACGGATCTATCTTTTCCCGTAAACTCCGTTGCATATTCAATTACTTTGTCCTTGTTGCGTTCATCGTTTATGAATCTTGTAGCTTTTACGTGAGCCCAGACGATTGCCGTCAGAATATCCTTATCAACGTTTTTCTGGGCTGCTACAACACAGCAAGGATGGTTCGGCCAAATATCATGGGAAGTTGCCATAATCTTACCGTAACCGTTTACAACGGCTTCGCTGACAAATGGCTCCCACGCTACGAAAGCATCGATCTCACCGAGCTTGAGTTGTTCCACCATATCTCTCGGAGGGAGTTTTACGACCTGAACCTCCCCCTCCTGAATGCATGCCGGAAGGATAACAGCCAATAAAATTAGGATCACCGGAGATCTCCTCATGATTATTCACAAAAAGGAGAGAAATAAAAAATTTTCTAATTGGAGCAAGTATGTTTCTATTCAGAAAGTTTTTAATTCCAAATGTTCTATATAGAACATGATCTTTCGATTAGCGGAAGGTATCGCAAGGGGTGAAAATTTTGGAGAGTGTCTGAAAAAAATCCTAGAGGAGAAGGGGATTTCTCCATCAGAATTTGCGAAAAGGGCAAAAATCCCTCACTCTACCCTGTATAAGATATTAAGTGGCGAAAATCCAAGATACGAGACTCTTTCAAAAATATTCTCAGCCCTTTACGAGAAAAAGAAGTTTGTCGCTCTAATCGCCGCAAGATATATCCTCGAAGAGTTTTCCTTTGATCGAAGGGTGCGGTTATATCCGGCGACTACACTTGAAGATGCGATAATCTCCGCAGTTCGAGCTGAAAAAGAAGGAGCTGGTGTGATAGTATGTGCTCCCATCATCAGCGGATTGATTGAAAAGATTGTGGACATCCCTGTGGTAACAATAAAGCCGAAGGATAGTATTGTTGAAGCTGTTAAAGTAGCTTTAGAAAAGCTTTAGTTGGGATCAGCGTATGGTGCCAAAAAATTACAGATCAGACTCTTGGATAGACTCTTAAATTCAGTAAACTTAGGGAACACCATGATAATAACAGACGATCACATGCATCTTTACAACCATCTAAAGCTTAAAGCACTGGAACAATTCAGAAATGCCGGAGGAACCCATGTATTTCTTGTAAATCTTCTGAGCAAGCACTACGGAATAACACCTACAAAAGCTGAAGATTTTCTTGAAATTTANGAGAGACACATAAGAATGGTTGAGAAAGCCAACAAGATAGTCAGAGCTTTCGCCGTTATTGGCGTCCATCCAGCAGAGATCTCAATACTAGGGGAAAGAATGGGATTTGAAAAAGCTGCAGATTTAATGAAATCAGCCCTCGATCTTGCCGGTAAACTTATCGAGGATGGAAGAGCTGTAGCATTGAAAAGCGGAAGACCACACTACAAAGTCTCTAAAGAAGTCTGGAAGTTAAGTAACGAGGTTATGATGCATGCATTCGAAGTGGCGAAAGATGTCGGATGTGCGATCCAGCTTCACACGGAATCCTACACTTACGAGGGAATGAAGGAAATCGCTGAAATCGCCGATGAAGCTGGATTGAAGAGAGAAAAGGTTGTAAAGCATTTTTCACCTCCAAAGATAAAGGAGTTCGAGGAGATTGGGATTTTTCCCTCCGTGATCTGCTTGGATGATTACGTGCTGGCTGCGGCAAAGGAGGGGTGCAGATTCACCCTCGAAACGGATTACATCGATGATAAGAGTCGTCCGGGTGCCGTCTTGGGCCCGAGAACGGTTCCAAGGAAGATCAAGGAGCTACTTAAACACGGATTTAACGAAGATTTTGTGTATAAGATCTGTGTGGAAAACGTAGAAAAAGTTTACGGAGTAAATATTGAATGAGAGTGTATCACATAGCTTTACCACACGACATATCCGCTTGGATAAGGTATTTACCTCGTGTGATTTCTATCTTATCTCCAAGAATTATTTTCCTTGAGACTGGCATTCCCATACCAGAATACACGATAAAACAGCTTGAATCTCTTTTCGAAAGTGTCTCGAAGGGGTTACCTCCAGAATATCTGATAAGATATGTAAAAGAGAAGAGGTTGCCGGGTGGTGAATACTTCAGCATTGTATCTCGCTGTCTATACCTCTCAGGAAAATCGGTGATTCTTGAGAGAGTCCCGAAAGAATGTCAGGAATACACTTCGAGAGGAATCGACTACTGGAATAGAGCAATAAGAATGTTTTTTAGAAAAAAATTCAAAGAAGCCGCTGAAAACGTTAGGAATTGTCTAAGGGAAATTCTAGAATCGACTGCTATAAGGGACAAAAGCATCTCAGGGTTTATAAAGGATCTCAATGAAGATGTTACGTTGCTGCTCGGAGCTGCGCACTCACCAGAGATTCGTGGAATTTCAAAATGGTATCCCAAAGAATTCGAAATCGATTTAGAATATCTCCAAGAGCAGAAAAAACTAATCAAAAAAGACGATATGGAATTAGCTTTGAAAATGATTTTGGTAGATATTGCATCATTAAAGATTCCCTTTAGAGTAGCATGGAAAAAGATATGTTCTATTAGCTCAGAGGATCTTATGAATTTTTGTGAATTTGTTTCCAAAAACGAGCATAGAGCTTCTCAGGCAGCACTTGAATGGCTTAGTAGGATTTAAAAGGTCTCATTTCTTCAGGGTGAAATCAAGGAGGAAGCTCTTAAAAACATCAAAGAGGTGATCGAAGTTTACCTTGACATAAGTGATGCCGATATATGAACTCTACCGAAAAATTTATATAGAAGTAGTCATCCATCGAAAACTGAGGTGATGTAAATGCCAACGTTACAAGGCACACCTATATTAATTTTGAAGGAGGGGACACAGAGGACGGTTGGGAGGGACGCTCAAAGATTGAACATAATGGCTGCACGAGTAATTGCCGAGGCTGTCAGAACAACTCTCGGCCCAAAGGGAATGGATAAGATGCTTGTTGACAGCTTGGGAGATGTCGTTATCACAAATGATGGTGTTACAATTCTGAAAGAAATCGACGTAGAACATCCAGCAGCGAAGATGATAGTAGAGATTGCAAAGACTCAGGAGAACGAAGTCGGTGACGGAACAACAACCGCTGTTGTCATCGCTGGTGAACTGCTCAAAAAGGCTGAAGAGCTCCTCGACAACGAGATCCACCCAACCATAATCGCAAACGGTTACAGATTAGCCGCCGAAAAAGCTATGAAGGTTCTTAACAATATTGCAATTGAAGTCAAAAAAGATGATGACGATCTTCTGAAGAAAATTGCAGCAACAGCGATGACTGGAAAGGGTGCTGAAGTTGCCATAAACAAACTATCAGAAATCGTGGTGAAAGCCGTAAAGATCGTTGCTGAAGAAGTAGACGGAAAGATAGAGGTGGACACGGATAACATCAAAGTTGAAAAGAGAACTGGAGCAAGTGTTGAAGACACCGAACTTGTCGAAGGTATAGTCCTCGATAAAGAGGTAGTCCACCCTGGAATGCCAAAGAGGGTCAAAAACGCAAAGATTTTAGTCTTCAACGGTGCCTTAGAGGTGAAAGAAACGGAAACCGATGCTAAGATAAACATAACGGATCCGGAGCAGCTCCAGAAGTTCATAGAACAAGAGGAGAGGATGATCAAGGACATGGTGGACAAGATTGCTTCAGTGGGAGCGAACGTTGTCTTCTGCCAGAAGGGTATTGATGATCTCGCCCAGTACTACCTAGCCAAGGCTGGAATCCTCGCCGTTAGAAGGGTTAAGAAGAGTGATATAG
>Ga0065718_1004862_pt1 | contig 25858 bp, 22 predicted proteins | sample GBSCel77sediment_2_FD_59105 | JGI IMG/M metagenome (GOLD analysis project Ga0065718, IMG submission 59105) | Hot spring sediment microbial communities from Great Boiling Spring, Nevada - cellulolytic enrichment CS 77C v3 (version 3) | ecosystem: Environmental > Aquatic > Thermal springs > Hot...
ACCTTTAGTCACAGGGTGGATCGGCCATTACACATAAACTGATTGTTCATGCAGGGGGACCAAATTACCCAGAAGGTTGCGTTCTGTTCAGCTGCAGGTTAGGATTTCCAGAGGTAAAACACATCTTGGCTGGCAAATGGCACCCGGACCAAAAAATGCATGTTACACACCGCGAAAAGTCAATTCCGTAATATTTGTCTGGATGATACTAATGTTGGAATGCGCTGGCTTGGGTGATGAAAAAACCGATTATTTAATCGATGTGTGGACCCTAGAAGACGGACTACCAAGCAGTTCTGTGACTACGATTGCACAGACACGGGATGGGTACTTGTGGATTGGCACCTACAATGGTTTGGTACGGTTCGATGGCGTTCGGTTTGTGACGTTCGATCCTGCAAATACACCTGCGCTACGGCATGCCCGAGTAAGGCGATTGTATTTAGACGGAACAGGTACACTTTGGATTAACACCTACGATGGTTCATTGACGGCGTACCGGGATCGCCAATTCACTCTAGAATTCGAAGGTAGCGGCGGGGCAGATTCCACTGCTACCTTAATCGGCACTAACAATAAACCTGTGTTCTTGCTCTATTCTGGTGAGCTGATCCGGTGGTTGGGACCAAGCAACTGGCAAGTTATCAAGCCACCCGGTGCAGGCAGCCGGGTTATTGCTCTTGAAGGACCAGATGGCCGAATTTGGTACAGGAATACTAATCAAGCGCTATTGTGGATCGAGGGCACACAAATTAAACCGGCACCGCCTTTGCCGTTGAAAGGGAACCGCATTAACGTGCTAGTCCGTGGGCAAAAAAACCAAATTTGGCTCGGGACGGAGCGTGAACTTGGTGTTTGGCAGAATGGCGAGTACCGGGACATGACCCCCACGAATGGGGAAAATGAAGTGAATGTGCTGTATTTAAAACCTACTGAAGACGGGGTTTGGGTTCTAGCAAATGGCCGACTCCGAAAGGCGCAAGATAAACAGTGGGTTTACGAAGCACTCCCATGCAGAGACGTCTTCACCGGAGCTGTAGACCGGTTAGGAATCGTACAAGACCACCGCAACGGAACGTGGGTTTACCATTATGGCAAAGGCCTTTTTCATATCCGGGCCGATGGTTTGTGTCGCAAACTCGAGCTAGAAGAGGAATTCCCAGGCGAACGTGTCGACAGCTTCTTTTGCGACCGGGAAGGGAATTTGTGGGCAGGGGTAGACCGCGGAGGATTGGTGCGGATTCGAGAGCGTGTGTTCGAGGTTTTGGCTCCAGGAACCACTCCTGCAGCCCGGTCAGTGGTATCAATCGCAGAGGATTTCCATGGCAACCTCTGGGTGGGTACCTACGGTGCAGGATTATACAAATGGTCAGACTCTAGGTGGCAACGCATTCCACTGCCCTGGGGTGAACGCGGAGGTTTTGTATTCAGTGTTTGCCCAGACAGTTCTGGCAGAATATGGGTTAGCGCTGGCGAAGAAGATTTAATAATCTTAACCAACAATCGAGCGCTAACAGCTCCGAACTGGCCCCACGGGGTTAAAGCAATCCTAGCAGCGCGGGACGGTCGCGTCTGGATCGGCACAAAAAACGAGTTGATCTGCTGGTCAAATGGCACATTTAAATCGTATAGGACAGAAGAAGGTGTAAGACGTGTGGATTTCCGCGCACTAGCAGAGGATCGCCTGGGAAGTATCTGGGCGGGAACAGGTGATGGCACCCTGTACAAACTCGGCCCAAACTCCGTGGAAACGTTCACTCCCCCCGATCAGATCCTAACACCAATTTGGTCGTTGTACGTAGACGAAAACACAGTATGGGCAGGTACATTTAGAGGAGGCCTCCTCGTTTATAGGAAGGGTCATTTCACTCGCATCACCAAAGCCCACGGCCTGCCCAACGATGTGATCGCTCAAATATTGGAAGACGATAATGGCAACATGTGGTTTGGTTCCCACCAAGGCATATTTTTTTGCACCAAAGGCGCAATTATTGGCAGTAGCCGACGGACTCACTAATTGGATCGAGTGCATTACTTATGGCAAGTATGACGGTCTACCTTCTCTTGAGTGTTCAAGTGGTTACCAACCAGCAGCTTGTAAAACCAGTACAGGACTGCTCATGTTTACAACCCGAAACGGAATCGTATGCATTGATCCACGGCGATTGTCTCAAAAACAGAACACCACCACCGGTTGTCATCGAAAAGCGTTAAAAGCCGACGGGGTCGATCTGGACATAACATGCCTAGAAAAATGACTAGTAGTGAGTCCTCATATTCAAACCCTACATGCGAAAGCGAATATCGTGTAAAAGTACCGCCCGGCACCCGACAGATTGAATTCCAATACAATGGCTTGTCCTTGGTTTCGCCCGATCGGGTCCGATTCAAATACAGGTTAATAGGGCTTGACCAGCAATGGGTTGATGCAGGCAACAGACGGTTTGCCCAGTACAGCTACGTGCGGCCAGGCAAATATAGGTTCGAAGTAATGGCATGCAACAATCACGGTGTCTGGAGCTTAACACCTACATCATTGCTAGTGCATGTACAACCTCGGTTTTATCAAACTAGTTGGTTTATCGGCGCTACCGTGCTGGTATTGGTTGGAAGCATCGCAGGTATTGCAAGACACCTGTCCATCCGCAAAATGCGAAAGACCTTGGATCTTCTTGAACGACAACGCGAGCTTGAACGCGATCGACGCAGAATTGCAAATGACATCCACGACGAACTTGGGGCTGGCCTCACGCACATGACTCTATTGTGTGAGCTGGCACGAAGATCGCCACCAGAAACAGCAAGTGATTATCTAGTCCAGATCTCACAAAAGGCGCGTGAACTCACATCCGCAATGGACGAGATCGTTTGGGCTGTCAGCCCTCAAAATGATACCCTAGAAAGCCTCCTTTCGTATCTAACAAAATTTGCGATGGTATTTTCTAAAAAGTGCGGGTATTAGATGCCGCATTGATGCACCCATTCATGTACAGCCATATGCCTTAGACGCCGAAACCAGACATAACCTCTTTCTCGCCGTCAAGGAAGCCTTAACTAACGTCATCAAACACGCACATGCAACCGAGGTACAAATCTCCTTTGGCATCACCCCACACTCGCTCACAATCACCATCAAAGATAATGGTCAATGGCTTAGAAACCAATCACAGCACGCCGAAGGGCGAATTCTTTCCGGCCACGGAATCAAAAGACATGGAAAACAGACTTAGAGAGTGCGGTGGCATCTTCTCTATCGAAAACAAACCTCACGAAGGAACCACAGTGACGCTTTGTATCCCATTGAAAGAAAAGCTAAACACCTATCACGAATAACCGCAGCATCAAACCATAAACATGAAAATACCGCGTTTCAATCGTAGAAGATAACGACCAAGTCAGAGAAAGCCTAGCACGACTAATTAGCCTGTCCGATGGCTTCAAATGCGTCAGCCAACACCGAGACGGAGAATCCGCCTTGAAAGAAATACCGTCTGTCAAACCCGATGTGGTGCTCATGGATATAAACCTTCCCGGGATGAACGGGGTGGAATGCGTCCGACAACTAAAATTGCTTGTTCCTGAAACTCAGATTGTAATGCTAACCGTATACGAAAATACCGAGTTAATATTTAGTGCTCTTGCCGCTGGCGCTACTGGGTATCTTTTGAAACAGACCCCACCAGATGAATTACTCAACGCAATCCGGGATGTCTACAAAGGGGGCTCACCAATGAGCAGCCATATCGCACGAAAAGTCGTAGCCGCTTTTCAACAAAATTTCCCAGCCACTCAAAACACCGAAGAGGTAAAACTCACACCACGTGAAGAACAAATTCTGGACCTGTTAGCAAAAGGATACCTGTACAAAGAAATCGCCGAAGCCTTGGGCATAAGTTATGACACCGTACATGCACATATCCGAAAGATTTATGAAAAACTTCACGTTCGGTCACGCACCGAAGCTGTAGCCAAACACCTATCCCGAAGACAATGGTTCCTACCGCCTTTTACGTCCTCCAGATAACATTCGTCCTGCAAAAAAGCTAGTTTTGAAAATAAAACAAGCTGAATACCCCATAGACTCCAGGCCTGGCCCACAAAAAACCTCGCTCAGCCAGCACACATTCTTCGTCTAACCTCACACCCATATTTCCTATCTCAATAGCCAATTACTTAACTTGTAGTCGGCAAAAATAAACGGAACAAACGCTCACCCAAACCTCCGAGAAGATGAATCACAACAGTTAGGGTAGAAAAATGATTTAGACCGTGCCTGAGCCACCATGTAGTAGGCAACCCTAGTCTTACCGCTTCAACTAGCATTTACTCCATGCATTTGGGTAGTAGAATCTCCTAAATAAAGCTAAGATTACGAAAAATTTGCAACTGGGGCGATAATTCCCATTTAAATGTTGCCCCCTGTAGTAATTTCACAACGAAATCAGGACGTTTTCCCGTTCCCCACTCTATCTGGCAGAAGCGGCAAGGCTCTCATGGGCAAACAACTAATTTTTGGGGTTCAGAGCTTATCTAACAGCACTTACAAAAAATCCGCCACCCCACCCAATTGGGTGGGGCAGCGGCAAAGCACATTCTTAATTAGTACTCAATTATAGCCCCTTGCTGATTATATGCCTCAGAAGGTCGACCACACGACAACTATAACCCCACTCGTTGTCGTACCAAGCCACTAGCTTGAAGAACCGTTTGTTCAACTCAATACCAGAGCCAGCATCAAAGATGGACGAGGCAGAACACCCAATAAAATCAGTGCTAACCACCTCCTCATCAGTGTAATCCAAAATACCTTTCAGATAGGTTTGGCTAGCACGCTTCATAGCCTCACAAATCTCAGCGTAACTAGTTTCCTTTACAGTCCGCACGGTAAGGTCAACCACTGAGACAGTAGGCACAGGGATTCTGAACGCCATACCAGTTAGCTTCCCTTTAACCTCCGGTAAAACAAGACCCACAGCTTTTGCAGCACCAGTGGTGGAAGGTATGACGTTAATTGCGGCGTGACGACCACCTTTCCAATCTTTCTTGCTAGGTCCATCGACTAACCTCTGCGTGGCAGTATACGCGTGTACCGTGGTCATCAAACCTTCTTCAACACCAAACCCTTCCTTTAGCAATACGTACACTACGGGAGCCAAACAGTTTGTTGTGCATGAGGCATTTGAAACAATATGGTGTTTAGCTGGGTCATACATCTCATGGTTTACACCCATCACCACTGTTAAACAGTCACCTTTAGCAGGAGCAGTTATGATGACTTTCTTCGCACCTGCAGCACGGTGGCCTTCAGCCTTGCTAACATCTGTGAACAAACCAGTAGCTTCTATTACCACTTCCACCCCCAAATCTTTCCAAGGCAGCTGGGATGGTTCCTTAGCACTGACTACTTTCATCTCCATCCCGTTGACTATAAGAATGTCATCCTCAGCCTTGTCAGGGGATGACTTTTTAGAACCCACCGTACCCTTGAACCGTCCATAAACCGAGTCATACTTGAGTAGGTATGCAAGATTATCTGCAGGGACAATATCGCCCACCGCTACAACTTCGACATCCTTTCCAAGAGCCCCTTGTTCAACCAGGGCACGAAATACTAGACGGCCGATTCGGCCAAAACCATTTATCGCAATTCTCGTAGCCATATGTAAAAACTACCATATACCGCCAAAGTACTCGGGTCAATCTCGAATAACCCGGGAAAAGGAAACCTCTCCAGGTTTTTTGATTTGGGCATCTATTACACGTGGAAATTGACTTCTGCATACCTCCACCTTCCCTCCAATCATTGTTTACGATACCTAACAACAGCTCAATCGGGGGAAATACATTAATTTTCCAGGCTACACACGGTGATACAAAGATGAGCCACCTCATGCGAAGGAGTATGCACCACATTCGGATACATCCATCGCTCAGCTTTGCTTGTCCTCCTGAGTGCATAAGATCCAGGCCATAACGGGGAATTTTTCAGCTTCCTCCACCCTTATGTGCCTGAGGCACCGGGTTCAATGGGCAGATTCCACATACCTAAATAGTTGTAAAAGAATAGGCCAAAGTGTAGCATAAATACCACAATCAACCTCTTCTCATGTCATGTATCGAGTAATAGGATCGGACGGGAAAGTTTACGGACCAGTGGGAATTGACGTCATCAGTCGCTGGGCTGCTGAAAACCGACTGAACGCCTTCACGCTTGTCCAAAAGGAAGGCACCACTGAATGGAAACCGTTGTATCTCTACCCTGAATTGCTCTCTGTATTAGAAGCGCAAGTCAGCCCGCCCTATCCTGATAGAACAAGCCAGCTGCGCGGGGCGGAACTCAAGATTATCGCAGGGATTTGTGGGATCTTTTTGGGTTGGTCAGGCCTCCACAAATTTATTTTGGGATACACGCGAGCGGGACTAATAATGCTACTTTCGAGCATTCTCACGTGCTTCTTGGCAGGCTGGATAATGTGGTTAATAGGTTTTGTGGAAGGGGTGTTATACCTTACAATGTCCGATGATGAATTTGTCCACAAATATATCCAACACCGCCGAGAATGGTTCTAGGCAAATGAGATACAAAAACCGAGTGGTCATTTCACTCTTGAACCAGAAAGGGGCAAGCACAAAAGCAAAAACCGATGTTCCCCGGGAAAACTTCAGAAACTGAAATAATCAAACAAGCTACCTCTTTATTCCAAAGACATTTCAAGTATGCCCCGCCACACACAGTCGCCGCTCCAGTTTCAATTCCATTGTTTGGGATTGAAACCCTTCCTGCTGGCGGTTTAGTGGCATGTGCAGTCGTTAATTATTACGTGGCAATTGCTGCAGATCCCACCCCAGATGGCAAGGTAAGAATCGCATTTTCGTACTCGGACGAACCTTTTACTGCCTACGTTGACGCTCTTTATAGTGAACCCTGGCCAGCTGGTTTGATCCCACTCCGCGAAACACTGATAACACTACAAAAACGCGGAATACACTTCACAGGCTTTAAAGCAGCTGTGGCAGAGGAAATCCCACATCCAATTAAACAAGCCCGAGACGGCGCTCTCATAGTTGCCACCTCACTCATGGTTAGACGGTTACGCAGACTCGCTCTTACACCTTGCCTGAAAGCAAAACCCATCCTTGATGACCTCAACCGAGCACTCCCGCTCACCTCCGAAGAACGCATAAACATCTCCGAATTGGCCGGAGAGGCAATTAAACATGGCGGATTAACATGCCACCCGCTTGCTACTGTCAAACCATTACTTTATGCCAAACCATCCACTCTCGTGGTTCTAGATACCATTGACCAAGCAATTGAATACATCCAAATACCGGGAGTTTTGCTTTTATTAGCGTGGAGCGAAAGCAGCGGGCTAGGGTTTTTTCCTGATCTTGACCTCTTCAATCATGCATATCTAAATGTGGCACGTCTCACTGGTCATTCATTACTACGCAAAAGCGAACCACACCAGCTGGCACAGTATAAAGCCTACCTTGACCAAATGGATTACGCCCTGTGCCTCCACACGCTTTTTGAGATTCGCCGTATTGCAGCACTTTGTCGGCTTGCTGACCAACCTGAGACCGCTTTCACAGTGGGCCGTCTGTTTACGACCCGAACCCAAGAACTAAGCAGTACAGCTCCGAAGTTTGCACCCTACTTAACACAACTCCTCGACTCTATTTCAAGGATTTCTGGAATACTGGGTGCAGGAGTATTGATGGGTACCATTATGCCAACCTTAACATGTATCGTGGAAGCTCACATGATTGAAACTTGCTACGATTCTCTAAGTAAGGTGCTTAAAGAATCATGGGGCAAAAATCGGGAAATTTGGGTGAGCACACCAATCGGGGCCTTAAAAGTTTGACCGAGCATTCTCCTCCTTAATGGCAACAGCTTTTATTATCCACATTATACCCCCGAAGATCTCAATCTGAGTCTCCACACGGTACCCAACTTTGACCAACTCATTTGCGATCGTTTTTTGAGTAGGGAAATTATGGATTGACTCCAGTAGGTACCTGTAGGCCCGAGGGCAACCTGTTACCGACCCACCTATCAAAGGTACAATCCACCGCATGTAAGCAAAATACACCCATTGTACCCCTTTCCATCGAGGGCGCCCAAAATCTAACAAAACAAAACACCCCCCGTTTTTTAAAACCCGGTGGACCTCCGAAAGCACTGCCTTCCAGTCCAAAGTGTTTCGAAGTCCATACGCACAAGTGGCTATTTCGAAACTATTATCAGGGAACGGTAATGCCATAGCATCACCCACAATGAATAATAGGTTGTCGTTACTGGTTCTATCCCCTCTCTGCCTCTGGCGCGCCCGTGCTAGCTCCAGCATCGGTAAACTAAGATCTACACCTATCACTGTTGCACCAGCATTTTTTAATCGGTAGGCCACATCTCCTGTACCACAACAAAGGTCGAGCGCCTTCGAACCAACCCGTACCCCCGCCAACTCAACTAACTTGTTTTTCCACCATCGGTGTAGGCCAAAACTTATTAGATCATTAGCTAAGTCGTACCTGTGAGCTATCCTCCCGAACATTTGCACTACTGCATTTTCGTTCACACTGGCCCTTTGCTTGGGAACCATTCGAGACGATCTAGTCCTTAGAGGTTGAGTTGACTTTCTTAAGGTAAGCCGCGGCCATCAACACATACTCCATGGCACGCTGTCTGAGCTGGTTCTTTTCTTCCTCGGTAAGAGTCCGAATAACACGGGCAGGGGTNCCTACCACTAAAGACCCAGATGGGATCCTAGTACCTGGTGTCACAACCGCTCCAGCACCGATAATGGTCTGGTCTTCAATAACAGCACCGTCTAAAATGATCGCTCCCATCCCAATAAGCACCTCGTTACCCACTGTACAACCATGCAATATCGCTCCATGTCCGATTGTTACATAATCACCCACCATACATCCCTTTGTATCCAAAACATGAAAAACTACATTGTCTTGGACACTAGTGCACCGGCCAACCACAATCCTATTTATGTCAGCCCGCAGCACTGCCCCAGGCCAAACACTAGATTTGTCCCCGATCTCCACATCACCGATTAACACCGCTGTAGGCGCAACATAAACGTCCTTCCCAAGGCGCGGTGTTCTCGTAAAGTGTGCTGCCAACAACTTTTCAAGCTCAGCTAGGTCAGTCATATTGATCCCTTTAAAACATGCCTCTCCCAATTGTGGCAACCCTAAATTTTGGTCTACACCCATGCTTATGTGTCAGAGGTAGCCGCATCCATAAATGGGCGAACCATCGGATCAAACCAACTCCCACATCGCTGCCGCTATAACCCAGCGGATATTGGAGTTTGAGACATATCTCTGCACTCCACATCAAAGCACCTGAATTAACCCACGTCCCTAGCTCAAGCCCTGGTGTGAAATCTACCCTCTCCATCTCACCTTCCCAACGCCCTCCTACCACGAACGTCATCACACTCCCACCAAACATTGATCATACTAATACCACGCCTAAGTCTGCATTCAACTATCCGCGCCCTCACAAACGCGGCTACGTGAGAAAAATCAAGTTTTCTTGTAGCTGCCGTCGTAAGACGGTGGATTAATTCCACGGTGACTCGGGGGCTGATAGCGGGTTTATGCGGCGACTTACCTCGGCGGCTACCAGTTTCCACTTTTTTCCCAGTAGCCACCGCCGTGAGGCGGTGGATTTAAAGGGTTGTCGATTACTTGCCACATCACCGCTGAAAAGCCAACAGCTAACCACACTTAAACCTGGTGTTCCGTACACAGTATGAACTTTCCGGCCTATCCGCGTTGTTACGAGCGCGGCTGCCTTACATGACAACTTTTCCGTCTCCCAGCTGCAATTGTCAAAGGAACATCTATGGCGGCAATTATAACTACAGGGTCATCTTACATACACCCGGCCGCTTACTTTAATGCGTTACAAACGGAAAGCCTCATTGATGTTGGGCACTCCCCTTACTTTTGACTCTATTGCCTTCAGAGAAAAATGGTTTTTAACTGAAGCCATTTAGGCAGTTCGGAATAAGCACCAACCCGATAAGTTTGAACCCCTTACTCTTAATTGTGGCTGGCAAAATAAATTTACTTCCCCTGGACTGCACTTATACCCACGGGTTGGGTCGTTACAACAGGAATACACTCCTACTGCCCATCATCGCAGCCGGTCTGCTAGTTGGGACTTTAAGAGCCTCGGAATCAAGACACAGCTCTAAAAAACCGCGGATGGTCATGGCGAGAAACTCACCTAAACGCCATCAGGATAAGACAAACAACCCGTGCGGGTATGTCATTGGGGTGAAACGTGCTTACGTTTTAATACCTGAATCGCAGCAACGATACAAAGCATTCCCACCAATACCATTGTTGTTGGTTCGGGTACGGCTTCTATTTCCAATGCCCATTTCTGCAAAACCGGTGTGCCCCCTAACACCGACCAATCCATCACCCATAAATACCATGTACCAACAGGGTTTATGTTTTTAAACACTTCGGTGAGTGCCAAGCGTTGTGCAGCAGCATATTCGTACCAAGGAGCTCCAGGGTTTACATTACGACCATCTGGTTGCCAAGTGCCTGTAAGTCGGTCTCTTCGATCCATCCGACGTGGATACAAGTAATACTTATGGATGTCCGCAGTTGCATTATCCGCTAGTGTCACAACAAATCCATTGTCAAATCTAGTGATCCACCCGAAATACGGGTCAGCACGCCCTGGGCGATTTATTAAGTAGATGGAAGGGCCGTTTTCGCCAGGAGCCTGAAGCTTGACCACGGTGTCATAGTTATTGCCACCGGTAATCTGAAGCTGTACCCGTAATCCAACCAGTAAATCGAACCCCCCTTGAGAAGGCGCCGATACTTGCAGAGGTATTTTCACCCATTGCTGGACTCCAAAGGTCACAGGCGGACCATCATAAGAAAAAGTGGCAATTGCTCCAGATGCAAAAGGGACCACGCTTGCAATAAATCCTGCACAAAGCTTAAGTAAAACAAAGTTCCTTACAGCGCGTCGTCCAAAACCAAAATCTGGTTGAAGGCGTCCTCCTGTCATATTTCTTCTCTGCTATTACATGTACTAACCCGCCCTCGCCAAGAAATATCTTTTCTCCCATGCATAGGGTTAAAGTCGTAATGCCATCCGTAAACCTTTGGATAACCTATAAGTAGGCACCGCTTTCTGCGCACGGGTGTGTTCCAAAAAACAGGCAGCGGATGCCGCTGATGGGGTCTATGGCCTTTTCGTCGTTCTCAGCCTAATGAGTACGCAGGTAAATAAAGCACCCACCAAAAAAATAGTTGTTGTGGTTGGCTCAGGGACAAGCTCAATTTCCATAACCCATCTTTCAAGCCGCGGCAATCCCCCAGCAGGATTCCAATCTCCAATATACAAATACCATGTTCCTATCGGATTAGCTCCGCGGAAAATATCATTTAAGGCGGTTCTAGTAGCAAACTTGTAATCATCACCCTTGCCTGTTGCGGGATCTACGTGGCGTCCATCAGGTTGCCAACTCCCGAGAACGCGCCCATATTGGTCCGTGGAATATGAATATTGATGGTAGAGATGGATATCATAAGTAGCCGAATCAGTGATCGTAACAACGAAACCTGGATCGTTTGGAGGCCTACCATAGCCGACTCCTGGCCGATTAATCAAATAAATGTATTGTCCAGTCGGTGCTTGAAGGCGCACCGCAATATCAGAGTTTCGTCCACCAGTGATCATTAAAGAAACGCTTATGCTTTGGATTTGACTAAATTCCCCTTCTCCTGGCGAGGCTACTTGCAACGGTACCGCAACCCAGGTCCGTTGCCCAAACTCTACTGAACCTTCCCATGTAAAAGTAGCTATTGCCCCTGTAACATTGCCAACGTGTGAAAACAAAAGTAGAATCAGCAAAAGCTCCTTGCTTGGCGCTCGACTTTGGGCGCTAAACCTAAAGCTAACCCGTAATAAATTCAGTAAATATAACCCACAAACAATTATCATCCCCGCGAGCAACGGACGGATTGTAGTTATAATTCCGAGGAACAACGACGACACTTCCTGCCTTGTTTGAACGAACACCCGTTTGTGTGCATGCTGTGGTTCGGTGGAGATTCTATTAACAACCTGGGGTTGTCTCAAAATCTCTCGAGCAAATACCTCAAACTCAGTTGGCGTTAATCCACTCTGATTTGTATTGGCGAGATCATGGTTACCTATCCCTACTGCTTCGCATGCATGGTAAACACGGAGATTGTCCAGAGCAAAATTAACTTCGAAAATTCCACGATCTATAAGTCCGAGTATGAATTCCTGGCTTCTTCTACCCAGGGGAAGCACGCTCATAATCACCTTGCCACTGTCAATCACCATACTGAACCCCGCAAAGTCTTTTCCCACAACACTTCTGTAAGTTACCCACCCGTTCCGAATCTTGTGCAACCCTCCCAATCTACTGGGAAATCCTACGCAATCGTCCTCACCAGACAAAAAATATTAAGCTAGTGGCTACTTGAGGAGACAAATGGGGAGAGAAAACAAATTCCCTTCTGGGTACTGGTGAAACGATGGCAGCCCTTAGGTTAAAAGCAAATGCCAATGCACAAACCAACAGCCAAAATTTCCAGGCGCGGCTCACCTTCCTCATCATCTGAGAAGCCGTCCCGACAATTTGGCTGTGTACCCACCTTCTTAGGCACATAACCTTTCTTAGGATAAATCTAACGCACTTTACTAAAGCACGGATGTAAAGAATCGAGAGGTTCCAGTCGTATCATTTCGGAAAAACCATCCGTATTTATACGTACGGCGCATAGCTAAGCTTTCCATCCAATTTACTCATTTGCCGGGGGATCTTTTAAAAATTATAGCTGAAAGGAGTGAAGTGGGATTGTGCGGGAATTTTCACAGATTAGGCGAAGCCCATGGGTATAGGGTTGACCAAAAAGTAGTACCTATGACCGAATCCCTGGGGAAGACAGAACTATTGCTATCCGCAGTTTTGGGGGTGGGATCAGATTTTAACCACGTTCTTTTTAAAAGCCTCCTTAACAAATTGTTATGCCTGGCTTTTCCCATTCAGTTCTTCAAAGCCTCCGCCGGCCAAACAAGGTCCTTTTAGCCACCCATATAATCCGATTCGAGATCGGTGATTTCAATCAGCTCCATGGCCGCTAATTTCTTATTTGGCTAATCAGGTGCCGAAAGGAGAATAAATCAGACATCATGAATAGACAGGTAGTGCCCTTTTTGCTTTAGTCGAGTAACGTTTTTATGTTTACCGGATGCGACGGTTATTCCGATTGGTGCAGAATTATGGACCATTGGTACCCGACTAACTCATCAGCGGGATGGGGACCTGCTCCGATATAAACCCTCTTTTCGGTTTAGCAGGGCGCGTGCAATCGCCCAGATTACGGTCTTATTGTGTCTGCTGCTCGAAAAGGATCTGCGGGCGGGTACAACTTTACTAATCCAGCTGAGATAGCGAACCGCGTTAAACCAGCCGCTGAGTGGATATTTAACTTTCGCATTATTCGCTCGCGGTGTGTCTCGATTGTTCTTATGCTCAGATTAAGTTTTTGGGCTACTTCTTTGTTAGAAAAACCTTCTGCAATTAGACTGAGAATTTGTATTTCTCGCGCAGTTAATTTCGAGAGTGGCGACTGAGGCTTCCCAGTGGTGTATTCAATATATTGGCTAAGGGCTAGGCGGGCCACATCCTTACTGAAATAAATTTCGCCGTTTACCACTGCTTGTATACCCTCAATGATTTCTTCTGGGGAGGCCGTCTTCAAAATATATCCTCGAATACCAACCTGTATAAGTTTATGTAAGGTCACGTGGTCAACGTGCATCGACAGGATTATCACCTTGGTGTTCGGTGACTGAGCTTTTAGTTGTTCAACCACCAATACCCCATCCGGCCCTGGCATATTAAGATCAAGTAACACCACATCAGGATTTAATTCCTTCGCCAGCTCCAATGTTTGTTCACCCGTGGTGGCTTCCCCCACGACTTCCATTGTAGGAAACCGAGCTAAACAGCCTTCAATTCCTTTGCGGACCACTGGATGATCATCCGCAAGTAAGACTTTGATCTTCTTCTCTGATTTATCCATACCCCTCGTCAGCTGAGTAGAAGTTTGTGCTTCCATAACCGGGCGTATTCCAAAAATTGAACGTCTTTGCATAAATGTATCAAAAACCGGTAGTATCGCGCAACAAAAAGATTCCGTTGGTGTTAAACGATGTGTGACATATAATTTACGCGTGGTAACATTCCGCATTAAAACCGTTTGTTTCACCAGTTTGGTGGCAGCGATAGTAATAAACGCTACTGCCAACCCATACCTTGTTATAACCAACCGAAATGCCTTCGGATTAAAACCAGAACAAACGGCTCCAAAACAAGAAGAAATTCGTACACCACCTGCCAAAGTGAAACTGGAAGGCGTAATGAACTTGATGGGCAAGCGCCAGGCAATTTTACGAGTTTCAAAACAGGGGGTCCCTCCCGGACAAGAACCAGTGTTAATTCTTGGTGAGGGAGAACGCGACCAAGATATCGAAGTCATCTCCATCAACGACGAGGCTGGGGAAGTGAAAATAAAAAATGCGGGAGTTGTTTCCACAATTACATTTGAAAAGCAATCAACTGGTCCTGGCTTAGCGCCCGGAAACATTTCATTGCCCACTCCAACTATTGCAAATATTCCTTCCCGGCCCAATCCAATCCTATCAACGCAGGCACCGGCCGTCCATGCCCCTTCACCGGTTCCCGTACCACAACAGATGCGAAGTATCCCGCCTGGAACTACACAACCAACAACGCCTTCCACTGCTATTAACCCCGGACAACCCATTGCTAGCGCTACGCCAATTCGGCCTCCCACAATCCAAAAGACAAATCCGGACAGAAGAGAGACCACTTTCGTACGAGGAACAGATTATTCTTACTGAGATTGAGCGTATTAGAACTAAAGAACAAGTGGAGCGGGGTGAACTGCCCCCGCTGCCACCGACCGAATTAACTCCTCCTGAAGAGCTAGGAAAAAATCTTGGCAAAAACCCCAACAAGGCGCAATCCCTCCAATCCCTCAACGTTAGTCAAATTGAGGGGGTACCAGTAACCCATCCATACCCCTTCTGCTCCAGTTCGTGAGCCAAAGACTTGTCGCCTGAAATCACTATCCGTCCGTCAACAAGCACATGAACGTAATCGGGCTCGATATAACTAAGCAACCGCTGGTAATGCGTAATAATAAGTTGTGCTGAGTCGGGTCGGCGGAGGCTGGCAAGATTCGAAGCCACCAGTTTCAAAGCGTCGATATCCAAACCCGAATCGGGTTCATCCAGTATAGCCAATTTAGGTTCCAACACAGCCATTTGCAAAATCTCATTGCGCTTTCTCTCGCCACCCGAAAATCCCTCGTTCACTGAACGCTTCAATATGTTCTCATCTAGGTCTAGCTTCGCTGCTTTCTCTCTAAGCAAGGAAATAAATTCCGTGGGATCTAATTCGTCCAATCCGCGATGGTGGCGGATTTGGTTGAGTGCCGCACGCAAGAAACTCATTGTGCTTACGCCAGGTAATTCCACCGGGTATTGAAAGGCAAGAAACAGTCCTTCGCGAGCGCGTTCTTCGGGCTTAAGCTCTAGCAAATTGCGCCCGCAAAATATTACTTCACCTTTGAGCACCCTGTAAGCGGGGTGTCCTACTAAAACGCCTGCGAGCGTACTCTTCCCACTACCATTCGGGCCCATGATAGCGTGTACTTCCCCCGGATAGACAGTTAGGTTGATGCCATGGAGGATGGTTTTACCTTCTACTTCTGCGTGCAACTGGCGGATCTCCAAAATTGGGTATCTGGTTTGACGTGATTCCATAAATTCACTTATCCTACTGAGCCTTCAAGCGAGACTTCCAAAAGCTTTTTGGCTTCTACTGCAAACTCAAGTGGCAATTCCTGGATAATTTCTTTACAAAAACCATTCACGATCAAATTTACAGCGTCTTGCACAGAAAGTCCCCGTTGCAGGCAATAGAAAATCTGGTCATCCGAGATCTTTGACGTTGTAGCCTCGTGCTCAATAATGGCTGTTTCATTCGCTGATTCTATGACAGGGAATGTGTGAGCACCACATTTATCACCTATCAACAGTGAATCGCATCGTGTATAATTGCGGGCGCCTTCGGCGTTTGGTCCTATCCGGACAAGCCCTCTATATGTATTGTGTGCAAAGCCAGCGGAAATACCCTTCGAAATAATTGTGCTCCGGGTGTTTTCCCCTAAATGGATCATCTTTGTGCCCGTGTCAGCTTGCTGGTAATGGGTAGCTACCGCGACGGAGTAAAACTCGCCCACCGAATTATCCCCTTTTAGAATGCAGCTCGGGTATTTCCACGTTATAGCGGAACCCACCTCGACTTGCGTCCAGGAGATCTTTGAATTCCGCCCCAGGCAAATCCCCCGTTTGGTTACAAAGTTGTAAATCCCACCACGTCCTTGCTCATCCCCAGGGTACCTAATTTTGTACGGTGCTATACTTAATCTGTGCGTTGTCCAAGGCAACCAACTCTACCACAGCCGCGTGCAACTGATTTTCATCACGCATGGGTGCAGTGCAACCTTCCAAGTAACTCACGTAACCTCCCTCATCAACAACAATCAGTGTACGTTCGAACTGTCCTGAGCGAGCCGCGTTGATTCGAAAGTAAGTCGAGAGCTCCACCGGGCATCGGACCCCGGGTGGAATGTAACAAAATGAACCGTCGGTAAACACTGCTGAATTCAACGCTGCGAAAAAGTTGTCTGTGTACGGGACAACGGTACCAAGATACTTGCGCACTAAATCAGGGTGTTCTCTTATCGCTTCACTTATAGGGCAAAAAATAATGCCCAACTTTTCCAATTGCTCTTTTAGTGTAGTCCCTACGGACACGCTATCGAAGATAGCGTCTACGGCTACACCTGCTAATATTTGCCGCTCGTGTAGTGGAATGCCCAGCTTTTCATATGTCTCGAGCAATCGAGGATCAACTTCGTCTAGGCTGCGCGGCCCCTGGGCTACTGAACGCGGGGCTACGTAATACGTGATCGCTTGGTAATCAATCGGGGGATACTTGACATTTGCCCAATGCGGCTCACGCAATGTCAACCAATACCGGTATGCACGTAATCTCCATTCGGTTAACCATTCCGGTTCGCCCTTCCGAGTAGAGATATAACGAATGATATCCTCGTTTAGGCCTGGCGGAACCGATTCGGTCTCAATGTCGGTGTAAAAGCCGTAACGGTACTGCCGCCGTATCAATCCTTGGAATGTGTCCCTATCATCATTCATCAACGCTCTCCTTTGATCTCAAATATTTTCTTCAAAATATCCCTCCCACGCCAGACTGTCAAAAAACCAAAAGCCTTACGTGACCCACACGTCCTAAAGTGCACTTTTTTCACACTACTCGACACATTTTTTAAAGCAAATAAAGTAGACGCCGGATTTAACGGCTTTGATACTAAATCTTATGATTGTGGTGCAAACATTGGGCCCTAAAAAAGCCACGCGCAGCCTACTAACTACAGCCACCGCCTCAACCGGCGTCTTCCTCTTTACCATTCTTTCTGGAGCAATAGGACAAACCAACCACCCTCCGATTTATTGGTCGATACGAATGGCCGAATCAGAAATTGCGCGTCGGGGTGATACAATAGCATACGCTCCTGGAAGCCGAGCTAAATGGGATTACACAGTAGGCCTGTTTACGCTAAGCTTAATCAAACTTTCAGAGGCTACTACTAATCCCTCGTACGCCGAATACGCAGAACGGGTAATCGGCTCGTTCATTCAACATGACGGTCAGATTTTCACTTATAAACTCGAGGACTACAATCTAGACAACATAAATTGTGGCAAGACGATTTTGGCACTATACGAACGGACCCGGAAAGAAAAATATCGGAAGGCTGCCGACCTCCTTCGGGAACAACTTAGAAAACATCCCCGTACTTCTGAAGGTGGTTTTTGGCATAAGAAACGGTACCCTTGGCAAATGTGGTTGGATGGCTTATACATGGGNGCGCCGTTTTATGCCCAATACNCCGCAATGTTCGGAGGATCGGAAGAAGATTTCCGCGATGTTGTCCGCCAATTCGAGCTTATAGATAAGCATTTATATGATCCGGAAAAAGGGCTTTATTATCATGGCTGGGATGAAAAGCGCGAACAGGAATGGGCAGATAAAGTCACTGGTCGCTCCTCCAATTTTTGGGGACGGGCTGTGGGGTGGTATGCAATGGCATGCGTAGACACTTTAGATTTTATCCCGACTAACTTATCTTCGTGCCGAGCAGTGTTGCTCAACCAGGTCAAGAAAGTGGCTGAGGGCATCGTCCGCTGGCAAGACCCAACAAACCATGTATGGTGGCAGGTTTTAGACCGACCGGGGCACCCAGGCAATTATCAAGAGTCGAGTGCGTCGGCTATGTTTGTTTACTTTCTTCTTAAATCGGTCAACAAAGGCTATTTGCCAACAAATTACCTAGGGCCAGCCATTCGGGGCTATTACGGAATCCTAAGTAACTTCATTCGGGAAGAACCCGATGGGAAAATCTCCATCATACGATGCTGTGCTGTAGCAGGTTTGGGGTATGGGCGCGATGGATCATACGAATACTATCTGCGAGAACCGATAGTTGACAACGACCTGAAAGCAGTTGGGCCATTTATACTGGCTGGCATAGAGTTTCAAAAACTTCTCGGTCCTGTGGGTAACCTAACTGTCACTTCACTCACACAGCAAACACCCTCAAAAACAACTCTCGACAGTACAAACCTAAGTTATTGGAGCCACGTCGACAAAATCCTCGCTAGAATCCGACCTCCTACCATCCCGGAAAGGGAATTCAACATAATGGACTTCGGCGTTGTTGCTGACGGTCGTACAGATTGCAGCACAGCAATTGAAAGGGCAATCACAACTTGTCACAATGCAGGTGGGGGCAGAATCGTTTTCCCCGCAGGCCGATACCTAACAGGCCCCATCCACCTCAAATCGCGAGTTAATCTTCATTTTGAGGGAGGCGCAACCCTATTGTTTAAGACAGATCCTGCAGCCTATTTGCCATTGGTACTCACAAGGTGGGAAGGTATGGATTGCTACAATTATTCACCGCTGATATATGCCTACGGCCAACACGACATAGCAATTACCGGTGAGGGTGTTCTAGACGGACAAGCAGACAATCACCACTGGTGGCCATGGAAAGGCAAAAAAGAGTACGGCTGGACTAATGGCATGCCCAACCAAACACCGGCTCGGAATCAACTTATAAAAATGGTCGAACAAAATGTGCCAGTAGAACAACGCAGGTTTGGTGAAGGTGCTTACCTGCGACCTAACTTCATACAATTTTACAAATGCCAAAACGTGTTGATCGAAGGTGTGCACATCGTGAGATCTCCAATGTGGGAGATTCACCCTGTGCTTTGCACCAATGTCATTGTCAGGGATGTAAAAATAACCTCTCACGGACCAAATAATGATGGCTGCAACCCGGAATCGTGTTCAGACGTGCTTATCGAACGCGTATTTTTTGACACCGGAGATGACTGTATTGCAATTAAATCCGGCCGCAACAATGATGGCCGCCGACTCGGGATCCCCTCACAAAACATCGTCATTCGGAACTGTGTAATGAAAGACGGCCATGGTGGTGTGACGATCGGCAGCGAAATCTCGGGGGGATGTAAAAACGTTTTCGTGGAGAATTGTATTATGGATAGTCCCAATTTAGACCGCGCACTACGATTTAAATCCAACGCCGTACGAGGGGGCATTATCGAAAATATCTTTGTCAGAAGCATAACCGTGGGCCAAGTTGCAGATGCAGCAATCCAAATCGATTTTGTTTACGAAGAAGGAGCAAAGGGCCAATTCCCCCCAACTCTCCGCAACTTCATTGTTGAAAATATGAAAGTCCAAAATTGTAAGCGCGTATTGGATGTGGTGGGGTTCCCCGGTGCAATAATATCAAATGTATGGATAATTAACTCCGAGTTTAACGGCGTTACCAAACCTGATACCATCCAATATGCAGATGTCCAACTGATCAATTGCAAGGTTAACCGCAAACCACAACAAGTCACAGCTAACAACTAATCTGCAGGTAAAGCATCTACCTATCTAAAACGGCCGTAACCTCAATTCACATTGACCCCTTTTACATAACGCCCAAGTTCTGTCGCTACGGCTGTTGTTGGGTTGATTCGCCTTCACATTCCAAAAAACAAAGGGGAAGCATTTGGCCGAAGAGACCACCCACGATCCTCCCACCTTTCCAAGCTATAAAAACTGTGGGGAACGATGTCAAACAATGCGAAAACCACAATCAAGCCACAAGACTTCTGAATCTCACCTACAGCATTAGACTATCATGGATTTGGCTGGAACCAATTCCGTATTCCGCCCATTTAAACATCTTTTTGTTACGGTCCCCACTATTTCATGCTATTTCAAGTCGCTATCAAAAACTGGATCCTGAGTCNGTTTCCTAACACTGCATAATAAGCCCAAAGCTAATTGATCCTGCCCTTTCCCATGGGATAAGGTGATCCACAGACCTACTCGGCTTCTAGCCCCTATTACCAAATTCAAATTACCGCTTCGTTTAATTGTTTTTCTTACAGCTCGCTGGCAAAGGACAAAAGCCTTCCGATATTTAGCGGTACACCAGTCAATAAATCCATCGCATAAACCACCTTAAAATACAAATGCTTCATTTACCCAGGAAATCTGGCTAACCTTAGCGTTAGTCTGTCGCTCCTTAACCCTATCGTTCCGCAGACGAAAACCTCATTTAGGTTGATTTGTGCGTTCTGACACCCAATGCCGGGGTAACTTAGTTGTCACCCAGTCCTGAAATATAGGGAACTCATAACATTCCTTCGGTACGCGACACTCAAACAGTGCTCACCTGAGCAAACTCCCATGGACAGTAAATTGACCTTGTTGGGTCAAGCTTGCCCACTCATAGATAAATCTGCGAAGGGATTATTAAGCGCTGTAGGATTTTTAGGGTTAACTGCTGGATTTGGTGCGGTTGTGTTGGAAATCTTATTAGAATTTTGGGCATTGGAAGGGGCTGATTCGGTTGCGAAAGGATTTTTTTGCCCGCTTTTTGGCGAGGCAACGGAGTGACGACGGTATGAATTACACGGCCGTTGAGTTTGGGCTCGAAATCAGCTTGTCCAAAAGGAGCCAATTCTTTTAAGTAACCGCCGCATCACATCGAAACCAAATTCGGTGTGTTCCATTTCCCGCCCATGAAACCTCAGCGTGAGTTTAACCTTCATATCATCACAGAGGAACTCAATTGCATGACGCAACTTTGTAGCGAAGTCATGGTTTCCAATATTTACGCTAAGTTGGATTTCCTTCACCCTTTGAGCAGCTTGATGTTTACGGGCTTCTTTCTCACGTTTGGCCTGCTCGTACATGTATTTGCCATAATCCAGAATTTTACATACAGGGGGGTCAGCATTTGGGGAAACCTCCACTAAATCCAGACCGTAAGACCTGGCAGTTGCCAGAGCCTGTGCAATCGGCATAACACCTAAGTGTTTGCCGTTAGGATCTATGACGCGCACCTGCGGTGCCTTGATTCTGTTGTTTACGCGAGGTTCAGTACCAGCTTGCGCCATGCGTCTTTTTATTGGTTGGCTTTGCAAAAGTTTGTGTGTTGTTGATGATTAGCAGTTTCGAATAACATCACGGCTATCTTTACCGGATATTCTAAAAAAACCATAAGGCAAACCGATGTTCTCGTAACCCTAGGAGTTTTCGTGAGTTCCATGCCAATTTTCTTGTCGAGGGGAAATACTCAGCATATTGCTTCAATTATACAACGTTACGCAGGTTGGAGATTTCGTTTGGCAAGTACAGCATCGATAATCTTTTGCATTAATTCCGGGTTTTCAGCCAACACCTTTTGGGCCGCTTCCCGACCTTGCCCAAGCATCTGGCCACCGAATGCAATCCAAGCGCCTTTCTTCTCCAGTACACCCACATCCAGGGCTACGTCGATCACACTGCCCTCTTTATTGATACCTTGATTAAAGAGAATGTCGAACTCCGCCTCAGCAAACGGTGGAGCCAATTTGTTTTTAACTACCTTAACTTTCACGCGATTGCCAATTGTATTTCCAGCAGCATCCTTTATCACATCTTTACGCCGAATATCAAGCCTAACACTAGCATAGAATTTTAATGCTTTTCCACCCGGAGTCGTTTCCGGGTTTCCAAACATCACACCCACTTTTTCCCGAATTTGGTTCGTGAAAATACAAGCTGTCTTTGCTTTCGCAAGTACTGCGGTTAATTTTCGCAATGCCTGACTCATTAATCGAGCTTGCATTCCCATGGGGGCCATACCCATCTCCCCTTCCAATTCAGCGCGGGGTACCAGAGCAGCTACCGAATCAATTACGATCACATCTAAGGCATTTGACCGCGCAAGCGTCTCACATATAGTCAACGCCTCTTCACCGCTATCGGGCTGCGAAACCAACAGGTCGTCAAGGTTTACCCCCAGCCTCTTCGCATATGCAGGATCCAATGCATGTTCTGCATCAATAAATGCAGCTAGCCCTCCTGCCCTTTGTGCGTTTGCAATTACGTGTAACACTAAAGTAGTCTTACCCGAGGACTCAGGTCCGAATACTTCTACAATTCTACCTCGCGGAATACCACCTATCCCAAGTGCTAAATCTAGGGAAAGCGCGCCAGTGGGTATGACGTCTATCTTCATTTGCGCACGGGCATCCCCCATCCGCATTATGCTCCCCTCGCCATAAGTTTTGGTAATAGTTGCAATCGCTGCCTCTAACTCTTTCTGCCTATTAATCCGTGCCTCAGCTGGTTTACTTGTTGTGTTTTTCTCGGGGGTTTTCGAAGCCATAAAGTGTCTCCAACTCGACAATTGCTTCCCTAGTTCCAGCTCACAAATTTATTTCCAAGCCGTTCAAAGCGAATTCCCAGGTTGAGTCACTTTCTGTAATTATTTAGGGTATCCCACAGGTTGCGTTAAGACAACCTTTTGGTTTGCCCCCAATTTCAAAGCTTCCGCAATCCCGTTCCTGTCAATATTACCCAATACCACCGTTGCCAAACCCTCCGACGCGCAATAGAGGTAAACATTCTGTGAAACATACCCTGTATCCGTAGCAGCATAAAAAGCTTTATCACTTTCGGCCATGTTCCCAAACCGGTCGTAATTTGCCACAAATACCAAGACCACTGGCGCTTCACTAACAAACGGCTGCCGCCCCATCTTTGCCCGGAGATCCCCTTCAACCACCGGTTCCAAAATGTTACTCTTTGCGTTGTAAATATACGCTCCTTTCGCCATTACAACATAAATATCGATCTCCTGACTATTCCGCGCCGATGGTGCCGTGCGGTGCCCAGTCGCAGGTCTGTTTATACCATTGGCTGCCCACAATAAATCACTTACCTGTTGCAAGGATAACTCTTTAGAACTGAATGCCCTTGTCGATTTACGTTCTTTCAAGGCTTGCATTAACGGCTTGCCTCCATCAGATCGGGGCGCCGGAAGTTTAACGGGCTCTAAACCATTTGCCAGTAGATTGGCCGCAATCGCAGCTCCAACAACAACGCCCAACAAATTCGATAGCCGTGCCATAATAACTAAATCTTTTTGCTAGGTTTGCATCGAGTTATAAAATTTGTCAAGCTTGCCAATGTACCCTGCTAGCGCTTGGAATTCATCCCATGCTTACATAAAAACCGCTTTACTTGTATTGACCACAAACGTACCTCACAACCTCTGGTCAAAAAACTTGGCAATGTTACATTTAAGTTAATTTTTAGCTCTACTGCTTTAAATACTGGAACCTCCCATTCCCCCCTCAAATAATGCTCCGCGTTTTGCCCCCCACTCTTTACACAGTGGGAATTTTACCGTCTCAATCTTACTCCCGAAAAATTAAAACCGCTAAAACGTGAGCCGGCTTCGCGAAGGACGAGTTTGTTTACTCACAGGCATATGCTTAGAGGGTACCAGCTTCATTTCCAAAACAACTGATTACACGGTGGGACCAGTATTTGGATGCAATGATTTGAGATTGGATGATGGGAGCAACTTACTACCCTCCCAGAGATCAAAGGCATCCTTGCAATTAAAGTAACCCACGATTGTATTTCATTAGAGGCTGAGTTTAATGCTTTAAGAGCAGCGAAAAAAACTGTTGACAAAATTGGGAGTTATTCCACAATATATTTACAGATTTTAGAAGATAGGCCGGCTACCCTTATTTAAAGTTGACCACAAATCAGGTTCAAAACACTATGAAAAAAACATCCATCCAGCTAGTACTAGGCTTAGCAATAATCACGGGAGCTTATCCCACCTTAGCAGCAACAGTCACAATGGAACAATTAATCAGGGCTTGGGGGCTCAATCCTTTGGCATACGAACCATTCGATTACGAAGCAGGAGTTGGACTCGACGGGAACTGTAATGGAGGGTATGGCTTTTCAGAGGCTTGGGTCCCAAACCTTCCCAGCGGGGGGAGCCTCAGTAACCAATTGATTACTGCGGGTAGTCTGTATTACACGGACGCATACGGCAATACAGTTATGGGTATTGGCAATAAGGTTCATATCACAGGAGATGGCACCGAGGCAGGGGACAATACGGGAGGCGCTCGAGCGAATGCTCAACCTAGAAGGGCATTAAGCTTCCAGCGGGGGAATGAGAATGATAGTACTTGGGTAGCATTCTTGGCGGTTAGAACTGGACTCCCTTATTTGTATACCGACGGGGCTGGTAATGAAATCTATTACGGTCGCGCTACCTCCGTGCAATTGTTCCAAGGTGCCAATAGTGAACGACTCACAATTGGCCGGGCAAGCCAAAATGGCGAGCCAACAAATACTACACCTAAAGACACATGGGCGTTGATTAATAGAGGGAGCCCCGCTTATACAAGCCCAACACCAGTCCCATTGACAAATGTCCCTCCAAATTCCACTGCAAACCTGATCATTGTGCGGATTGATCACCAGGCTGGAGACGATAGAATTAACGCACCCGACACCGCTTACATTTGGATTAATCCCGAAAACATTTTCAATCTCCCAACTGAAAACGCCTTAGCTATTAGCTTTGCGGGATCTGGGGAACGAGATTACTGGTTCGATACAATCCGACTTTTTGCAGGTAATTATAACACCACCGTTGGTTATGGATCAGCAGACATTGACGAAATCATAATTGCTGTCCCCGAACCTACCACGCTTGCTTTATTTGCAATTTGTGCTGCAGCAGCGCTGCACTGGCAGCGGAAGAGATCGTAATTGTCATAAAACCTGTATACTCCCCTTGGGATGAGGGGGCGATCCTACCCCATGAATAGGATCGCCCCTATCTTTTTTCCCACAACTTAGTTAGAAAGCCAAAAGGAAGTAACAACCTATAAAATCTCACCCTAAAGATCCCCTGATAAATGCTGTAAATTCGTTCAGAATTGAGGTAAAATTAAGGCACGGCTTACGGGGTTGGAAAAAACCCAACAACCTGTGCGTAATTCGTTTGATTACCGGCAAAGTTAGAAGTACCCACCTCGACGAGATTCGCGTAAAAGCCGTCATTCAAAAGCGGTCTCCAAAAGTCCACCTAGTTTTTGCTTACCCTAAAAGTATATGTGCCATGCAGGAAGGCCACCTTTATCCCCCAGCCTTTAGGAATACCCGGCTGCTTTTCAAGGTTCGGGGATATTAGAATTGACGACTCAAACCGGAACTGGTTTGTGGAGGTTCCCGTTTCAAAAGGG
>Ga0065718_1005028_pt1 | contig 25717 bp, 22 predicted proteins | sample GBSCel77sediment_2_FD_59105 | JGI IMG/M metagenome (GOLD analysis project Ga0065718, IMG submission 59105) | Hot spring sediment microbial communities from Great Boiling Spring, Nevada - cellulolytic enrichment CS 77C v3 (version 3) | ecosystem: Environmental > Aquatic > Thermal springs > Hot...
CAGGGTCCATACCTTCCCACCATTTACCTCGGCCATCGCGAATGGTTTGCAGCGCGTCATAAGGTACGCCTTTTTTAGGGCCTTTCTTATCACTGGTATATCGGACTGGCATGAACTGACCCCAGGTGCGGGGTGGGCTATTATGGAAGCCTATACCGAACCGCATGCCTTTACTGCGTGCGACCTTTTCCCATGTACCGACGATATCTATTTTGTGGCCCACTCGGACAGAGTTCCAAGGTTGGTATGTAGAGTCCCAGCAATCAAAGTTGTCGTGATGAACCCCCATCGCCATGAAATATCGTGCCCCCATTTCAATGTACAGATCCATGAGTTCTTCGGGATTCCAGCGATCAATTACCCAGTTATGGCAGATGTCTTTATAGCCGTGTTCGGATGGGTGACCGAAGTTTCGGAGGTGATGGTAGTATTGCCAATGGCCTTCTTGGTACATACCTCTGGCGTACCAGTCACCGCTTTCTGGCATTGATTGTGGGGTCCAGTGGGACCATGCTCCAAATTTGGCGTCACGCCACCATTGAGGGGCTTGGTATAGTTGAGCAAGCTTATACCAATCGGGTTCGTAAGGTCCAGGTGCTACGGGCAAGGGTGNCAAAATTCCAAATGTCGGGTGNCAACCCTAAATCACCGTCTCCTAGTAGAATCCGGTCGACGGTCACTGCAACGTCGTCCGAGTTGATGCAAACCGCGACTGTAGATTTGGCAGGTACTTCCAAGTCAATTTTTGCCCACAAGTACGAATCGATAAACGCACCTGAGGAGTGAACGTTTACCTTCCGTGAAAGCTGATTGTTGACCATCACGCTTATTGTACCGACGTTGGTGGTTGCGTACCGAATCGCCAGCTTAGAGGCAGTTGGTATGCGAGTGAATTGTACCCCTTGGCCAGGACAGAGTAACTGTATTGCTTTGCCCTTTGAAGCCGCGGCATCCTTTACTTGCAAAGGATTTCCTATCGGCTTTCCGGATTCCGCTTCATAGGCATAAACTTTNGATCCGGATCTAGGTGTTGACTTTTGGGGGAGTCCGGCTGCTNGAGNNTTATCNGGTGCAAGGCCAGACGTGGAAAAAATAAGCGACCAACTGCAGCAAATCAGTGCGGTTGCAGTGGATGGGAACCTCGTTAGAGATGTGGATGATTTGGTTTTCATGTAGGCGGTTTTCAAACGTTTGTTGAAAGGTAATCTTTTCCCTCTTTCCGAGGAGATGCTTTGACAACCCAGAGTTAGTTAGTCCCGGTTATTCCAAAAAATCTCCACCAGTTCAAGTTGAGCAGGTAGCCTGGACCACCAGTAAATTTAAGGTACAAGTCATGACGACCGGTTACTTTTTCGACTTTGGCGGTTTTGGTAACCCATGATTGCCACCCACCTGTGTTTTCTACTTTGCAGGTTCCAATTAGTGGACCATCTGGGCGGTTCAACCGTATTTCGATGGTGCCGCCCTCGGTTGCAGAAGCGACTCGAAATTCTATTGCACTGGCACCGTTACCGAAGTCTACCCCTGCGTACATCACCCAATCGCCATTTTGAATAAATCCGATGTTTTTCCCGCCCTCTACGCAATTCTCAGTTAGAATCCCCTCGTCGGCCGTAAATGTCTCAGCTTCGTTCTTCTCGAATGCGGACCGGAACGTCGCAGCTACGTGTAAGGGAGCCGCAATTGTATTGCCCAGGGAATCACGGTATTTGACTTTGATTGTAGTGGTACCTGCCTCAACTCCGACCAGCACACCNTTTGTGACAGTGGCGATCTTTGGGTTTTCCACTTCGTACTCGAGAAAAGGAGTTGCGTCTTCCTGATGCCCGTCTTGGAACTCCACAATTGCTGAAATTGGCCAGGTATCGCCAACATGAACCATCACGCGCGAAGCATTGAGCAATAGTTTGCTGGCGGTCAATTCTTTCTTTAACTCACCTACAATCACGATTAGGTCCTCACTTTTATCGTTATAGCTTACTTTGATGCGCGTTTGACCGGGTGCTTTCCCAAGGACGACGCCGTCTTGCACTACAGCAATCAGTGGGTTTTCCACTTCGAACTTTGCATTTCCAGTAACATCTTTGCTTGATCCGTCGGAGTACACGGCTAACACGCGGGCTTGAGNNTTATTTGCAGGTCCTGTTGCGGCATCGATTTTGTACCTCTCCAAGGTAGTACTGATACCGACCAAAGTTGCTGGGGCACGTTTCGGAGCGAATTGCCAAGAATCAAATTTGCAAAGTCTGACCAGGCCAAGTCCTTTAAACACGAAATACAAATCTTGCACACCAGTTGCGCCTGAGACTGGGATGGTTTTTGTCTTCCAAGCTCCATCAGTGAAGTCCACGGGGAGGATACCCACTACTGGGCCATCAACAGCTCCAACCCGCAGTTCGATTACGCCGCCCTGGACAACCCCGGGTCTAGTTTCGCATGCATAAGTGGCGGTGAAAGTACCGGCACCAATTGAACCAAAATCAATGCCTGCTACCTTAATAAATGCTCGCTCCCGGATAGGAAACACGTAGACACTGCGGGAACCTGTTTGATCGCTCTTTATTCCTTCGCTCCAACAAATAGTTTCGCCTTCGTTGCGAACGTAAGGGTTAAGCGGTTCTATCTGCTTGACGCTAGGCACAGGCGCCCCTTTACCCCACCAAGGCAACTTATTAATTGTCCCGTCTTCATTGTAAGTCATCTCTTTCACACAAACTGAGCGCCGTTCTAGTTTCCGTCTGTTACCTTGGATGGAGAACCAGAGTTCATAGTTTAGGCCAAAGACATACCACTTGCCCTTGTACTCAACTATTCCGGGATGGTTACCATCGGACAGTGGGCTGGGGTCCATTATCATGCCCATACACTTCCAGGGACCGGTTGGGCTGTCGCTGATGGCGTATGCGATACCCTCAGGGCAACACCGCGAGGCCCAAGCCATGTAATATCGGTTATTTCGTTTCCACACCCAGGGACCTTCGGTGTAGGCGGCTTCAGGCGGAGCACCAGTAAAGTCTATATACATCTGCTGGATTTCGCCTGAGGTAGAAATCATGTCTTCGTTAAGTTTAATGCAGAAACATGGTCCGTTACCTCCCCAGTACAAAGTATGCTTGGCCGTCGTCGTCAATGAACACCGCCGGGTCGTAATCGCCATCCCGATCCCGGAAAATCAGGGGTTTCCCGAGGGGGTCAACATACGGACCGGCGGGGTGATCAGCCACAGCCACGCCAATGGCTGTCATCCTACCACGGTATTGTACGGGGCAATAAAGGTAAAATTTTCCGTTTCGCTCTATGCAGTGCGGGGCCCACGCATTAACGCCGTCTGCCCATTTGAATGTCCTGTATGGTTCGCGGACGCCAGCAATAATGCCGTGCTCGGTCCAGTTGACCATATCCTTAGTCGAGTAACACAGCCAGTTATACATCTTAAACCCGATGGCGTCGTCTTCATCGTGGCTTGTGATCAGGTATAATGTGTCTCCGGACACAAACGGGGCTGGACTCTGCGGTGAATTTCGTTTGGATTATTGGATTTTCACCGAAGAGGTGCAGTGTGGTAAAAACCGCAAGCCACACCATTGAGGACAAGATCACCTTTTTCATATCCAGAAGCATCTCCTTCCTTTAACAAGACGCGCCGGAAAAGTGAATATGTCAAATGTCATATTTTACGGGGCGCTTCGTACGTTCTGGGGCGGACAAAGCACCCTGTAGGTTTTCTTCCNAGACTTGTTTCACGAAAGTTCGGGGGCCTCCTCTCTAGTGCTCAATCTCTATGTAGTGGCTTTATACGGTGTGTTTTCCTGCGCGAAGATTAACTTGCATCTTATTGTTTTTCAGAGGCTTCTTCTACACCGAGTTCGGCTACGGTGGCGAATGGCTGGCCTAGGTGTTCACTTAAAGCCACCAATTTTAGGTAACGTGCTTTTGTGGGTTTAGGCAGGGCGATTCGGAATTTGTCAGCGTCTCGTGGAATGCGCCCCTTGATGACGGGTTGCCCCCAGTTCTGGCCGTCATTTGAGAGATAAATTTCGTAATCTCGGATATGTCCGTTTTCCATGTCTACACGTGCAACGTAGTGCACGGCAGCAATGTTGATTTCCCGGCCGAGGTCAATGACCAGAAAATGGGGTGGTTGCGCCGGCTCGCCACTCCAGCGGCTGTGCCAAAACGTGTGTTCGTTATCGTCTACTGCGTGATGAATTTCTCCCTCGCCAGGCTCGTAACTACTTGCAGCGATAGCTTTGCCTCGGATCAGTGGTGGTTTAGGCTTGGCGATTTTTTCAACTGGTACAGGGGTTGGTTTAGCCCTAATTATCGGTATACCTAGGCGTCCAGCAGTTACGAAGTCTTTTGTGCCAGCGGGTAACAAGCGGAGAACATAGGAGAACGTGGCGGGTTCAGACCAAACGATGTATTGGTCTAACGGGCGTGGCCCACAACCAGCCGAGCCTACTCCTAACGTCCGTTTGGCGATGACTAATACGGTATTTGTGCTTGATGGCAGATCAATCGAGTATTCGGTCGGGTGCAATACCTCGTCTGGATAAGGCAAAGCAGAGAACTGGATCACGCCTTCGTCGGCTTGAGCCATGAGTACTGGTAGACGTGATCCATATACTGCCACCCATCGAACATCTTCATGATTGCCGCATTCCATGGGTTTAGCGTAAGGGGTCATTAGCTGGTGAGTTGTGGCTGAGTATAGTCCTACGTCAGACCCACGCTTTCTATCGGCATAGTTTTCCATGGGACCGCGCCCGAGATATGTAACTTGGGCATATTCAGGCAATAATTGTAGCCGCACGCCCAAACGTGCCCATGGGATGCGTCGACCGCTAGGTGTGACTGCGTTGTCTGAGACGATAGTTCCGTCACCATAGAGCGTATAAACCACCGAGTGGGCAACGACGTAGTCTTGCCTGCCTTCGGCTAGGATTACTGCTTCGATACGGACTTCGCTTGGTCTAGGTTGAGAAACGCTAACTTGCTGGACAGAGCGTTTAAGGTCCAGTAGGCCGTACCGCTGCCAGTCTCGGAATGCCCACATGTCATCGTTTCTGTGAGGCGCGCGCCACAGGTGAAGGTGGGGACCGCCCCCGGGAACCAGTATATCTTTCCCGTCGCATTTCAATTGTGCGAATGTACCTGTTTGTTTGTCGAACACGACCTCGAATCCTTTGCCTGTGACTGTAATAGTTTGGCTTGTTTCGCAGAGTTTGAGTGGGGGCATGGCATCTACCTCTGGTACAGGNGATGGTGTGGCAAACGGCAACTCAAATTGTGCAGCAGCAACTTCAAACCCTGCTTTTGCCCATAGCTGGTCCTTGGTTAATTTGAAAGACACGTTCAAGTGATAGATAGCGCCGGGCTTGGGTGAAAATCGTTTGAATGGCACAATTATCTCTTCTTCTTGGCCTGGAGCGTGCGCAAGCTTAGGTAACTTACCCTTTTGGATTACGCGTCCATCCTCTGTGATTGACCAGAACCCATTGAACCCCTGCAAAGTTATAAAGGCATATTTGTTACGGACTTTGATTTTCCCGGAGCTGAGGTCGACAGGATAGATGCCGATCCACTGATAAACACGTTTCATCTCGGGGTAGTGTGGTTTAGGTTGACGTTCCGAGAAGACGACGCCTTTGTGGATGAAATAGTGATCGTGCGGCACTTCGCCAAAACCGCCGCCAAAAGCGATAAATTGGCGTTTTGGATTACGTCGGTTCCACAGACCCTGATCTTGCCATTCCCAGATAGCTCCCCCCCACGAAGACTCGGATACTGGTCGTATAAATCATTGTATTCACCGAGAGCTCCCATTGAGTTGAACATTGCGTGTGCGTATTCGCAGTGATAGAAGGGCTTGGTTAAATGCGGGTCAGTAGCAATCCGGCGTAAGTCATTTGGATGAACATACATGTGGCTATCGATATCTGCTGGATTTCCCGCCCCAATGCCAAATCGTTCGTAGTGGGTTGGTCGAGCGGGGTCAATTGCCTTGAGGGCCTCCAGTGCAGCCATAAAGTTGCTGCCGCCCACGCCACACTCGTTGCCAAGTGACCAGATGATCACAGAGGGGTGGTTCTTGAAGTTTTCGACGTTGGCTACGTTCCGGTCCACGATGGCGGCCTTCATCCTTGGCTCGTTGTCGAACCGGCGATCATAACCGTGATATTCCACATTTGCTTCGGCGACCAACCATATGCCCCACTCGTCGCACAGTTCATACCAACGTGGGCAATTGGAATAATGTGCGGTTCGGACGTGATTGCAGTTGCCCTGCTTCAAGAGTACTAAGTCGCGAATCATTTGTTCTTCGGTGATTGCGTGTCCAACGTCTGGCCAATGTTCATGTCGGTTTGCTCCTTTAAGTTTAATTGGGACTCCATTAACAAGGAATTGCCGTCCTTTAATCTCGATTTTCCGGAACCCGGTGCGGACTGAGAGCCATTCGGTTTCACGTCCATCTTCTAACGCAAGCACAGTGGTGTAGAGATTTGGGGTTTCCGCGGTCCATTTGGCGGGGTTAGTAACGCAAAAACTCACTTTTACTGGTACTTCTTCGCCTGGATTTAGGTCTGGGACAATTGCTTGGCCAGTTGCGCCCGGTACGGATTTACCGCGCGCATCATACAATGTGACTGTGAGCCTGCGTTGCGGCATGCGCGTCTTACTGTAGTTTTTAATTTTTGTCGGTGACTTCCACGATTGCATCCCGGTATTGTTGGTCGAGATCGGTCTTTACGAAGAAGTCGCGGATATGGACTTGAGGTGCGCTCCAGATGTATACGTTGCGAAAGATTCCGCTTAGCCGCCACATATCTTGGTCTTCTAGCCAGGTACCGGAGCTGTATTTATAGACCTCAACTGCAAGGACGTTTTTGCCAGGTTTTACATACTCGGTGATATCAAACTCAGCAGGGTTTCGACTGTTTACGCTATAGCCCACTTTTTGGCCGTTAATCCATAGGAAGAATGCGGAGTCGACCCCTTCAAATGTGATAAAGATGCGTCTACCTTGCCAACTGGCGGGCAGTTCAAAATCACGACGATAGCTACCGACGGGGTTACGTTCCTTGTATGCAGTCCAGCTCCTTGGCGGCTCACTCATTATGCGTGGCCAGTCTCGTCTTATGGTGTACCCGAAATTGCGGTAGAATGGGGTACCGTAGCCATGCACCTCCCAGTTTGAAGGCACAGGAATTTCCTTCCACCCGCTTACGTCGAACTCAGGTTTGTAGAAATTTACGGGTCGTTGACTTGGCTCTGGCACCCAATAAAACTTCCACATCCCATTTAACATGCGGCAGTACGAAGACGAGTACCTTTTTGCAGCCAATGCCTCTTTTAGATTTTTATAAGGCATGAGCGTGGCATGGTAAGGTTCTTTGTTGATGCCGAGACATTCCGGATCCTCAAGTTCTGGCGGTAATGGGGCTTGGGCGAGTCCCGTGATTATACAACTGGATATGGCCAGCATTGCGAGAAGCGGTTTTTGGGCCTTCATACGTTGTCTTAANACAATGCTAAAATCACAGTTTCAAATCAAGCATAACGGGTTTGGACCTCAGGCGGAGGTAAAAATTGATCGATTGTATAACTTTGTCTCGAGAACTTTGCGCGATGGGCTATGGAAGAGTACCAGGAGCTGGTCATATTCAAACGCAGGTGATGGATTAAGATCAATTGACTAGATTACCCTGGAACCAGGGGGCCGATTGCATACGGATGCAGGAGGTGGATCGGGAGTTTCGGTGTGTACACCCGTCTTGTTCGTGGATGACAAAAATTTCCGTTTTTGAAATGCAACTCTAGGCAGAATGCACCATGCGTTTTTGATTTGGGCATTGAAAAGCTGTGAGGAGTCACGCGATTCCCACCTTTGAGTTTTTCCTTTAGCGCTGTTTTTGAGCGGGCTGTGTAGGTTCGCGTCAACTGCTTTAAAGAAACTCACGATAATCCCACACCCAGTCCGGCATCATGGTGCCCAGCTGTTGCACCGGCTGGATGTGCGTTGGTAACTCCCCTCTGGTGTAGCAAGGGGTAATGTTATGGTGATTCGAACCTCCATTGTTGATTGGCTCCTCCTAGCCATTGCCACAGATGAACTTTAGCGCCGTCGGCGGTGGAAACACCTTCAACGTCTAAGCACGAACCTTGACAATGGACAGGGGAAATTCGATAAAACCCATTGTCGGTCGGGGTAAGGATGTATTTTTGATTTGCATTGCCGTAGTAGTCCCACAATTGCACCTTTGTTCCATTGGCAGTACCCCAAGCATTGATATCGATGCAACGGCCGCTTTGCACGCCGATGATGCTCCACTGGCCACCGCCGCGATCTGTGAGGATCCATCGTTGGTTATTACCGCCGTGGTAGGTCCATTGGATGATTTGGGTGCCGTTTGCAGTTTGTGCTCCATATGCATCCATAGCTTTACCACTATGTCGAGCTACAATTTTGTATGTGTTCCCGCTGACTGGGCCGCCGGTTTCGATTATTTTGCAGGACGAGATTTTATCATTCGCGTTGAGAGAATTTAGATTGGGGGTGTTGGCTGTTAGCGTCCACGAAGTGCCAGTGAAATTATCATGTTCATAAGCGATAACAGTGTAACCGCTGGGAATTTTTTACAGAAGATACCCAATCGTTTGGCACGCCTGCATCTTTAAGGTCGGACATGGTGTAATCGCCCGCTGGCAAAGTTACTGCCAGACCTCCGTAATCCACATCTTGAAAGAAAGTGATTCCAGGACCGTATAGTGGTGAGCCTGAGGGTGCTTGGGCTGTATAAGTTGCCCACCAATGGAAAGCAGCTTTACCACATCCAATCGTTGGGTAGGTCCAATAATTTGTGCCAAGTCTCATATTGCCAATGGCATCTTCGACGAACATACATAGCCAGCTGATGTTTCCTGCGGTGTCGTAGAGATTTCTGATTGTATTGCCGAAGACCTCTGTTGATCCTTGCCCCAAGCCACTAACCTCCATGGTATCCCAGGACCCTTCGGTGACGATGATTGGGTATTTATCTGCGCATTTCTTCCAGTCGTCATAGAACCGGTTTATAATGTTTTGGACGTTATTTTCACCAATGGGGTACCAATGGCCCGCATAGCCAATATTCGTGCCTGAGATTGGATATTTTGCGAAGTTCTGGAGTCTGGTTTGCCAAATGAGTCCGGGCACCCAGATTATGTTCCGGTAGCCGGTGGCCCGGATCGCATTCACAATGTCTTGGAAGTACGCTTGTACTGCTCGGTCGGCTGCATCGGTGTCAGATTGCCAAACCCCGTTGCCTAATTGGGTTTCTAATCACGACTGGTTCATTGCAGATCTCGATCATGACGTTTTCTGCGTCCCGAATTTCGGGATACCGATTAAATATGCGGGTCCAGTACCGGATCATGTTAGTTTTGTGTTGTGCACCCATAAATTGGCCCCCGTCAGGGGCATTGCCACAAAACACGACATAAACCCCGCGTGACTGGCAATGCTTAACGTAGGGAATGTACAGATTGGTCCACGCACGATCTTGCAGAGCTTCGTCAACTGTACCGTCATTACGCCAGCCATCATTTGGTGGCCACGTCCGCACGAATGTATTGAACCAACCGTGGCTTTTTCCCGAAGAGAGGGTTGGTCTGTGTGAGAAAGTCAACTTGACATTTGAATATGTGGAGCACTGGGGCACATTCCTCCGGAGTGAAATTTCTAGGGTTAGTGAAAAGGTACCCATTGAAATCGGCCCCCGTCGGTTGGAACCAACCGCGAAGTGTAACTATTTTACCGCTAGGGTCTTTGACGTATTTGCCGNTTACATATAACCTCGGCGTCTTAGACCCTTGATAAGCTAGGGCCGCCTCTATGCACCACAGTCCTAGCACGCACATCGCTAATAAATTGGTGGAATATTGTTTCATGCTCCTCCTTTCAGTGTTTGGTTTTTGGATTTTTAGGTAGGGTTAGCCCTTTTTGCTAACTCCGGCTTTACATTAGAGCCTGAACGTGGCCACGTCCATATGACATGTGTCACGGAATGACAAATGTCACTATCCTGCGCTCATAGGTTGGGTCGTAGAGTATGGAAAATGGACCAGTTTCTGCGTCTCTCGGATATCACTTTAATTTTCCCCTTTGAGGTTGCTTTTGGTACGGTTACGGACGATGTCCGGAAAGTAGTTGTACATGTTGTTTTGTGGGTTTAGACTTAAATTGGGTTAAACGGTTCTTCAGCAAATAGGGGCTGGTAGTGGAGGAACACTGAAATGCATGCGCAGTGGGTACTTCTGCAAGGAATACCTGAGTTGCACTGAATCGACTGAAAAGTGATGTGAAAGAATTAGGTTTAGGGGGCGGTTGTGGGGATGACGAGGTGGGCTGGTTTGATGCCATTTGATTCCACGGTGAGCTTAATTGTGCCTGGGGTCTTTGTGGATTGAAGTATTATCAGTCCTCGGCCTTGATATGCATTGCGGGAGGTGGTTTTCCCGGTGTCTATTGAGTTTAGGTCCCCGTTTTCAATGCCCATCAACCTAGCCGGTCCGGTCAAGGTTACGGTTACCCGGTTAGTGGCCAGTGGGACACGCACATTTTGAGCGTCAACTATCTGGAATTCGATGTGGCACACGTCTTTTCCATCGGCTCTGAGCGTTGTTGTGTCTGGCAGAAGCTTAATCGCGTTTGGTTTGCCTGCGGTTTGAAGCGTGTGAGTGGCCAGCGTTAAATTGTTTGATGCCCCGATTGCCCGAAGTTCACCAGGCTGAAATTTGACTTCCCATGTGAGGATTTGGTTAGTGGCGTCTTTCAAGTATTTTTTGCCCAGTGATTGGTTATTTAGGAAAAGTTCTACTTCGGGGCATGTTGTGAAGCAGTGGACAGTAAGGCGGGAATTGGTGGGCCAATTCCAGTGTTGATGCCAAAGCGGCCGCTCTCTACGTGCTGATCGCGAGGACGTAGAAACACACAGATAAACCATAGGGGCAGGATTCCAAAGCGCTTGTCTGTACCAGGCAATGGGTTTTTTGAACCCGCATAAGTCAAGCAGGCCTGAACCATTGGCGCGGTTTGGCCAAGCTCTGGCCTCGCCTAAATAATCGATGCCCGTCCATAAAAATTAGTCCGCAAACAAACTGGTTAGTGAGAACGGCTAACCAGTCTTGATATCTGTGACTGGTCTCACTTCCCAAGATTATTCTGTTTGGGAATTCGGCGTGGTCGGTTTCATACCGGTATTCCTGGTAGTTGTATCCTACGATGTCGAGCAATTCTGGCAACCCGACGGCTTGTGACATTTGAAGATTTGCTAGCGCCATGGTGATAGGGCGATTTGAGTCGAGGCTTTTTACCAGGGCGATAAGTGGACGTGCTAATTTCACCATTTCTTCTGCATTCGGATGTCCTGGCTTAAATTGCCCACCGAGAATAGGATGAGTGAAGGGGTCGTTTGGGTAATCGATTTCGTTGCCGATGCTCCAGATGAAAATAGAGGGGTGGTTACGATCTCGGAGAATCATATCGACCAGATCTCGAGCAGCCCATTGGTGAAAATGCTCGGCGTACCCAAATTTAGCTGGTACACCTGAATTCCACCCGTTTATCCACTTGTTTTTTCCAGGGCAGAATTCGTCGAAGGCTTCTGCCATGACGATGAACCCAAGTTCGTCACATAACTCGAGTAGTTCTGGGGAAGCCGGATTATGACTAGTACGGATAGCGTTGACGCCGATCTCTTTTAGTATTCGCAGACGCCGTTCCCAGACCTTTTTTGGTACTGCTGCCCCAAGTGCCCCTGCATCATGATGCAAACAAACGCCCTTTATCTTGAGTGGCTTATTGTTGAGGTAAAAACCAGTTAGTGGGTCGAACCTGAATGTTCGGATTCCAAACCGATTCGTTACAGAGTCAATGGTGCCATCTTTAGCGATTATTTTGGTTTCCAGTCGGTATAACATTGGCGAGTCGATATCCCAAAGTTTGGGTTTTGTCACTGTCATCAATGAGGTTACGGTCTTATTTGTCTCTGGATCTATTTGGGCATATGCTGTGGATACTTCGATAAGTTCGTTTCCGGGGTCATATATAGAGTGCGCGATTACGAATGTTTGGGAGGCCTCGAGGTGATTTTCCACCGTGACTTGGACGGCTACGGTTGCAGCGGTGCTCGTGATGGTTGGGGTGGTTATGTACACACCCCATTGCGCTACTCTGAGTTTGGGGCTGATGCATAAACGCACGGGACGGTATATGCCAGATCCGGTGTACCATCTTGAATCTGCGAAACAGGAGTGATCTACACGCACCGCCACTAAGTTGGGCCGATCACCAAAATGCACCACAGGGGTGATATCGCACGAGAAACTGGAATACCCATAGGGTCGGCCCCCCACGTAGTGTCCGTTGACCCATACCTTGGCATTATTGTAGACGCCATCGAATTCGATCCAGATAAGACGGTTTGTCCATTCTGGGTTAAGATTGAAGCGCAACCTGTACCATCCAATGCCGCCGGGTGCGTATCCAGTGCCGCTCGCATACTGAGGGCCGAAAGGTCCTTCCGCATCCCAATCATGGGGTACGTAGACCGTAGTCCAACGTGAATCATCGAACTCAGGTTGCATGGCCGTGGGGAAATCGCCTTTAGCAAACCGCCAAGGTCCATCCAACTCGATGTAATTGCGCTCGGACTGATTGGTTTGGAGTGACGCCTGAACAAAGAGGGGGGGCAACTGGATTCCAACAAATAGAAGTAGCCCACCTATGACTCGGAGTTTCATGGAATTTTAATCATTGGAATGTTGAGCAAGGTGATTTGTGGTCGCAATTAATGGCCAAATGAACGAGGTTTCGTTCACTGTATTTTGAGCGAGTAAGCATACTCGCATGGCTTCTTGGCCGGCAAGAACACGGTCAAGCCTTCCGCGGTGCGTACGAACCTGAGTTTACCACCAGCACCCAGTAATCTCACATATTTAATTGGTCCAGGCCAATATTTTGAGCCTTCACCCAAGGATTTGATCGTGATCATGCCATTAGTTGGCCATGCAAGAGCAATTGCGAAAAGCGTTTTACCGTCTTTGCTTCTTGTGAAACGAATATCCTCCGGTGTGAGGGGTTGATTGTAGGTGTCTCGGATTCCACCAAATTGACCGCGTTCGGTGAATTGGGTGGATGGCCCCGTCACCATAAATGTGCCACGGCCGTGTTGCGTAAATAGCTTCCCCGTTTACTTTCAGCCACGCACCGATCTCAGAAACGATCTTAACTTCCAACTCGTCAATGGTTCCGTCTCCTCTGACGGGCACGCTCAAGAGCAAGTTACCGTTTTTGCTAACGATATCAACCAGCATTGGGATGACCTCGCTAGCTTTCTTATACTGGTTTTTGAGGTACACATCGCGGTTATAATGCCAGTGACCAAGACAAGTGTCAGTTTGCCACGGCTCGGGCAAAATGCCTTGTGCACGGCCTCGCTCAATGTCGTATACAAGGGCGCGGCGTTGGGTTTCGTTTAGGTGTTTTCCTGTTACAACAGCACGATTTTCCCCCGTGCCATTTGATACTGGTATTATAGAAATGCGCTGCTAAATGTAGTCCGATTTCATCAGTCAAACCAACAAATGGTAGCACGGTGTCGTCAAAGTAGATAAGGTCAGGTTTGTAATCGTCCCATAGCTGTTTGGTGCGAAGATAAAATTTTAGCAGGTAGGCTTCGTCGGGGATACTGCTGCCTTTAGTCGGATCCCAATCCCATACGAGGGCTTTTCCCGGGGGATGGTTTTGAGCGTACAGATCTTGTGGATCCAATCCCTCCCACCATTGACCAACACCGTCTTCTTTCCGGAGTTTGCCATCGTAAGGGATGCCCGCAAATGGGCCTTTTTTATCGGCGCCCTGGGCGGGTTCGTACCATGACCATGCATGGGAAGCGTGGACACTCACCCCAAAGTACAACCCGTGTTTACGCGCAGCTTTTGCCCACATCCCAATGAGGTCCTTTTTAGGGCCGATTGCCACCGAGTTCCAAGGCTGATGCCGGGAGTTCCAGTTATCGAAATTGTCGTGATGATTTGCTAGGGCTACGAAGTATTTTGCTCCGCATTCTTTGTAAAAGGCGAGGAGTTTGTCTGGGTCGAACCTTTCAGCTTTCCAAATGTTAATGATGTCCTTGAACCCAAATTTTGATGGGTGCCCATAAGTCTTCACGTGATGCCAATATTGCGCACTGCCTTCAATGTACATGTTGCGCGCATACCAATCTCCTTTTTCGGGTTGGCATTGTGGTCCCCAGTGCGCCCAGATCCCAAATTTTGCGTCCCTAAACCATTCCGGGCACTCATAATTGGTAAGCGAATCCCATGAGGGTTGGAAAGGGCCGGGTTCATAAGGGTATTTACTTTCCATTCCACACAGCAGGGTGGGCATAACTGCCAGGGAAACTAATGCGTTCAACGCTTTCATGCCTCTGGCAAACTTTAGTGCTGAAGCTAAATGATGTAAACTTTCAAGTTTGCAGAGTTGGGTTTGGAAACCAGAAGCAAGGGCTCCATGCCTCTAAGTTTGACTCACCTACTAAAATCTTCCCCCATTTGAGTTGACTACAAATGCGTGTGTATTGCTAGCACCTATGCATGATTCAATATGTGATGGTAGAATTTTCAAGCTGACCGGTAAGCGCGGCGGCCTTGAAAACGGCTTATTGTTTAGGTTATAAGGGGCCTGGCATTGAACCTGGTGGTTTATGGAGGGCTTCTAAATTAAGAAGGTTTCGGGGGTTAGTCCGTCGGGGCACTTTGGGGTAAGTCTTTCGGTTGATGGTTTTTGTTTGAATAGCAACCAGTTTTGCACGGCTGGTGCAGGTGCTTGATTTATCTGCTATAGGTGTTATGGATTTGGGCATGGAGGATCAGGGAAAACATAACGAGAATTCGGTACCTCCTGTTCGCGGGGAGTTACATGACAAACAGAGCGAACGGGATACCCGAGAAATACCGATCGATAAGGTTGGTGTNCGGGGATTGCGATTCCCCATCAAAGTTCTTGATCGTGCTAACCGCTATCAAGATACCGTTGCCACGATTGGCATGTACGTGGACCTTCCTAAGGAGTTCAAGGGGACGCACATGAGCAGGTTTATCGAAGTGTTGAACTCGCATGGGCGAATCGTCCATGTGCAGAGCATCCCTAAAATCCTAGCCGCGTTGCAGGAGAAGTTCAATGCAGGACACCTCGCACATCGAACTAGAGTTTCCATACTTTCTTGTTAAGCACGCGCCAGTGTCAGGTTTAACAGGATTGATGGATTATCAAGTTAAGTTCGATGCCGCTGCTCGCAATAGTAACATTGATTTCGTGTTGAGTGTCACGGCCGGTGTGACTACTGTTTGTCCGTGCTCAAAAGCGATCAGCGAACACGGTGCCCATAACCAGCGTGGATTGGTCACTGTCCATGTGCGGTTCACTCGTTTGGTGTGGATTGAAGAGTTAATCGAAATGATTGAACGATCAGGCAGTTGTGATTTGTACCCAATCCTCAAGCGGGAGGACGAGAAATACGTTACCGAATGCGCATATGCGAATCCTGTGTTTGTGGAAGATTTGGTAAGGAATGTTGCCTTGCAGTTGGACCGCGATTCAAGAATCACNTGGTATAAAGTGGAAGCTGAAAATTTCGTAGAGCATTCACAATCATAACGCCTATGCTTGTGTGGAGCGGGGGTTGTACAAAAAACCCCGCGTGTAGTTCGAATAAGTGGGTAGTCCCGATGCTTCTTAGGGGGTTAATTCTGGCGTGTGCAAGGCACCAAAAGCATTTTTTCAGCAAAAATGTCTTGAAACTCTGGGTGTGTATTTAGCGCAACGTGCTGAATCTGCTGTGCAAGGGTTGTCAACTCGTCATAAGGCGTATAAAGAGCTAGTTTTGCGCCCAGCAACGCGGTATTGCCTGCTTGAATAATTTTCGAAGTAGGCCCTGGTAATAATCCCGTTTCCACTGCACTATTTGGGTTGATGTAGTTGCCAAACGCCCCAGCTAAATGCACTGCGGTTAGGTCCCTGAGTTCTATTCCAAGTGTGCGTAAGAGTATTTTGAATCCGGCTGCGATAGCCGCCTTGGCTAGCTGGATTTCACGGATGTCTTGTTTGGTTAGCGNGATCCCCGGGACAAGCTCCCATTTCTCCCCAACAAGTAATTGGCCGGTGGTTGAAATAATACCAAGGCGAAGCCCTACAGCAATAGCGTCCAAAAGTCCACTGCCACAAATCCCTCTAGGGCTAATGTCGCCGCCTATGACGGTAATTTTTATTTGGTCATTTTGAAGCGAAACACCAGAGATTGCCCCCGTAACGGCTCGCATGCCGCATGAGATTCCACCGCCCTCAAATGCTGGACCAGCTGCGGCAGAAGCGCACACGAGCTTGCCCCGCATGCCAATTACAATTTCACCGTTGGTGCCAAGGTCGACCAGTGCATTGTAATTGTCTTTGCTGTGTATGTTTGTGGCAAGTACACCTGCAAGAATGTCAGATCCGACAAACCCACCTATACAGGGTAGGAAGTCAACACGCGTGTTCTCTGGCAGCAGGCTCCGAACCTCGATGGGTAATGAATCGGTCCACCCAAGTTCTCGTGCCGTAAAGGTTTTCAAGCCAGGGTCGGACGGTTCAAATGGTAATACAGCTAGGGAATCTACAGGTAAACCGCAGAACAAATGGTGCATCACTGTGTTGCCAACTAGAACCACGTTAGAAACGGGATGCGACTTGTTTTGGCTTCTCTGGGCTACTTCTATTAGCGCCTCTTTGATCATTGTTCCGACTTGGTTTCGGATGATTTGGGTGAGGGCAGCGGCCCCATGCTTGATCGCGTGGTCAAGGCGACTAATTATATCATGGCCGTATTTAGCTTGTTGATTGAGGGCGGATTTAGTGCAGAGTAATGTCCCGCTTTCTAAATCCAGCGCCTGAACCACGACAGTGGTAGTCCCAATGTCTACTGCAATCCCAATCCCTGGGCGTGGGGTGATTTTGATGGGTGACAAATCAATGAAAAATTGAAACGTCCACTGGGCAAGTTCGATTTTGATTGGGTGATACACATAAGCTTGGCACGCTAATCGCCATCCTTGTTCCAGCTCAGCTGGCGTTAAAAGGGCTTTGTCTGCTTCGCTGGGTGGCAAAAAACCTTCCAGGAGTTTTATCTTGCACTTTCCACAAGTACCGCGTCCGCCACATGGGAATTCCACCCCCTGTTGAAAGAGCATGTCTTTTAGTGGTGCACCTGGGGTTAGATAAATGACTTTCCCTGTAGGGTGGATTTCAATGCGGAGTTTGTTCATTTCAGCAGTGTTGAATGGGCTTGGTAGGTTTTATCTACCCAAACGCCGATTTATGGCCCGAATAAACTCTGGCGTTGTCCCACAGCATCCACCTATAAATGCTGCTCCTTGGTGAGCAAGTTGGACTGCTTTTTCGGCGAAATCCTCTGGTATTGCATCATATACAGCTACGCCATTTTCAATTCTTGGGAGGCCAGCGTTGGGTTTAAGCCAGATGGGTTTGTTGGTACCTTTCTTAAGGCGTTCAAGGACATTGAAAAACCTTTCAATTCCAGTGCCGCAATTGGCCCCAATTGCATCGGCGTCTGATTCAGTGAGAATTTGTGCCGCTTCTTCCGGAGTTACTCCCATCATAGTTCGGTCCGATTCAGGCCCAGTATCAAACGTCATGCAAACCACTATCGGTAACCCCAGAGGTTTTACTCCTGCCAATGCTAACTGTGCTTCCTGAACGTCTGACATCGTTTCTATGACGAACCCGTGAACGCCCGCCTCCGCAAGGACTCTTGCTTGCTCCCGATAAGCTTCAATTACCTCGGCTGGCGATATTTCACCAGCAAAAATCATTTTTCCTGTGGGCCCAAGCGAGGCGAAAACGTACGCTTTGCCACCCGCAGCCTCTAACGAGATTTTGGCCCCAACCCGGTTTATTGTCACTAGCTCATCAGCAAGCCCGTAATCGGCCAGCCTAAACCGGTTCGCCCCAAAAGTGTTGGTAAGAATTACCTGGCTGCCTGCTTGGACGTATCCCTGTGCAACGGCAGCAACTTCCTCAGGTCTATCGAGGTTCCATCGTTCTGGTGGTTCCCCAGGGGGTAAACCGGCGCTTAGTTAGTTCGGTGCCCCACGCTCCATCAGTAACCACAGGTGTGTGGCTAAGTAATTTTTCTAGCAGAGGGTGCACTTTTTAAATCAGTTTAGTCCAAGAACTTTTTTGGCAACTGCTACTGCGCCAGCCGCCGTCTCGCTATAGCCGTCCGCTCCTATTTCATCAGCAAATCTTTGTGTCACAGGGGCCCCACCCACTAGCACCTTAACTTTATCCCGAAGCCCGGCTTGCTTAAGCGCTTCGATTGTGGCTTTCATCCCGGGCATAGTAGTAGTTAGAAGCGCCGACATAGCCACGATCTGCGCTTCCTTTTCACGCGCAGCCTTGACGAACTGTTCTGGGGGTACATTGACCCCTAGATCGATAACCTCGAACCCCCCGCCCTCCAGCATGGAAGCCACAAGATTTTTCCCGATATCGTGTAAGTCGCCCTTGACAGTACCAATTACAACGCGTGCCACTGGCTTTGCGCCCGTGGCCACAAGCAAAGGCCGAATAAGTTCCATCGCGGATTTCATTGCGCGAGCTGCTAAAAGTAATTCCGGAACAAAATACTCGTTGTTTTCGAAGCGGCGACCTACCTCAGCCATCGCCGGAATCATGTAAGTTGTAACCAAATGCATTGGATCGACTTTTTGCTCGAGTGCCTTTTGCGTAACTTCGCGAGCTGATTTAGCGTCGCCTTTTACAATTGCGTCATACAGTGCCTGATACTCTTGCATACAGCTAAACTTTTACGTGGTCGTTTGAAGGATCTTTTTAATATCGCCTTACCCGCAATTTGCTGTAATAGTGCCCTAAGTCACATGAGTTGCCAACGTTTTTTTGTCTGACATCAGACTCGAGTTGAGGTCTTTCGGATAAAACAATTTTTGTGAACCGGCTTTATTCCCCTTGACAGCGAGCAGGCCCGGTATGGTTTCTGGGGCGGCCGGAGTCCGCGGTGAGTTTTGCGGTAAGTGGGTAGCACCCCCACTTGATGGGGTTGTCAATGGTCATGTCCCTTCGCAGACAGCGTATTTTGCTCTCCCTGGGTTCAAAGGTAAAGATTCAGATTAGTAGGCTTGCAAGCGCAGAGGAACCGAGGGTAATTTGAACCTAAAAGATGCGTAGCTTAATAAAGATCGCCTGGCTAATCCTTGGTCTTTTTGTGGCAATAATACTTTTTAAAGCAGCTAGGAAGCACTTGGGACCCATATTCATCCGTTCGAGTTTGGAGCGTGTGATAAGTAGGGTTGAGCCTTGGCCTAAGGAGGGGGAATACTCCCCACAGGCATGGTCCCGGTTATTAGCCGCTGCCAAGCGTGTCCAGTCTGCTAAACCTCAACTTGTTGAGGGAGCGTTAGCGAGATTAGCTGAGAAAATGAAATCCACACCCGACCAAGGCAAAGATTGGGAGTCGGGCTTGTTCCTTTTGTACTGCGTGGTTTTTGATTTCGAGGAAACCCGCGACCAGGGAAATTTCAGCCAATTCCCATTGTATGTGCCGCTAGGTCGCAATTTAGCCACTTGGCCAATCGAATGGGTTAACGGGAAACCAAACCTAGTGAGCGCACGGCCCGAAACAAACACACTGTTTTTAGTGCCGGTCGACCGAGCATTCATAGATCTGCGGTATCGATATAAATACCGGGAGCTAGAGAAAGTGAACCTGCGCTGACGGTAACGGTTATGATTCGCCCCACGCTTAACTTGTCAACGCTTTGCAGCTGAGAGTCGGTACAAACTTGCCACCACTTGGGGGAGATCATTTACGCTCATCGAGCTGTTAGTGGTGATTGGAATCATCAGCATTCTAGCAAGCTTACTCCTCCCGGCACTGAATAAGGCCAAGGAACAAGGTCGGCGTATTCAGTGCTTGAGCAATCTCCGACAACTCGGACATGCAATGATGATGTACGGTATGGATTACAATGATCGGTTGCCCGTGGCTCATGGGGCACGTCGATGGGACGATACTACGCCAGAACCATGGCTCAAAACTCTGCAACCGTATTACACCGACACGAATGTGTTAGTGTGCCCGTCTCTGTCGCAACATTATAATCAGTCGCGTTACAACTATTTTATGGGTGCGCGGGCCCCCTTCGTATACGCAGGTTGGAAACCAGCTGGGGTCAATCTCACTGCGATCCAGTTGCCGAGTATGTATATCCTTTCTGGCGATGCTAATTATCCTTTTGCTCCTTGGGATGCAGACCCAGTCAATTACACCAACGACACCTTGTTTTCACCTAAGTTTATGCCACCCCCAGTCCACATAGGCCGACTAAATGTATTGTTTGCCGATAGCCACGTCAAAGCCTACGGAAAATTCACACCCTCGGATATGACTTACTCGTACCGCGTTCCTGGCGTGGACTTCTAGTACCACACAATATCGAGAGAGTATCAGATCCTGGGTTAAAAACCCATATTCGCTTAGACAAGTAGTTCTTCCTCAGTTTGTAAATATGCCCCGTGTTTGCTTCCGATTTCAGGTAAACCGTGGCTGCCATCGCAAACTTCAATTCCCTGTGTTGTTCTCGATTCTCGGTTTTACCACAATCGAAGCCGTAAATACCCCAGCTGCCTCGATCTTTCTAACGAAAAACATGCAATTTCTTACTTGGCTTTTTTGGCTAACTACTAATTGGCAAGCGACCTTTCTTAAGCTCAAAAATGTAGAAAACCACTACCAATCAGAATTTTCGCTTTCTTTTCCGTTTTCCATGGACAATGGCACCTGGTTGATGTTTGCCCCGCACATGAAGGGAAAAGCGAGCCCTGGCGGACTGGAGAAAAATGAATTAACCCCATTTACAGGTAAACAAAACTATGCAGCTTGTACTGTCTTGAGATATTTACTCACAGGTTCGGGCCCGCATTTGGGGACAGATGGATAAATCAACAACTCTTCATACTCTGACTACTAGCTGTAGTGAAGTTCTCAGCGCTTCCAGCGCCTGCAATGGCGTCTCCCCAGCATCTCTAGCAATGAGTTGTTGTGCGTTCTTGGTCTCCTGCTACTGAAAAGCCCGCCTATTCCCGATTAATTCCAACCACGATCACTCCATGCAGATTCGTAATATTCACATTGATCTGTGATTCGAATGGGAGCGATGCCGTTCATCAATCTCCGTAGTCAGGGAACACAGGTCATTTTTTCAATTTGGAACATGTAGGCCAACAGATTAGTGCATCAGTTGGCATAGATAATTTGATACCTGGAGAACTGATTAGTCCTGGCCTTAGGAACCAGCAGTGGTAAGAGTCGATAAACCGCCCGAATAGGTGGTAATACCCATCCAGAGTTTGAGTTGAAGTGAGGGGTTTTTTGGGGCGAGGGTGCTTGGGGTATCAACATTTAGAGTAGTTACGTGTTTTCTTTAGGCCCCCNGGGTACGCCTGTGATTAAANCAGTGGTAGGTTAAGATNGACCTGTNCGGTGTTTCACACAAAGAATAGCGAGTGGCGTTTTCAGGATGGGATCGGAACCACAAAAGATCGCACACTAACCCAACCAATGCCCAGAAAAACCTCGGTTTGTACTTGAGTCTATGTCGTTCTGTGCGTAAGCCCTTTGGTCCCAGCATACCGATGACCTTGTATCCTTGGTGTCGCATTTCCCAGACTTCCCAGCCTGACAAGTGTTCTTCGAGGTCGTCGGGCGCAAAGTGTGTTTGGGGGAGAAATCCGTTTGGCGTGAACACGATCACGGTGCGTCGTGCGATTTGATCCATAGCTTCCAACAGTTGTATGCCGTCTGGTTTGGATAAGTGTTCGATCACATCCAAAGCCATGCACGCATCGAATTCACCCGGTCGGAAATAATCCAATAAATTCCGTACATCTCCCAACACTAGTTTATCATGTGTTTTGAGCTGGACCGCTTTTTCGAAAGTAGGTCTATGCCCTTCAATTCCTACTGTGTATTTGATCCCGATTTGCCGAGCTAGTGTTGATGTTCCACAACCAACGTCCAGTAAGCTTTCGCAGCCAACCAGCGCGTCTCTGATTAGTAACTTAACTAAGATCAAGCTTGGAGTATCCCCTTGTCTTAGAAGGGTAAAAAGTAAACTGAGTCGGCTTTGCATAAAACATACACAGGTTAGTTATCCTTTTACCCACGGTCAAGGGGTTTACCTTGTGCCTCAACCTGTTAGCTGGAGGGACGAAATAGGTTAGCAAAATGGAAAGCTCACTATTCATGAATAAACCGAGTTGCGATAATATTTCTCGGTGCCCGATCTACCACTAATTTATCCTATCCACGCCAATGTTTTTGAAACCCTATCTCTACAAGCTCGATTTTGGTCCACTCGCTCCATCAATTAGATGCATTAAATTTTCGACTGAAATTCTAAATCAAGGTTGGTAAAAATCCCAAAGATGAATGACACAACTGTCAGTGGAGCGGCCGCTGTTTGGCTTGCAGCTTTAGGCGGTGCTTTCGCATGGCTTATGACTATAATCGGCGCTTCGACAGCATTAGCTTTTCGGTCAGTAAGCCGAAAATTTCTCGATGCTATCTTGGGTTTTGCCGCAGGCGTAATGATAGCAGCCAGTTTCTGGTCATTACTGCAACCTTCAATTGAATTGGCGTCCAAGATGTCGGTCCCGGCATGGTTTCCGGCTGCTGTGGGATTTCTTCTCGGGGCAGGTGTGATGCGGATAGTGGACTTGGTACTACCGCACTTGCACCCGGAGCTTTCCCCTGAAAGAGCGGAGGGATTAAAAACAAGCTGGCGTAGCTCCACTTTGCTAGTTATAGCGATCACGTTACATAACATTCCGGAAGGCTTAGCAATTGGCGTCGGCTTTGGCGCGTACGGGGTCAACCCAGAAACCATCTCGTTAGCAGCTGCGTGGTCACTGGCAATCGGAATTGGAATCCAAGACGTGCCCGAAGGTTTCGCAGTTTCAATGCCATTACGCAGAAGCGGCCTGTCACAATGGGCAAGTTTCGGAGTTGGGGTCCTTTCTGGCGTGTTCGAATTGATTTTTGCCGTAATAGGCGCATTAGTAGTGGGAGTAGCTTCAGCCGCCTTGCCTTATGCTCTCGGATTCGCTGCAGGAGCCATGATCTTCGTTACCGCCGAGGAACTAATCCCTGAGTCACAAACCAGCGGTAATTCCGACATAGCAACTGCAGGGTTAATAATCGGGTTTACAATCATGATGATATTGGACGTGGCGTTTAAAATAAAAGGGCCTCTCGAACACGGCTTCCACAAAATTAAGAGGCCACCCGTCAGTTCCGGCTGCAAAGCCATTCTTTGCAAAACCACTCTTGCGTATTACTTACCTCCTTAACGAAGCTCACCCACATTTTGGCACCACCGATCCCAAAGCTAGCCAGGAAAAAATATCTGGTAGTCTTAGTAGCCGCCGACGTAAGTCGGCNGATAAATCCCTAATCAGCATCCACCGNAAAAATTTGAAACACCCGATACTTTTGCCTGCGTGAATACACTGCTGTAGTTACGTCGAGCAGGTTCAGTCCGACCCGGCAAATCGAATCCAGCGCTGGCTATCCGGAACAAAATTGATGGAGACACCCTATCTTGGTAGTCGCCGACGTGAGGCGGCGGATAAATCCACCGCGTTACCGCGGTGGCTACGTTTTTTTGGTAGGGTTGATTCACACAAGCGTGCGTTCGCACTGGCAAGGTTAACCACATTTGACCGACAATCCTTGCGCAGAGATAAGCCTTTGTGACCGGTGTATTGTGTGAGATGTAATTGCACAGCCCGTAGGCCCCACTTAATTGTGATTGAATTTGGTCTTTTCAGGGTATTCCCAAACAGGTCGTCTTCACAGTCGCAGCTAAAGTAAGATTTGATTTCGGAAAGATTGTGGGCTTCCAATCCGCCCTAACATCCACAAAAAAGATGCCTATCAGTCAAAATGTGTCCAGGTGCGACTGAGATGAAATTTCAGAACCTCTTTTGGCATAACGGCTTAGATGGGGAATCCTTACCAAGTAATGCGGCGGTGGTGGGGACAATAATGAGAAAGTGGCTTATTCCATGGTAATGCAGCCGTATTCAGTCTGGTTAGTTGCGGACGCGAGAATTTGGGGCTGGAAAAGAGCGGTCGAAAAAGCTTTAAAAATCTATTGACAAAATTTTGAGAGTGAGGGAAAAATGATGCAGAAACTCTAGAAGGAGGTTGTGACAATGAGAACGACCAAGTTACTACTCGCAGCGGCAGCGATAAGTGCTGCGGGCTGGATAACAGCCAACGCCCAGCAAAACGTTTACTCCCAAAACGTAGTGGGCTACATCAACGTAACAATCCCGGCCGGTAAAATGGCCCTCATAGCTAACCAATTGTGGCAGACTAATATGACAATTGAACAATTGCTCCAAGGAGTCCCCGATGGTACAACGGTTTACAAGTATGTGGGGGGTGCGTGGCGGGGATATCAATATTTGGAGGGTATTGGATGGGATCCATCAGGGAGTGAAACGGTTGCCCCTGGTGAAGGAATAATGATTAAGAATCCAAGTACAACTCAACCATTGACAATAACGTTTGTTGGTGAAGTATTACAAGGGTCACTGACAAACCAAATTCCTGCGGGGTATTCCGTCAAGTCATTAATGATTCCAGTAGCAATAAATCAGACAAACAGGCTGGTTGAGGAAAATGGATTCCCTGCCCAAGATGGTGACAGAATTTTTAAGTATACGGCTGGGGCTTATCAAGCCTACGAATACATGACAGGGATTGGATGGGACCCGGGCGAACCTTCTATAGCAGTAGGGGAGGCATTCTTCGTGAGCAAAACCGCACCTGCTGTGTGGGTTCGTAACTTTACGATCCAATAACGAATTTTATCAAATTGCTTAACTGATAGGGGATTATGAAAACTCTAAAACAAATTGGAGTGGCGCTGTTAGTTGTCACGATGAGCGGGCAGTTGCTTGCCCAAGGTTCGATAGATTTTAGAAATTTATCTGCCTCATATAATCCTAGACCTCAAGTTTATGGGCCGTTCCCGGATGACCCAACTAAGGGTTTGTATGGGAATGATAAAGATTATACCGGTGCACCGCTATTAACCGGGGAGGGGTATTGCGCATGGTTATTAGCAGCGCCAGGGTTAAATAGGAGCTTACAGGACTTGGTGCCAGCTCGGGGTAAGGCTGGCGAAGATCCAGATGCTACGTATACACTATTCAATGAACCAGGACTAAAGAGTGGTTATTGGATTTCATGTACTGTACTTATGCCTAATGTACCGAAGGAAAGTCCATGCACGGTGGCGGTAGTTGTGTGGGAAAACAAAGGAAAGTATTACACATGGGAGGAGGCTTATCAGGCATGGATGGCTGGTGAGATTGCGGCTGCTATCACTCCAACATTTAATATCGACCAATGTGGGGGCGATTTTGTGGTGCCGCCCGTTATTCCTGGCTTGGAGAAATTCAATATCTACTACATACCAGAACCTGGTGTGTATGTGCTTGGCGGCTTAGCCTTGGCAGCACTGTGGGTCTTCCGGAAACGGAACTAAACAAGACGGTTTAGGCTGAAAACAGAGGAACCCATCCCGG
>Ga0065718_1005029_pt1 | contig 25468 bp, 28 predicted proteins | sample GBSCel77sediment_2_FD_59105 | JGI IMG/M metagenome (GOLD analysis project Ga0065718, IMG submission 59105) | Hot spring sediment microbial communities from Great Boiling Spring, Nevada - cellulolytic enrichment CS 77C v3 (version 3) | ecosystem: Environmental > Aquatic > Thermal springs > Hot...
CTAGCCGCCTGACAACGTGTTGGTTTAAGTTTTGATTTGAAAGTTGTCCTCCGTGCCTGACAGGGTGTGACAACACAGGTAATTCGAAACTCGGCTCTTGGCAAGCACCCATGTCATCGTCATACCCGATTGGACCGTGGTTGACAAACGGACAGGAACCCTACGGTCGATGTAATACTATGGCTTTGGACTTTTGGCGACGCGGGCAAACAGTTTAGAAATAACAGGTTCGCTTGTGGGTTATTGTTCCAAGTGGGGTATCTACTCTACCTCCACCCTAACCGAGCGGGGGTAAGGCATATCTAGCCTCTCATCACCGTTTTTAGTAATCACGCCAATCATTGCTAAATCAGAAACTTGCGAATACTAAAATTTCCTCTAAAAAGAAACACGTGAATTTGCCTAACAAAATTACTGTTTCTAGATTTGTGCTTACGGNGCTTTTCCTCGTGGTTTTGCTAATACCCGGCCGACCGTACCAAACCCTGGCATTAGTGGCTTTTATTGTAGCAGCATACACTGATTACATNGATGGCAAGCTTGCCCGGAAACACGGCTTGGTTTCAAACTTTGGGATCTTGATGGATCCTTTGGCGGACAAAGTACTAATAAGTTCAGCCTTCATTGCACTCATTGAAAAACATATCCATGCCATGTTAACTGGTACATTGCCAGTTGCACTACAAATTGGGGACTATGCAATTTACTCCCCGCGTCCATGCCTGGATGGCCGTAGTGATCGTCACAAGAGAATTAGCAGTCACTGGCCTCAGATTACTTGCCGCAGCCAAGCATATGATTCTACCAGCAGAAAGATTTGGGAAACATAAGACAGCTGCCCAAGTACTAGCAATTGTATGTCTCTTGACCTTAAATGCGGCAGCCGAATGGCCCGCTCCTTTGACTGTGTTTCTGCTTAAGTGGTTGCCTTTTATCGCCTTGCTATCNCTGTGGATAGCTATNCTGCTTACGGCTATTACAGGCGTGATCTACCTATGGCGATACCGACACCTTTACATGCACGGTTGCTAAAAATTTTCACGCCTTTTGGGAGGATACTGTTTACCGCCGCGGATTCAGAGGCAATTGTTCCCCGGGGATGCTCGATGGCATAACCACGGTGGGTTTTATCGGGTTCTTTTGCGCTGAATCTCCCTTCCTTACAAGGGCAAAAAATAACAATCGCTCCAACAATAAACACCAGAATAAAAACAAACACAACCCACCTACGCCAAAATACTAGCGTAAAATTAAACAGCATCTTATCCCACCATCCTTGCCCCGAATCTCCACTGGTGTGGAAGTGCCGCGGTTGTATTTTACCTTCCAATGTTTCTCTCACTATGTCGACCAACGGCTCTGGATCCAATTTCAACAGCCTCGCATAACTCCGCAAAGCCCCCTTAGCATACACCGGCGCCGGAAATACATTCCAACGGTCTTCTTCCATGGCCCGGACATAATCAACACGAAGCTTTAATTCCGATGCCACCCAGTCCACTGACCAACCCTGTTCTTCTCTTGCCTTTTTAAGTGTTTCACCAACTGAAGCCATGCCTAAGCTACGTTCATGTAGTCAACTCTAGTATGACTCAAACCACCTTTGCTTATCAACACATTTCATGACGTAAAGAAAAAGTAAATCGCAGCAAACAAGCAATCAGCCNTACCCTTTGTTGTAGCAATTGGGGGAAAACACTGTACTGACATTTCTCAAATACCAAATGCCCTATTTACAGTTCTCTACCCCACTTTCCATTTTGCTAGTATAGCCCCAAATTAATGCTGTTGCAGTCAACACACTAAAACGACGCACCAGCAAACCCCCGCGGCACCCTGGAACAGGCAATATATGGAAAACCAAACCAACGTACTTTGCCGCCTGTTTCACCTATGGATTTATTGCGGGAGAATGTTCTTAACAAACGAAACACCAGAGCGAACGAGATTACATTTTGAATTACTTTCCATGTCCGAACTGTTGTTTTCAAAACCTAACCCCCGTGTTATATTCACAATCAAATACAATGCTGCTAGTAATCGACAATTACGATTCGTTCACTTATAACCTCGTGCAATACCTTGGCGAATTGGGTGTACCAATGATTATCTACCGGAACGACCAAGTAACCGTCGAGGATGTGCGTAAACTTAATCCCGATCGTATCCTAATTTCACCTGGCCCATGTACGCCCCGGGAAGCAGGAGTATCTAATGACATCATTCGCGAATTTGGGGCCTATAAACCTATCCTAGGCGTATGTCTGGGACACCAGTGCATTGGGTTTGTATTCGGAGCCGAAATCGTCGTTAACTATCGCATTATGCACGGTAAACCATCGCTCATCTACCACAACGGACGGGAATTATTCGAGGGGATACCGAACCCATTCACAGCTATTCGTTATCATTCATTAGTAATTAGGCGTGACACCATGCCTGAATGTTTGGAAATAACTGCGGAAACAGAGGAAGGCGAAATCATGGGTATCCGGCACAAGAGTTACCCTATATGGGGCGTACAATTCCATCCCGAAAGCGTACTCACAGAACACGGTAAGCGGCTCTTGGAAAATTTCTTGTCACTTACTTAACAGTAACCACGTAACACATCAATTCAACACAGACAGCGCCAAGAGGGTCAACCGGCTAGTCAGTTGTCAGTTTGCCAAATTAGAGAAGGGCGGTTACTATGGGCCAAAAACTATGGGTGAAACGCCCTACAAGATTCTACGGGCTACCATTGAACATCTACCCCAACTTAAGGTCCTCTGGGTTGCGAATGAATTTCCCGCATGGGACCTAGAAAAGAAACTTACTGAATTTCTCGTAGTGGAATCCCCAGAAGGTTTGGTTCAAGGGGCAATCGGCCTAGAAATCTTTAACAATCACGCAAGAATACACAGCGAGGCTTTCTTCGATCAGACTTTAGCCGAGGAAATTCGACCTATCTTATGGGAAAGGATCCTTACGTTCGCCCGAGCAAGCGGAGTAACCCAACTTTGGACTCAAGAACAATCCCCCTTCTGGGAAAAGGTAGGCATGAGAAGAGTTTCTCCAAAGGAACTGCAAGCATTACCTTCGCGTTGGAGATGCACTTATCCACGGTGGCTCCATTATAAGATCGTGCCTGAGGCTTTACTCCCAGAAGAACTGGAAAAGCAGATTACAACCCTAATCGAACGAGAACGCAGCCAATTACAAAAAGCTGTCAAGCTCGCCAATATTGCAAAAACAATTACACTAATCCTTGTAACAATCTTCTTTGCAGCCTGCCTATTGCTTTTACTAAGGTTCATGGTTAATTCCGTCAGCAGCCGGTGAATCCCACTCCAACACCCGTTCAGCCAAAAACGAGCTCCGGACCAGGGGTCCACTAAACACCATCTTAAAGCCCATTCGCCTACCTAATTCTGCATATTGGGCAAATTTTGCGGGTGGTACAAACTCAGCAACCGGCAAACACTGTGTAGTAGGCCGCAGATATTGTCCTATCGTGATTATGTCGCAACCTACACGCCGAAGATCCCGAAGCGCTTGCTCTACTTCATCGAATGTCTCTCCGAGGCCAACCATAAAACCTGACTTTATATAAACGCCTTCAGGCGCATGTTTTCGCGCCACGGCCAGTACCTCCAATGACCTCTCATAGTCGGCCTGTGACCGGACAACGGGCGTCAATCGCCGTACGGTCTCTATGTTGTGAGCAAAAACCTTTACCCCACTCTGCACAACATCAATAATACACTGGATTTTTCCCTGAAAATCAGGCGTCAGCACCTCAACAGCTACGTTTCCCACTAATCCCTTTATTGCCTTAACCGTGGCACAAAAATGTCCGGCCCCACCATCTGGTAAATCATCCCGTGTCACCGAGGTTATCACCACATATTTAAGCCCCAAGGTGCGAACGGCTTCAGCTACACGCCTAGGTTCATCCGGATCTAAATGGTTGGGCCGCCCCGACGCTACCGAGCAAAACTTACACCCCCGTGTACAAACGGCGCCACATATCATGAAAGTCGCTGTACCGCGGCCCCAACACTCCCTCCGATTCGGACATTTCGCACTCTCACACACGGTAACCAAACCTAAACGAGTCAAAGTAGCGTTCACCCGACCATATTTCTCAGCTGGGGCCGGACGTACTTTTAACCAGGCCGGAAGATGAGGTTTTCTCCCCTCTTTTTACAGTATTGTGAGACTGAAGTTGGGTTGGCTCAGCTTCCATCTATAAACGTCTATAAACTAAGCAAGCCGGAAAGGCTATGCCCCTATATGCTGCGCATATGCTTTGCTATCGAGCAACAAATCCACTTCCTTCGGATCACTAACTTGAACTTTGAAAAGCCAACCCGCACCATATGGATCCCGATTTACCAATCCCGGATCGGAAGATAAAGCAGTATTAACTTCAACGATTGTCCCGGATACAGGCGAATAAACATCCGCGGCCGTCTTTACAGATTCTATCACCACGCACGCGTCTCCAGCCTTAACCTCACGCCCTACCTTGGGCAACTCCACAAACACAATATCCGTCAATTCGCGTTGAGCATGATCAGAAATGCCTACTACAGCGACATTGCCTTCCAGCCGTACCCATTCGTGGGTCTTCGCATACCTTAGCTGTTCGGGAATACTCGTACTCATACACTACAAAAGTTTAGCTTAACAAACAGGCTTTCGTCAAAAAATTATCCAAACCACCTTTTTGTCCCTGAATGCCCTTTAAAAGTTTTCGGCAACAAACCACACCAAAACCTAAGTCACATAATCGACGCAAAGCTATTGCCATCCTACCCATGACGCGGCGTATTATTTAAAGTGCAGACGCAATTCCGCAATTCTTTGCTCTGATCCCGCTCCCGGTAACCTCGATTCAGTTATGCCACCAATTAACAAAAACCACTAGCGCGCGAATAAACATCTCCATAACATTCCAGTTCAATCGAGCAACCAGTAATGTAAACATGAAAAACGAAATTGGAAAAACCGAGCCAGCAAACGAGTTAGTAAAAATGCCGCCTCTAACCGCGGTAGTTGCCATGGCGTTAAATCGGGTCATAGGCGTTGGAGATAAATTGCCATGGCACATCCCTGATGAACTTAAATGGTTTAAGAACCTGACCATGGGGCACTTACTACTGATGGGGCGGAAAACTTTTGAGTCTATTGGCAAACCTCTGCCTGGGCGGACAATCGTGGTATTATCAAAATCCGGTTTTAAGCATCCGGACGTCATAACGATCTCAGACCTGGCTGAGCTGCCCAAGGTGGCAAACAACCAAAAAATACTTCGTCTGTGGGGGTGCATCGATTTACAAACTTACTCTGCCATGGTGGTCGGATATATTTGTCTCACTTATCAAAACAACGATTCCTGGGGACGTCATAATGCCCCTCTTCGAAAGCATGTTTGAACTCGACGAGCAAATTCTAGACCATAAAGATTTCAAAGTAATTCATTATCGGCGGCGCACTTAGGGAAGAATAAACTGCGCCTAGGCGCAGTTCCAACATACGAGCCTTTTCACAACCTTGCTTTTGTTACCCTATGCAGTAAACTGTACCTATGGTTTTGTCGGATCAAATGCCGGTGCTGGTTTTGCCGGAGACGACGTTGTTTCCTGCCTCGTTTCTCCCGGCGATTATCACAGCACCCGCCCAAATCAAGCTAATGCACGACGTGATCAATGGGAACCGATTCCTAATCGTGGCGATGGCGCAAATTGCATGCCAAAGGTCAGACTCCGGAACCGGTGGCATGTCTTGGTATCCCGAGAATCGCAGTAACCGCCCATGATGGGTCAATTCGTGCTGTTTTCCAGGGACTCGCGCGGGTCGAACTTGAAGAACGCCTAATTACAAAACCATATCCTATTTACACCTACCAGGTGTTGGAATCACCCCCCTTCGACACGGAAACCGTCCGCGAACTCTTGGACGAAGTATGCAACTTAGTAGAGGAAAACCTCGTAAAAGGCAAACTCGTCCCCTTTGCATCCCAAGTATCAACCTACGCCATCCCAAAAGTAGTTCCCGCAGACGCAACACAAAGCTTGATAACATTCTTACGTTCGGTTGATGATCCACAACAAGTCACCGATTTCATCTCAAGCACTTTGCTAAGACGGGCAAAACATCGACAGACGTTGTTGGAAACCTTAAACTTGGAATCAAGACTAAAGTTGTTGCTCAAATTCCTAAACACAGAATTGCGTAACAGCAAAAAAAGGAAAAATCGCCCAAATGAGCTCTTTTAGCCAAAATTCAAACCAGCAACATGATCCATCGTCTATCGACGCTATTTCCTCCCAACTTTTTCGGGAGTTGGTCACGTGGCAAACACAAATTGCATTAATGTTTTTAGGGGAAATTCCAAACCCACAAACCGGCAAAAAACAAATCGACCACAACCAAGCCCAAATTGCTATCGGGATCCTCGAGATGCTTGAACACAAAACAAAGGGGAACCTTTCCATCGAGGAAGCACAACTACTCAGGGATTGCTTAACACACGTGCGCCTCAAGTACTTGGAATCACTACAAAGGGGTAATAAAAACACCAACCCCTCCGATAACGAAAAAACGGCCATCTAAAAANCAACGCCCATTTAGGTTCAAAGTGATACGTTACGCGAATGGGATGATCCCATTTGCAACACCCAAAAAGAGTTAAGTTAAGAATGCTCAAAACTGCGACAGTTAAACTCTGCAACTTCACATCTTGCGCACCCTTCCCCTTAATTCAGGCTTTAAATCAACAACAATCCGTCACAACCTCATTACCTAGACTTAAGCATAAACAAAAACGCCTCACCAACGACTGTTGGTGAAGCGTCTTACTTACCACTAAAGCTGCTTTCAGTTCTACCCTCCTGAAGATGGAACCTCTGGCAACTTCACTTCCTTTAACTTCTCGTCCACAATTTGGACCTCAAGCTCCTTCTTCAAATCTTCAAACAACTTCGCCGCCCCAGCTTGGATCTGTCGGCGCCGGAGGTACCTTTTAATGTCGTCAGAGACCTTTTCCAACTCAACCATTTTGGCTGGCTCCTTTTCAAGTACCTTTACAATGTGATAGCCGAGCCGTGTAGTAATCACATCACTGACCTCATTTGTACCGAGCTTAAAGACCACCGCTTCGAACTCAGGTAAACCACTTGCCAACTGTCCCTTTGGGATAGCGTTACTAATAACGCCACCCTGATCACGTGTTCCAGGGTCCTCAGAAACTTCTTTCGCCACCTTGCCAAAATCTTCCCCGTTTTTAATTCGGTTAAGGGCGCCCTGAGCTTTCTTAAGCTTGGCTTCTTTCTCGGACTCGCTTAATTCCGCACCAGTTGCCGGATCCCTTGTAAGCAATAGTATGTGCGCAATTCTGACGGACTCCGGCTTTTCAAATTGATCCGGATTGTCATTATAAAACTTTTTTACGTCGTCGTCTGTTACTTTGACCCCGAGCAACCGTTCCAAAACCAATTCTGCCACGGTTAGTTCCACTATACGGTTACTGAATTGCAATTCAGTAAGGCCCGCTGCTTTTAACCGTCGTTGGAACGTTTCTTCATCCCCAGCGTCTTTCTTTTCTGCCTCGATTCTTTCAGCTGCTACCTTCCGGGCATTTTCCAACTCATTTGTTGTTGCCTTAGCCCAAAGCATCTTCAGCTGAATCAGGTTTTCCAGAACGGTTCGGTCAATCAGCATATCCTGTCCCTCAGGGATGGTACGCCCCAATCTGGCTAAATCGGCTTTAAGTCGAATTACCTCATCGTCCAATTCTTCGCGGGTGATTTCAAACCCTTTGCCTTTAGCCACAATTTTTTTAGTTACATTAGTAAGGGAACCAGGTGGAGGTGCCGTTACAGAAGGTGTACTTGTCTGAGCAACTCCTATAGCCCCACTTACTGCAGCAGTTACCGTCACCGCTAAAATCCGGTGATACCAACTAACAGTAATACGATTTTTCATGTTGTCTCCTTTCTAAAGCCTTCGCTTACACCACAGCTACCTTGACGTCGCTAATATCAGGATGCGACTTAATCTCTTCGATAGCCTCCAATGAGGGCACACTATCGAGGTTCATTACAGTGAGGGCCCGTCCCCCCGCAACATCCCTTGTCAAACTCATCGAGGCAATATTTATGTTATACTTAGCCATTATTGTGCCGATGATCCCCACTATCCCCGGTCTATCACGGTTGGTAAGCAACAACAACACGCCTTCAGGTATAATCTCGACCGGCTTATCGCTTATCCTGACAACTCGAGGTTGCTGTCGCGGGCCAAAAAATGTTCCCATGCAAGATACTTTTGTTTCCCCGCTCTGCGCCATTACCTGCAGCCAATCAGTGTAATCCAGTTCCTCACTCGACTTAATTTCTTCTACCACTAAACCTAACGCTTTTGCTAATGCACGCGCATTCACCATGTTAACTTCGTGTCCGCCTGCACTTTCCAAAAAGCCTTTTAATACTGCACGTACTATGGGTTCTCCTGGGACCTCCACAGCCTTTCCGCCATAGGTGATAACAAGCCGCTCGTTCCGTTTCGGTGCAATTTGCGCAACCAGTTTCCCAAGCTTTTCACCTAAAAGCAGATACGGACGAATAAGAGAGTACGTCTTCAAATCCAAGCTCGGCACATTAACTGCGTTACGGACCACACCATACAAAAGATAATCGATGATAGCCTGGGCTACTTCCACACCTACATTTTCCTGGGCCTCCTCTGTACTTGCCCCTAAATGCGGGGTCATGATCACCCGAGGCAGATCTCGAAGCGGGAAATCCGCCGGCGGGGGCTCCGATTCATAAACATCTAATGCGGCCCCTGCCACATGCCCTACTTTTTATCGCATCTGCCAAGTCAGCCTCATTAACAATACCCCCACGCGCACAGTTAATTATCCGAACCCCTTTCTTCATCTTAGCTATCGACGCCGCATTTATCATGTTTTTGGTCTCATTTGTAAGGGGCATGTGGATTGTAATGAAATCAGCCCGAGCAAAAAGTTCGTCTAATTCAACCAACTCCACCTGCAACGCATTTGCCCTCGACAAAGTCACATAAGGGTCATAAGCGATCACCGTCATACCAAACGCCATTGCCCGTTTAGCCACCTCACCACCAATTCGCCCTAAACCCAAAATACCCAAAGTCTTGCCGTACAACTCTATCCCATGAAACGCCTTTCGATTCCATTCCCCTGCCTTAACCGAAGCATGCGCTTGCGGAATGTTTCGAGCTAACGCTAACATCAATGCCATCGTAAGCTCAGCCGTAGCAATGGTGTTACCCCCAGGAGCATTCATTACCACAACACCATGATTAGTAGCAGCTTCCACATCTATGTTGTCCACTCCTACCCCCGCCCGTCCTATTACCCTCAGTTTTGGAGCCGATTCAATCACCCGCTTCGTAATCTTCGTCTCTGACCGAACCAGAATTCCCACAGCATCACTTACAAGGGGGATCAATTCATCCTCGAAATGTCGCTTACCCAGCTCCACGACTTCAAACTCAGGCCGCGCTTTCAGTAGTGCGACCCCCTTCGGTGAAACAGGATCACAAACAACTATCTTCATACTTCGGCTCTCACCATAAACCCGGGGATTTAACCCCGTCAAATGGAATTTTCGCCCTAAATCCCCACAGTCTTTTCTTGCAAAGTCTAATTGTTTGCTGCGTAATTGGTTCTAACCTGCCTCAAACTACAGTCACAAATCTTCCAAACAGCGGGCTATTAGTTTCTAAACCACCCAGCTGTTGAACCCAAACCATTTACAACCCATTTTAACTAAAAAAATCTGCGAGCAACCTAGAACGGGGGGCTGTTTTCTCTTGCATTTCTAAGAACCGTTTTGCAGATTGTATGCCCCGAAATCGTTACTCAACGTTCCTGTGAAGTAACGGTCGGGGGTTAACCGATATGCAACCATTTAAACGAACGTTTAGGATAGGTTGGGCAGTTGCCGCGGTGGGTTTAATGCTGGCGGAACACCTGCAGGCCGCAGCTGAATCCACCGGGGAAGGCCATCACGGGTTATCCCCCGCTCCACCTATTCTATTCCATATCGGCCCGCTACCTATTACTAATAGTATCGTCGTTAGCTGGATAGTGACCATTGCTCTCATTGCCATAGCGCGATTAGCGACACGTAAAATGCAACTAATACCTAGCGGCCTTCAAAACTTTGTGGAATGGGTTGTCGAATCGCTGTTTTCGTTCCTAGAATCCATACTCGGCCACAAACTTACCTTAAAAACGTTTTGGTATTTTGCCAGCGTGTTCATTTTTATTTTAGCTGCAAACTGGTTTGGGTTAATCCCGGGAATAGGAACGATTGGTTACGGATATGACTCGGCTCATGGCTTTATCCTCACAAAACCGCTCTTACGCGGCGCCACGGCGGATTTAAATCTCACCTTTGCTTTAGCGATGATCTTCTTTGTGTTTTGGCTTATATGGTCAATAAAAGCTAATGGTGTCGCTGGGTTCATATCACACTTGTTTGGCCCTCGAGGTGATGTCACAGGCACACTAAAAATTTTTTTAGGCTTAATATTTTTCGTAGTTGGCCTCTTGGAGGTGATTTCGATATTGTTCCGACCGGTTTCTCTGAGCTTCCGATTGTATGGCAATATCTTCGCAGGCGAGAACATGTTAGAAGCAATGACCAGTTTCCCAGCACCCCTTTCCTGGATCATTCCACTGCCATTTTATTTCCTTGAAATCCTGGTGGGCTTTATTCAAGCCACCGTATTTATGCTGCTTACGGCAATTTTCACAATGGTAAGCTGTTCACCCGAAGAATCACATTAACCCCTTTAACCAAAACACAGGAGGTAAAAGATGATGGCAGAAATAAGCAACATCTCAGGAAACTTAGCAATCGGATTGGCATGTTTAGGGTCAGCTCTAAGCGTTGGTCTAATCGGCATGAAAGCTTCAGAAGCCGTTGGGCGTAACCCCGGTGCTTCAGGTAAAATCCTTGTCCAATCAATCCTTGCAATCGCATTCGCAGAAGCGATTGTGTTTTATGCAATATTCCTCTCGGGATTTGCGAAGTAAACCAACTCCCCTGCCGAAATTTTAATCGGAGGGCCAACACCAAGCCGTTATGTGGTATATATTTGCCAGTGGCGGGACCGGAGCAACGGGTGGCTTTGCAGAGCAATTGGGCATAAATTGGCAAGCCTTTCTTGCCTCGGTAATAAATTTCGCAATCGTAATGTTCCTACTCCATAGGTTCGCCTACAAGCCTATCTTGCGCATTCTAGAAGAAAGGCGTATGCGAATCGCGGAGGGTATCGAGAACGCCGAGCGGATGCGCGCTGAACTAACCAAGGCTCAAGAAAAAGCAAAAGAAATTATCGCCGAAGCAGCACAACAAGCACAAAAAATAATAGACGAGGCCAAGCAAACCGCAAATAAGTACAGGGCCCAAGAAATCGCCCGCGCTACAAAAGAAGCTGAGATGATTGTGGCACGAGCTAAAGAAGCTACCCGTGCAGAATACACCCGGATGTTAGAGGAACTCTCGCGTGACATCGGTACNCTAGTCGTAGAAACCACGGAAAAAGTAGTGGGACGCACACTTACGCCTGAAGACCATAAAAGGCTGATCGAGGAAGCAATAGCCAATCTTACTCGGAACCGTTCTTAGCCCTAAAAAACATGAGGGTCAGCAAACAAGCTCGTAAACAAGCGCGGGCGCTTTACCAAGCTTGCCTGAAAGATGGCATTGTTGATCGCCAAAAAGCCCTGATGTTGGTGGATAACTTGATCCAAACTAAACCACGAGAGTATATCCAAGTCTTACAATGGTTCCTGTTCCTTGTGAGGCAAAATGAATTGCGTCGAACCGCTATTGTTGAAACCGCCATCGAACCGTCTTCCGAAACAATTGCTAAGTTAAAAGACGCTGTTCAAAGCCTTACAACGTTGCCACTTATTTTTGAGTTCCGAACCAATCCTCAACTCATCGCTGGCGCCCGAATACAAATCGGCGACCAGGTGTGGGAGAACTCAATAAGCGCACGCTTGAAATTGCTAAAGGCAGCTTTAACTGGTTAACATAATTTTTTACCATGAATTCGATCCTCAAAGAGCTCGAATCCAAAATTAAACAAGCAAAGGAAACAACGCTTACAGCAAATATAGGCGTCGTACGGGAAGTCTACGACGGCGTAGCTAGGATCGAGGGATTAAGCGATGTAATGTACAACGAAATGATAGACTTCGGAAACGGGGTTATGGGAATCGCAATGAACCTCGAGGAAACCGAAGTCGGCGCAATCATCTTGGGTGAATACCAAAAAGTCCGCGAGGGCCAACAAGTCAAAACCACAGGCCGATTGCTCTCAGTACCAGTGGGCAAGGCATTGCTTGGTAGAGTAGTAAATGCCTTAGGCGAACCTATCGATGGGAAAGGGCCTATAAAAGCCGAAACGACGTACCCCGTCGAAAGAATTGCTCCTGGCGTTATTACACGCCGTTCCGTAAACCAACCCGTCCAAACAGGTATCATGGCAATAGATGCCATGATTCCAATTGGCCGCGGCCAACGTGAATTGATAATCGGTGACCGCTCCACGGGGAAAACAACCATTTGCATCGATACCATCATCAACAACGCACGCCTAAATCGGGAAGCTGAAGAATCCGGCGACACTTCATACCGACCTCTCTATTGCATATACGTGGCCATTGGGCAAAAACAATCAACCATTGCCCAAATAATCCACGTTCTTGAACAGCACGGTGCAATGCCTTACACCATAGTGGTCGCCGCAAGTGCCTCAGAAAGCGCAGCTAACCAATACCTAGCTCCTTTTGCTGGATGCGCAATGGGCGAATGGTTCATGGACAACGGAATGGACGCACTAATCATATATGATGACTTATCAAAACACGCCGCAGCGTACCGGGAAATCTCTCTTGTCTTAAGACGCCCACCCGGTCGTGAGGCATATCCAGGCGATATTTTCTACCTTCATAGCCGGCTCTTGGAACGGGCTGCAAGGTTAAACGAAAAATATGGGAATGGTTCCCTTACCGCGCTCCCCATTATCGAAACACAGGCTGGGGACGTCTCAGCTTATATCCCGACTAACGTAATATCCATCACAGACGGCCAAATCTATTTGGAGACCGATCTTTTCCACCAGGGTGTCCGGCCCGCAATTTCAGTGGGTATCTCGGTTTCCCGCGTAGGATCAGCAGCCCAAATCAAAGCAATGAAACAAGTAGCCAGTAGAATTAAGCTCGACCTAGCCCAATACCGAGAGCTAGCCGCGTTTGCCCAGTTCGGATCAGACCTCGACCCCCGGACCCAAGCACTACTTGATCGCGGTCGACGTATTGTTGAACTGTTTAAACAACCCCCCTACCAACCTATACCGGTGGAAATTCAAGTGGCCATTCTCTGGGCCGTCCAAAACAATTTCATGGACGACGTCCCAGTGGAAAAAATCAAAGACTTCCAAAACCGATTAACTGAGTTTCTGCAAACCTCCAAGTCATCCCTTTTGGAAAAATTACGCAAACAGAAGGCAATCACAGACGAAATTGCACTTGAGCTCAAGGAGGCAGTCGGCCAATTCAAACAAACGTATCGCCCATAAAACGCTAGCAAATGGTTTCCGCGCGTAACATAAGACGCAGAATAAAGTCCATCGCCAACATCGCTAAAATCACTAAGGCGATGCAAATGGTGGCCTCATCGAAAATGAGGCGAGCCCAAGAAACCGCGTTGGCTGGGCGACCCTATGCAAAGTTACTTGTCGAATTCGTTACACAAACAACAAAACACGCAGGCGATTTTACCCACCCCCTTTCTGAAATTAGACCACTTAAAACACACGGTGTAATCGTTATTGGGCCAGATCGCGGGCTGTGCGGTGCATTGCCTGCAAACATTGTCCGCGAAGCACTTAAATTCGACCCACAGAATACCGTTTACATTGTGGTTGGAAAAAAACCTGCACAATATCTTAGTAGACTCGGCCGGAAACTCGTTGCCGAATTTGCCACCAAGGACACACCACAGTTTGGCGATGCTAAAACCGTTTCCCGGTTTGCCCAGCGATTATTTCTCAACAGGGAACTAGACCGAGTGGATGTAGTGTTTACCCAATTCATTAACACTTTGGTGCAACGAGCCACAACCCTGCCGTTCTTGCCCATAGGAACACTAGAGAAATTAACGCTTGGCGAAAGATTCTCCGGCTCATCTGAAACTTCACAAATACCCTCAGCAAATAATTCAATCACCACTTACGAAATTGCAGAATACCTTTTTGAGCCGGAGGCACCGCAGATTTTCGAGGCCCTTATTCCGCATTACCTTGACTACCTAATATTTCAAATTTTTCTGGAAGCCAAGGCTAGCGAACACAGCGCGCGGATGGTGGCTATGAAGAACGCCACTGATAACGCAAATCAGCTCATCCAAGAGATGACTTTGCACTACAATAAAATGCGCCAGGCTTCCATTACCAAGGAATTGCTCGATATTACCTCTGCCCAAATGGCAATGGACTAATTCATTTATTGTCACATGAACAAGGTCAACAAAGGAAAAATCGTCCAAGTAATAGGTCCGGTAGTCGACGCAGAATTCCCAGACGAATTACCGGCGATTTACAACGCACTCGTGGTTGAATACGACAAGCCTTACCATGGGCGCACCAAGCTGGTGCTCGAAGTGCAACAGCACATCGGCAACAGATGGGTGCGCACTATAGCCATGGGTAGTACCGATGGATTAAAACGCGGATACGAAGTAATCGATACCGGTGGACCAATCTCAGTTCCAGTAGGTGAAGGTGTTTTGGGTCGGATCCTTAATGTCATCGGTGAACCAGTGGACGAAAAAGGGCCAGTCCAATGCGAAAAAAGGCTGCCTATCCATAGGCCTCCCCCCGCGCTAACTGAACAATCAACTACCCCCCAATTACTTGTAACAGGTATCAAGGTTATCGACCTAATCTGCCCCTTTATAAAAGGAGGTAAGGTTGGAGCCTTCGGAGGCGCAGGCGTCGGTAAAACAGTCATCATTATGGAGCTAATAAACAACATCGCAAAACTACACGGCGGTGTCTCCGTTTTTGCAGGCGTAGGCGAGCGAACCCGTGAAGGTAATGACCTCTACCACGAAATGTGTGAAGCCGGAGTCATAAAACAAGACAAGCTATCCGAATCCAAGATCGCACTTGTTTTCGGCCAAATGAATGAGCCCCCAGGCGCAAGGTTTCGCGTAGCGCTTACCGGTCTGACAATCGCAGAATACTTCCGAGAACGAAAAAAACCAAGACGTGCTCTTGTTCATCGACAACATATTCAGATTTTCACAAGCTGGGTCAGAAGTATCTGCACTACTCGGACGTACCCCTAGCGCAGTAGGATATCAGCCCACCCTAGCAACAGAAATGGGCGAACTCCAGGAACGCATCACCTCCACTAAAAAAGGATCAATTACTTCATTCCAAGCTGTGTACGTGCCAGCAGACGACCTGACCGACCCCGCGCCTGCCACAACTTTTGCGCACTTGGATGCGACCATCGTTTTGGACCGTTCAATTGCCGAGCTCGGAATTTATCCTGCAGTCGATCCGCTGGCCTCTACCTCGCGTGCGCTAACACCCGAAATTGTGGGCCAGGAACATTACGAAGTGGCCCGAGGAGTACAAAGAGTGCTCCAGCGATACAAAGACCTGCAGGATATCATTGCGATCCTCGGCATGGATGAACTAAGCCCAGAAGATAAAATCACTGTGTATCGCGCCCGCAAAATCCAAAGATTCCTCAGCCAACCATTCTCAGTAGCCGAAGTATTCACCGGTAGACCCGGTAAACAAGTCCCATTGGAAGAAACAATTCGCGGATTTAAGGAAATCTTAGAAGGAAAACACGACGATGTGCCCGAAGCTAATTTCTACATGAAGGGCACAATTGACGAAATCTACGAGTCGTAAATCGAACAATCTCGACATGGCTAATAAAATAAAACTTACAGTGGTCACACCGGACGGCGTCTCGTACACAGGAGAAGTAGATATGGTAACGCTGCCCAGCAGCCAAGGCCAGTTAGGTATCTACCCCAACCACGTGCCACTCGTCACACAAATAGTCCCCGGTGAAATCATCGCCCAAATCGAAGACAAAGAAGCTTACCTTGTTGTTGGTGAAGGATTTGCACGCATTACAGCAGATTCAATATCGGTGTTAACCGATATTGCGGTTGCTGGTGATACACTTGACGAGGCAAAAGCAGAAGAAGCACGGCGCCGGGCCGAAGCAAGAATGGCTGAACGTAAAAGCGCTGAGGAGGTTGCAGCACTCAGCGCTGCAATCGCCCAAAGCCTTGCTAACCTCAAACTCAAAGGCAGACGTTAACACTTAACCCGTAATTCAAGCCATGAGCACCGATATCCAACATCTACGCACACCTGGACAAGTTCCTCACGTGGGCACAAAAAAATGTGAGACTAATTATTACAGGCGCCATCGTCATTTGCATCATTGGCCTGGGTATCATCTGGTTCAACTGGCACCGGACAGCACGCGAAAACGCCGCCTCGGTTGCCCCTGCTCTCCCTTANAGGGCATCTACACCCCGAAGGTCGCTTTACACCAAATACCCCAGAAGAATATCTGAACATTGCCGACACCTATAAAAACACCAAGGCTGCACCTCGGGCTTTGATTTTAGCTGGTTCAGCCTATTTCACAGACGGCAAGTATTCAAACGCATTGGCTGTTTTTGACCGGTTTATAAAAGAATATCCAAACCATCCACTCCGGAATCATGCCATCTTTGGTCTCGCCCTTTGCTATGAGATGACTGGTCAAACCCAAACCGCAGCCTCATTGCTTGAAGACCTGATCCGGAAATATCAAAACGATCCCATCATTTCTCTTGCTAAACTTGCCCTTGCCAGAATCTACAGTGTCACCGGTAAAACCGAGGCCGCCTTACTACTCCTCCGTGATGTGGAAAAGAGCGAAGGGCTAACATTGACTGGTTACCGCGCTGAAATCCTTTTGGAAAAATTAATGTCCAGCCTAACCAGTACAAATGCCGTCAACACCTTAACCAACAAATAAATAAGGCATCTCCACCATTCACATCGGAAGACAAACGCACAATACACCCCCAAGGGAATCCAATTTTTCAAAACCTTTCCCCCACCCTTGCGCCTAATCAGGGTAAGTACGTAACAGTTTAGTAACCTTCGTGTGGGCACACATGCCGTCGCCGCTAAGCAAGGGATAATGAAATTAGCACTTTCGTACTCGACTCCAAAAATTTAGCTAGCCGGCGCTTAAACGGAATTGTTATTCTCATACTAAGCTGGAGGTTTCGTATGAGACTGTGCATTATTGGAACGGGTTACGTTGGACTAGTAGCTGGGGCGTGCTTTGCTGAGGTTGGACATAACGTTATCTGCGTCGATAACGACGAAGCAAAAGTAAAATTGCTTAAAAGCGGCGGAATACCAATCTACGAACCCGGCCTCGAAGAACTCGTCAAACGAAATACCAGCAACGGCCGGTTATCCTTTACAAGTAGCATTCCCGAAGGCGTCGCCAAATCTGATGTGGTTTTCATCGCTGTACCCACACCCCCTTTACCAGATGGATCAGTCGACCTTAGCTTCATTGAAAAGGTAGCGCGAGAAATCGCAGGCTGCCTCACAAGCTACAAAATCATAGTGGACAAAAGCACGGTACCAGTGAAAACCGGCGAAAAAGTCGCCGAAACAATAAAACGATATTGCAAAACCAAGGTTGAATTCGACGTAGTAAGTAACCCTGAATTCATGCGGGAAGGGTCAGCCGTGTCAGATTTCTTGCATCCGGATCGAATTGTAATTGGCGTTTCGACGCCGCGCCCCGTAAAACGAATGAAGGAAATTTATGCCCAATTTAATGCTCCAATCCTTGTTACCAATATAAACTCCGCTGAGCTAATCAAACATGCATCCAACTCATTCCTAGCACTTAAGATCTCATACATCAACGCGATCTCGGCAATATGCGAGGCTGCCGGTGCAAATGTCCAAGAAGTTGCAAAAGGTATGGGCCTGGATAAACGTATCGGACCCGACTTCTTACAACCGTCCTTGGGATTCGGCGGTAGTTGCCTACCCAAAGACGTCATGGCCTTTATAAAAATCGCAGAAGACCTTGGCTATGACTTTACCCTATTAAAAGAAGTCCAGCGCATAAACGCCGCACAAATGGACCGGTTCATCAAAAAAATCAATGAAACACTCTGGGTAATCAAAGACAAAAAGATCGGCGTTTTGGGTCTTACATTCAAAAAGAACACAGACGATGTCCGCATGTCCCCCGCTATCGAACTGTGCCAACGCCTCCTTAAGGCCGGCGCAAAATTGCGCGTATTCGACCCCAAAGGCATGGAAAAAGCCAAAGCCATCCTAAAAGATGTCGAATACGTCGATGATATGAACAAAGTCCCCGAGGGTTGCGACGCCCTGGTGATTGCTACTGAATGGGACGAGTTTAAACAACTAGACCTAGAACATGCTAGGAAAACAATGCTGTGCCCGATTATATTCGACGGAAGGAACCTTTTTGACCCCGCTGAAATGGAAGAAAAAGGTTTTATCTACAAAAGCATCGGCAGGTAAACAGTGGAAAATCAGAAACCACGCCACATTGTAAAGGTTTGTGCCGCTGTAATCTATTCAAATGGCCGCATCTTAGTCACTCGACGCCCCCCAGATAAATTCATGGGTAATTATTGGGAGTTCCCAGGAGGGAAATGCGAACCAGGTGAATCCCCAAATGAATGTATTATCCGGGAAATACGCGAAGAATTAGCCATCGAAGTCAAACCCGTAGCACACTTGTTAACAACAAAAACACATCATCCCAACTACGAAATTGAAATGGAATTCCTTCTGTGCCGCTTGATTGCCGGCACGCCCAAACCCGTTCAATGCTCAGAATGTAGATGGGTCACACTCGACCAACTAGATGAGTTAAAATTCCCACCGGCTGACTCGGAACTAGTCAAATTGATCACTCAAAATCCGAGCCCACTCCACAGCCTTACATCCGCTTAGGCCCTATTGGCAATGCCACCTCTCCCAATAGAACTTGCAAAGAACCGTGCCTAGCCACCTACTAGAGAAAAAACCAACCCCCGCGATATAAAACGCAACCCTCGGACTAACCTAAAACACACCGGCAGGTTAATTGCCACCCCACCGCTACACCAAACAAAAATTCTCACCCACCGATTAGTTCAAACTGCCGTAGAAATCCTCCACCACCTTCCGAAAATTATTCTCCTCAATGTTGATAATTCGCATTTCCCGCTCAGCATTCTCCACAGAATCACTCGCATGCGCAGCGTTTACCATGACATCCCGACCAAACTCGCGACGGATTGATCCTGGGGGCGCTTTCTTCGGATCCGTTGGACCCAATACCTCCCGGATCTTCCGTACCGCATCTACACCCTCGTATACCAGCGCAATGCATTTCTCCGTTCCCGGCTTATCCAACTCCTCAGGCGGACAATCCATTCGCGTCCGNCCACACATGAACCGTATGATCCTCTGGAACTGATCCTCACCGAATTCCGGAGCAAGTACCTCCGCAATCTTCTTCATTCCAGCCTTCGAAATTTTGAACTCGAATTCCTTTTCGAGCACGGGCGCCGCACGCTCCATAATTATGTGATTCAACTTCGTTTTCAAGGCCTCGCGGACCGGACCATAAAATTCCTCCGCCTGCCGTACGCTCATTCTATGTACCTTGATCCCAATAATATACAACCCAGTACGCGAGAAATAATCAATCATGTTACCCGGCTTCCCGCTCGGTACCTGAAAGTTCTCCGGCTTGATTAACACCAAGGTATGCTCCACCTTAGCACCAGGTGGATATTCAATCACCCCCTTCAATACACCACCGTCCGTATCGGAGTACCTTGCCCAAAGTTTTAACTTCTGCTCGGCCTCCTCCGACGTAGGCGGACATAGCACCGCCGGCTCGAAATACCGGACATTTCCTTCCTCGTCGAAGACCAAATCCCCATAGGTATCCCGAATGGTAAGCCCCCGCTTCACCCTCCAACTTAAAATTGCCTACCACATCCCTAGTCCGCCTAACCGCGTCTTCGCCCTTTAAAATCAAAACCATAACCCGACGCCGGCGCCCTGTCTTAGGATCCGGCATAACCTCCTTCAACAAATACTCACGGATCAGCTCCTGAACCCTCGGATCCTGAGGATCCTTCGGGGATACTATTAACTTAGCATACTCTTGTATAAGCTCCTTGCTCGGAGCAAACATCCGGGCTGCAACAAGCTCCAGCCCTGTCCGACTTAACAATCGACTAATAATCCCGCCGGTGCGGGATTTATGCAAAGAATGAGGTGTTATAATTACGTACGTCAGTTCCTCAGCCATAAAATTCCTCCGAAAATAAAAGGGGTCAACGCTCTGGCTCCCCCGGATTCGCCAGGTTTTCAACCCTCCCCTCAACCTTTCCAATCGTGCCAATCACCTTAACCATCACGCTCCCACAGTCTGGACACCGCCCCTTAATAGCACGACGCCCATTCTTCATCATGTACTCAGTCGCGTCTGCAATCTCCTTTTTGCACTTACATTTGATACAATAACCCTGCATTTTCCCCTTCCCAATACAACCCAACTATCCGCACAAGCCCAAGAATACCCAACCCACGTACCACGTCAAGGCAACCCTGGCACATAATTCCTTACCCCAACCCCAAAAATTCCAGCAACCCATTAGAATTGTAACCTACTGCACCTAAAAGTCTTGCGATTCCTTCGCCTTAAAATCTTCATTAATTACCAACATGCCTTCGAGACATAACCCCTTAAAATACAAAAGGAATGAACAGTCAAAATTTCCCTCCCCGGAGTCCACCCAATCATCGGATTGATGGAGTCACAGTCGAAAGAAAAAAGAGGGGCCCACAGGATAACAACCCGGCTACAAATCTAGCTTCGGAATGTCTGTAATCTGCCGTTTCCGGTATGGGTTTGCGCAGTCTATTCCATAAAGTCCCCCAAATAAGCCACTCAGTAAGCAGGTTCCCATTAGGTCACCAAAACCCTAGAATCAACTTCCCTTGCCGTGAAGACGTCGTCATGTGTAATCCCTCAGCTTTACCTTTGTTGCACCCGAACCCCGGCACTCAAAAAACCACGGCATTTGTCTTGTTGTAGACCTGGGCAGTACGTTTTGCCTCGCTGGACCGTAGTACCCCTTCCCAAGGAATTACCACCCAAAACTCCAAGGGGTTTACCACAACTGTGTAAGGCAGAAACCGATAGGCTTAGTCTGTGGACATACACTGAAGTTAAATCTTAAGTACTACCGATTCTCAATAAAGCCAGTGCGAGGTTGGCATCAAATCACGGAAACGCCCCTAATCTGTGTGCGCGACGGCTAAGAGGCTTTGCCCAATTGGCGGATGCCATATGCGCGTCTCAAACCAGTTTGTTACCGGAAAAATGAACCGGTCAAACACCCAGACCCCACGGGAACTGAATCGGCGTATCTTCAAAATACGAAAACTGAAAAACCATGCAAAATAACCAATCAGGTTATAATACCGCATATGGACGCGTGTGAATCCGGCCAAATTAAGCTTTTCACGCAATTCCGACCGGCTATACCTCCGGAAATGTCCGAAATCCCTGTCAATATTAGAATACAATTCTTGCCTGGCAGGTACAAACAGGCACAAGACACCACGGCTTTCAACCAGCCGCTTATAATACCGCCGCAATTCTCCCACATCATCCTGGATATGCTCCAGCACGTTAATACTCACAATACAATCCCACAACGAATCAGCGCCGACGTTTTCAATTGTGCCTTGGACAATTTCATGACCNGGAAACTTCCGCATCAAAACTTCACAGTATTTTGGATTAGGTTCCACCGAGACTAATTTGGTAATAGTGGGGATTTGCAAAAGTTCCGAGGTAATCTGCCCAACCCCAGCTCCCACCTCCAACANCCGGCCTCGTAAATACGGGGCTAGCTCATTTATTAGNGCCCGTCGATAGTTTTGGGCATGCTCAAGCGCCCCAAATTCAAAGTCTAATGCCAAGTTTTGTTCACCCACGAGCTCTAGGAGTTCTCTCCAACAGATTGTACTTCAGGATACACCAAAGGGCTTGCAAACCGTCTCGCCAATTTATCTTTTTACCCTCGGCATACGTCCGGCCAAAATACGAGATTGGCACCTCGTATACCCTAACTCGCATCTTTGCGACCTTGGCAGTGATTTCCGGTTCAAAGCCGAACCTATCCTCACATATTTCAATGCTTTGAATAAGTTCCCTGCGGAAAGCCTTAAACCCCGTCTCCATGTCCGTCAAATTAAGATTTGTCGCCATATTTGATAACGTAGTAAGGATCTTGTTTCCAACCGAATGCCAATAATACAGTACGCGATGTCCCCCAGGCGTCCCCAGAAATCTCGATCCAAACACTACATCAGCCTTCCCACTCAAAATGGGCACCAACAACAAATAATATTCGCTCGGATCGTACTCAAAATCGGCGTCTTGGATAACTACAATTGGTGCAGTGGCCAGTTTCACCCCTGTACGAATCGCAGCACCTTTACCTCGATTTCTGTCGTGACGTACCGCTAACACCCGGGGATCCCCAGCCGCCCCCACCTGAATCCGGTCCCACGTCCCATCATCAGATCCATCATCCACCACAATAAGTTGTTCCACCGGCCGCTGGGCCAAAACCTTTTTCATAACGTCCGAAACAGTTGATACCTCATTGTACACAGGCATTACAACCGAAACACAAGGGGCTATATCAGCGTTGGACTTGATCTCGTCGGTTTTCATCGTTCCACATCCTTTTAAATGTTTTGCAATTAATCCAGACCTACTCCCACCGTTACTCTTCACTATGCATTGTAACCAAATTCACTCCCCCCAGATTAACCAACCGTATTGATCGCCTCATTCCATCACACCTATGGGAGCATTAGTACTTTGTGTGTTGCCGCGCGGCTTACGTCCTATCCATGTATGAGTAGCCGCATAATGCCATTCCAACCCAGGAATATTGGGCGCCCTAGAAGGGTCACGATACAAAATCAATCTGTCCTCGGGCCGCATCTTTTTTACCCAGGGCTCATACGCCTTGGCCTCACCAAAATTCCATTGAATCTTCCTGAAAATTGCAAGGTCTTCCTCTGGCATAAACGTGGGTTCGAACCCTAAAATATACCTCCATGGGGCGGTAGGATTTTTGTAAAAGGTGGTGTAAAACACTCGCATCGAGTCGCTATAAATGATACCTCCCGGCTCAGGCAACCATCCCTCGATCCCCGGCGTCTGCGGAGTCAAATATTCCACGTGCAGGTTCGCCGTCCAAAAACTTTCCCGATCAGCAGTAATGTGCAGATAAGTTGCGGCACAAATAAAGCCCGTTACAACCACCCTTTTCAAGGAATTGATATAACTCTTACTCGATAGCAATTCCTGTAGTTCCAGAGCAAGCCATACCATCAGAGCGGGTGTGCCCCAATCCNTCCAAAATCTCATGGTTTTAAGCCCTAGTACCCATCCAACGACACCCAACCAAAAAAAAGGGTTTCTCCAAAATTGTATCCAACAACCCCTAATCACCCTCGTAGCGATAATTAGTCCCGAAACCACCAATAGGATAAGAATATCGCCCGAATTCGGATGAAACTCAGTTACAAGCATTCGTGTCAACACCGGCCCCTTAAAACACATGAATGGAATCCTTAACTCGTCGTATAAATGCCGGATCGGTTCGCCTGTTAATGCCGCCCCTAAAAACGACCCCATTAGCCATGCGCAACCTATCAAAAGCGAATCTTTAAACCGGCCAGATAACAGAAACGCAAGAGGGATCAGCCCATGTAAATACCAACTTCCGTGAATCCACGCAGCCAAGCCAAACAAAATTACACTCAATACCAACCGCAGCCTAAAAGAAGGCTTTTGTAAATACCACATGCTTACAACCATTACCAACACAGCCATGCTAAAGATGTAAGGCCGACCACGTGATAACCTTATGAAAGTATCAAAGTTGCAGAGCCCGAAAATTAACACTGAACAGGCCCAGGCTTCCGGTATTTTCAGCCACGGCAACGGACTCACCAGAAACAACAACCAAAGGAATGCAATTGAAAACACCATCAACAAATCAGCATACAAAACCTAACCACAAATGAAGAGCGCGTAAGATCGCATGCCATCCCGGGTTATGATCGCCTGGCGCATCCGGGCGTAAAACCAAAATCTCGCTCCACGGTTTGCCCGAGATTGCCTTGCCCACGTGTCGCATCGCATCGTCACTTGGGATATACCCATATCCGATTACTCGCATCACTATAAACACAAACACAAAACACACAACCAGCCACGGCAACAAAGAAAACCACTTGTTTTCCCAATTCCAAAATGAATCACCAACTAATTTCATCTCATCTAGCTTGCTATCTGTGCGCACATTCATAAAAGCACAACCTTTTTATACAGGCATTCCCTGAGAATCAACAAAACATAGGTCTAATTTGGCCCCGATGTTAATTTAGAACCACCCGTCTATCCCTTTTCCGGCAACTCCGAAGCCCCTTTGGAAGCACAGCCCCTAAAAAGTTATTAACCCTATACAAAATAACACCAACTGCCTTGAGCAAGGGGAGGGTAAAAATTCTTGATAACTGCATAAGCTTAACTCCCAATCAGGTAATTCCGGATTGCCAACCGCTCCCCACCTATCCGCATTCAACAGCTGCACCACGTGGTAACAAAGTTAACTTGCAATTGCAGATTTACCTTGCAGATGTACTTGAAACACTACTCGGCCAGTGGTATGTGCAAGCCTACACCGATATACTTTAGGAACAAAACGGCTCTACCTTTCNGCCCCCACTTCGTTCAATATTTAAAGTATATGCCCGGAAACCNCCTTACCTGATTTACCGTGTCCCAAAGATAAGCTGCGCCCAGAGTAGCTTTTCAAAAAAGAAAAACCCACAAAAAAGTGTCCGGGAGAAGGGGGTTAACCCCCTTTCCCGGACCAGTGAATTACTATCTCAGCATCCTCACTAGTTCTTCAACACGTGTGGATAATCAAGGAGGTTATTTGCCCTTATGCAAACCGGTGCAGTCCCCACGTTGTTAATGTTGTAACTATCTTCAAAGCTCGTGCCACCTGCTGGGCAAATTACATTATCAATATTATTGTTTCGCCCAATGTACGGAGCTATATCTGCTTTTTGAGGTTCATCCTCGGGCGCCTTATTGTTTTCGATGGCCCATTGCTGTTTGGCTGCGTCAATTATACGCAGGTTGTTGATGCATGCGTTAGCCTGCGCGCTCTTCCGAGCTCTTACGAAACTCGGAATCGCTATCGCAGCTAACAACCCG